>Ga0209577_10001728_pt1 | contig 21561 bp, 24 predicted proteins | sample GraSoiAngelo_109_FD_185874 | JGI IMG/M metagenome (GOLD analysis project Ga0209577, IMG submission 185874) | Grasslands soil microbial communities from the Angelo Coastal Reserve, California, USA - 14_0903_12_20cm (SPAdes) (version 2) | ecosystem: Environmental > Terrestrial > Soil > Grasslands...
GGGTCCAAAAACAGGAATTGTCGCGCAGGAAACCTACATCCAAAACTGGCCTCCTCAAAGGGTCATTCGCAAGGAGCTAAAAAGACTGCGGGTTAACGGTCTTGGTTGGGTGTGGTTCGTTGCCACGCGTTCTGGTGACGGCGGTTTCCACCGTCGCGTTCAAGCAGGCGATCGGCATGCTGCGTCGGGGCGGGACGTGCGTCCTGAATGGTCTGCCGCCGGGCGAGTTCCCGGTTTCTATCTTCGATGTCATCCTGAACGGCTACACCATCCGCGGATCGATAGTGGGCGCGCCTCGATCTGGAGGAAGCGCTGGAGTTCGCCGCCGAAGGCAAAGTGAAGGCGACCATCGAGACGCTGCCGCTCGAATCGGTCGATGACGTTTTCCACCGACTCAGGACGGGAAAGGTCAGTGGCCGCGTGGTCCTCGGAATCGGGGAGCAAGCTTTGGAGAGAAGAGGGGAGAAGTCCACGACAGCAGCGTGAACAGAGTTTCGATTTACTTTCCAGGCTCGCGCGACATTTCAGTATTGGGCAACTGACTCGACGCAAGGAGCATCTAGGCCACGGCCGCCGAGTCAAGAGCGTCCCGCTCTTTAAGACTAGCCACACTGACGAACCGCTGGAGTGCCTGAGTTCGCGCACCAGCTATTTCCTCAACTGTGCAGTCCAGCAGGATGGAACACTGGCGGTCGGAGTATCTTTCGAGTACCGACATGACATAGACAAAACGGTCAAACGGCGGCAGCTTCGTAATGGCGGCAGCGCGAGTGTCGGCTTCTGATGCCGGCTCCGTGAGGTCGTAGTTCTCGGTCGTTCTGTTTGTTTCGTTCCGCGAGGGTGAGATGATTCGGATTGCATTCTTGATGACAACGCGCGTTGCCCAAGACTGCGCCCACTCTCGAAACACCGAGTTCCCTTGCAGACAATCTTCCAGCCCCCCAATGAAGCATTGTTCGGCTTTGTGGTGATCGGCCGTTAACAGCAGTGAGAGCGTGTACAGATGGTCTAAGTGATCCTCGAATACTTTGCAGAAGTCGGTCGGCATGGTGTAGTCCCTTACTCGTTTGGCTGCATCTTGGCTTAGTCTCATTGGAACAACTCGCCTCCAGTGCATGCTCCATCGTGGTTTTACTGATCGGCCCGAATAGATGCTACCTGCGGGCTCCCGCCGAGAATGAATGCGTCCATCCTTAAACCGACGGGCAACTGCGCACCCTTATCCAGTTCCACAAGCGTCTCCAGAATCTTCGTGTCGACGCGTTCTGTAGGCTCGTCGGTTCGAACGTTCTTCCGGCCAAGCTGCTCGCCCACGCGCACCACGCGCCCCCAGAATTTATGTCCGGCGAAGGCGTCGGCGGTGACATAGGCTCGTTGTCCCACCTGCACTTTGCCGATCTCGGTCTCGTCCACGTCGACTCGCACTCGGAGGATCTTCTTGTCTCCGATGGTCACGACGGGGTCAGGCACGGTCGAGGAATTCGATACGCTTTCGCCGTTACGGTGGTGCTTGCGTAGCACGGTGCCGTCGATGGGTGACTTGAGCAGCGTTTTTGCATAGCGTGCCCGTGCTTCTTCCAAGCTTGCACGGGCCAGTCGCAGATCGGCTTCGGCGAAAGCCTGATCTTCTTCGCGGGCACGATCATCCACCAAGGAGTGACGTTGCGCGGCTTCCTCATACTTCGCCCTGGCAACATCGCATTCCCGAGCGTAACGTTCGTTTTCCTCGCGCGAGATCACCCCGGCATCGAACAGTTTCTGGCGACGTTCCATTTCGGCGCGCGCGTTGTTCATCACCGCTTCGGCCGCCCGGACGGACGACATGGCCTCCGAGCGCTCCTGGGCTCGCGCGCCGTTCACAACCTTGCGCAGGGTGGCTTCTTTGGCGATCACTTGAGCTTCAGCGGACTCGATCTGCGCGCGGTAATCGTCGTTCTGCAACTCGGCGAGCAATTGGCCGCTTGTGACGTGATCACCCTCCTCCACGTACACTGTTTTCAGCTTTCCGCTCAATTCGGAGCCGAGTTTGATGTCTTCCGATAGAGGCTCAACAAGTCCCGGGCCGGAGATGGTCTGCGGCTGATCAACCTGCGGCTGGCGCCTGCCAGACCCCATCGCGGCTGGGCGCGAGCGGGCGGAGATGAGGATCACGGAAACAGTAACAGCTAGTATCGCGATAACAACTACGATGAGGATGGTCTTGCGCATGAGTAGCTCCAGTCAGTGCTCGGTTGTCCTATGCCAAGCTGAGCCCGGAACCGAGCGGCATCGGGGTGCTGAGCAGGATCGAAGGCATTTCGGCGACATCGGACAGCACGACCAGCCCGTCTTCTAGCCGGACGGCGCGATCGGCAAAATCGAGCATGCGCGAGTCGTGCGTTACGATCACCACGGCGCGATCGCGTTGGTGCGCCAAGCCACGCATCATCTCGATCACCGCCCGACCGGTCTGCGAGTCAAGGGCAGCAGTCGGCTCGTCAGCCAGGATGATGCCGGGATCGCCGGCGAGGGCGCGTGCTATGGCGACACGTTGCTTCTGCCCGCCACTCAAATCTGAGGGGAAGGTGTCGTACTTATCTGCAAGCCCGACCTGACTCAGCAGCTCGCGGGAGCGCTTCTTCGCCGCTGGTCCGCGTACGCGCTTCAGGTCGAGCATGAGTTCGATGTTTTCCGCAGCAGTCAGCGTAGGAAAGAGATTGAAGCCTTGAAACACAAAACCGATATGTTCCAGCCGGACTCTTGGGAGTTCCTTTTCGCTCAGCATGCTCACTTCCCTGCCCGCGATATGGACGCTTCCCGACGATGCCGTAAGGATGCAGCCCATGATCGACAGCAGAGTCGTCTTGCCGCTGCCGGAAGGGCCCATCAGCAGCACTAATTCTCCCGCTTCGACATCGAGATCGACGCCTCGGAGCGCCTTTACACCCGCCGAACCCTCGGCGTAAGTCTTGGTCAATCCGCGAACTGCAATAGCTGATTTCACGTGCGCTCCTTTACGCTTTGAACACCATGGCGGGGTCGAGCCGCGTGACCTTGTTAATGGACACAAACGCCGCCCCAATACACATCAAAAGGGTCAGGAAGAAGATGCCGACAGCCATCGGCCAGGGCAGAAGAATGGCTGCTCCTCCATGCTGGCTGGCCCGAACCACAAAGAAGCTGACAAACATTCCCAGTGCGTAACCGATGACGGCGCTGATCGAGGCTTGCTCCATGATCACCCGATAGACATAGCTGTTCGGAGCACCCATGGCCTTGAGAGTGCCGTACTCGCGCAGGTGATCCATGGTGGTGGCGTAAATGGTTTGCGCCACCACCACGAAACCAACAATGAGGCCGAGGATTGCGGCGAGCAGTACCGCCACGCCCGCGCCGGTGGTAAACATCCAGTAATACCGCGTCATGCGGCTGAATTCGGCGCTGGTGAAAACGTCCACGTCTTTGACGCGGGTGACGATGTTCTGCCGGACCTGCGCTAGGTCGGCTCCAGGCGCAACCTTCACCAGAACATAGATGGTCTGGTCCGCCGGCACGCGGGTGTAGTCCTGCGCATTTTTGAACGTGGTGAAAACGTGGGGCGAGGTCGTGAAAGCGCGAATGCCGCGCGTGAAACCAACGATCCGTGCGCGCTGGCCGTTGATCTCGAAAACCTGTCCCGTGTGCTCGACGCCGAGCTTCTTCTTGTAGACTTCGTCGATGATGATGGCATTGGGCGTCTTTAAGTCGGCGACCCTGCCCTCAACCAGATTCCACGGACCGCCCAGCGGCTTATCGGGATTGAAACCCAGGACCTGCACGGATTCTGTCCGGCCGTCTTCGCGCTTCCACTGGGTCCAGCGGAGGATGAATTTTTCCGCATCTTGAACGCCCGGCACAGCTTTTACCTGGTACAACTTGCGCTCGGAGAAGGGCACGCCCAACTCGATATAGGGCACATGCTTCGAGGTCACCCACAAGTCCACGCCGGAGTTGTCGATCACGTTGGAGGTGGTCTCAGTGAAGCCTACAAACAGACCCAGTTCCACCACGATCAGAACGACGGCGAAGACGATTCCTGTCAGCGTGACCGCCAATCGTACCCGGTCGTGCATCAGGTTTCTTCGCGCCAGCGGAGGCATCTGTCAGGCTTCCTTTCTCAACCCGCTCAGCACTGCGGTCAGCATCAGCTCCACGCGCGCTTCTAAGGGACGCCAGTCCACCCAGGAGTCACAATGTTTCGCAATGTGCAACGAGATCACGCCATGCACCCCTGCCCAGAGCGTTTGCGAGATCAGTTCTGCATCGTCGATCCCTGCGCGAAAGGCGCCGGCATCGATTGCCTGCTGTACGGTGTGCTTGAGGAAGGCGTAGGCATCCACTTCCGGGTTGCCTCTCACCTGGTTGTCACGTTGGTCTAACTCGTGAGGGGGGTGCGGGGTCATGAACATCAGCTTGTAGTGGTTGGGGTATAGCCGCCCGAACTCTACATACCTCTTCCCAATGTGCTTCAGTCGCTCGACCGGGTCTTCAGGCAACGGCACGCTCTGGAACGACTGCGCAAGATGTGCGAAATCGTGATGGCAGAGTTCGCGGAAGAGCTCTTCTTTGTCGGCGAAATGGACGTAAATCGCGGTGGGCGAGTATTCGATCTTCTCTGCCAGCTTCCGCATAGACACGCCCTCATAGCCTTCGCTTGCGAACAGCTCGCGCGCGGCTTCGAGGATCAGATCCCGCGTCTCCAGCTTCTCCCGTTCTCGGCGCTCTTTGACTCCCATCACGACGATCCCCTACAGAACAGTGTTAACTTAACATCGTCATGTTACGCTCCGTCGTTACATAGGTCAAGAACTCGATTGCGTTTGAATCCAAGTGGTTAGATTCAGGAGGCGGAGCCCGGCCGAATTCCGGCGCCCCCTTCGGTAGGTGAATTAACACCCCTCCCTCGAACCTACCTCGAACGATACCAGGCACCTCCGCGGACACAGGGCGAGGGGTGTCTCAATCATTGTAGTCGCTGGGCCTTTTAGCGACAGCAAGGGTGATCCTGTTGGCTCGCGGACGCGACCTTATCAGGGCTATCGCCTGACCCGGGTCGGGCTGGATCAAGAGTCTCGTTCGACAAGCGCAAGGCCGCCCTGAGGACTTTCCGGGCGGGAACCTGCCGAACCTTGTCGGCCACCTGCACAGCCTCAGCGATCTGCGAATCGGTGAGCCCAAGTCTTCTTGCTTCACCAATGTGAGACTCAGCGCACGGGACGCAGTTGCTTGCGATTGCGGCGTCAAGCGCCACCAGTTCGTGTTCGGTAATATTCAGGTCTGCCATGACTTGATCCTTTCTATTCCAAGACACGCGCTCTTAGTCGCTGCCAGATGGTCATTGTTCATACTCGGACTCGGCTAACGTTCACTCATGCCCTGTAAGCAGGTACTCACCGATTTCCGCGCGGGACATCATGTCGCTAAAGGAGGAATAGTCTCCTGCGGTCAGCAATCCGTCGACAATGTCTGCAAACTTTCGGGTACATGACCTGAAAAGGTACGGGCCAAAGCTGACTCGATTGACGCCGATCTCCCGCATGATGTCGAGCGGCGCGGCGGTTGGCGACACCAGGATGTTGATCGGCGACTTAATCCGGTCCCGAAGCAAGCGAACTGTTATTTCGTCTCCTGGCCCTATCGGGTAGAAGCAGTCGGCGCCGGCTTCAGCGAAAGCTTTCGCCCTTGCCACCGCCTCCTCCATCGCTTCTTCTTTAGTCGTAAACGAAGATGAGACAAAGCTATCCGTCCGCGCATTGATTACCAGATGCACTCCGCAGCGCTCCGCAAACTTCCTGAAAGCCGATATCCTCTGGCACTGATCCTCAATCGCGCGAAGCCCTCCTTCCCACTCAAGTCCGTCTTCGATGTTTACGCCGACCGCGCCTGATTCGACCACCTGTTGAGCTGTCACTTCCAACTCCGACAAGGATTCGGCGTAGCCAGTTTCGATGTCAGCGGTAACGGGAACATCGACAATACGCGCAATGCGCCCTATGAGGTCGATGGCCGTGGCTCTCTTGATCTTCTCGCCGTCCTGGTATCCCAACGACGCAGAGATCGCCGCGCTGGCTGTCGCCACAGCAGGAAAGCCCTTCTTCTCCAGAATTCGGGCGCCAATCGGATTCCACACATTGGGTAGTACCAATAGCTTTCCGTTCGTATGGAGTGAAAGCAAAACCTCTGCTTTTTCTTTCTGTGATCGAAGCTTCACTTCGGCCTCCTTGTAGCTGACTGCAGTCCCAGACGCATGAACACCGCGGAACCGCGGCAGGAGCAGTCGCCCCACTGTGCCGATGCCTTGAGCTGTGGATGGTAATTCTCACGATTTGCGGGAAGAAATCCGAAACGAGCGAAGAAGTCCCGTGCCGTTGAGGTGAAGAGCACCAGCTCAGTGAGTCCCTCGGCTGTCGCGAAAGCAATCAGAAGCCTCGTAAGCCTCGATCCGACTCCTGATTTCTGCAGCCCCGGCGCAACTGCTGCCGATCGCAATAAGCCCAATTTTCCGTAGCGTTCTAGACCGATCGCTCCCGCCAGGCGGCTGTCCTTCTCCCTGGCAACAAAGAAATTGCCAAAATGATCGGCAACACCGGCGGTCGGGAGTTGCAGAGATTCCAAGAGGCTCAGCACTGCTCCGAGATCTTCGGCGGAAGCTATTGTGATAGTCACTGCGGTTGCGAGTTTAATGCGAGCGACTAAAGCATTTGAAGCGACGCTTGAGCAACTATTCTGAATTCTGATTGTCGCGGCCTCAGTCCCACAGCACCCGATTGTTTGTTCCGGCTCCGCCAGTTCGACTTTGTCTGCGTCCAGGACGAGATCACCACAGCAAGATGTGGGGCTCGGCTGCTCCGGATTCATAGGTTCTCTCTTTTTCGGTCAATATATATGGCTTATCGCATATGTTGTCAGTCTAAGCGCGCATTTCATATATGTCAAGGCATATATTATGTTATCTTTGGATATGGCCAAAAAAGTCGCGATTTCGCCTGCCAGCCTGTTCCGGACGCTCGCAGACCCGACGCGCTTGCGCATCTTGCGCTTGATCGGAGAGAGCGAAGTGTGCGTTTGCTATTTCGTGGAGGCGCTGCAACTTAGCCAGCCGAAGATCAGCCGCCATCTCGCCTACCTGCGGAGATCGGGCATCGTCCGCGCCCGAAAAGATGGAAAGTGGGTGCGCTACAGCATAGCGTTCCCAGCCAGCCATTCGGCCGCCACAATCTTGCGCGAAGCTCTACTATGGACAGCCGAGATGCCCGAGACTAGGCGAGATCGTATACGCTTCGCCGCTGCATGCTGCCAGCCGCAGAAATTCGTTTCTCTGCGCGGCGCTCCCCCTCCTGGCCCTGCTTTTGAACTGGTGCAGTCAACGAAGGACAATGATCACGGTCGCTAGGACAGTTGATTCCTGCCGCTTCCTGGATGCAATCTCGAAACGGGCGATGAAACGCTGGGCGAGTTTGCCCGGCGGAACACAGATTCCGTGGACTCCTCTCGCCGCGCCGCTTTCGAAATGCGCCGTGTCGCTTGTAAGTTCAGCGGCGCTCGCCTTGAATACCGATCGCCCTTTTGACCCGGAAACGAGCGGCAGGATCCCTGGTTTACCGACCCGTCGTATCGCGTGCGGCCGCGGACGATACGGACCGGCGACGTTCGCGTGTGCCACCTTCACATCAACCCGGCCTACGCTCAGCAGGACTTGAACTCGGTATTGCCGGTCGCGCGACTCGACGAACTTGCAGCACTGGGCGAGATCGGCGCGTCGGCGCCCTCCCACTACTCCCACATGGGCTACACCCTCCGGCCGGAGCGGTTTCTGCGGGAGAGCGTGACTGGGATAGTGCGCCACCTTAGAGAGGAGCGTGACGACGTAGTAGTGGTGGTCCCGGTTTGACCGGTGTGCTGCTGGTCCGTGGGACTGGTACAACGTGACATCGAGGCGGCAGGGTTCAGCACCATCTCGCTATCCATGATCCCGGAACTAACGGCGAGCGCGGGGGCGCCGAGGATAGCAGCAATCGAGCATCCGTTCGGCGTGACGCTGGGCCGGCCCGGTGACGCGGCGGGTCAACTGGCAGTCCTGCGCACGGCGGTACGAGCGCTGGAAGCAATGCTGACACCAGGCGCGATCGCGCACCTGCCATTCGACTGGACGTCCAGAGAGAGAGAAGCGCTCTTTCGATCCGCCGGCCGCCTCCGCCGACTGGGCCGCCGGTGCCTAATCGTGTTCGAAGGCTCGCGCGATCTCGTCTCGAACTGGGGGTGTGAGCGGCTCTACAGCCCCATTCGTCACGATCGTGATGCCCTCGCTCGACGGACGCACCTCACCAATCACCACAACCGGAACCCCTGTGGCCTCAATGGCCGTCAGGACCGAGTCCGCTCTGTCTGGCGCGACGGCGATCAGCAACGCGCCCGACGCAATCAGTTTCAGCGGATCAAGCGCGAGCGCACTGCAAATCGCGCCGGTTTCGGGAAACACGGGAATGTGCTCGCGAATGACCCGAAGCCCGAGACCGGCGGGCGCCGCCAGCTCGAAGAGCCCCGCCGCGAGCCCGCCTTCCGTCGGATCGTGCATCGCGTGCACGACGTTGCCGACATCGGCAGCCGCGAGAGCCGCACTCACGACACTGATGCCGGGGTCAATCAGGAAACGAGCGGCCCGCGCCAAAAGATTGGCATCAACCTGGCCCCGCAGCCGTTCAGACTTCTCTTGTGCGAGGATCGCGGTGCCCTCGATGGCCACACCGCGTGTCAGTAGGATCAGATCGCCGATGGCGAGGTGAGTCTTCCGCACAAGGCGAGCCGGGGCGACCTCGCCGAGCATCTGACCGACCAGAATCGGGCGGTCGAGGCCTTGCGTGATTTCCGTGTGCCCGCCGCCGAGCGTGACGCCCAGTTCCTCGCACGTGGTCCGCACATCGGCCATGATCGTCTCGGCGAGTTCGGGCTTCGTGCGGCTCTCCGGAAGGAGCATGACGACGAAGAACCACAACGGGCGCGCGCCCAGAACGGCAATGTCGTTCGCGTTGACGTGAACAGCGTAACGCCCGATGTGATCAGTGGCAAAGGTGATGGGATCTGTCGCGACGACGAGATAGCGATCGCCTGCGTCGATGACGGCGGCGTCCTCGCCAATCTGAGGTCCAACGAGCAGGCGCGGATCATGCTTTGGCAGATGCCTCAGCAACGAGCGCAAATGCTCAGGTGGAAGTTTGCCGACTGGAAGAACGTTCTTCGGTTGGCCGCGTCTCATGCGCTCACAAAGATCTGTCTCCACGTTTTTGAAAATGAATATCCGACCGAAGATCGTCTCAGGAAAGCATTGTAAGCTACCGAGAAGTTCGTCCTGGCTGCCTTGAGGTTGAGTCAGGCACTGCTCAGGGCTACAATTTTCTTATCCACTCTTCACCTGGAGGCAATATGCCTCACTACGAATTCTTCTGCCACGACTGCAAGAAACTATTCTCGAAGATCCTATCTCTCGTCGACTACGAGAATGGCCGCGTCGTGTGCCCGAAATGTGGCAGCAAGAAAGTCGAGCAGCGCTGGTCTGCCTTTACCGTCATCACGTCGAAAAAGAGCGCGTGAACCTGCGGGGAGTTACCTACTTGTTGAGGCGGAGCTTGCTCAGACAAGGTGATTCGCAGGCCATTGCCGGATGTTCATGGCACGCTTCCGCGAGGAGGAGGAATGAAATGCGCCCGGAAGATCTAATGAAGCCTGACCGGTCTAGCGAAATCGTGCTGCCGGGTAGCGGCGGGCTGATATTCGTTTCACTGTTGCTGATCGTAGCGGCTGTGCTTATCCGAGCTTGACCGCCAGCAGGCTTCTCTGAAAGATCTATGCCACCAGCCGTCCAAGTCGGTGCCATTCTGATCGAGGAGTCGCCGCTGATGACGCAACTCCTTGGCCTCAAGAGCGAGCCCTATTCGGGGAACTGGAGCCTGGTTAAGGTGCTAGATGGCTTCGCCCTTGATCGTAAGATCCGTGCCTTGGGATGGAACTTCTTCTTCATGGCGACAGAAGAAAAGGCGATATTCTTTGGTGCTCCTGGAGCGAAGAAGATCCAGAACGCCTTGAAGCGGATTCTAGGGAAGGTAAAGCAGCAACACTTCAATAGCCTAGAGGTGACGGGAATCGTTGCCAGGCGTTTTCTGGGTGTGCCCTATGCCATCGTTTCGGCACACTCTCGGCATGTCCAGCAGAGCTGCTACTTAGATAGCGCCGAGGCACGGCGGACGTCCCAGCGCGACGCAGAATCGGCGAGAGGTTGAGCGCGTCTCCGGTCCGGGGAGTGGACTTATGAAACCTAACGAGAACCAAAGTCTCGAGCGAGCCCTTGAGTCTGCAATTGTTGTGTCTCGGGCAGACCTGATCACCGTCAACTGCGAACGCGCTAATTCGTGGAGGGCGTAGAAAACTAGAAGAGCTGTGGCATTGGTATGCTCTGGCGACCAACTCCCGTGAAGAAGTCCGAAGCGTGGATGCACTGTCGCTCATTCGGCAGCGTTGCACAACGGGAAGACACGATGCACGCCGCTGCTGACAGTCGGCTGCTTATGCTATTGCCGCCTCCACCTTAAGATGTATGCCTTCTCTTGTCTGCAGATACTTAATGATCTCGACAAAATTGTCAGTTTTCGGGTTGCCGGAAGGCCCAAGCATGCGCATGAGACTCTTTGGATCAATGTCGATAGCCTTTCCTAATGTCCCGAAACCGACGGTCGCATTGATATAGTCGCGCAGAATCGCTTTTCCAGTTTCTGCGTCACCTGACAGGAACGTTTCGACACCCTCCCTGAGAAGCTCTTTGCGAAAATCGGGATCACGATCAGCTCGGGCTTTTATGGTTTCGATGAAATTTTTTGTGAGCGCCATGTTTCATTTCTCCGATTTCTTGCGCTGCTTGTAATCCTGCCACCGTTCTTTTGCGTTGGTAATGTCTATGTCCTGCCTTTTTTGGCTCCTCCCGCAAGCAGGATCACCACCTTATCGCCATCTTTTCCAAAGTAGATTCTGTAGCCAGGCCCGAAATCGATCACGCGCTCATAGACTCCGCCCCCTACGCCTTTCACATTAGACCAATTTCCCAAACCAAGCTTTGTTTGAGCTGTACTCACCTTGGCAGCGGCCTGAGCGTCAAGACCATTGAACCAGTCGGCAAAAGGGCTATATCCGTTCTGATCCAGGTACTCCAGAACCTCGACCATGCGCTATAGTAACACTTTCGTTACCATTGTCAAGGGCCATTTCAGGGCGAATAGAAAGCAAATATGCTACCGCCATGCCTCGCATGAATGAGCTCAGTTTGGGCCAGAATTCCGTGGCCACATTGACGCAAAAGGAAACCCTCGCCACCGAAGATGGTTGGTTGCGGGAGCTTGAACCGCTGACTTTTGGTTATGAGGACAGCAGCCTAAACGAAACAATTGAATTTCAAGGACTTGACGCCGCCGGGAACGACAGAAAAGTCACTTGAAAGACACGAAAACACCGCTATTGGACAACAGTTGGACTACCCTCTGATTCTCGTTTGGCAGCCGCTGAGTGCAGCCTTTTCACTGCTACGTTATGCTGTGTTTTAAACCGTTCTTGCATGGGCAACAACAGCGAAGGGCGACGTTCATTCCCAGTTCCACGAATCTATCAATCGCGGCCTCTGCGGTGACAGGGCAACAACGAGCTGTAACTGATTGATATCAAAAGGTGTCGGCGGGCATCGATTGATACTAGAAGACAGCGTACAACACCTCTTATCGTCCCCTTAACGTCCCCAGAAATTTGACTCTGTAAATGGAAGACGGTTCCACGGGTCTAGGCTAACACGCTTCCCTGTCTTGACGACCCGTGGAAACGCGGGGAGCGATTTTCCGCCACGCTCCGATGGATGCATGCAACCCAACGACGCCATCGAGGCTGCTTGCCCGCGGGTATTTATTGAATGCCTTATTTGAATGCCTATTGATGATGAGCAGAACAAGAGTGGCTTGGCCCGCCGACTCGCACCCGCGTTTCACGGGTGTTCTCGCTGGAGACGTTTTGGTTCCTCGGGAATCCTGACAGTCGTGTTGCCGCCGTGGAGCGGAGGCTTAAATAACGCTAACAAACTACGACGCGGACGCTGGACGGCGTTCTACGAACAGGACACTGCCTTTACAACGGACAATGCCTGATATCCGGGATATCGGCTGCGCTGATCGGGGGGGAAAGATTACCTGTGGGCGGCCAGTTCGGCACTTGCCCCATCGGCAGCGGTGCACACATAGACATCCGGCTGAATGCTCGTCTGCGCGTGATACCGCTTTTTGATCTCTCGCACAAATTGATCAGTCCGGTTCGCATCAACGATGTTCACGGTGCAACCGCCAAATCCACCACCGGTCATCCGGCCACCCCAAAATCCAGGCAGGCCTTCGGCACATTCCACCATGAGGTCTAACTCCTCACAGCTCACTTCATAGAGGTCCCGCAGGCTCGTATGCGACGCACGCATCAGCTTCCCAAACAATTCGAGATCGCCCGCGCTGAGGGCTCGACTGCCCTCCATCACCCTCTGGTTCTCAGTGATGACGTGACGGCAGCGGTTTTGAATAACCGGTGGAAGATCCGCTGCACGTTTTTCGAACTGTTGCGGAGAGATATCACGTAACGCCCGAATCAGGGGATACCATTTTCTGAGGATCCGAACTCCTTCATCACACTCTTCTCTCCGTCGGTTGTACTCGCCACCCGAGAGCTCGTGTTTGACCATCGTGTTGCTGATCACCAGACGCACATCTGCTGGAATCGGCACCAGCTCGAAATCGAGCGATCGACAATCGAGCTGCAAGGCATGCCCCGATCTACCGAGACAGGAGACGAACGGATCCATGATGCCCACCCGGGCGCCCACAAACGTGTTCTCAGCCCGCTGACAGAGCCGCGCGACCTGCGGCATCGGGAACGTAGTCCCGTTCAGACTCATAAAGGCCAGCGCGCTCGCCACCTCCACCGCCGCGGACGAGCTCAGTCCTGCGCCAATCGGCACTTCTCCGTGCACAATCACATTGGCACCGCTGGCGATCGATTCCACGCTTTGCAGAGTTACGGCAACGCCGAGTACATAGTCACACCATGCGCCTAGCCGGGTCGGTGGAAGTTTGTCGAGTTCGAACTCAAAGCGATCTTCGAATCCGTCAGATAGAAGAACCAGTTTGCGATCCTCGCGCGGCGCAATCGCAACCCGCGTCAGGAATCCGATCGCAGAGGGAAGAACAAAGCCATCGTTGTAATCGGTGTGCTCACCAATGAGATTGACGCGGCCCGGAGCTGCGAAGATCTTCGGCTGCGCCCCGAACTCCGACTCAAATCGTCGCGTCAACTGTGCCCTGCTCACGCCTCCGGAACCCCCGGCGCAGGCCCTGCGCCTTGTGTTTTGCCGCAGCCAGATCTGGATCCGACACCCGATGGCCTAGAGAAAAGGTCCTTGTCTGTACCATGTAATCGCTTACAATTAACCAAACCATAAGGCGTCAATCACGCCGATGTCAAATAAACCTTTGCTTCACTGAGTAACTTAAGGGTTCACCGGCAGAGACGCAGCTCCGCCGCCCAGGGTGGCGACCGAGGAGAACGGCCAATTTTGGAAATAACCCAAGACCCACACCGGCGGTTCAATCCATTGACCCGGGAGTGGGTCTTGGTTTCGCCTCACCGGGCGTTGCGGCCATGGCAGGGTGCGGTGGAGAAAATTCCCGTTGAACGACAGCCAGAATACGATCCGACCTGTTACCTCTGTCCGGGGAACTCTCGCGCTGGCGGAGTTCATAATCCGAAGTACCAGACCACCTTCGTTTTCGAGAATGATTTTGCTGCCCTCAAACCGGGTACCGTTGCAGGCCGGCTCGATCTTAAGAACGAGGGCCTGATTGTTGCCGAGGCGGAACCCGGGAGCTGCCGCGTAATGTGCTTTTCTCCCCGGCACGATCTGACGTTGTCCACGATGGAAACGAAGGACATTGTTTTGGTTGTGCGAACCTGGACCGAGCAATTTCAGCAGTTGGGCGCTCAGCCCGACATCCATCACGTGCAGATCTTCGAGAACCGTGGCGCGATGATGGGCGCCAGCAGTCCGCATCCGCATTGCCAGATCTGGGCGACGCATTCGATTCCAGAAGCGCCCGCTCGCGAACTGGCAGCGCAGCACGATTATCAGCACAAGAAGTCTCCTTGCCTGCTTTGCGATTACCTAACGCTGGAACACAAACAGGAGCAGCGCATCGTCTATGAAAATGCGAGCTTCACGGCGATGGTGCCTTTCTGGGCCGTCTGGCCTTTTGAGCTTCTGGTCTGCAGCCGAAGACATTTCAGTTCGCTCCTCCATTTGTCCGGACAAGAAGTCTTGGATCTCAGCACTCTCCTGAAGCAAGTAACGTCAACGTATGATCGCGTCTTCGATGTGCCGTTCCCGTACTCGATGGGCTTTCACCAGGCTCCCACCGACGATGTTGCTCATCCGGAGTGGCACTTCCACGCGCACTTCTATCCGCCGCTGCTGCGCTCGGCGACGGTGCGGAAATTTATGGTTGGCTTTGAAATGTTGGGTACACCCCAGCGCGATATCACGCCGGAAATCGCAGCGCAACGTCTGCGTTCGCTTTCTGGCCGTGATTAAATCGCGGATCAGGTGGTCGTTTAGAAAATCGCTCTTTGATTACAGAAACGAAAATGCGAGCTCTGTTGCTTTCAAAATACCGCCAGTTCGAAGTCGCCGAGATGCCGCTTCCCCCCATCGGTGAGGACGAAGTTCTGATTCAGGTGGAGGCTTGCGGAATCTGCGGCAGTGACGTCCACGGATTCGACGGCTCCTCCGGGCGCCGCATGCCCCCAATCGTGATGGGCCATGAAGCCGCCGGCACAATCGCCGCGGTTGGCTCCGCAGTTCGCGGATTCAAAAAGAACGACCGCGTCACCTTCGACTCCACCATCTACTGCGGCGCCTGTGCCAACTGCAAGCGCGGCGATGTGAATCTGTGCGATAACCGCCAAGTGCTCGGCGTTTCCTGTAACGAATACCGGCGCGCCGGAGCTTTTGCCGAGTTCGTGGCGGTTCCGGCCCGAGTTGTTTATCAACTGCCCGACTCGATTTCTTTCGCCGAGGCTTCGATGCTGGAAACCGTTGCAGTGGCTCTTCATGGTGTATCCCTGGCTGGAATTCAGCCAAACAACACTGCGCTGGTGGTGGGTGCTGGAACCATCGGTCTCCTGACATTGCAAGCCCTAAGAGCGGAAGGCTGCGATCGCGTCTTCATCATGGATGTCGACGCCACGCGCTTGAAACGAGCCACCGAACTTGGGGCTACCGAAGCCATCTTGGCGAACACGGATGCGCTTCCCAAGTTGATGAACTTAACCGGCGGAGGCGGTGTCGATGTAGCCATCGAAGCGGTCGGAAAAACGGACACCATTGGTGTCGCGATCAAGAGCGTCAGAAAAGGCGGCACGGTTGTCCTGGTGGGAAATATTTCTTCCGAGGTCAGCATTCCGTTGCAAGCGGTCGTCTCGCGGCAGATTCGGCTGCAAGGGTCGTGCGCTTCGGCCGGCGAATATCCGCGCGCCATCGAGTTCATGGCGAAGGGCGCCATTCGCGTGAAAGCGATGATTTCCGCCGTGGTTCCTTTGGAAGAAGGTCCGCAATGGTTCGAGCGACTCTACGCGGGCGAACCCAATCTCATGAAAGTCGTTCTCACACCGGGACACGCGCGTGAGTGACAAACTTTTCGATCTCACCGGACGCGTCGCGGTCGTTACCGGCACGAGCCGCGGGTTAGGACAGATCTTTGCGCGCTCGCTCGCACGCGCGGGTGCGGATCTGGTGCTCACCTCTCGGAACCCCCAAGTGCTCTTCGGTTTCGAATGCGAAATTCGCGCCCTGGGACGACGCGCGCTTTCGCTCGAGCTCGATGTACGCAAGTTGGACAGCATTCAACGCATGGCCGCTGCTACTCTAAAGGAATTCCCGCAGATCGATATTCTCGTCAATAACGCCGGTTGCAATGTACGCAAACCAGCGGTCGACGTCACCTGGGACGACTGGAATCTCGTCCTCGACACCAACCTTCGCGGAAGCTTCTTCGTTGCGCAAGCCTTTGCCCGCGGCATGATTGAACGCCGCTACGGCCGAATCATCAACATTGGATCGGTTACCAGCGTGGCAGGATATGCCGGGCTCGCTCCCTACACCGCCAGCCGGGGCGGCATCCGTCAACTCACGATGACCCTCGCCGACGACTGGGGACGATTCGGGATCACTGTGAATTGCCTTGCTCCCGGATGGTTTCGGACAGATCAGAACAAAGTTCTGTACGAAGATCGGGAGTGGGTCGATTACCTTTCCGATCGAATCCCGGTAAAACGGCCGGGACAACCGGAAGACCTCGAATCGGCTGTCGTTTTCCTCGCCGCGGAGTCCAGCCGTTACATCACGGGACAAACTTTATTGGTCGACGGTGGCATTTCGACCGGGGCACTGCGCGCTACCGTCGCTTCAAAACAACAGTCATCCACGAAATAGCTGTGCGCATGTGGGCCAGTTCGTCGCAGTTCGCCTGTACAGGCGTTACTCAGAGATAGGGAGGCACGATCCTTGAACGGTTACGCGATCCGGTGCAATGTTCTGCTAGGAATCATGATGGCGATGGTCGCTCAGGTGTACGCCCAGACAACCTTCAGTTTGCGATCGCCCGACGCTCGCATCGAAGTGAAAATTCGAGCCGCCGATCGCATAAAGTATGACGTTCTCTACAAAAGCCGGCCCATCCTGCAAGACGCTCAGCTGTCCATGAACGTGGACCACAAGAATCTGGGCGTCAATCCCAAGGTAGTCGGGAACAAGCAGCGGAGCAACGATAAGGTGCTCGAGCCTGTGGTTCGGCAGAAGTTCGCTAAGATCCGCGACAATTACAACGAATCGCGCATTGAATTCGATGGCGGCTACGCCGTAACCTTCCGCGCCTACAACGAGGGCGTCGCGTATCGATTCGAGACTTCCCTCCCGCAAAGTGAAGTGCACATCTATCAAGAAGACAGCGTCTTCTCATTCGCAGACAATTACACCGTCTACTATCCCCAGGAAGAGAGCTTCTTTTCTCACAACGAACGCAAGTACCTGCCTCACCCGATGAATCAATTGGCGCCTTCGGCGCTCGCCAGCCTGCCCGCGGTGATCGATGCGGGCGATGGCGTCAAAGCGGCGATTGCCGAATCCGATCTTGAAGAATATCCGGGGCTGTGGCTGCAGGGAACCAGCAGCAATGCGTTGGCGGCAACCTTTCCTCCATATCCGTTGAAAGAACAACTCGAGAGGGATCGCGATTTTCGGGTCACCGAAGCGGCCGATTACCTTGCTGTCACGAAAGGCACCCGCACATTTCCCTGGCGTGTGATCGGGATCGCCGAGAAAGATAGCGACCTGATTACCAATCAACTTGTGTGGCTGCTCGAAAAACCTTCGCAGGTGCAGGACACCTCGTGGATCAAGCCCGGCAAAGTGGCCTGGGACTGGTGGAACGCCAATAACGTCTACGGCGTCGATTTCAAGTCAGGCGTTAACACCGCGACGTACAAGTACTACATCGACTTCGCCGCAAAATACGGCATCCCGTACATCATCCTGGATGAAGGTTGGTACAAGCTCGGAAACGTGCTCGACGTGGTTCCCGAGATCAACATGGAAGAACTCACCGCCTACGCAAAACAAAAGAAGGTCGGCATCATTCTCTGGGTGGTCTGGAAAACGCTCGCGGACCGGATGGAGCCCGCGCTCGACCAGTATGCCAAGTGGGATGTCAAAGGCATCAAGGTCGACTTCATGCAGCGCAGTGATCAGTTGCTGATCAATTTCTACAACAAGCTCAGCTACGAAACGGCCAAACGCAAAATGCTGGTCGACTATCACGGTGACCAGAAGCCGGCCGTGATGACCCGCACCTGGCCCAACCTGATCAGCACCGAAGGCGTCCGCGGCCTTGAATGGGACAAGTGGAGTGCAGAGACGGACCCTCTTCACGACGTCACGCTTCCCTTCACGCGCATGTTTCTTGGGCCAATGGATTTCACGCCGGGCGCGATGTTGAATGCGCAACAGATCAGCTTTCGGCCTATACACGAGCGTCCGATGAGCCTCGGCACTCGCTGCCACCAGCTCGCGATGTACGTCGTATTTGAGAGCCCGCTGCAGATGCTCGCCGACAGCCCATCGAACTATCTGCGGGAACCGGAGTCGATGGAGTTTCTCGCGCCTGTTCCGAGCGAGTGGGACGAAACCCGCGTTCTCGACGGCAAGATCGCCGAATACGTGGTGGTGGCGCGCCGCAACCGCCGAGACTGGTATGTCGGGGCGATGACCAACTGGACGCCGCGTGAACTCGACATCGACTTATCCTTCCTCCCCGACGGGAATTACTCGATCGAGGCCTATCAGGACGGCATTAATGCAGATCGGTTCGGCAGCGACTTCCGTCAAATCAAAAGCGCCGTGAACCAGTCAACCAAGCTGAAGGTCAAGTTGGCTCCCGGCGGAGGATGGGCAGCGAGAATCCATCCCTAACCGCCGGGAAAGGATTCTCACTCGCCGAAAATGGCGAATCTCCGTCTCAACATGATTTACCAAAAGCTAAGTTATTAAAAACTCACAAGCAGTTGTAAGTGATTGAAAATCATCTTAGCGATGGTTGCGTAGGATGCCATCTAATCACGTTCTGGAGCCCGCTGGTGCATTTCTGAGTGCGGGCTGATCTTTGGGCGGGCACCTTAGATCTGCGCAAGCCTATAAGTCATCGCAGATCTATAGTTAACTCTCGGCTAATAATAGGGCCCTTCCGATCAGAAAGCTCACCTCGCGCCCTTAAGTAATCCAGGAAAGAACTTCTTTCAGATTCGCCTCGCTGGTGGACGCAGTTCCGCGCGGCATGCCGGGACCGATCGCCAGGGCTTCGTTGTGATCTTCAAACCACACCAGGAAGGCAGACTTATCCGCGCCGGGTAACCGTTGCTGGTTCAGCCAGTTGTAGTAAGCGCCAAAATCTCCATCCACCAATGCGCCGGCGGGATCCATTTCGGCCTGATCTTGGCTCGGGCTGAGCAAGTCATTCATCGGCTTGGCTCGCGGTGCAAACCGGACCAGTAGTGTACAGGGCTGCGCCCGGCGTAAAGCTTCGCGCGCGGCCCATTGCACGAATGTCGTGCTGAACACCTGCGTGCCCGAGCCCTCGGTGAACAGTTTTAGCTGAAAGCGTTCCATCACCGGATCCAGACCTTTTGCGAAACCCAATTCCTGCGGTCCCATCTGCGCCAACAATGTCCGCAGCGCTTCGGGTCCCATGCCCGGCTTGTCTTTTTCCGTTCGCACCTTACACAGGATCGCCGATCGAGTGGGTTGCAGCGCTTGATAGGAAACCGACGTCAGCGCCGGATCATGCCCTTCGGGCTCGCCTCCATCGATGTACCAATGCCCGTACGGAATCGGATGCAGCTTCGCCCGTTCGGCAACCGCATCGAGCAATTGGCGCAATCCATTCTCCGGCTTCACACGGTTGAAGTACGCTCCATGCGGACGCAGCTTACGGAACAGTGGTCGATCGTGACCAGCCGCATCTCTCCCGATCACGGCGATCCCTAATCTGGAAATCGGAGGAGTTTCCGCCGGCACCGCCGCGTGCAATCGATCGCCGTAATCCAATGCCGCCTCGCGAAAGGAATCCATCTGATGGGTCGTCCACAAGTGAGCGGACAATTGTTCGACAAACTGCGCCGGCTGATTGACCCAATCAAGCTGCCGGAGTTGTGAAGACAGAGAAATCTGCGCCAAGCCGCTCACCCACTCTCGTCCCTGTTCTTCGGATAACAAGCTCCAGTTCGCCAGCTCTTTTTCGAGCGATTTGCGCTCGGCCGGAAACTTGTAGTCGTAGTCGATCACTTCGCGCAGCAGGCTCGGCAAAAAGCTCAAGGGCAGCCGCTGCATCGCAAAGACGTAGTGGATTGCCAGCTTTCGCGCTTCTGGCGGGTACGCTTTGAAGTGTTCCGGCTTAAGATCTCGCGGCTCCATAACTAGACCAGTTCCTGGATCGGTTTGCCTTGCGCGAGCGATGTTGAAAAATCGAGCATCGATCCCAGCGTCGGAACCAGATCCGTGGAATCGATGGGACGGTCATACACCACACCTTCGCGAACGCCTTCACCCAGTGCGAGCATCCAAGTCGTTCGGGAGAGCGCATCCCCGGTTCGATGATGCTGGAAGCCATTGCCGCCGGCGTCTTGGTCCGAGTCGCGTCCAAAGTCTGGCAGGATGAATAGCGTAGTCTTGCCAGCATATTCCGGCTCTTTTTGAATCGCGCCCCACACATCCGCGCAAAGGCGATCGGTGCGCTGGATCCCGTCGATATACAGCGAATACGCGCCTGCATGAGCGATATCGATGTCGTGCATCGTGATCCACAACAGGCTGGGCGCCACCTGCCGCATCAATTGCCGAACGATGTACACCGAAAGCTCATCGGGGCTCGACAATGCGCGCGCGTGGGCTTTGAAGTCGTCGACCGAGAGCTTCAAGATGTCTTCCAGTTGCCGCAACTCGAACTCTCCGCCTTGTAATGCGGGCGCGTAGAAGGGAGTTTCGTAATTATCCCGCAGCAGATGTTCGTAGTCTGACCTTCCCCGCGAGGCGGCCGCCAGCAAATGCTTGGGCAGGATCACTCGCGCCCCGGCACCCGGTCCATAAGACCGGTTATTGCTCTCGCCAATGCGATTGAACCCGTTGCTGGGCGCGACCACCCAGGCGTCGGAGGGTGGCCGCCGAAGGTCCTTGCGAAAATATTCGAAGACGGTGGGATGCTCGGGCGGCAGCGAGGCGAAGTTGTTGATCGTTTCGTACACGCCGGTCGCAAGGCTGGCGGTTGCCACGTAATGACCCAGAATTCCCCGGTTCACGACCTGCGTGAAGAACGTCGATTGCGGGAGCAACTCCCACATGAGATGCGGAATGTTCTCCTGTCCTTCCGGCGCGAAGGTCTCCTGATCACGCGCTCCGCCGCCGAAGGTGATCACGACGACTTTGCGCTTGGCACGCGGACTTCCCGAGCGCGCGAGCGCACTTGAGGGCAACAGGGCGGTGCCCAGAGCCATTCCTGCAGCGGTGCGCAAGAAATCGCGGCGTGTTTTCGCGATCAGCCTGCTTGTCTCGAACGGGGAATCGGATTGGCGAGCACTGGTCATTGCTCTAAAACAGGCGCCTGGCGCCCTCTAAACGGGCATCGAAAATACGCGATTTGTGGCAGCGCTAAAGCGGTGCCCTTATACGAAGGCTCGCCCTGTAACAACAGAGCCCGCGATTAAGGCTTCCCCGAACTCGCTGAATCCTTGGCCGTCATTGAATTTTTTGCTGCATATACGAACTGCCGGATTTCCGCTCTTTGCCGGTCGAGATCCGCCATGTGCTGAGCGCGCAGCTTCTGGTACGTCTGAAATTCCTGCTGCGCGCGATCTTTTTGCCCGGTATGCACGTAAGCC
>Ga0209577_10001729_pt1 | contig 21560 bp, 21 predicted proteins | sample GraSoiAngelo_109_FD_185874 | JGI IMG/M metagenome (GOLD analysis project Ga0209577, IMG submission 185874) | Grasslands soil microbial communities from the Angelo Coastal Reserve, California, USA - 14_0903_12_20cm (SPAdes) (version 2) | ecosystem: Environmental > Terrestrial > Soil > Grasslands...
CGCGTGGGCGGCGTCGGCGGGTCTTGCTCATGCCGGCTCCATGACGAGCAGGGTCGGGTGGCCCTGGAAGGAGCGGATGGGGAAGTAGACCAGGTGGGTCGCGGCGTCGACGGCCACGCTGTGGGCGTCGTCGGCCAGGTGAGCCTGGCCCACCTTGGTCACCTGTCCCCCCGGGGTCTCATCGAACGCAGCCACGACACCGCTCTCGGAGGCCACGTAGAGGCGGCGCAGCCCGGGGTCGAAGGCGAGCACGTCGGGACTCCGACCCGCGTCGAAGCGCTGGAGGATCCGGCCCGAGTCGACCTCCACGACGAGGAGGCGGTTGTTGACGTCACAGGTCACGAAGGCCCGCCGCGTCACCGGATCGAGGTCCAGGCCGTGGCCCTCGTCGCAGCCGGGTAGGGGGATGCGGCGGGTGACGCGGTCGGAGGCGGGGTCTACGGCGACGAGCTCGTTGCGGCTCTGGACGTCGACGAGGATCTGGTGGCCGACGGGGTCGTAGGCGTTGTTGCCCACGTCGCCCCCGAGCGGGATGCGGACGACGATGGCCGCGGTGCGAGCATCGAGCACGGTGAGGTCGCGGCCGTGCTCGTCAGAGACATAGACGCGACCGCTGTCAGGGTCGTAGCTCATCCCGTCGGGAAACTCGCCCGTGGCGGTCCGCCCGAGGAGGGCGAGGCTGTCCTCGTCGTAGACGCGCACGTCGTTGGTCTCGACCGCCGATGCGAAGAGCCGCCCGAGGGCGGGCACGGCCAGCACCCCCGTCACCTCGGGCACGTCGGGGATGGTGCCGATCTGGCGGGGGCCATTGAGGTCGACGACGTCGATCTCCTCCTGGGCCAGGTGGGCCACGAATAGGCGGCGCCGAAGGGGATCGATGCTTTGGTAGTCGAAGCGGTTCTCGGCTCCTCCGAGGGGGACCTCGGCCACTTGGCGCAGCGGGAGGGGGCTCACGGGACGGTGCCCCGCGCCACCACAGCCAGGGAGAAGCAGAACCACCACCACCAGCGCGGCTAGGGAGAGGCCGTGAATCACAGCGCGAGCAGGTCGATAACAGCCTCCGACCCGCCGGCGACGGGGGTCTTCGGTCATCACCGGCGATGGCGATATGGGCTGAGCCGGGCGGCGGCTGCATGGGCGAGCGTGGCCGACGCGTCGGGCGGGTAGGGCCAGACGGCGCTGACGTTGATCTCACACAGCACGTAGGTATCGTCGCCCGCCTCGGTCTTCGGCCCATAGAGGAAGTCGGCGTCCCAGATGACCGGCAGTGACTCGGTGTCGACGTTGAGGAGCGCTTGCATCTGCGGGACCCACTGGCGCTCCAGGGCGGACCTGAGCACCTGGTGGGCGGGCGCGTCGGGAGGCTCCATGGCGGGCCGCGGCGGCTGCGAGTCGTCTGGTGTCGGCGCGAGCAGCCCCCTGGGCCACTGGTGGCAGAACCCGACCACCTCGTCATGGACGAGGTAGCAGCGGATCATGCCCCCGGCGAGGCGCCCCAGGAGAGGCTGGTCGATGAGGCAGCCCGACCAGGCGAAGTAGTCGCGGCAGCGCTGGATGAAGCCGCCCAGGTGCATCTCCTGGGTGGCGCCGCCGCGGTCCTGGGCGTGCTGGAGCCGGACCAGGGTGTCCGTGTCGGGCTCTGCGTCGGCTCCCGTCGGCCCGGCCACCAGCTCGACCTTCCACACGCCGTTGCCTCCGTTGCCGCGCGCCTGCTTGACGACCCGGACGCCGTCTCGGCCGAGGCGGGCAGGAAAGCGCTTGGTGAACTCCTCGATCGATTCGTAGCGATCGGTGTCGGTACCCCACCCCAGGTCCCGGGTCTGGAAGAGGACCTCTTTGGTCCCCATCTTGGCGATGACATCGGGATGGGCCGAGACCCACACCCCATGGCCCGCCACCTCCCGCAGCAGGGCGTCCAGCCCGGCCCGGGTCGAGCCGTCCTGGATGGGATTGACCCACACCACCACGCCGTCGAGGGCCAGCAGCTGTTCCCTAACCTCGGCCACGGCGTCGTCGGCATAGACCACGGCCTCGGCGGTGACGTTCAGCTCGGAGAAGGCTGCGAACAGGGGGCCGAGCATCGCCTCGGCGCGAGGCGACATCGCTTCGCCGTGCCGGTCACCCCGCCACAGCAGGCCGACCTTGCCACTAGCTGTGACAGCCATTCGCCCCTCCCAACTGCACCCTGGCAACGCTATGGCCAGGGCATCGTCAACGCAACCGCGGTTGCACTCCGCTCCCCGGGCCCGTACCCTGGCCGGGTGTCGGGGTCCTTGGAGTGGGTGATGCTCGCCTACCGGCTGCCTCGCGAGCCGTCCAGTCCCCGGGTGGTGGTCTGGCGCAGGCTGCGCCGCCTGGGCGCCGTCCAGCTGGTCGACGGGTTGGCCGTGCTGCCCGCCGATGCCCGGACCCGGGAGCAGTTCGACTGGCTCGCCGAACAGGTCGTCGACGCTGGCGGCGAGGCCACGACCTGGGTGGCCCGGGCGGGCTCGGCCCGACAGGAGCGTGAGCTCGCCCGGCGCATGGCCGACGAGGCGGCGCGGGACTACCGGGCGGTGATCGCCGACGCGGCCGCGGCCGCCGGTGATCTCGGCACTGCCGGGCGGACCTTGGCGCGGCTGCGTCGCGAGCTTCACCGCATCGCCCAACGCGACCACTTCCCGCCCCGCGAGCGCGACGCGGCCCGTCATTCCGTGGCGCGCCTGGCCGATCAGTTGGCGACCGGCGAGGAGGCGAAGGTGAGGTGATGTGGGCCACGCGTTCTGGCGTCCACGTCGACCGGGCGGCATGTGCGTGGCTGCTGCGCCGCTTCGTCGACCCCGGCGCCACGTTCGTCTTCGTGGACGATCCCGACGAGGTGCCAGCCGACGCCACCCCGTTCGACATGCGGGGCGCCGAGCTGTCCCACCACGGCAACCAATGCAGCTTCGAGACGATGCTTCGCCACTTCGGGCTCGAGGACCCGGTGCTGTGGGAGCTGGCCGGCATCGTGCACGAGGCCGACCTGGCCGACGAGCGCTTCGACGCGCCCGAGGCGCCGGGTTTGGATGTGCTGTGTCGGGGCCTGTCCATGGTGGCCGACGACGACCAGGTCCTGGCCGTCGGCCAGCTCCTGTTCGACGGGCTGTTCGAGTACCGCCGCCGGGCCATGCTGCTCGGCAAGGACCCGGCCTAGCGACGACCCCATGCGGTCCAGGCGGGGCTCAGTGCAGCAGCAGACCGGCGAGCGCTCCCAGGGCGACGATGTAGGGCTCTTTGACCTTGAACTTCCACAGCAGCCCCAGCGCCACGAGGCCGACCACGGCGGTGCGGTAGTCGACGACGGCCTGGCGGGTGAGCACCACCGTCGCCCCCGCGATGGCGCCGGCCGCGGCCGCGGTGGCCCCCTTGACGAAAGCCTTCACCTGCGGGTTGCCCCGGTGGCGCACGAACCATCGACCGGGCACCACGACGCCCAAATAGATGGGCGTGAAGATGCCGAGGGTGGCGACCACGGCCCCGGCCAAGCCCCCGACCAGGTAGCCGATGAACGTGGCGCTGATCACCACAGGGCCGGGCGTGATCAGTCCCATGGCCACCGCGTCGAGGAACTGGCGCTCGGTCAGCCAGTGGTGCTGGTGGACCACCCCCTCGCGCAGGAACGGGACGATGGCCAGCCCGCTGCCGAAGATGAAGGCGCCGGCCTTGGCAAAGAACACGAACAGCGCGATTAGCGTGCCCCCGCCAGCCGCGAGGTGGATGAGCGTCGCAGTGACAGGAACGAAGGAGGCCGTGCCGTGTCCGCCCCGGCCGAGCCACCGCGGGGGCGCGTCCCACAGGATCATGACCAGGCCCGCGGCCACGAACAGCAAGGCGATCTCGGCCCCGGTGACCGCCGTGATGACGCCGATGACCGCGCTGATCACCCACAGGCGCACGTCGTTGGCGTCGGTGAGCCTGGCCAGCTTGTAGGCGGCGATGGCGATGATGGCCATGACCGCGGGGGCGATGCCGTAGAACAGCGACTGCACGACCGACAGTCCCTGGTAGCGGACATAGGCGATCGCCACGCCCAGCACGAACAGAAACGACGGTCCGATGAAGGCGCCGGCGATGGCCAAGGCGCCGAGGGCGCCATTGAGCAGGTAGCCGACCCACATGGCCACCTGGGCCGCCAGCGGGCCGGGCATGGTCTGACCCAGGGCCACGCCGTCGAGGAACTCGTCGCGGTCCAGCCAAGCCCGCCGCTCGACCAGGTCCCGCTGCATGTAGCCGACGGTGGCGATGGGCCCCCCGAAGCCCCAGACTCCGAGCCCCACGAAGTAGCCCAGGAACGAGCGGATCGGTGGCCGCCCCGAACTCGGTGCCTCCGCCCCGGCCGACGGCTCCGGTTCGGACGGCTCCGGGGAGGGCGTCGCCTCAGGCATCGCCGCCGCCGGCACCCCCGAGCAGGACCGGCCGCTGCGCCTCGTCGAGGTCGTCGATCAGCAGTCCGACGAGTTCAAGGGCCCGCCGGTCGTCGTGGAGCATCACCAGGCCCCGGAACGCCACGTCGAGGCGGAGCGCGTCGGCGTCGGGGAACTCCTCCAGATCGCTCGCCGCCAGGCTGACGATTTCTGCCAAGCGCCACAACACCGGGTCGGCGACGCCACGTGCACGTAGTAGGGCAGCGAAGGTGGATCCGTCCCCACCTATCGGCGGATCGAACCCGAACGGCCCGTCACCCGGCGACGACGCAGCTTCGCTGAACGCGAAGGTGGCCTCGGGATCGAAGTCACGCCGGATCAGCCAGGCAGTGCACGCCCCGTCCACGCTCAGCTCGGACCGCGCCGTCGACCTCACGGGCCCAGGTGAGTCCACTCGTGATGTGCAACCACGGTTCCAAGCATCTCAAACTGGCGCACGGCGGGCAACCGGGAGCGGGGCTGACCGGAAGCTGCGAGGTGCCACCTCAGCCGGCAAGAACCACAACCTCGAGAACCACCGCCACGCGACGAGCGGCAGGCCGCGCAGGTATTCGAGGGAGAGCGCTGCGTCGGACCTAGACACCCGACGGCCCGCTAGATGGTGATGACGTTGACGGCGAAGGCGACGATCGTGGCAATGGCCCGTACCTGCGCGAACCGCTTGGGGTTGCCCAGCGGGATCAGGTCCCGGTACACGCTGAGTGCGACGAAGGTCACGACGGGGGCGAGCCAGTCGTTGGCCGAGTAGCCCTGGAGACCGTCGTTGTTGAGCTGGGGCATGTTGGCTGACGCCCGCCAAAGGTAGACGGCGGAGCCTGCGATGACGCCGAGAGCGATTCCGGCGAGGATCCGTCTCTCCCCGTCCAGTAGCCACAGCGCCACGCCGGCGCAGATCAGGCCGGTGGTTCCGGCGGTGAGGGCGATGTGGCTGTGGCTGAAGGTGTCGGCGGCAACGGCGATCATGTCAGCTCCTCTCGCTTGCGCGAGGCGGTGTCGGCGAAAGGGCCGTTGAAGCCAACGGCCTTGTGGGTCCTGCACAGGGACACGGCCGGCGACTGAGGCCGCTGAATCGCCGTTGACTCACGACGCTAACGAGGACCAGAGTCGGGACGACGCAACCGTGGTTGCACGGCCACCGTGCCGAGGCCGTACCGCGCTTTTGACCCTGCCCAGGGCCTCCAGCAGGAGATGGTGGCCCGCCCTGACCCCGAGACGTGGCAGGAGGCCGGGGGGTTCGTGGCAGGGCAGGCCGTGCATCCCCAGCCGCCACCGCGGCAGATGTTGCGGATCACGGGCGACGACTTCAGGTCGACTGAACGCCCGGTGGCGTGAGCAGGTTTGAGTCCCGGGCAAGGCTCGCACAACCTGGGTAACGCCCGGTCAGGCTGATCCTGGTCGGGTCAGTGGGCACGCAACTGGTCGCAAGACCGCAACATCGCTACACGAAGCTGCCGCCGATCAGTATCTGCACGGAGGAGCCGACGTCGGGAAGGGCGCTGTAGACGCGGACCGCGTCGCGGGAGACGCCGAACCGGCCCATGTTGTAGAGGGCCATCGTGCCTGAGCGCCCACGCAGCGTGATCGTCCCGACGGCCCCGAAGTCGAGAGTGACCCAGAGCCGCGTGCCGTCGGGCAGGTTCACGTCGCTGACCGAGACGGACAGGGTGCTGAAGCCGCCGCAGCCGCTGAACTTCGTCATGTCCGCCGTCGCCGACCCGCTCGGCGTTCGGTTGTTGAAGGTGGGGCCGCTCAGGGCCTCTGACTTGACGCCGCCGGTCTGGCAGCCCGCAGGAGTCGGGCCCGGCGGGCTGGCCACCGTCAGCGAGAACGTGCCCGTGGCCGTCGACCCGTCGGCGTCGGAAACGGTCACGTTGAAGGTCGATGTCCCGAGCGTGGTCGGCGATCCGAACACCAGCCCGGAAGGCCTGAGCGCGAGACCGGCCGGCACCGTACCGGACCACGTGTACGGCGAGTGACCTCCACTGGCCAGGAAGCCGGTGGCGAAGAAGTTGTTGACGAACACGTTGCTGCTGGGGGCGATGTCACACACGCCGTTCGTGCACGTCATGAACCGGGTGTCGATGGCCAGCGGCGGGGTGTTCCCTGCCCCTGAGCCGGTGAGCGGCACGTTGCTGTCGACGTTGTTATGAGTGAAGACGTAGTTGGCCGTGCGGGTCCCGGTCGTGGTGGGTGAGAAGGTGATCGAGACGGCGCAGCTCGCGCCATTCGCGATCGTCAGCCCGGAGCACTGGTCGTCGACCACGGTGAAGTCGAGCGAGTGGACGGCGGCGCTATTGACCAGGAACGACGCGCCGCTCATGTTGGTGGCGGTAACGGTTTGGGACGCACTGGTCGTCCCGACGTTCTGGGCGGGGAAGGTCAGTGACGACGGCGAGAACGTGACCGCCGGCGGAGGCGGAGGCGGGGGTTGCGTGGTCGTCGTCGTTGTCGGCGGCGCGGTTGTCGTCGTTGTCGGAGGCTTGGTCGTCGTCGTTGTCGGCGGCGCGGTTGTCGTCGTTGTCGGAGGCGTGGTCGTCGTCGTTGTCGTGGCCGACGGCGTGCATCCCGACAGCGACGCCGTCGCCGACGTGGCTCCGTCACTCACGGTGACCTGGCACGTCGACGAGCTGTACGGGGACGTCTCGATCCTGAACGAGCCGCTGCTGTCACTCGTTCCCGTCAGCGGGCCCGGAGTGATCGTGATGGTGTGATTGGGCAGCGCGCCGCTCCCCTCGACCCGGAGCTGCCCACCGCTCAGCTCGGACCGGCTGATCGTCACCGCCGCGTCGGCGCTGCTCGCCAGGAGACCGAGCATGGCGATCGTCACCACACCGATGGAAAACACTCTCAGATACCGCATATCGGGACCTTTCCGCTGACGCACGAAACGAGGGAGCGCGTCCAAAGTCTGATCTCGCGTTCGGCCCGCGTAAAGAAGGACATTTGTCGTAGGACCCCACGCCGAGAGAACTAAGCAACGTTGCCGTCGACATGTCCTGACGAACCCCTGTAGCTCGCATCCGGTCGTTCCGGCTCATTCGGGACGACAAGGGCCTCTTCTACGGCATCGCTATCTACCTCTACTACGAGGAACACCCCGCCGCACATGCATACCCGGTACGGCGGAGACGAGGCAAAGGTGTCGATTGTCAGCGGCGATGTGATCGACGGCTCGCTCTCCCGCCGGGTCCACGCCCGGGCTGCCGAGCACCGAGCGGTGGTGGATATCAGCACTGGGATAATCACCCTCGGCAGCCTTACGGCGCGGCAGGCTGGGCTCGTCCGAGATTGGGTCGAACTCCACCGTGGCGAGCTGCTCGAAGCTTGGCAACGCGCCAGCGACGGCGACCCGCCGGGTACGATTGAACCGCTGCCACCACTCCTCCCCATCACCTTCCCTCCGTCGTCGGGGTCGCCGTCCCCCCGCCCGCATGTCATGCGCCCGCTGTTTGACGACGGGGTGGTGCGTGACATTCAGTACGTTCACGGCGAGGTGACCGGCGCGATGGTTGCTCCCCTTGAGGACCCCAGCTACTTCGCGCAGGTTCGAGTCGACGTCGAGGCAGGCACAGTCGCCTGGCCGAATGACCTGGATCTCGCCCCCGAGGTCCTACATGACGACTATGAGGTAGAGAACCCGCTGGGTTTCTACGACATCACGCCCGATCGTCAAACGGCGTAGACGGGCAACCCCTTGCGGTGGGGGTTCAACTCGGGTGTCGGAGGGGGGACTTGAACCCCCACGCCCTTGCGGGCACCAGCCCCTCAAGCTGGCGCGTCTGCCTATTCCGCCACTCCGACCGGGTCGCCAACAGCAGTCGACGCGGAGCGCGATGCTAGCGCGCCGCTTTCCCGAGCCCGGCCGGCTCAGCCGATCGACGTTTCCGCGGCATCGAAGATCCCCGTGACCAGCAGGCGCAACCCGTGCACCCGCTTGGCCACGACCGCATGCAGCTCGAGCTGCCCCAACGGCACCACCGGGAGCTGGCCCATGACCTGGCGTTCCACCGCCCGGTACGCCTCCACCCGGCGGGCGGCGTCCACCTCGGCCCGGGCCGCCCTCAGCCCGGCGTCGACGGCCGGCGAGGAGAAGCCGGTCAGGTTGCTGGGCGACCCCGAGGCGAACAGCGGGGCGAGGACGGCGTCGGCGGAGGGATAGGCGGGGACCCACCCCAACCCGAAGAGCTCGACTTGGCCCGCGGCCAGGACCCCTTGATAAGCGCCGGGCGGGTGCGGGCGCAGCGACACGGGGATCCCCACCCGCTCCAAGCTGGCCTTCACCGCCTGAGCGGCGACGCCCTGGACGCCCCCGGCGTCATCGCCGTAGTCCAGCGCGACCTGGGGGACGGATCCGCCGTGAGCCACCTCGGCGACCAGGGCCCGGGCCCGGGGCGGGTCGTAGCGGCACCGCTCACCGCACACGTCGTCCTCGTGACCAGACACCCCGATGGGGATGAGGCCGCCGGCGGGAATCACCGACCCGCCGTAGACGGCCTGGACCAGCGACGAACGGTCGACGGCGCGCACCATGGCCTCGCGGAAGCGAGCATCGGCCAGCTTCGGCACCTTGAGGTTGAATCCGTACAGGAGCTCGGCCAGGTAGGGGCGGAAGGCCTTGGCCCCGAAGCGGGCCCCGGCCTGCTCCACCCGGTCCGCGGGCACGGGGGCCACGTCGAGGTGGCCCGAGAGGAACTCTCCGTAGGCCCGCTCGGGGTCGTCGAACTGCACGACGTCGAGTCCGCGCAGTGAGGCCGGGGAGCCCCGAGCCCGCACCAAAGACAGCGTGTCCCCCGCCCGCCGGGCGAAGGCGAAGGCGCCGCTGCCCACGGGCGCCTGGGCCAGAGGAGGCGCAGGAGCAACGGCCTCGGCCGACTCTCGGGGAACTATCGACAGCACGGGGGTGGCCAGCGCGGCAGGGAGTGAGGACCAGGGCTGGTCCAGGGTGAAGTGGACGACGTCGGCGCTGGGGGTGGTGATGCCGATGAGCTCAGGGGCAGTGCCGTCGACGGCGAAGGGCCCGAACCCGCTCACCGGCTCGAGCAGGTCGGCGCCGGGCGACCCCGAGCCCCGCCTGGCCACCCGCTCGAGTGAGTACTTGACGTCGGTCGACGTGATGGCCCGGCCGTTGGCGAAGCGGGCGTCGGGACGCAGGAAGAAGGACCAGCTGCGCTGGTCCAGCGAGTAGCGCCAGTGCGACGCCAAGCCGGACGTGGGCTCCAGGTTCTGGGCGTCGTAGCTGGTCAGGCGGCCGAAGAGCTGCTCGGCCACCAGCTGCTCGTCGACGGTCCGTGCCTGGGCAGGGTCGAGGCTGCCCAGGCGGCCGACACCTATGCGCATCACCCCCGACGGCCCCGATCCCAGCAATCCGCAAGAGCTCATCAACGCGGCCAGGGCGGCAACCACAACCACCGTGCTGATGGCTGTGCGTGCCCGTCGCCGCCGGGCGCTAGCGCCTGCGCCCCTACCTGCGACTGGCGGCGGCCGGAGGACGGGGCCGCGGTCCACCTCTAGACGACCTGCTGGACCTCGGCGAAGTGGCAAGCCACGGGATGACCCTGACCCCGATCGACCAGGGCCGGCTCCTCCTCGGCGCAGATCGCCTGCGCCTTCCAGCACCGGGTGCGGAACCGGCACCCCGACGGAGGATCCACGGGGCTGGGGACGTCGCCCTCCAGGACGATGCGGCGCCGCTGCCGCTCCCGGCGCGGGTCGGGGATGGGAACGGCCGACAGCAGGGCCTGGGTGTAGGGGTGGGCGGGTCGGTCGTACACCTCCTGGCGCGTCCCGATCTCCATGATCTTCCCCAGGTACATCACGGCCACCCGGTCCGAGATGTGGCGGACCACCGACAGGTCGTGGGCGATGAACACGTAGGCCAGACCGAGCTGGTCCTGGATGTCCTCCAGGAGGTTGATGACCCCGGCCTGGATCGACACGTCGAGGGCGGACACGGGCTCGTCCAGGACGAGCATCTCGGGGTCAAGGGCAAGGGCCCGAGCGATGCCGATGCGCTGGCGCTGACCGCCGGAGAACTCGTGGGGAAAGCGGTTGACGTGCTCCGGGTTGAGACCGACCAATGACATCAGCTCCCGGACCTTCCGCCTCGACTCGGCCCTGCCCATGCCGTGGACCCGCATGGGCTCGGCGATGATGCTGTACACGGTCATCCTCGGGTTCAGGGAGGCGTAGGGGTCCTGGAACACGATCTGCAGGTCACGCCGCTGGGCCCGCATCTCCCCGGCTGAGAGCTCCAGCAGGTCCTTGCCCCGGAAGCGGACCGATCCGTGGGTGGCAGGCAGGAGGCGGAGCAGGAGCCGGCCCGTCGTGGACTTCCCGCACCCCGACTCCCCCGCCAGACCCAGGGTCTCGCCCCGGCCCACGTCGAAGGACAGGCCGCAGACGGCGTGCACCTGGGCGACGGTGCGGCGCAGGAGCCCGGCCTTGACGGGGAAATGCTTGACCAGGTCGCGCACCTGAAGGATGGGGTCGTCAACCCTCATCGAGGCTCCGCCGGCCTGGGGATTGACGCCTTCGCCTTGGGCCGGGGCCGCCCGCTCGGTCGTCGGTGTCGTCATGACCCCACCACCGGGCGCAGGTCCTCCGGCTTCTTCTCCCTGACCTCCTCGGAGAAATGACAGGCGGCGACGTGGCTGGGGTCGTCGAGCGAGCGCAACTCGGGAATCTGGGTGGCACAGGGCTCGGGCAGCCGGGCGAAGTCGCATCGCGGATGGAACGGGCATCCGGGAGGGACGAACACGAGCGACGGGGGCTGGCCCTTGATGCGGTGCAGGCGGACGTCGGGCTCGTCCTGGTCGAGCCTGGGCAGCGATGCCAGCAGGCCCAGCGTGTAGGGGTGCTCGGACCGGTAGAAGATGGTCTCCACGTCGCCGAGCTCGGCGGGCCGGCCCGCGTACATCACCAGGACCCGGTCGGCCAGACCGGCCACCACACCCAGATCGTGAGTGATGAGGATTATGGCCGAGCTGGTGCGATCCTGGATCCGCTCCATGACCTCCAGGACCTGAGCCTGGATGGTCACGTCCAGGGCGGTGGTGGGCTCGTCGGCGATCAGGACGTCGGGGTCGTTACAGATGGCCATGGCGATCATGGCCCGCTGGCGCATCCCTCCCGAGTACTCGTGCGGGTACTGGTCGGCCCGATCCGCCGGGTTGGGGATGCCGACGAGATCGAGGAGCCCCACCACCCGCTCGCGCAGCTCGTGCCTGTGGATCTCCGGATGATGGACCTTGATGGCCTCGCCGATCTGGGATCCGACCTTGTAGACCGGGTTCAGAGCAGCCAGCGCGTCCTGGAAAACCATGGCGATCTCCGCGCCCCGGACGAGACGCAGCTCCTTCTCCTCCAGGTTCAGCAGTTCCTGGTCCCGGAAGCGCACGGAGCCGCTGAGCTTGGCCGTGCGGGGAAGCAGTCCCAGCATGGCCAGCGCCGTCACCGTCTTCCCAGACCCGGATTCACCGACGACACCGAGGACCTCGTTCTCACAGACCTCGAAGGAGACCCCGTCCACCGCCTTCACCACGCCCTGCTCGGCCGGGAACGAGACGTGGAGGTCCTCAACGGTGAGTATCAAGTCGCCCCGGCCCGAGGGGGGCCGAGGTCGCGTGGGCGAGATGGGAAGGTCCTCGTCAGCCACTGGCGTCAACGCGTGGACTGCGGATCGAACGCGTCTCTCAGTCCGTCACCCAGATAGTTCACCGCGAGCACGGTGATGAGGATGGCCAGACCCGGGAAGTAGATCAGATAGGCGGTCGGCGTTCCCACCGACCCCTCCGACTGGGCCAGCATGTTGCCCCACGTCACCGTCGGGGGCTGTATGCCGAATCCCAGGAAGGAGAGCGTCGACTCGGCGATGATGGCAAGCCCCACCACCAGGGTGGCGTTCACGGTGATGGGACCGATGCTGTTGGGCAGCATGTGGCGCAGCATGATTCGGAAGCCGGACGCTCCCGAGGCGCGAGCCGCCTCCACGAACTCCTTCTCCTTCAGGGACAGGAAGACCCCACGAACCACCCGGGCGATGGGCATCCAGAAGAGCACGGAGAGGATGAGCACGATGGTCACGACCGAGCCGTGCGACGCCTTGCCCGCGATGGACAGAATGGCCAGGGCGGGGACCACCAGCACCAGGTCGGTCACCCGCATGAGGAAGTTGTCGGCCAGACCACCGACATATCCGGCCAGGCCTCCGACGATCGTCCCGAAGGTGGTCGAGACCAGAGCGACCGAGAGGCCCACCACCAGCGAGATGCGCCCTGCGAACAGCACCCGGGTGAACTGGTCACGACCGAGCTCGTCGGTGCCGAACCAGTGGTGCAGAGACGGGCCGTGGCGGGCCTGGAGCAGCACCTTGGGATCACCCAGGTTGGGGTTGAGGGTGTACGGAGCGATCTGGTGGGCGAAGAGGGCGGCCAGATAGAGCAGGATCAGGGTGCCGCCGGCCACGACCGCCAGCCGGTGCCGGAGGAACCGGCGCCAGAAGAGCTGCCATTGGCTGCGGGCCTCCGGCTCGACACCGGCGACCGCCCCCGCCTCGATCGGGGCGTGATCGTGGGCCAGCTCGGCCAGGGCCGCGCTGCCGACCGCTGCCGCGGCCCGCCCACTGGACAGGTCCTCTCGGCTTCGGGCTTTCATGCCAGCCGGATCCGGGGATCGAGCACGCCGTAAAGGAGGTCGGCGAGCAGGTTGAACACCACGATGAAGCCCGCCGTGACCATCAGCCAGGGGAGCAGCACGTTGGTGTCCCCGTTGTTGATGGCGTCAAAGAAGAGCTTCCCCATACCCGGCCAGCCGAAGATCGTCTCGGTGATGATGAGGCCTCCGAAGAGCGAGCCGATGTCGATGGCCATGATGGTGGTCAGGGGGATCAGGGCGTTGCGCAAGGCGTGCTTGAACAGCACGACCCGGCGTGGAACCCCCTTGGCTCGCGCCGTGCGGATGTAGTCGGCCGACATCACGTCGAGCATCGAGGCCCGCTGGTAGCGGCTCCATCCCGCCACCAGCTGCACCGACAGAGTGGCCACGGGCAGGATCAGGTGGCGTACGTAGTCCAGGGTTCCGTGGTTGGTGGCGCTGTGGATCCCGACGGAGTACAGCAGGGGGTGCTGTAGGTGGAAGGTCTCCTTGGGCACGAAGATGAGGAGCTGGATGGCGATGAGGCCGAACCAGAATGGTGGCATCGACAGCCCCACGAAGGAGAGCCCGGTGAACGTGTAGTCGAGAGCCGAATATTGTCGAACCGCGGAGTACACGCCGATGGCGATGGCGATGATGGCCGAGGCCACGATGCCCCAGAAGATGAGCTGGAGCGTGTTGCGCAGTTTGTCGCGGATGTCGGTGCTCACCCGCCGGCCCGACACCAGGCTGTCGCCCCACTTGAAGCGCACGAAGTCCTTGAGCCAGCGCCCGTACTGGGTGGTGAGGGGCTTGTCGAGGCCCAACCGGTGGGTCTCCCGCTGGATCAGCGTGAGGTCGCGATTGCCCGATCCCTTGAGGCGGGCGAGAGGGTCGGTGGTCTCCCGGACGAAGAAGAAGACGAGCACGGATGCGATCAGGAGCACGGGGATCGAGTAGAGGAGCCGACGAACGACAAACGTGAGCATCCGCGGCGGATGGTACCAGGGGCCTATTCGCGAAAGGGCCCGGCCGCACTGGCCGGGCCCCTTCCTCTACCGCTTGCGTCTGTGCGCCAGGCGCCGGGAATCAGCAGGCCGGCGTCTTGCAGAACCACTCCTGCATGTTCGAGTACATGCCATACACCGGGTTGCCGGCGATGGGACCGCCCAGCTTGGCGCTGTTGTAGATGATGACGTCGGCCAGCGGGTCGACGGGGAGCGCGGGCACGAAGTCGGCCAGCAGCTTGTTGGCCGCGGTCACGTCGCTCTTCCTCTGCCCGGGGTCGATCTCCTGGTCGATCTTGGTCCAGAGCGAGTCGATCTGGGCATCGTCTGTGCGGGTGTAGTTGGCCCCCGACTGGTTGGTCGACGTGGGGATGTTGGCCTTGCAGAAGTTCGTGCACTGCCCCGGGTCGTTGTCCGTCGGGGTCTGGGCGAACAGGGCGAGCTGGAAGTCGCCTGCCGGCAGGGTCTGGCCGAAGAGAACGCCGGACTTCTGGTTGTCGAAGGCGAGGCCGAACCCGGCCTCCTTCCACTGGCTCTGCAGGATCTGCTCGGTGAGCTCACGGCGCTTGTTGCCCGTCGTGGTGCGCATCGTGATGTTGGCCTTCTGGCCGCCCTTGGCCCAGATGCCATCGGCGCCCTTGGCCCAGCCGGCCGCGGTCATGGTGTCGTTGACCTTGGTCAGATCCCGCTTGTACTTGGAGAAAGGCTCCTCGTACCACTCCTTGTTGGCCGGGGTGGTGAAGCTGTTGATGGGCTTGAGGCTGGGCCCGGCCACCGGTCCGAAGAGCTGGCTCACGATGAGGTCGCGGTCGGTGGCGTAGGAGAGCGCCTGTCGGACGGCCTTGTCGCTCACCACCGGCTTGCTGGTGTTGAACCAGATGGCCTCGTAGTTGAAGTTGTAGGGGACCGACAGCGTGGTGTCGGGCAGCGTCTTCAGGCTGGCCTGATCGAGCTGGATCTGGGGGAACATGGCCGCGATCTGGCCGGTCTTGAAGGCCTGGGTCTCGGCCGCGGTGTCGGTGATGATCTTGAAGACGATGGCGTCGAGGTTCGGGTGCGCCCCCCAGTAGGTGGGGTTGGGTACCAGCTTGATCTCCTGGCCCTTGGTCCAGTGGTCGAGCATCCACGGCCCGCCGGACCACTTGAACCCGTCCTTCATCTCCGTGGAGCGGTCCTTGCCCTGGAGGAGATGGTTGGGCAGCACGCCGTAGAAGCCGCCGAAGAGGGCCTTCCAGTCAGGGTAGGGCTGGGCGAAGGTCACCACGACGGTGTGGTCGTCGGGCGTGTCCACGGTCTCGATGTTCTTGTAGCCCGTCGTGTCGTAGATGCCCTTGCCGTGCATGATCTGGTCCCACGTGTACTTGAAGTCGGCCGAGGTGATCGGCGCGTTGTCTGACCAGACCGCCTTGGGGTTGATCTTGTAGGTGAGCTTCTGCTTGGGGCTGGTCTCCAGGGTGGCCTCACCGGTGAGGAGGATGCTGGGGACCTGCTTGCCCGACTGGGTGTCGACGTCGTAGGCGCGCGGCAGGACCTGCTCGCCTACCGTCCAGCTCCCCCAGAGCGAGTTGCCGCACGTGGCGATGAAGTCGGCGCAGTCCAGCTCCTGCTCCGCGGAGAGAACGAGTGTCCCTCCCTTGGGCACCTTGGCGTTGGCGCCGGTCGTGCCGGCCTTCTTGCTGCTGCTACCGCACGCGGCGGCCACCAGGCTAAGCACCATCACGCCGACGATGAGACCGAGGCCTCTACGTGTTCGTCGCACCAGTCCAGCCTCCTTACCCCAGCCGTGACCGGGGGTGTCGCTGACAGAGCCGACTAGGCGGAAGTCGGCAAGCCCGTCGTCTTCCGAGGGACCACGGCCGCGTACGGTACCAAGAATCCTCACAGAATTGGTGGAGGGGGGCGGGGGGCGGGGCTAGGGCAGTCGGCTGTTGGCCGCGCTGAACACGCCCTCCACGCTGTCCCAACCGGGCACCACCCAGGCGTGGAGCAGCCAGGCGTTGCGGCCCTTGTGCCCGCATTCGGCCGCACCCTCGGGGTCGCCGGAGAAGTGGGCGCCCGTGGGGCCGACGCAGGTTTCCGGATGCTGGTGCCACACGTCGTAGGGACCGGCGAAGCCCTCGGGCGGGCCGCTGCTCGAGTACATGTAGTACATGACGCCGACGACGTGGGATCCCGGGTCGTCGCCGCCGTAGAGCAGCATCTGCGGGTTGGCCGGGTCGAACTCCTGGCCTATGAGCGAGTACCTCATGTAGTGGGCCCCGATGCCGCGGAAGTAGCCGGCCGCCTCGGTGTACCCGCCGGCCACCGCGTCGGCCAGGGTCGGGTAGCGCAGGGCCGTGGCCCGGGCCTGGGCCAGCTGAGCGGTTAGGAGGGCTTGGGTGGCCGCGTCCACCGGTGCCCCTCCGCCGAGCGGGCCGCCGTGTGAGTGGACGTCGACCACGGCCCCGGTGGCCGCAGAGCTGGCCGGCGGCGGGGAGTGGGCGTGGGCGTCGGACGCGGTCACGTCGACGACCTGGGACCGACCCAGGTCGGAGCGCGCCGCCAGCAGGCCCAGCACCAGCAGGGCCGCCACCACGGCGGCCGGGGGCCCCAGCCGGCGCGGGCGGGAGCGGGCCCGGTCGAGGCGGGGCCCCGCCGCCCACAGGAACCCACCCAGCACCATGGTGCCCAGGCCGGCCACGAGCAGGCCGTGGCCGGGGTTGGCAAAGCTGAACACGGCTTCGTGGTGAGCGAGGGACGGGTCGCGGAGGTGGAGCCAGGCGTCCAGGGAGGCGCCCGTGACCTGGGCCCCGCCGCCGGCCACCAGCAGGGCCAGGCCCACCGGGCGCAGCGCGCGACGCCCGTTCCCGGGCCCGCTGCCGCGCTCGCGCCGGCGTCTCTCGCCGCCCGTTCCCTCGGGCTCCGCCGCGACATCGTCGGGTGCCGCGTGGACGGACCGGTCGTCGGTATGGAGCACGGCCACCGCCGTCGACTCTACGGCAGGTGCCACTTCTTGATGGTCCAGAGGCTGGTGCGGCCGCTCAGGGCGAAGCCTCCCGTCGGCCCGACCCCGGCGCACCGCCTGGTTCAGGGGCCTGTCTCGGCCTCGACTCCGCGCCGGGTGTCAGTGGAGCCGGATGACGAGGATCATCGTCGTGAACGCGAACACCACGGCGGTGGCGACCGTGATGCGGTCGAGGTTGCGCTCGACCACCGTCGACCCGGAGGCCGCCGATCCCACGCCGCCGCCGAACATGTCGGAGAGGCCGCCGCCCCTCCCGCTGTGGAGCAGGATGAGGATGACGAGTATGACGGAAACGATCACGTGGATGACCACGACGATGTCTGTCAGCATGGGAAAGCGCCCCTGCGGGTGGTCACGGCCGGCTCCGAACGGTAGCAGACACCCTGACTGCGGCCGGCGTGTGCGTCAACCGTCCTCCCGGTACTGCACGATCCGCGCGAACGTGTCGGGGTCGAGGCTGGCTCCCCCCACCAGGGCGCCGTCGACGTCGGGCTGGGCCATGAGCTCGGCGATGTTGGTGACGTTGACCGATCCCCCGTACTGAACCCGGACCGCCCCCGCGGGACCGTCGCCCGCCACTCGGGCGACGACGGAACGCACCGCCGCGCACATGGTCTGGGCATCCTCCGCAGTGGCGGTGCGGCCCGTCCCGATGGCCCAGATGGGCTCGTAGGCCACGACCAGCGCTCCGACCTGGTCGGCGGACACGCCATCGAGGGCGGCCTCGACCTGGCTCTCGACCTTGGTCTGGGCCGAGCCCGCCTCTCGCTCCTCCAACGTCTCTCCCACGCACAGGATCGGCGTCATCGAGTGGCGCAGCACGGCGCCGAGCTTGCGGGCCACGGCCGCGTCGTCCTCGGCGAAGAGCTGCCTGCGTTCGCTGTGGCCGACGATCACGTACGCCACCGTGAGCTTGGCCAGCATGGCCGCGCTGATCTCCCCGGTGAAGGCGCCCTGGTCCTCCCAGTGGCAGTTCTGGGCGCCCAGGGAGATGGGTATGCGGTCGGCGTCCAACAGCGTCTGGATGGAGCGCAGACCGGTGAAGGGGGGATGCACGGACACGTCGACGGCCCCGTAGTCGGCCGGGCGCAGCCGGTACGACAGCTTCTGCACCACCTGGATGGCCTCCAGGTGGGTGTGGTGCATCTTCCAGTTCCCACTTATGAGGGGCTTGCGCCGGCCCGGCCCCGCCCCCGACGGCTCAGAGCGCATTGGGCGCTCCCCTCAGGGCGACCAGCCCGGGCAGGTCGCCCCGTTCGAGGAGCTCGAGCGCGGCGCCGCCGCCCGTTGAGAGATGGCCCACCCTGTCGGCCAGCCCGAAGCGGCGCATGGCGTTGGCGCTGTCTCCCCCGCCCACCACGGTGAAGCCCCGGCAGGCCGCCACCGCCTCGGCCACCGCTCGGGTGCCGGCCGCGAAGCGGTCGTCCTCGAACACGCCCATGGGCCCGTTCCAGAACACGGTGCTGGCGGGGGTGATCTCGTCGACGAACTCGGCGGCCGTACCCGGGCCTATGTCCATGCCTCTCCAGCCCTCCGGGATCGTCCTGCCCACCTGCTGAACCCGGCGCCCGTCGGGGGCCAGGGCGACGATGTCGGTCGGCACCATGATGCGCCGGCCCGAGTCCAGCAGCTCCCGGCAGGCGTCGACCTGGCCCGGCTCCAGCAGCGAGTCGCCCACGGGGTGGCCCAGGGCGGCCAGGAAGGTGAAGCACATCCCTCCGCCCACCAGCAGGACCTCCACCCGATCGAGCAGGGAGCGGATCACGCCGATCTTGTCGCTGGCCTTGGCCCCCCCCAGCACGGCGGCGAAGGGGCGGGCGGGCTGGTGGAGGAGCCCGCCCAGCACCTCCACCTCCCTGGCCAGCAGGCGGCCCGCGGCGCTGGGCAGCCTGGCCGGTGGCCCCACGATGGAGGCGTGGGCCCGGTGGGAGGCGCCGAAGGCGTCGTTCACGAACAGCTCTCTCCCCGCCACCAGGCGCTCGACGAAGGCGGGGTCGTTGGCCTCCTCGCCCGGATCGAAGCGCAGGTTCTCCATGAGCTCCACCCCGGGGGCCAGCTCGGCCAGGCGCCGCCGCACCGGCTCCATGGAGTAGCGGCGGTCCTCCCCCTTGGGCCGGCCCAGGTGGCTGCAGGCCGTGACCTTCGCCCCTCGCTCCAGCAACCACTCGATGGTCGGCAGGGTGGCCCGGATGCGCAGGTCGTCCTCGATGCGGGCGTTGTCTTCACCGTCGCGGGCCAGGGGCACGTTGAAGTCGGCCCTGAGCAGGACGCTCTTGCCCGCGGGATCGGGCAGGTCCTCCAGCTGGGGGACGGCGAGGGACACGGGACCGGTACGCCTTCGGGGACCAGGACGGCTGCGTCGTGCCCGCTACCGGCCCGCGCCACCCACCAGCTGCACCAGGTCGACGAGCCGGTTGGAGTAACCCCACTCGTTGTCGTACCAGCCGAACACCTTGGCCAGGCTCTTGCCCCCGTCCAGGGGCAGCACCATCGTCAACGGGGAGTCGAAGACGCAGGAGGCGGCCGAGCCCACGATGTCGGAGGACACGATCGGGTCCTCCGAGTACACGAGGATCCGGGCCATGGGCCCCGATCCGGCCGCGGCGCGGAAGGCGCCGTTCACGCCGTCGACCGTCGTCTCGGTGTTCAAGATGGCGGTGAAGTCGGTGATGGAGCCGTCCGGGACAGGCACGCGGAGGGCCTGGCCGTCGAGGCGGCCCTTCATGGCCTGCAGCACGAGGTTGGTGGCGCGGGCCGCCCCGGTGCTGGCGGGCACGATGTTCACCGCCGCAGCCCGGGCCCGGCGCAGGTCCTTGTGCACCAGGTCCTGGAGGTTCTGGTCGTTGGTGTAGGCGTGCACCGTCGTCATGAGGCCCTTCTCGATACCCAGGGCGTCGTCCAGCACCTTGACCATGGGGACGAAGCAGTTGGTCGTGCACGATGCGCCCGAGACGATGCGGTGGTCCCTGGCATTGAAGGTGTCGTCGTTCACGCCCATCACGAAGGTGGCGTCGACGTTGGTGGCGGGAGCGGAGATGACCACCCTGGATGCGCCCGCGTCGAGGTGGGCGGCGGCCTTCTCGCCGTCGGTGAAGATGCCGGTGGACTCGACCACGACCTCCACGCCCAGGTCGGACCAGGGCAGGGCCTTGGGGTCCCGCTCGGCGAAGAAGCGCACCGTGTGGCCGGCCACCCTTATCCCCTCGCCGACGACCTCGACCTCCTCGCCCAGCCTGCCGTGGGTCGAGTCGAACCGCAGGAGATGGGCGAAGGTCTGGGGTGACCCGAGGTCGTTCACGGCCACGACCTCGATGTCCGCCCTGGCCTTGAGCATGGCGCGGTAGAAGTTCCTACCTATGCGCCCGAACCCGTTGATTGCGACTCGCACCGCCATCGCGTGCCTCCTGCTCGATTCTTACCTATCGGACCAGATCCTCGAGCACCGCTGCCAGTCTGGCGGGATCATGGGCGAGCTCGTCGTCCCGGGCCAGGCGCCGGTCCACCACCGGCGGGCTCGGGTTCCCCAGCGGCAGCGCCGCGGTATCGCACACCACCACGTCCACCTCTACACCATGGGCGACGAGAGCCTCGACGTGGGCGGCCACGTCGAACCCCTGGGTCTCGGGCACCTGCGGGCGGAGGTTGCAGACGTAGACGACGCGGGCCCGGGTGCGGGCCAGGGCCTCGCGCAGGGCGGGCACGGCCACGACGGCCAGGACGCTGGTGAACAGCGAGCCGGGACCGATCACCACCTGGTCGGCGCGAGCGAGGGCGTCCAGAGCCCGGACGTGGACCTCGGGGTCGGCGGGCACGACCGACACCCGCGTCACCGGCCCAGCCCTTCCGATGGCGACCTGCCCCTCCACGTCCACGCCGTCGGGAGCCTGGGCCTTGAGCACGACGGGTCCGCACGTGGCCGGCAGCACCTCGCCGACGGCACCCACCAACCGCCCCGCCTCGGCCACCGCGGCCAGGAAGTCGCCGGTCACCTCGGCCAGGCCGCTGATCACCAGGTTGCCCAGGGCGTGTCCCTCCAGCTCCCCTTCGGCGAAGCGGTGCTCGAAGGCGCGCGTCCACACACGGTCGCTGTCCCCCAGGGCGACCAGGCACTTGCGCAGGTCCCCGGGCGGGAGCGTTCCCAGCGCCCGGCGCAGGCGGCCGCTGGAGCCCCCGTCGTCGGCCACCGACACGATGGCCGTGACCTCGCCCGCGTAGCGGCGGGCGGCAGCCAGGGTGGCGGCCAGCCCGTGGCCGCCCCCCAGGGCGACCACCCGGGGCTCGCCGATCAACGCTCGACGTCCCGGTGGTGAACGTTGGGCTTGAAGCCTCGGGCTTCGATCAGCCGGGCGACCGCCTCGGCGATGACCACGGAACGGTGCTGGCCTCCGGTGCAGCCCACCGCGACGGTCAGATACGACTTGCCCTCCCTCACGTACCCAGGGAGGAGCAGGCCCATGAGGTCGCCCAGCTTCT
>Ga0209577_10001730_pt1 | contig 21559 bp, 25 predicted proteins | sample GraSoiAngelo_109_FD_185874 | JGI IMG/M metagenome (GOLD analysis project Ga0209577, IMG submission 185874) | Grasslands soil microbial communities from the Angelo Coastal Reserve, California, USA - 14_0903_12_20cm (SPAdes) (version 2) | ecosystem: Environmental > Terrestrial > Soil > Grasslands...
CTCGTCGCGCGTGAGGATATGCCGCAGTGCGGAGGCGCGCAGTGCATCGTAGAGCGGCAGGCTCGTGTCGCCGCACAGGCCGAACACGATGTCGACGCCGTGGCCACGGAGCATCTCGACCACCGCCTGGGCGCCGCTCAGGGTCGCGGCGCGGATTTCAGTGGGCTGGTTCACGGCGGCGGTTATATTAGCGCGCCATGAACGCCGCCGATCGACAGCGGCCGCCGCCGGGCGAGCTGTACCTCGATCACGTGTCGCACTTCGTCGCCGATCTCGACGCCGCGGCGCGCGTGTGCGAGGCGCTCGGCCTGCGCGTGACGCCGACCTCCGTGCAGCGCACGCCCGAAGGCCCGGTCGGCGCGTCGAACCGCTGCGTCATGCTGGAGGCGGGCTATATCGAGCTGCTCTCGCCGACGCACGACACGCCGGCAGCCGCGCGCATGCGTGCGCTCATGCGGCGCTATGAGGGCGTGCAGCTCGTCTGCTTCGGCACGCCGGATGCCGCCGGCGAGCACCAGCGGCTCGCGGCGCACGGCTACGAGCCGCAGCCGCTGGTGGATCTCGCGCGCGAGGTTGCGGGCGGCAGCGCACGATTCAAGGTCGTGCGGCCGGCGCCGGAGAAGATGCCGGAGGGTCGCATCCAGTTCGTAGAGCAGCTCACGCCCGAAGCGCTATGGCGTCCGAGCGATGTAAACGCGCTGCGGCTGGAGGAAGTCTTCGTCGTCGCCGAAGATCCGGTGCAAGCCGCCGCGCGCTGGGCGCGCTTTGCGGCGCTCATTCCGCAGCCCGATGCCGACGGCGTGCGGCTCGAGACGGCGCGCGGCCGGATCTTCGTCGGCACGCGCGCAGCGGTGGCGAAGCTGCTCGGCGAGGCGCCGCCGCCACCCGCGATCGCGGGCTATGCGCTCGGCGGTGGTCAGCCGAAGACGTTGCTCGCGCGTTGTAAGGAGGCAGGCGTCGCCGTGCAGAAGTGCGGCGCGCGCCATGCGGCCAAACTGCCCGCCGCGCTCGGGAGCGTTTGGCTCATCGGTTAGAATCCGCCACCTTACGAGGAGGATGCATGCGTACGATAAAGATCGCGCTTGCCGCCGCGCTCGCCTTGAGCGCCTTCGCGGCCGCCGCGCAGACGATCAAGATCGGCTTCATCACCAGCTACTCCGGCCTGAACGGCAACCTCGGGCCGTACATGGAGCGCGCGGTGCGCCTGTACATCAAGGAGCACCAGAAGGAGCTGCCGCCCGGTGTGAAGATCGAGCTCATCACGCGCGACGATACCGGCCCCAACCCCGACAAGGCGCGCCAGCTCGCGCAGGAGCTCGTGGTGCGCGACAAGGTGAATCTGCTCGCGGGCGTCGTGTTCACGCCGAATGCGCTCGCCATCGCGCCGATCGCCACCGAAGCGAAAGTGCCGTTCGTCATCATGAACGCCGGCACCGCGGTGATCACCACGCGCTCGCCCTACATCGTGCGCACGTCGTTCACGCTCTGGCAGTCCTCCTATCCCCTCGGCGAATGGGCGGCGAAGAAGTTCAAGACCGCATACACGCTGGTGAGCGATTTCGGCCCGGGGCATGATTCGGAGGAAGCATTCGGCAAGGCGTTCACCGCTGGCGGCGGCAAGATCGTCGGCGCGGTGCGCGCGCCGCTGCAGAACCCCGACTGGGCGGCCTACATGCAGCGCGTGAAGGATGCGAAGCCCGACTGCCTGATGGTATTCATCCCGGCGGGCAAGACGGCGACCGCGGTAATGAAGAACTTCGCCGATCTCGGCCTCAAGGACGCGGGCATCAAGCTGATCGGCCCGGGCGACATCACCACCGACGAGGAGCTGCCCAACATGGGCGAGGTCGCGCTCGGCGTGATCACCGTGCACCACTATTCCGCGGCGGCGACGCGCCCGGCGAACAAGCAATTCGTCGCCGACTGGAAGAAGGAGTTCGGCCAGAACGAGACGCCGAACTTCCTCTCCGTCGGCTCCTGGGACGGCACGGCGCTCATCTTCGAGATGATCAAGCAGCAGAAGGGCAAGCTCGATGCCGAGCGCTCCATCGAGATCGCCAAGCAGTGGAGATTCGACAATAGCCCGCGCGGGCCGATCTCGATCGACCCGGAGACGCGCGACATCATCCAGCCCGAATACCTGCGCGAAGTAAAGAAAGAGGGCGGGCATCTCGCCAACGTCGAGATCGAGACGCTCGGCACGGCGGTGAAGGACCCCTGGAAAGAGCTGCAGAAGAAGAAGTAGCTTTCCTCTGTCCGAGCTCGCCTCATCGCTCGTAAGCGTCGCCTTCCACGGCGTCGCTTACGGCATGATCCTGTACGTCATCTCGGTGGGCCTGTCGGTGACGATGGGCCTCATGGGCTTCATCAACCTCGCGCATGGCGTGTTCGCCATGGCGGGCGGCTTCATCCTCTCCACCGCGATGGCGCGCTTCGGGCTGCCCTTCCCGCTCGCCGTGCTCGTCGCCTTCGTCGTCGTGTCGGCGGGCAGCATCGTGCTCGAGCGGCTGCTCTACTCGCGGCTCTACGCCGCCGGCGAGCTCGCCCAGGTCCTGTTTTCCATCGGCCTCATCCTCATCTCGATGGCGCTGGCGCGGCTCGTCTACGGCAACCTGGCGGCGCCCGTGTTCCTGCCCGATTACCTGCGCGGCCAGGTGCACATCCTGGGCCGCGATTTCCCGACCTACCGCGTCTTTCTCATCATGTTCTCGGCGCTGCTGATTGCGGCGCTCTGGTTCGGCGTCGAGCGCACGCGCTGGGGCGCGATGGTGCGCGCCGCGGTCGATAACCGCGCCATGGCGCAGTCGGTCGGCATCAACACGCGGCAGCTCTTCATGGCGACGTTCGCGCTCGGCAGTGGTCTCGCGGGCTTGGGCGGCGCGCTCGGCGCCGACATCCTGCCCGTGCAGTGGAGCTACCCGTTCGAGCACCTCGTGTACTTCCTCATCGTCGTCGCCGTGGGGGGCCTGGGCAGCCTGCGCGGCCCCTTCGTCGCCGCGCTCCTCATCGGCGTCGCCGACACCGCGTGCAAGTACTGGATCCCGGAGTTCGGCGCCTTCCTCATCTACGTGGCGACGATGGCGATCCTGCTCTGGCGACCGATGGGCCTCTTCGGCGTGCGCGCATGACAAATCGGGGTCAGAGCCCTAATGTAAATAGGGCTCTGACCCCGATTTCGGTATGAGCGGCTATACCAGCGATCCGCGCATCCGGCCGCAGGAATTGCTGCCGTGGATCATCGCCATCGCGGCGTTCTTCCTGCTGCCCGAATATCTCTCGCTCGGCGCGCGGGTGCTGGTCTACATCCTCTTCGCGCTGTCGCTCGATCTCATCCTCGGATACGCCGGCATCATCACGCTCGGCCATAGCGCGTTCTTCGGCCTGGGCGCCTACACCGCCGGCATCCTCGGCGCCAAGTACGGCGTGACGGATCCCTTCCTCCAGCTCCTCGCCGCCGCGCTCGCCGCGGCGCTGCTCGGCATCTCGACCGGCGCGGTCATCCTGCGCACGAAGGCACTGACGCTCCTCATGCTCACGCTCGCGATCACGTCCATCGTGCTCGAGATCGCGAACAAAGCGAGCTCGCTCACCGGCGGTGCCGACGGCCTCTCGGGCGTGCAGGTCGCGCCGATCCTCGGGCTCTTCAAGTTCGATCTCTTCGGCCGCACCGCCTTCATCTACTGCCTGGTGGCGCTTTTCCTCGGCTGGTTGCTCATCCGCCGCCTGCTCTACTCGCCGTTCGGCGCCATGCTGACCGGCATCCGCGAGAACACGGCGCGCATGCATGCGGTGGGCGCGCCAGTGTACTGGCGCCTCGTGCTGGTCTACACGCTCTCGGCCACGATGGCGGGCGTCGCCGGCGCGCTTCTCACGCAGGTGAACCAGTTCGTCGGGCTCAACGTGCTCGGGCTCGAGCCTTCGGGCGATCTCCTGGTGATGCTGATACTCGGCGGCGTCGGCCGGCTCTACGGCGCCTTCGTCGGCCCGGTGGTCTATCTCATCGCGCAGGACTATCTCGCCAAGCAGTACCCGGAGTACTGGTACTTCGGCATCGGCGTGCTCCTCGTCGTCGTCGTGCTCTTCGCCCGCGGCGGCATCCTCGGCCTGGTGGACCAATGGTGGCAAGCGCTCTCGAGACGCAGCAGCTCTGCAAGAGCTTCGGCGCGCTAACCGTCGCCGACCACATCGACTTCCGGCTCGCGCCGGGAGCGCGCCACGCGCTCATCGGCCCGAACGGCGCCGGCAAGACGACGTTCGTCAACATGCTGACCGGCGCGATCGCGCCCTCTTCCGGCCGCATCCTGCTCGGCGGCGAAGACATCACCAAGGTGAACCAGGCCGCGCGCGTGCGGCGCGGACTGGGACGCACATTCCAGATCACCAGTCTGTTTAGGAAACTGCCGGTGCTCGACAACGTCGCGCTCGGCATCGCGGAGCGCGACGGCGTGGCGCCGCGCATGTGGAAGCCGGCGAGCAAGTACAAGGAGATCATCGACGAAGCCGCCCACCTCCTCGCGACGCTCGGCCTCTCCGCCGATGCACGCACGCCGGTCCAGGACCTGCCCTACGGGCGCCAGCGCCTCGTCGAGATCGCGATTGCGCTCGGCCTGAAGCCCGGGGTGCTGCTGCTTGACGAGCCGGCGGCCGGCGTGCCCTCGCAGGACTCGGGCCACGTGCTCGATGTCCTTGCCGGACTCCCACCCGATATCGCCATCCTCATCATCGAGCACGACATGGACCTCGTGTTCCGCTTCGCGAGCCGCATCACCGTGCTCGTCCAGGGCCAGGTGCTGGTCGAAGGCGCGCCGCAGGAAATCGCCGCCGACCGGCGCGTGCGCGACGTCTATCTCGGCGAAGCCACGCATGCCTGACGCTCTGCGCCTTTCCACGGTGCGCGCGGGCTACGGCGAGACCGTGATACTCGAGGACGTGGCGCTCGCGCTGCCCGAGCGCGGCTCCCTCGCCGTGCTCGGCCGCAATGGCGTCGGCAAAACGACGCTCCTCGCCACCATCATGGGCCACACTACGTTCCATGCAGGCGCCGTGTTCTTCGGCGGCCGGCAGGTGGAGCGCCTGCCGGTTTATGAGCGAGTGCGGCTCGGCATCGGCTACGTGCCGCAGGGGCGCGATATCTTCCCGTCGCTCAGCGTCGAGGAAAACCTCATCGTCGCCGCGCGACCTGGAAAGCGTTGGACGCTGGAGCGCGTCTACGACCTCTTTCCGCGGCTCGCCGAGCGCAGGCATCATCGCGGCAACCAGATCTCGGGCGGCGAGCAGCAGATGCTCGCCATCGGCCGCGCGCTGATGGGCAATCCTGCGCTGCTGCTGATGGATGAACCGCTGGAAGGCCTCGCGCCAATCATTGTCGAGGCGCTCCTGAAATCGCTCGAGCGGCTGCTCGCCGAGGACGAGCTCGCCGTGATCCTCGTCGAGCAGCATGCCAAGCTCGCGCTCCAGGTGACGCGCGAGGCGCTCGTCATGAGCCGCGGCCGCGTCATCCATCAGGGTGCGAGCCGCGAGCTCCTCGCCGACCCGGAGCGCCTCGCGCAGCTCGTGGTGGCGCAGTAGATTCCGTACTAAGTACGTAATTATTTCGATGGACCGCCTTTTCTTCGCGCTCGGCAGCCTATCGGCGCTCATCGCCGTCGCGCTCGGCGCCTTCGCCGCGCACGGGCTGAAAGCGCGGCTCGGTGCGATCACGCCGTTCGGCGGCGCGGCGTTCCTCGCCGGCTGGCTCTGCCTCGCGTGGGCGGCGTGGAAGGCCTAGCGCTCTTCATCGGCATCGCCTTCCTCGCCGCGGGCTTCGTGAAAGGCGCGATCGGCGTCGGGCTGCCGACGGTGGTGATGGGCCTTCTCAGCATCGTCATGGCGCCCGCGCAGGCCGCGGCGCTGATGGTGCTGCCCGCGATCGGCACCAACATCTGGCAGATGCTCGCCGGTCCGGCGCTCGGGCGGCTGCTGCGCCGCCTTGCCGGCATGATCGCCGGCATCTTCATCGGCACGTTCGCGACCATCGGCCTCATGACGCGCAGCGCCGCCGGCGCGAGCGCGGCGCTCGGCCTGGTGCTCGCCGCCTACGGCGCTTATGCGCTCTTCGCGCGCCGCTTCGAAGTCGTTCCCCGACACGAGCGCTGGGCCTCCCCACTCACCGGTCTCGTCACCGGGATGATTTCCGGCGCCACCGGAGTCTTTGTCATACCAAACGTGCCCTACCTGACGGCGTTGCGCATGGAGCGCGAGGAGCTCGTGCAATCGATTGGCATCTCGGCGTTCGTATGCCCGCTCGCGATTACGCTCGCTCTCGCCACGCACGGCCGCTATAGCGCCGAGCTCGCCGGCAACTCGTTCCTCGCGCTCTTCCCGGCGCTCGCCGGCATGTACGTCGGCCAGCGCATCCGGCGCCGCCTGCCCGCGGCGAGCTTCATGCGCTGGTTCTTCATCGGCCTGGTCGCGCTCGGCGGCTACATGTTCGCGCGCGCGGTATATCGCTAGGAGTCGCCATGGACTTCAAAATGCTCGGCACCGTGTTCGCCGCCGTGTTTGTCGCCGAGCTCGGCGACAAGACGCAGCTCGCGACGCTCCTTTTCGCCGCCGACAAGGCAGTGAGCCGCTGGACGGTGTTCGCCGGCGCATCGCTTGCGCTCGTCGCCGCAAGCGCGATCGGCGTCGGCGCGGGCGCCGTGCTCGCGCAGTACCTCAACCCGCGTTATCTGCATTACCTCGCCGGCGTCGGCTTCATCGCCATCGGCGCATGGACGCTGATCCGGGCCTAGCGGCCGGCGAGAAACCGCCCCGCGATATCAGCGAACGCATCCGCTGCATCCCACTGCGCAAGATGCGCGGCGCGCGGCAAGAGGCGCAGGTCGAGCTGCGGATAGAGCTCCTTGGCGCGCGCAACCCGCCGCGCCGCCTCGCCGCGATCGTGCTCGCCGTACAGCATGAGCAGCGGCACCGGGCACTGTGCGAGGCGCTGCCACAGCGGCTCGCGGCCCTTGCCGCCGCCCTTCGCCTGCTGGCGCGCGAGAAACGCCTGGAAATTCTTGCCGACGCTCATGCGGTGGCGCAGCGCCACTGCTTCATCGGTAGCGAGCGCCCTGTTGTAGAGGTTCGCTTCCAATAGGGCGCGCGTCTGGGCGAGCGTCGGCTCGGCCGCCGTGCCTTCGTCGCCTTCAGCGACGGCTTCGAGCGGCGGCAGCAGGCTGCCGGTGCCGAGCACCACCAGCTTCGCGACGCGCTGCGGCTCGCGGAACGCGAGCTCCACCGCGATGCGCCCCGCCTGCGAATGACCGACGAGCGACGCACGGTCGAGCTCGAGCGCATCCATGAGCGCGAGGACGAAGCGCTGGCGATAGGCGAGCGAATGATCCGCAGGATTCTCGGTGTGGCCAAAACCCGGCAAGTCGGGCGCGATGACGCGCAGCCCGTGGGAGGCGAGCGACGCGAGGTTGCGCGCCCAGACATCGGCCGAGGAGCCAAGCGATGCGCCGTGGAGGAGCAGCACTGCGGCGCCCTTGCCCTGCTCGAGGCAGCGCACCCTGAGCCCGTCGACGCGCAGCGCGCGCTCGTTCATTTGCGCTCGGCGACGTCGAGCAGCACGCCGTCGACGTCCGCGATGCGATAGCTGCCGAGCGGGCAGCAGCGCTCGAAAAGCCGCAGGCGCGCCTCGCCCTCGCTGCCGGCGAGCTCGCGCACGCGCAGGTGCGGATTGTTGTCGCCGAGCTCGGCAAGGCGCTGCTTGAGCGCCGCAAGGCTCTCGACCTCGAAGCCGTAGTGATCGGGTCCCGGGCGCACGATGCCCGTGCCCTCGTAGTCGGTGATGCGCCACGGAATCAACACCAGCGTGACGCGCCCGTCGGTGAGATGGAAGTTCGCGCCGCTTTGCGCCGGGCGCAGAGCGAAGACACCCGCATAGAACTCCGCCAGCCGCTCGGCATGCAGCGTGCGCAGCGCGATGTGGCTGATGCGGCGCGCGGCGGGCTGCTCTGCCTCGACGTAGACCGAAGCGCGGTTCGCCATGTCGCGTTGCGAAAGATCGAATACGTTGCCCGCCGGGTCGTGCGTGCTCAGGCCCGCGAACGGCCGCGTGCTTGGCCGCCCGACCACCTGGACCTCCGGATATTTGCGCAGCCGTGCGAGCACCGGCTCGAGCTCATCGACCTCCAGGCCGAAGTGATCGAGCCCGGCGGGCCGGCCGGGCTTGCGCGGATTGATGTTGAGCCCGACGTAGCCGTCGCTCACCGTCACGGCGCGCTCCGGCCGCGGGTCGGCCGCGCTGCGCATGCCGAACGCGGCCTCGTAGAACTTGCCCTGCAGCGCGTAGTTGTCGCTGACGAGCGCGATGTGCTTGAGCTTGGCGGTCATGGGGCGCTTCTCGCGAAGATAGCGCGGAACTCGCGTTCATAGCGGTTGAAATCCGCCGCCAGGCGCGGGCTCACGTAGTGCACCTTCAGGGCGGCGGCGCCCGTGGCGAGGTCGCTGCGCGCCGGCACGCGGCCGCGCGCGGCGATGGCGCGCTGGCCCGGCTCCGAGAGCAAGAAATCGACGAATAGTCGCGCCGCGGCCGGATGCGGCGCCTTTGCCGCGATCGCCACCTGACTCGGCGAGGTGACGACCGGGTCGAGCATCTTCACCCAGTCGACCGGCGCGCCGTCCTGCTTTTCCTTCTCGACCTCGGCGGCGTGGATGAGCGCGAGCGGAAATTCACCGGCGACGAGCAGCCGCGAAAGGAGGCTGTGCCCGCGGCGCTGCTGCGGCTTCTGCGCGGCGAGCGCGCGCATATAGGCAAGGCCCTTGTCGCGGCCCCAGTAGTCGAGCATGGCTGCATACCACTCCACATCGCTCTCATCGAGCGCGAGCTTGCCCATCCATGGCGGCGCGAGCAGGTCCCGCCAGCTCTGCGGCGGCTGCTTCACGAGCCGCGTGTTGTAGCCGATCACATACTGGCGCACGTAGATGGCCGCCCAGCGGCCGTCCGGATCGACAGCGCCCGCCGGATATCCGGTTCGCGCTTCCGGGGAAGCATAGGCGCCGAGCAGCCCTTCGCGGTTCAGCGCCTCGATATCGAGCAGGTTGAACGACACCACGTCCCAGGTGTGGCGCCCGGCGCGCGCCTCGGCAAGGATGCGCGTGCGCACCTTCTCGCCGGTCGAGCGCAGGATGGTCAGCGTGAGGAATGGGTAGCGCTCGACGAACGGCTTCTTCACCGCTTCGGCATCCGGCACGTTCATCGCGGTGTACCAGACTACCTCGCCCTCGCGGCGCGCCTCGTCCATGCGCGGCTCGGCCGCCATGGCGCCGGCGGCAAGGACGAACGAGAGAGCGGCGAACCAGCGCATGGGACGTGCCGGGCATTGTGCTACATATAAGCGATGCCGAAATTTTGGGCGGCGATCATGGCCGCCGCGCTCCTCGTGCAACCGGCGGCTGCGCAGCAGAAGAAGCCGGCCGCGGCCGGCTTCCCCGATGCGCCGGGCAAGGACGTGCTGGTGTCGAAGTGCTTCCAGTGCCACAGCCCCAGCATGTGGATGGACCAGCGCCAGGACCGGCGCGCCTGGGAGAGCACGCTCTACCGCATGATCGGTCGCGGCGCGCTATGGACGCAGGAGGAGATCCGCCAGATGGCGGAATACCTCGGCAGCGTTTACGGCCCGAAGCAGTGAACGCGCTCGTCGCGCGCACGCGCGCGCAGCAAGGCTTCGAGCAGGGCATCGAGCCCGTGTTGCGACCAAGCGCCCATGAGCGCGAGCTGGATCCAGTTGCGCGCGACCAAGTAAGTGCTTTCATAGCCGATCAGGAATCCCGCTTGACGCAGGCGCAAGCCCAGATCGGCTGAACGCACATCGGCCGGCAAGGCGATGGTCAGCACACCCGGCGCGGCATGGTGTTCATTGCCGACAACATGGAAGCCAAGCTTGCGCAGCCGCTGCCGCACGCCTCTCGCGGCCTCGGCGGTACGCGCGTACTTCTCGCGCCACGGCGTCGAGGCGAGCGCGGCCTGCAACGCGTAGACGAGATTGGTGGAGGTCGTAAAAGCGCAGGCCGCCTGCTCGGCGTAGTAGCCGAGGTCGAGATAGCGCGGCAGGCGCTCGCCGCCACCGCGAGGCAAGGAATCGTAGAAGACCATCGACAGTCCCGGATAGGAACCGAGGCCTTTGCCGCTCACGCACGAGGCGAGATGCACGCCGTGCAGATCCACTGCCATCGTGCCCACCGAGCTGATGCAGTCGAGGCAGAGCGCCACCGCCGCCTTTTGGCATGCGGCCTTGAGCACGCCGAGATCGTTCAAGACGCCGGTCGACGTCTCGCAATGTACCGCCCACAGCCAGCGCTTGCCCGGCAGCCGGCTTGGCAGCGCCGCCATGTCGAACGGCTCGCCCCAGGACTGCCGTACCACCTCGAACTCCAGCCCATGGCGCCCCGCATGGTCGATGAGCCGGTCGCCGAATTCGCCGTTGCTCAGCACGACGCCAGGCCCGGCAGTCGTTAACTGCGCGGCGATGGCATCGTTCGCGAGCGTGCCGGAACCAAGCAGGATTACCACGTCAGCGGCGCCCGTCAGACGGCAGAGCAGGCGCTTGGTGGCGCGGTAATCGGCGCCAAAGCGCGCGCAGCGGTGCGACATCGGCGGCTGCGCGAACGCCTCTCTGACGGCCGGGGCGAGCTCGACCGGGCCGCACAGAAAATTCGCCTTGGGCGCGTCTTCGCTCGCGCGTCGCGCGATGGCCTGCGATGCACTGATGAAATCCTCCAGTCGCAGGTACATCGGCTGGAAACGCGCTCGCGGGTCTCCGACGAGACCATAGAACGGCACGAAGCCAAGGTGCCGATACAGCCGCTGCTGCCGCGTAGTGCCGGAAATCAGCGCGAGGTCGCAGCCCCGGTCGCGAAAATGCTGCCAAAGGTGCGCAGCCAAACCGACGAAGACGCGTCCGGCACGGTAATGCCGGTGCACAGCGAGCAGGCGGATTTCGAACGGCGAACGCCCTGGCGGCAGGTAGCGGTCGAGCTCGGGCACCTTGCCGTCGAGCGAGAAAGGCCGCTTCATCCGGCCACAGACCATGCCGACCAGGCGCTCCTCGTCGAGGCAAATGGCGTAGGTATTCTCGGCGTGAAAGCGGTCGACCAGGCGCCGCTCAGCGTTTCGCCCGTGTTGCGGGATTTCCTCGACGAATGTGTCGTAATTCAGGCGATGAATCGCTTCGAACTCCCAATCCTCGTCGGCGAGCTTGAAATGCAGCACGGCTACAGGCCGATCAGCATGCGCGGCACGCCGGCGGCTGGCGCGGGTCGACGTACGTGCGGAACAGCCGATCCCAGATCGAAAACACGAAGCCGAAGTTCGCCGATGTCGGGCTCGGCATTGACGTGGTCCCAGAGCTGAACGAACACGCCGATGGCGCAGGCGAGCCCCGCCTGCGCTGCGTCAAGCTCGAGAAGCTCGATTGCGACCACGGTCTGCGGCACATTGTAGAAGAATGAGTGCAGGAAGCTCGTGCGAAACCCCGAGAGGGGCATGCACGCTCCCACAGTTCGAACAGCGCGGCGAGCAGCGCAAATGCCATAACCTCGCGACCATCGTTGAGGCCACCATCCCCCGTCTCCGGCTCCCGACCCCTGCAGCATAGTGGTCCCCGGGCGAGACCGAAATTACATATTCATGGGAGACCGATTACGATTCGGTGCTGGAGGAGACCGGAATGAGAGAGCTCGTCGCCCGCTTTTTGTCCCAATCGATTTCACGCCGCACCTTCCTCAAGGGATTGACGACCGCGGGCGTCTCGCTCACAGCAGCGCGCGAGATCGTCGAATCGCTCGTACCCAGTGCGCACGCGCAGGCGGCAACAGGGGCGTTCAAGACAGTCGAAGGCACCGGTGCCGAATGCTTCGCCGAGCAGCTCATCGCCTCCGGCGTGAAGTACGTGTTCGGCAACTCGGCGAGCGAGGACGCGCACTTCTACGAGGCGCTGGTCGACCGGCCGCAGTTGAAGTACATCCTCACGCCGCACGAAGGACCGGGAGCGGCGATGGCCGCGGGCTATGTGAAAGCGTCCGGCGAGCCGACCATCGTCATGCAGGCCGCGGTGGTCGGGCTGGTCAATGCCATGGGGCAGATGTTCAATGCCTACAAGGAGCAGACGCCGCTCGTCTTCTACAGCTACCGCACCGACCAGAGCGGCCGCGCGGGGCGTGACGGCTTCGAGGAGGTCGCGAACCAGGAGCAGATCGTCCAGCCGATGACGAAATACGCGTGGCTCGCGCGGCGGCCCGACATGATTCCCGAGACCGTGCGCCGCGCATTCAAGGCGGCATGGACGCCGCCCTACGGGCCGACGTACGCGTCGTGGCACTCGGATTTCAACGACGAGCACGTGCGCGCCGAGGTGATCGCGCACGAAAAGCTAGACCCGCGCATGCGCGTGCGGCCCAATCCCGCGGAAGTGGAGCGCGCGGCGAAGCTGCTGGTGGAGGCGCGCATGCCGGTGATGATCGTCGGCGACGAGGTGCGCAACGCGAAAGCGATCGGCAAAGCGGTGAAGCTCGCCGAGCTCCTCGGCATGCCGGTGACGCAGGCGCGCCAGTGCTACGTCAATTTTCCCGAGACGCATGCGCTGTGGGTCGGCTCGCCGCCGGCGGCGCGGCTCACCTCGCTCGACTATCCGAAGAACCCCGACGTGGTACTGAACGTCGGCAACAAGCTCCAGCACAACAGCGTCGTGCCGATGGTCGGCCGCGAGCCGAAGTTCATCGACATGCGCATCGATGCCGCAGCCATCGGCAACATCATCCCGGTGGACGTGCCGCTCGTCGCGGACGCCGCGTACGGGCTCGATGACCTCACCGCGGCCGTGGCGCAGCTCATGACGTCAGCGTTGAAGCAGAAGGCGGCCGCGCGCGCCGAAGAAGCGCGCCGCTTCCATGCCAGGGCGAAAGGCCTGCGCGACCTGGTGATGCAGAACCCGGACTGGGACCGCGCGCCGATGCTCGCCGATCGCGTCACGCGCGAGGTCGCCAAGTTCGCCGACAAGGACGCGATCATCGTGCACGAGGCGGGCTCGGTCGCGTTGCACGGCTTCGACTTCAATCCGGAGGGCGGGCGCGACCTCTTTTTCTACTACGGCGCGCATCTCGGCTCAGGGGTCGGCACCGCCGCAGGGGTGAAGCTCGCGCGGCCCAACCGGCAGGTCATCTGTCTGGTGGGCGACGGCTCGTTCATCTTCGGGCCCACGGCCCTCTGGAACATGGCGCGGCTCGAGCTGCCGGTCATCACCGTCGTCTACAACAACCATGCGTACAGCGGCCCGCACAGCCGGGTGATCGAGAAAGTCCCCGGCGGGCGCATGGTGCAGACCGGACAGTTCTTCCACGACTACCTCGGCAACCCGGACATGAATATGGCGCTCATCGCCAAGGGCTTTGGCGTCGAGGCGGAAGTCGTGCAAGCGCCCGAGGACCTCGCCGCAGCGCTCGAGCGCGCGCGCAAGGCGACGGTGGAGGGAAAGCCGTATCTCATCGACGCGCAGGTCGCGCGCGTCGGCGTCGCCTGGGCGGACAAGCCCTGGACGCCGCCGATCCGCATCGCCCAGGAGCGCACGCGGAAGGTCTGATACGTAGCGGTTTTCACTACACCCGCATTTCGCCTCCCCATTGAATCGGGCCTTCAAGCGGCGCAAGATCAGCGCCGCAAAGGAGGAAGCCGATGGTCGCGTTCAATCTCAACGGCAAGCCGGTCTCCGCGAAAGCCGAGGACGGCACGCCGCTCTTGTGGGTGATCCGCGATGAGCTGAAGCTCACCGGGACGAAGTTCGGCTGCGGCGCGTCGCAGTGCGGCGCGTGCACCGTGCACGTGAACGGCAAAGCCGTGCGCTCGTGCGTCACGACGCTCGGAGCCGTGAAGGGGGCGAAAGTAACCACCATCGAGGGCTTGTCGCCCGACGGCTCCCATCCGCTGCAGAAGGCGTGGATCGCCGAGCAGGTACCGCAATGCGGCTACTGCCAGTCCGGCCAGATCATGAAGGCGGCGGAGCTGCTGGCGCAGAACCCCAAGCCCTCGCGCGACGAGATCGTCACGCACATGAACGGCAATATCTGCCGCTGCGGCACTTACCACCGCATCATCGCCGCCATCCAGCGCGCTTCGCAGGAGGCCTGACATGAACCGCCGTGAATTTCTCAAGACGAGCGGCACGCTCACGTTCGCGATCGCCATCGGCGCCGAAGGCGCTCGCCTCATGTCCGCGGCCGAGGCCGCTACCGCGCGCGAGATCAACGCCTGGGTACGTATCGCGCCCGATGGCACGGTCACCATCCTTTCCGCCGGCGCCGAGATGGGCCAGGGGTCGATGACCTCGCTCCCGCTGATGGTTGCCGAGGAGATGGACGCCGACTGGTCGAAAGTGAGAATCGAGTTCGCGCCAGCCGATGCCGAGGTGTACGGATACGTATTCCAGAACCAGAAGGCGATGGCGATCGTCGGCAGCCGCGCGGTGATGTACTACCACAACGGCCTGCGCACGGCCGGCGCGCAGGTGCGCAAGGTGCTGCTCGCCAATGCGGCGGACAAGTGGGGCGTGCCGGCTTCGACGCTGCACACCGAACCGGGTTTCGTCGTCGACGGCTCCGGGCGCAAGCTCAGCTACGGCGAGATCGCCGCGTTCGCCAAGATGCCCTCGCCGCTGCCGGCAGTCGACAAGTCGGAGCTGAAGACCAAGGACCGGTATCGCTACATCGGAAAGGCGATCCCGAGGCGCGACATCCCGGAGAAAGTGAACGGCAGCGCGCGCTACGCGATGGACGTGCAGCTGCCGGGCATGGTGTACGCCACGGTGCGCCACGCACCGGTGCATGGCGCCGCGCCCGAAAGCTGGAACGATGCCAAGGTAAAAGCGATGAAGGGCGTGCTCGGCACGGTTCGCCTGCCCGACGGCGTGGCGATCATCGCCGACACGCTGCCGCATGCGCTCGGCGCGCGCAAGGCGCTGGAAGTGCAATGGGGGAAGAGCGTCGCTGACGGCTACGACTCCGAGACGACGTTGATGAAGACGTACGCCCAGGTGCACACCGACCCGAACGCAAAGTCGCAGACCCTGGAGGCCAAAGGCGACCCGAAGGCGGCATTCGCCAACGCCGCCAAGACGTACAAAGCGGAGTTCCGCAGCGACTACGGCTATCACGCTCAGATGGAGCCGCTCAACGCGGTCGCGCGCGTCAACGCCGCGGGCAACCATGTCGAGGTGTGGGAAGGCACCCAGGACCCGGCCTCCTCGCGGGCCGCGATCGCGCAGGCGCTCGGCTTCAAGGAGGAGCAGGTCACGCTGCATCAGTGCTACATGGGCGGCGGCTTCGGGCGGCGCTCGCTCGGCGACTACTCCGCCGAGGCGGCGCGCATCGCGCGCGGGGTGAGGAAGCCCGTCAAGCTGGTGTGGACGCGCGAGGAGGACATGCAATACGGCATGTTCCGCCCGCAGGCATTCCAGTGCCTCGAGGCCGCGACGGACAAGGAAGGCAGCGTCAGCGGCTGGACGCATTGCGTGGTGGGCGACGGCGGCGTGCTTTTGCAAACGGGCATCCGTATCCCCTACTACCAGGTGCCCAACCAGTACATCGAAGCGCGCGGCACGTCGCACGGCATACGGCTCAAGCACTGGCGCTCGGTGGGGCACGTGTTCAACGTGTTCGCCATCGAATCGTTCGTCGACCAGATGGCCGCCGAGGCGGGCATCGATTCGATCAAGTTCCGCATCGAGAACATGAACGCCACGCCGAGGACGCGCGCGCTGCTCGAGAAAGTGGCCGAGATGTCAGACTGGCAGGCGCCCCGTCCCCAGGGGCGCGCGCTGGGGCTGTCGCTCAGCGACCGCTCGGGCTCGCAGGGCGCAGGCGTCGCCGAAGTCTCGCTCGATCGCGCGAGCGGCAAGATCCGCGTGCACAAGACCTGGCTCGCCGTTGACGGCGGCCTCGTGGTGCAGCCCGAGATGGCGCGCGCCAACATCGAGAGCGGCATCCTGCACGGTCTTTCCTCGGTACTGCATGAGCGGGTGACCATCAAGGGCGGCGAGGTGCAGCAGTCGAACTTCCATGACTATCACCTGCTGCGCATGGCCGATATCCCCGAGCTGATCCAGGTGGCGTTCGTCGAGCGCGACGCGCCGCCCTCGGGCCTCGGCGAGATCGGCAACCCTTGGGTCGCTGCGGCGGTGGCGAATGCGGTGTACAAGCTCACCGGCAAGCGCCTCACGCACATGCCGTTCACGCCGGAGCGGGTAAAGCAGACGCTAAGCGTCTAGGGCGTTAACCACCCGCTCGAACGCCGCCACCGTATCGAGCATCTGCGCCGGCGAGATGGGGAATGGCACCCCGTCTCGCACGGCGGCGGCAAACGCTTCCAATTCGGTGCGCAGCGAGTCGACCGCGGCGAAGCTGCGGCGCTCAGGTCGCGCGCCGCTCATGCGCAGCACGAGCTCCGTCTCGCCCAGCACTTCGGCGTTGCCACGCGTGCCGAAGGCGTGCACGCGCCAGTAGAACGGCGTCGCGCGCACGGTGGCGAGCAAACCGCTCACGCCCGACTCGAATTCGAGCAGCGCCGAGGCGGTGTCGTGCGGCGCGGGCGGGGGCTTGCGCTCGATGAGCTGCGCTTTCACCCGCTTCACCGGACCGGCGATGCCGACCATCGCATCGAGCGCGTGCAGGCCGGCGCCCGTCATGCCGCCGCCCGGCGACTCGCTTGGCAGCGCGCGCCAGCCGCCCGCCACGGCGTTCGAGTTCTCGTTGCTGTTATGTCCTTCGATGTGGAGCAGCTTGCCGAACTCGCCCGCCTCCACTAAGCGCTTCAGTTCACGCATGGCCGGCCACCAGCGGCGGTTGTGGCCGACAGCGAGCACCACGCCTGCGCGCTCGCAGGCGTCGACCATCTGCTGCGCATCGGCGCGCGTCAGCGCGAGCGGCTTCTCGCAGAACACCGGCTTCCCGGCGGCGGCAATGGCGAGCACCTGCGGCCGGTGGAGCGAGTGTGGCGTGGCAAGTACAACCGCCTGCACCGATCGGTCGGCGAGTGCTTCTTCGAACGCCGGAACGAGCCGCAAGCGGTGCCTGGCGCCGAATTCGCGCGCAGCGCCGAGCTCGGGGTCGACGCCGAGCACGAAGCGAAGCTTCTCCGACTTCCCCTGGACCGACTCGACGAGGCTTCGTCCCCAGCGCCCGAGACCGACGATCGCCGCGTCGATCACTGCGGCTCGATCCCCGCGTCGCGGATCTCCCGGGTCCATTTGGCGATTTCCTGCTTGATGAATGCGGCGAACTCCTCCGGCGCGAGGGGCGCGGGCTCGAGGCCGAGCCCGGCGAGCTTCGCCTTGACGTCGGGCTTGGCGAGGCTCGCGGACACCACGTCGTGCACTTTCGCCACGACCGGCTTCGGCGTGTTGGCGGGCGCCACGAGGCCGTACCAGATGCGCGTCTCGAAGCCGGGGAAGGTCTCCGCGATCGCCGGCAGCTCGGGCGCGAGCGGCGTGCGCTGCGGCGAAGTCACCGCGAGGCCCTTCATTTTTCCGCCACGGATCTGCGGTATCGCCACGGCGAAATCGCCGAGCGTGAAGTCGACCTGGCCGCCGAGCACGTCGGTGATGGCGAGCGGCACGCCCTTGTAGGCGACGTCGAGCGTCTTGAAGCCCGCCGCCGTGCGCAGCTTGGCGATGGAGACGATCGTCGCCGCCGAGCCGTACCCGGCGGCCAGGCCGCCCGGCTTTTTCTTGGCGTAGGCGATGAATTCGTCGAGCGTCGAGGCCGGGAAGTCGCTGCGCACGAGGAGCACCATCGACGTGGTGATGAGGCGCACGATCGGCGCGAAATCCTTCACCGGGTCGAATGGCAGCGACTTGAAGAGCGCGACGTTCGCGGCGTGCGGCGTGTTCGTCGTAAGGAGGATCGTGTAGCCATCGGGCGCGGCGCGCGCCACCTCGGCGGTGCCGACGTTGGCGAGCGCGCCGGCGACGTTGGCGACGATCACCGGCTGGCCGAGCGCCTCTTGCATCTGCTGCGCGACGATGCGGCCAACGCTGTCGGGCGAGCTGCCGGGACCGTAGGGCACTACGACCTTGATCGTGTGGGACGGATAGCTCTGCGCCCAGGCGGCCGCTGCGGCGAAGAGGAGCGCCGCGGCGAGGCGCCGTTGCCACGCGGGTATCATGAATTTTCCCCACGAGGAGAAGCCAGCATGGACACGCAGGAACTCTACCGTCGCGGCGTTGCCGTTCGCAAGCAGATCTTCGGAGCCGACGCCGTCGAGCAGCGCATGGGCGCGCTCGGCGAATTCGGTGCGCCGCTGCAGCACATGATCAACGCCTACGCGTACGGCGACATCTGGTCGCGGCCCGGCCTCGAGCGCAAGATCCGCAGCCTCGTAGTGCTCGGCATGAACGCCGCGATCAATCGCGCCGCCGAGTTCAAAGTTCACCTGAATGGCGCGCTCAACAACGGCTGCATGCCCGACGAGATCCGCGAGGTCTGCCTGCTCGCGGCGCTTTATGCCGGCATCCCGGCGGCGAACGACGCGCACCGGCTCGCGCTGGAAGTGTTCAAGGAAAGAGGCATCGATGTCTGAGCCGCTGCAGGGCTGGCACGAGTTCTATTTCCTGGTCGGCACCTCGGCGGCCGCACTTACCGGTCTCATGTTCGTGGTGGTATCCATCAACCCGGACAGCGTCGGACGGCGCCCGGCGTCGGGCACACGCGGCTTCGTTACGCCGACGATGGTGTTCTTCACCACCGCGTTCGTCGTGTCGGCGCTCCTTCTCGTGCCGGGTTTGCCGCAACGCTCGCTCGCCATGCTGCTGATGGCGACAGGAGTCGGCGGCATCGTTTATTTGCTCTGGACGCGCGTGCATCACCACTGGCGCCACGGCTTTCCCGATCAGCCGCCCACGCATGATCCCGAGGACCTGGTCTTCTTCGTCAGCCTGCCCTTCGTGAGTTACGCGCTTCTTTGGCTCGCCGCACTCGGTCTGTGGCTGGACAAGGGCTTCGGCGCTGCGACGCTTGCGGTGGCGACGATGCTGCTCGTCGTGACCGGCATCCACAACGCCTGGGACCTGGTCATCTGGATGGCGCAGCGGCGCAAGCCAGAGAAGACGCACAAATAAAAAGGCCGCGCGAGGCGGCCTTTTTTCGTGTTCCGGCTTTCTTCTTATGAGCTACGCGTGCCGGTGATCACGACCTCCACGCGGCGGTTGCGCGCGCGTCCCTGAGCGGTCTTGTTGTCGGCCACCGGGCTCGTCTTGCCGCGGCCGTTGGTCTTGATCTTCGCCGCATCGATGCCGTGGGTGGCGAGGTATTGCTTCACCGCGTTGGCCCGGCGCAGCGACAGCTTCTGGTTCGCGGCGTCGGTGCCGACGTTATCGGTGTGCCCGATGACGGTGATGGCGTCGAAGTTCACATCCTTCAGCTTGGCGACGAGCTGCCCGAGCTTCGCCTGGCCGTCGGACTTGAGGTCCGCCTTGCCGATATCGAACGAGGCGTCGGCGCCGAGCGTAATCGCCTGCAGCCGTGCGCGCACCGGCGCGGGTTCCGGGATCGGCGCGGCAGCGACGGCGACCGGCGCCACCGGCTGCGGCCGCGGCGCCTCGACCACGCGCGCTTCGATCATCGGCGCGGCCGGGCGCGCGGCCTCGGCCTTCGCGGGCTTGGGCGCGAACTCCGGATCGCACTCGGCGATCGCCTTCCCCTCGCTCCACTGGCCGCTGCGCCAGCACAGGCCGAACGGATTCTTCACCACGACCGTCGATGCATCGCGCGCGTAGCCGTCGTTTGCCACGCTCTGCGCGAACGCCGGGCTCGCCAGCACGGCGAGCGCGATGACCTGCAGGATCCTCATGAACCTCATGTCCTACCCCCTTGGTTGTTCTAAACGGCGCGATTGTGAGGGTCCGCAAAACTTCGCACTAGGATTTTCCGCACGCGGGTGCAGCAAACTTGGGGCGGCGTTGTTTTTCTGTAGCGCCGGCCCGGGAAGAGGAGCGGCGCGACTGCGCTGCACAAAATGGCTACGGCGTGGACTTTGACACGGAAGTCGGTGTCGGAGCCCGATTTCTAGACGCCGAGCAGGCGCTCGGCGTTGCGGTGAGCGATCTTCGCCTTGTCGGCGTCGCTGATCGAAAGGCTCCGCAGGAACTCCATTCCGGTCTTGTTCGCCTCGTAGGGCCAGTCGATGGCGAAGAGGATGGCGTCGGCGCCGAGCGCGAGCAGCGTGCACACGAGCGCCGGCTCGAACCAGTTGCCGCTCGTGGTGACGACGAGGTTGTCGCGCAGGTACTCGATGGGCTGCTTTTTCAGGCCGCGGCGCTTCGCCGCCGCCCAGGAGTGCTCGTTCATCCGGTGCATCGCGAACGGCAGGCCTTCGCCGAGGTGGCCGAGGATGATCTTGAGCCGCGGGTAGGCGTCGAACAGGCCCGCGAACACGAGGCGCAGGAAATGGCAGCTCGTGTCCACGGCGAAGCCCCACGGCGCGCGCGCGAGCTCCTCATAACCGTCGAAATACGCCTTCACCGCGTCCGGGTGCGGCAGCGCCGGATGCAGGTAGACAGGCACGCCAAGCTTCTGCGCGCGCTCCCAGATCGGCCAGTATTTTTTGCCGTCCAGAAATTCACCGCGCTGGTGCCCATGGATCATCGCGCCCTTGAAGCCGAGCTTCGTCACGCAGCGCTCGAGCTCCTCCACCGCCGCGCGCGGATCCGCGGTCGGCAACGCGGCGAAGCCGGCAAAGCGCGCGGGATGCGCCTTCACCGTCGCATGCAGCCGGTCATTGGCATCGCGCGCCATCGCAATCGCCACCTCCGCGCCGAACGCCTGCGGGCCCGGCGAGCCGAAGGAGAGCACCTGCACATCGACGCCGTGCGCGTCCATGTGCGCAAGGCGCTTCGCGCCGAGGTCCATGTTCTCGGCGATGATGTCGTGGCCGAGCTCCTCGCCGCGGCTCGCGAGGTAGTAGTTGCGGTACTCGTTCGCCGTGACGTGCTCGCGGTACAGCGGCGTGAGGAAATGCTCCTCGATGGCGACGACGCGCATCAGCCGAGCCGCGTTACGGCGAGCGCTTGCGGCCGAAGAGCGACCGGAACCACGCCAGGACGCCGGTCTCGGGCACCGTGACGTTGTAGGAGACGATGCGCTGCGGCGCGCCCTCGCCGCTCACCGGGCGATATTCCAGGCGCAGCTGCTCTTCGCCGCTGCGCACAGGAGTGAAGTCGAGCCCACGCTGGTCGCCCGGACCTTGCGCCACGACCATGCGGACCGGCGGCTCGGCAAGCCGCCATTCGTAGGCGCTGCCCGGCTCGGCTGCGAGCGGCAGGTGCAGCCGCTGGCCGTGCTTCACGCTGACCGCGCCGCCCTCGTCGCTCGCTGTCACCGTTTTCGGCGCGTGGGGATCCCACGATGTCGAGCAGCCGGCCGCGAGCAGCGCGATTACGAGCGCCGGCTTCATGCCGCCGCCGGCTGCAGCGCCTGGCGCTCGGCATCGATCAGTCTGCCGAGCGTGCGGCGGAAGTGCGCAAGCGGCGCATCGGCGACGATCGCGTTC
>Ga0209577_10001732_pt1 | contig 21520 bp, 21 predicted proteins | sample GraSoiAngelo_109_FD_185874 | JGI IMG/M metagenome (GOLD analysis project Ga0209577, IMG submission 185874) | Grasslands soil microbial communities from the Angelo Coastal Reserve, California, USA - 14_0903_12_20cm (SPAdes) (version 2) | ecosystem: Environmental > Terrestrial > Soil > Grasslands...
GGTAGTGGCGGGAGTGCCGGCCCGGGTCATCCGGATGCGCGAGGCGCCCCGCTCCATGCGCTGGGAGTGAGCCGCTCCCGCACGCGTTCGCGGTAGACCTCGACGGCGCGCGCTGCCACGTCCGACCAGTCGAACGTGAGCACGTGCTCGGATGCCTCGGCCACGAGGCGCTCCCGGAGGGAGGAGTCGGTCAGCAGGCGCTCCGCCATCTGCGCAAGCGAGTCCGGGTCCCGGGATCGGAAGCGCAGCCCCACGCCCTCGTTCGGCACCACCTCGCGGAGGCCGCCGGTGTCGGCCACCAGGCACGGGCAGCCCGACGCCATCGCCTCGAGCGCGACCAGGCCGAACGGCTCGTAGATCGATGGCACCACGCAGAGGTCGGAGATCCGGTACAGCGAGTGCAGCACGTCGTCGCCGATCCAGCCGAGGAAGACGCCGTGCTCGAGCAGGCCGAGCTCGCGCGCCTGCGAACGCAGCTCCTGCTCGTGGGTCCCCGATCCGGCGACGATGAAGCGCACCTTTCCCACCCGCTCGATCAGGCGGGGCAGCGCCTCCAGGGCGAGCTGGAAGCCCTTCTCGTACACCAGCCGGCCGACGAGCAGCACGAGCCGGTCGTCCGGCTGCGCGAACTCGCCCCGCAGCAGGTCGAGGTCGGCGACCGGCACGAGGTCGGTCGGGTCGATCCCGTTGGGGATCACCGTGATGCACTCGTCCTCGAGGCCGTAGATGTCGGCCACGTGCTCGCGCATGTACGACGAGCAGGTGATCACCCGATCCGCGCGGTTGGCCATCCACCTCTCCACGCCGTGGATGTGCGACTGCGGGTGCTTGTCCACCCAGCCCTGGTGGCGGCCGTACTCGGTGGCGTGGATGGTCACGACCAGCGGGCAGCGGAAGCGCTTCGCGAGGTGATCGCCCGCCACGGCCACCAGCCAGTCGTGTCCGTGGACCACGTCGAAGTCGAAGCGATCGCCCAGCTCCACCCCGGCGGCGAGCATGTCCGAGTTCATGTGCTCGACCCAGGCCACGAACTCGGCGAGCTCGCGCGGACGCTCGGGCTCGCGCACCCGGTGGATCACGACCCCGGCCATCTCCTCCTCGGCGGGCGACTCCTCGAGGCCGCGGGTGAGCACATGCACCTCCACGCCCTGCGCCACGAGGTTCTCCGACAGCTTGCGCACGTGGCGCGCCAGCCCACCCTCGATCAGCGGCGGGTACTCCCAGGAGAGGATCAGGACGCGCATGCGCTAGGGAGTCATCTAGGTGGCGAACAGCGGCGCCAGCTCGACCTGGGGCGCGAGGTTGCGCACGGCGGCGTCCGACACGGCGCCGGAGTCTGTCAGAGCCGCAAGTGCCGCGTCCAGCTCGCGGGAGTGCGAATGCACGCGCTCGAGCGGGTAGTCGCCCGCCAGCTCGTGCGTGACCTGGAAGGCCCAATCGCTGGCCTGGAGCGCCAGGAGCTCGCGCACCGCCCGCTCGAGCGCCGGGCCCCGCTCGCGCGCGACGGCCGCGCCGGCCACGGTCCGGAGCTCGGCGCGACGGGCGGTGAAGGCGATCTCCGCCACGCGCGGCGAGTCCCAGGTGCTCAGGTCCCTTGGCCGGCCCCAGGTGGACGGCGCCAGCGGGCGCTTGACGGGCTCGATCCGCGAGAGCGCATCAGGAAGGGTGGCAAGCGGGACGCCCTGGAGACGGGCCTCGTCGAGGACGAACTCGAGCCAGGCCAGCCCCTCGTACCACCAGTGGCCGAGCAGCTCGGTGTCGAGCGCGCAGCACAGGAGCCCCGGCCGGCCGCGCTCCTCGCGGTAGGCGTCCAGGCGCTTCGCAACGCGCTCCACGAACCCGCGCGCGTGGCGCCGCGCGAGCACGAGCGCCTCCCAGTGCCGGTACGCGCCCCCGCCGTTGTCCCAGGGCCGCAGGTCGTGGATGGTCCGGCCGTGGTAGTTGCGGTACAGCGGGTCGGCCGGATAGCCCTTCGGGTCCCATACCAGGCCGATCAGCTCCCAGTCCACCGGGACGGCTACCGGGCCGGCGCCGGTCGCGATCGGCTCGAGCTGGTCGAGGGAGCCGAGGCCGAGCGCGTCGGTCTGGTCGACGCAGAACGCGCGCACGCCGTACTCGGCCAGCTCGCGCTCGAGCCCCGGGCTGTAGGCGCACTCGGGGAGCCAGAAGCCGCCCCCGAAGGACCCGAAGCGGCGCTCGTGCGAGCGGACCCCTGTGCCGACCTGGATCCGCAATCCCACGTCCGTGGCCAGCAGCGGGAGCACCGAGTGCGTTGCCGCACTGGTCCACAGCTCGCACGGTCCGCGCCGCGCCTGGTCCGCTAACGCGCCGAGCAGCCGCCCGTGGAGCTCACCGAAGGCCCGGTCGGCCACGCGGTAGTCGGCGGCGGCCCTGCGCACCTCCGTCGCCAGCGCCTCCTCCCCCGCTCGCTCGAAGCCCTCTTCGTCCTCCCCGTGGATCGGCGCCCGGATCTCGCGCAGGAAGCGCAGGAAGCGCTCGCCGGCCTCGCCCTCGAGCGTCTCGAGCTGGTCGCAGAGGACGGGCGTGAGCCCGACAGTCACGGGCGCCTCCTCGAGGACCCGCAGCAGCGGGAGGTACACGGTCGCAACGGCCTCCCAGAGCCACTCCTCGCCGAAGGGCCACGTGCCGAAGCCCTCCACGTACGGCATGTGCGTGTGCAGCACGAGCGCCAGCTCGCCGCGGTCGCTCATCGCAGGATCGCCAGGAAGTCGAGGGCGCGCTCGAGGTTGTCGGACCGCAGCCCGAAGTCACGCTCAGAGATGGCCGGCACGAAGCGGCCGTAGAAGCGCTCGGTGATGCCCAGGCGGGGGTGGACCGAGTCCCATCCGGCACGCAGGGCGAGCTCGTGCAGGCGCAGCTTGCGGGCGTGGAAGAGGCCGAGGAGCTCGACGTCGTCGAAGCTGGCCGCGCAGAGCGCGCGGAACTCCTCGGCCCGGTACTCGCGAATGTGCCAGGGGTTGCCGGAGCGCTCGGCGCCGGCGGGCGCGAGCGTGAGCACGTTCGGCGTGGACACGTAGGCTCGCCCGCCGGGCCGGAGCAGCGTTCGGAAGTGGTCGAGCACCGCCCCGGGGTTCTCGAGGTGCTCGATCGTCTGCAGGAACACGATCACGTCGCACCGCTCCGAGTAGGTCTCGACGAGATCGCGGACGAAGCGAACCCCGGGTCGCGCGTACTTGAGCCCTGCGTGTTCATGGGCCTCGGGGTTCGCGTCGACCCCGGTGACGTGGGCGGCTCGCTCGGCCAGCACGGCCGTCCCGTAGCCCTCCCCGCAGGCCATGTCGACCACGTCGAGCCCCCGGCAGCGCTCGGCGATGCAACGGTAGACCGCCAGGTGACGGCGGTACCAGTAGTTCTCGGCGGGGACGTCGGGAAGGGTCCGCTCGCCGGTCAAAGACAGCGGCGGAACCCCCGCAGGCTGATCCTGCTGCGTGTACGTCGCCGGCGCGGCCAAGCCGGCGGGCGAGGATACACTCGCGCGAGATGCCGGCTCCGTCCGCCGAGGAGATCAAGGACGTCAACGCCCGCTACCACGACGTCGCCGCCGCGGACTACGACCGCAAATGGGGGATCTCGTACGGCGTGCAGGGACGCGCCCAGGTCGTCGCCAAGCTGCAGCGCGCGCTCGGCGAGCGCGGCCTGCGCTTCGGGCGGGCCCTCGAGATCGGCGCGGGGACCGGCTACTTCTCGCTGAACCTGCTCCGCGCCGGCGTGATCGAGTCCGCGGTGGCCACCGACATCTCTCGGGGGATGCTCGACGAGCTCGCGACGTCGGCCCGGCGACTCGGGGTCGAGGTCGAGACCGTCCGCGCCGACGCCGCGGAGCTCCCCTTCCCCGACGCGTCGTTCGACCTCGTCTTCGGGCACGCCGTGCTCCATCACCTGCCGGACCTGCCGGGTGCGTTCGCTGAGTTCAGGCGGGTGCTGCGACCGGGCGGGCGTCTGGCGTTCTGCGGCGAGCCCTCCCGTCACGGCGACCGCCTGGCGGGCGTCCCCAAGCAGGCCGCGCTCGCGGTGGCGCCGGCCTGGCGCCGGCTGCTGGGAGCCGGCGAGCGCCTCCGGCTCGAGGATGGCGAGGCGGCGCGAGTACACGGGCTCGAGCACGCGGTCGACGTCCACGCCTTCACCCCGGCGCAGCTCCGCCGGCTCGCGCGCGAGGAGGGGTTCGAGGACGTCCGCGTCTCCGGCGAGGAGCTCGTGTCGGGCTGGTTCGGGTGGATCAACCGCACCCTCGAGTCGACGGCCGAACCCGAGCAGATCCCGCCGCTCTGGTTCCAGTGGGCGTACCACGGCTACCTCGCCCTGAAGGCGCTCGACACCCGGGTCCTCGAGCGCGGGCTCCCTCCGGCGATCTTCTACAACCTCCTGCTGTCAGCTCGCGCCACGGCCGATGGGTGAGCTGGCGGACCGCTTCCCGCTGTTCCCGCTGGGCCTGGTATTGCTGCCCACCGAGGTGGTCCCCCTGCACATATTCGAGGAGCGCTACAAGCTGATGATCGGGCGCTGCATCGAGGAGGAGTGCGACTTCGGGATCGTCTGGCTGGCCGAGGGCGGGCTCCGCGACGTGGGTTGCTCGGCGACGGTCACGCAGGTGCTCGAGCGCCTGGAGGACGGCCGCATGAACATCCTCGTGCGCGGCGACCGGCCGTTCCAGATCGTCAGGCGGATCGAGGACCTGCCGTATCCGGCCGCCGACGTGGAGTTCCTCGACGATCGCGAGGAGGGCCGCGACGAGGCGCTCGCCGATTCCGCGCACGACAGCTACGCCGACCTGGTCGAGCACGTGACCGGCGAGCGTCCCGCCTCGGACCAGCTGGCCGAGCTCTCGTCGTACGCGATGGCGTCGACGATCGAGCTCTCCGCGGAGCCGAAGCAGTCGCTGCTCGAGGAGCGCTCCGAGGCCGACCGCCTGCGGGCCGTCGGCGAGCTGTTCGGCGTTGCGCGCACCCGGCTCGAGAAGGCCGAGGAGGCGCTCGAGGCTGCGCGCTCCAACGGACGGGTGCGCTTCTAGCCGACCGAGACCGGGGCGTTTCCTCGCGAGACCCCCGGGTAGCCCAATCCATGGGTTGGGAGCTAGGCGTCCCCGTGGCGCTCGGGTCGTCGCTGGTGGCGAATCTGGGCTCTCTGTGGCGGCAGCGAGGAGCCGCCGCCGCGCCGGAGGTGGAGGTTCGGCGCCCGCTCCGGACCATCGTCGGGCTGTTCCGGTCGAAGTGGTGGACGATCGGTTACATCGCCGCGGCCGTGGGGTGGCTCCTGCACGTCGGCGCCCTCGGGATCGCGCCGCTCTCGATCGTCCAGGCGTCGCTCGCGACCGGGTTCATCTTCCTCGGCCTCCTGGCCGAGCGCCTGTTCGGCTTCGAGCTCCGCAAGCGCGAGTGGCTCGGCATCTGCCTCGCGGCCGCGGGCCTCGCGTTCCTCGCGCTGTCTGCGGGCGACGTTCACGGGCCCCATTCGAGCTACCAGCTTCCCGGGATGATCGCGTTCGAGGCCGGGATGATCGGGGTCGGTGCCTTCCTGCTCCTGTCGGCGCAGCAGCGGCAGGTGCTGCGCGACCGCACCGGCGTGCTCCTCGGTGCGGCGGCGGGCGCGCTGTTCACCGCGACGCACATCGGGCTGAAGGGGCTGACCCACCACTTCGACGGGCCGCTGAGCCTCGTGAGCCCCTGGGCTCCTGTCGTCGCCGTGGGCGCGGTAATCGCGTTCTTCGCCTCCGCCCGGTCGCTCCAGATCGGTCCGGCGGTCCCGGTCATCGCGGTGACCTCGATAATCGGTAACTCCACGGCGATAGCCGCCGGCGTGATCGTCTTCGGCGATCCGCTCGGGACCGGACCGATGATCCCCGCCCGAGTGGCGGCGTTCGTGGTCGTGCTGGTCGTGGCCGCGCTCCTGCCCGGCCCGATCCACGCGCACAGCGAGAAGCGGCAGCAGGCGCGAGCGGCGACGCCGCAGCCGACCTAGCAGACGGCCCGCTCCAGGTGCAGCGTGAGCAGCGTGACCCGGCCGAGGGCCACCGGGCCCGGGGCGCCCTCGCTGAAGCGGACGGTCCCGTCGAAGCTCCGCACGACGTACTGGCGCACGTCCCTCCGAGCTGTCAGGAAGCTCGCGCCGTTCCTCGCGTAGGGGCGCAGCAGTCGCTTGGCCTCCCGTGCGTCGAGCAGCATCTGGCTCGGGATCTGGCGGAGGGGGCCGCCGCAGCTCGCGCGGCCGTCGTCCGTCACGCGGATCCGCTCGTGGACGTGTGCGGGCCCACCGGTCACGTCGATGGCCATCAGGTCCTCGGTCGCGGTCCCGCAGCTCGTCAGCCAAGGGACGGCCAGAACGGCGGCCGCCGCCACGGCCCCACGCGCGAGGGTCATACGAAGATCAGCCGTGCGCCCGCCGACTCGCGCAGGAACCGCGGGGTGGACATCACGCCCGTCAGGCGGTCCTCCACGTCGGCCTCGGTCAGGCCCATGGTCTCGATCGAGGCCGAGCAGCCGTAGACGGCGAGTGAGTCGAGCGACAGCGCCGTATCGCGCAGCTCGGCCAGCGAGCGCGCGAACGTCTCGCGCCCCTGCCACGCCAGGCTCGGCGTGGCGTCGGGGTTCGCGGCCAGCCGGCCGAGGCCGGGGTCCATGATCAGGTCGAGCGAGCGGTATGTGGCCAGCGCGGCGCAGGACTCCCCATCGACCGCCGCCGAGACGAGCAGCGAGAGGCCCGAGTACAGGCGCTGCAGGTCGCCCGTCGCGAGGACGGCGGCGAGGCTGTGCGACGAGTCCGGCGCCACAATCCGATTGTGACGACCGTGGACGCCCGGGGCCTTGCCTGCCCCCTACCACTGACGATGGCCAAGCGCAGGATCGCCGAGCTCGAGGGCGGTGAGACCCTGCTCGTGCTCGCCACCGACCCCGAGGCGCCGATCGACCTGGCCGCCTGGGCGGCGGCCGAGGGGCACGGCTACGAGGAGCGCCGGCGCAAGGGGTTCACGGAGTTCGCGCTGACCAAGGCGAGTGCGCCGGCCGCCTAATCCACCACAACGGCCGCGCCGCCCCGGCGCGGGTCGCCGCCGCCCGACAGCTCGCCGCTCTCCGGATCGCGGGCCACTGCCTGGACCCCGCCGAAGTAGAGGTTGCGCTCGCGGAAGCGCTGAACCCGCCAGCCCGCCTGCTCCAGCGCCACGAGGGCGCTGTCATCCACGCCGGGCTCGGCCTCCACCATCCGGCCCTCGTAGTGCACCCGCGGAGCGGCCACCGCCTGCTCGGCCGGGAGCCCGTCATCCATCACCCGCAGCATCGTCTGGAGGATGGCCGAGCGGATGCGGTTCGAGCCCGCCGAGCCGAGCGCCACCTCGGGCTGGCCGTCTCGCAGCACCACGGTCGGGGCCATCATGCTCGGGATCCGCCGGCCCGGCTGGTGCCGGTGGAACCCACCCGGGTTGAGGTCCTCCTCGCCCAGCATGTTGTTGAGGTGGATCCCCGTCCCCGGAACGACCACGCCGGAGCACGACCCGTTCGAGCAGGTGACCGACGCGCAGGCCCCGTCGGCGTCAAGCGCCGCGAGGTGGGTCGTGGACCCGAGCCGCGTTCCAAGCTCCGAGGCCGCGCTCTCGAGCGCCTCCTTGTGCAGGAAGCGCTCCAGGTAGCCCTCCGAGTGAAGGCCTTGCACGAACTCGTCGGTGCGCTCCTTGTTGGTGCGGTCCATGACCTCGACCAGGCTGCGCACGTCGCTGCGACCGAGACGTTCGAGCAGGTCGAGCGAGTAGGCGATCAGGATCCCGCCCGACGACGGCGGCGGGTTGGTGAGCATCTCGCGCCCGCGGTAATAGGCCCGGACCGGCTGGCGGTCGACGGGCGCGTACCCGGCGAGGTCATCCTCCGTGATCAGGCCGCCGCGCTCGAGCACCCAGGCGCTGACCGCCTTGGCGACGTCGCCGGTGTAGGCGAATCCCGGGCCTTCGGCGCCGTATCGGTCGAGCAGGTCCGCGAGCTCGACCATCCGGATGCGCTCGCCAGTCTTGAGCAGCCTGCCCGCGGGCGCGTAGATGGCGGACCCCTCTGGCGTCGCGGTGAGGATCGGGCCCAGGATCTCCAGGAACGACGCGGCCATCGGCGTGAGCTCGACGCCCTCGCGCGCCGCCCGGGCCGGCCCCTGCACCAGCTCCGACAGCGGCATCGTCCCGAACCGGCTAAGCGCCTGATCGAGGCCCGCGAGGTTCCCGTAGACGCCGCACGACGACGGCCCGATGTTGAACACCTGGATGGCCTCGGCGCTGAAGTGGACGTCGATCGGCTGGAGCGCCGCCGGCTTGACACCCGCGAGCCCCTCGCCTGGGGCGGCCACGAAGAAGTCGAGGAGCAGGTTCTCGCCCGCGGCCGTGTGGACCAGCATGAACCCGCCGGCGCCCGGGCCGGTCAGCGGGGACTCGGCCACGAACGACATGAGCACGCCGGCGACCGCCGCGTCGACGGCGTTTCCGCCCTCCCGCAGAACCCGCGCACCGGCCTCCGCCGTCAAGGGATGCCCGGCGGCAACGACTCCTCTCATGCTCGCGATGCTACGTGCTCACCAAGGGTGATTCAGTGCGAAAACCAAGCAGACCGAGGAAGAGGGGTGAGGACAGTGCTCTGCACGGCCTCACCCCGATGACGACGAGCTGCGCCGGTTTGCAGCCGCTGAATCAGCGCTTGGGGACGAATTCCGGGACGTCCAGGTCGCCCAGCATCGACGACTCCTTCGACGGCCCGCGCGACACGCGCGGCTCCCGATCGGCTGCGCGGGCGGCCACTCGCGCCGGCTCGCGGCCGTTGTCCGATCGCATCATCGGGCGGTCGCCGTAGCCGGTGGCCACGACCGTGACCCAGACCTGGTCCACGACGGACTCGTCGATCATCGCGCCGAAGATGATGTTGGCGTCCGGGTGGGCGGCCTCGGCCACGGCCTTGGCCGCCTCGTTGACCTCCCACAGCGACATGTCGCGCCCGCCGGTGATCGAGAGCAGGATCGAGCGCGCGCCCTCGACCGACGTCTCGAGCAGCGGGGATGCGACCGCATGCGTGGCCGCCTCCATGGCCCGGTGCTCCCCGACACCCATCCCGATCCCGAGAAGCGCCTGGCCGGCGTCGGCCATGATCGTCCTGACGTCGGCGAAGTCGAGGTTGATGAGCCCCGGCAGCGTGATCAGGTCCGAGATCCCCTGGACGCCCTGGCGCAGCACGTCGTCGGCCATGCGGAAGGCGTCCACCATCGAGACGCGCTTGTCGAGCACCGACAGGAGCCGCGAGTTGGGGATGACGATCATGGTGTCGACCTCCGCTCCCAGGTCCTCCACCCCCCGCTCGGCCTGCTGGGCGCGCCGTGAGCCCTCGAACCCGAACGGCCTGGTGATGATGCCCACGGTGAGGGCGCCCGCCTCGCGCGCGATGCGCGCGACCACCGGCGCGGCCCCGGTGCCGGTGCCGCCGCCGGCGCCGGCCGCAATGAACACCATGTCGGAGCCCTTCAGCAGGCCCTTGATCTGGTCGTAGGAGTCCAGCGCAGCCTGGCGGCCCAGCTCCGGATCGGAGCCCGAGCCGAGGCCGCGGGTGACCTCCCCGCCGATGTGCTGGGTGACATCCGCGCTCGACTGCTGAAGCGACTGGAGGTCGGTGTTGATGGCGACGAACTCGACGCCGGCCACGTCGGCCTCGATCATCCGGTTGACCGCGTTGACCCCCGCGCCGCCCACGCCGACCACGCGCAGCATGGGCTTGTGCACCTCCTGCGGAGCGGGAATCCCTGCGACCGGCTCCTCGCGCCCGTAGCGCGGGCGCACCTCATCGCCAGAGCGCACCGGGGTGCGCTCGAGGATGTTCTCCGGGATGTCGCTCGAGAAGACGTCGCGCAAGCGTTCCACCGGCCTGCGCGGCTCGCGCCGCTCGGGCCGCGCCTCGTCGGGCGTGCGCCGCGGCGGCAGCTCCTGCTGATACTGGCGCGGGGGCTCGGGCTCGCCTCGCTGGGCGTCGCGCTCGGGGCCCTCCTCGTCCTTCGGTCGCGGCTTCCCCTTTAGGCCCTCCTCCTCGGTCTTGCGGAAGAGCGCCGCCAGTGGACCCTCGCGCATGCTCGCGCGCTTAGGGCTTGCCATTCTCGAGGACCTCCCTTGCGAGTTGCCGGTAGGCATATGCCGCCTTCCCATCTGGGTCGTACTTGAGGACCGACATCCCCTTGACCGGCGCCTCGGCGAAGCGCACGGTCTTCGTGATCCGGGAGGCGAAGACGCGGTCCCCGAAGTTCTCCTCGAGGAGCTCGATGGCCTCCTTGGCATGAACCGTCCGGGTGTCGACGAGCGTGGGCAGGATGCCCTCGATCTGGACTTCCGGGTTCAGGTTCTCGCGGATCATCGACAGGGTGTTCTGGAGCTGGATCAGCCCCCTCATCGACAGATACTCGCATTGGACGGGGACGATTACCTTGTCGGCGGCCGTCAGGGCGTTGATCGTGAGCAGTCCGAGGCTCGGCGGCGTGTCCACGCAGATGAAGTCGTAGTCCTCCAGGATCGGGGCGAGCGCCTTCTCGAGCGACCGCTCGCGGCCGATCTGGGTGGACATCGCGATCTCGGCTCCCGCCAGGTCGATCGAGGCGCAGGCCACGTCCACCTCGCGCTTGCGGATCACCTCGCGGATCGAGATGTGGTTCACGAGCACGTCGTACATCGACAGCTCGAGCGAGTCCGGGTCGATCCCCTGGCTCATCGTGAGGTTCGCCTGAGGATCGAGGTCCACGCAGAGCACGCGGTGGCCCTTCTCGCTGAACGCGACCGCCAGGTTCAGCGTGGTGGTCGTCTTGGCCACACCGCCCTTCTGGTTGGTGAACGCGATCACCTGAGCCCCGCCCGCTTCGGGCTCCGGGGAGTGATGGCGCTCCGCTGGATCCGGAGGCGGGGACTGGGTCACGGCATCGATTGGTCTGCGGTCGAAGAAGCCCATGTGCCGTGCCTATTCGTATGAGCCGGGAAGATTCCTTCAGATGCCCGGACTGATCGACAAGCGGCTGATCTTCGTCGCCGGCAAGGGAGGCGTCGGGCGGACCACCGTCGCCGCTTCGCTCGGGCTCGCCGCCGCCGCCCGCGGGCGGCGGACGATCGTGTGCGAGGTCGCCCGCCAAGAGCGCGTCTCGCGCGCCTTCAAGCGCGAGGGCGTGGGCTTCCACGAGACCGAGCTGGCCACGAACCTCTTCGCGATCTCGATCGATCCCCAGGAGTCGTTCGAGGAGTTCCTCGCCGGCCAGGTCGGCTCCCGCCGGCTGGCCGGGCTGCTGTTCCACAACCGCCTGTTCGAGTACCTCGCGGCGGCCACGCCCGGGCTTCGCGAGCTGGCAACGATCGGCAAGGTCTGGGAGCTGGCGCAGCTCGAGCGCCGCGCCCACCTCGCCGCGCCCTACGACCTGGTGATCGTGGACCTCCCCGCGACCGGCCATGGATTGGCCGCGCTGCGCACCCCGCAGACGTTCGGCGAGATCGCGCGCGTGGGGCCGGTGCGCCGGCGCGCCGACAGCATCGACTCGTTCATCCGCGACCCGACCCAGACGGGGGTGCTGGCGGTCGCGCTGCCCGAGGAGATGCCGGTGACCGAGACCATCGAGTTCGCCGATGCGCTCCGCCGCGACATGGGGATGAGCGTGGACCTCACCGTGTTGAACTCGATGCTCCCCGAGCGCTTCAGCGCGGCCGACGCCGAAGCGATCGAGCGCGCGAACGGCGGACATGGCGCGCCGGCGGTGGCCGCGGCCCTCCGCGCCGCCCTGTCCGAGCACCGCCGGGCGCGCGCGAACCGGGCCCAGCTCCGGCGGCTGCGCAGCGCGGTGGACTCCGAGGTGATCACGCTTCCGTACCTGTTCGAGCCCGACCTCGGGCTCGAGGAGTGGAGCCGCCTTTCGAACGACCTGGAGCGACGGCTATGAGCGTCGCCGAGCTGCTCGAGGGGCGGCATGTGTGCGTCTGTGCCGGCTCCGGCGGCGTGGGCAAGACCACCGTGGCGGCCGCCGTTGCGATGGGGATGGCCGCCCGCGGGCTCAAGGTGGCGGTCCTCACGATCGACCCGGCCAAGCGGCTGGCCACCTCGCTCGGCCTCGAGGGGCTCGACAACGTGGAGCGGCAGATCCCGGCGGAGGTGTTCGCGGATCACGGGCTTGAGATGCAGGGCGAGCTGTGGGCGATGCAGCTCGACGCCAAGCGCACCTGGGACGACATGATCGAGCGGCGCGCCCCCGACCGGGCCACCCGCGACGCGATCCTCGCCAACCGGATCTACCAGCAGCTGTCGACGGCGGTCGCGGGCACCACCGAGTACATGGCCCTCGAGCGGCTGTACGAGCTGCACGAGGAGCGGCGCTACGACCTTCTAGTGCTCGACACGCCGCCCACCCGCAACGCCCTGGACTTCCTGGACGCGCCGGACCGCCTGTCCCGGTTCATCGACTCCCGGTCGCTCCAGCTCTTCCTGCGGCCGGGGATCCTGGGGGTGAGGGCCTTCGGCCGCGGCACGGGCCTCATGCTCGCGATGCTCAAGCGGATCACGGGGAGCGACCTGCTGCGGGACCTGTCGGAGTTCTTCGGTGCCTTCGGCGACATGGCGATTGGCATCCGCGAGCGGGCGCGGCGGGTGAACGCCCTCCTGGCCGACGACCGCACGGTCTTCCTTCTGGTCACCTCGCCGCGCCGCGACGCGATCGACGAGGCGATCTTCTTCCGGCGCCGCCTCCGCGAGTCGGGGATGCCGTTCGGAGCGGCCGTCGTGAACCGGGTGCACGAGGGCGTCCACGAGACGGCCGACGGCGACGACGTGGTGGACGACCTGGTGGCCCTGCTAGGCCCCAAGCTCGGCCGCCGCGTGGCCCACAACTTCTCGGACTACCGCCGGATCGGCGAGCGCGACCGCGCGAATGTCGACCGTCTGGCCCGCGAGCTGCGGGGCGATCCGCTCGTGCCAGTGCCACTCCTCGACGATGACGTGCACGACCTGGGCGGGCTTGCCGCGGTGGCCGAGCACCTGTTTGCCGAGGAGGCGGTGCCGGCCTAGCGGCCTAGATCGGCGCGGAGTAGCTCGCCGGGTCGTCGTCGAACTCCCAGTCGGCCGACGGCGTCACCCCGGCGTCGAGCTCGTACTCGACGGGCTCCTCGTACTGAACGGGCTCCTCGTACTGAACGGGCTCCTCGTACTGGAGCGGCTCCTCGGCCGTGGCCTCCTCCACGGGCGGCTCCTCCCGCACCGGGAGCGGCTCGTCCGCGATCGTGAAGTCATCCCCGCCGGCCACCTCGACACGCTCCTCGATTCGTGGGGGCGGCGCCTCGCGGTACGTGCGCGGGCCGGGCAGCGCCGCCACGGCCCATGCCGCCGAGCGCGGGTCGGCCGCGGTGCCGGGCCCGTCGGGCGGGCGCACAGTCGAGTTGACCGCCGGGTGGTCGCGCTGTTCCGCCTCGTCCATGGCGTCGAGCTCCTCCACTGGGACCTCGGCCCGCGGCTCGTCCTCGTCCTCTCTCAGGTCACGCGCATGGATGTCGATCGGCTCGGCGCTCGTCACGAGGATGTCGTCGGCGACCGAGCGGAGGTCGGCGTCGAGGTAGCCGCAGACCACGTCGCGAAGCAGCGCGCGGACGTGGTGCTCGACCTCGCCGCACAGCGCGCGGGGCGGCGTCTCCTCCCCCTCGTCGAGGTCGGGGTCGACCGCCGCGCCGGCCATCAGCCTTCGCTCGAGGGCGAAGGCCGCCTCGAGCCGCGCGCGCGTGGCGGGACGCTCCGGCTCCTCCGCGCAGAGGGCACCGAGACGCTGCGCGAGCGACGCCCGCCCGGCGTCGTCGTCCGCGTCGAGGAGCGATCGGATCGCGAGCAGGTTGTCGGTCAGCGCCTCGACGTCGGTCGACCGCTCGCAGCCCATCTCGAAGCGGGCGAGCGACCAGGCAATCCGCCCGCTGGTGCGCGCGCTGGCGATCAGCTCCACGAGCTCGCGAAGCTCTGGCTCCTCGTCCGCGGTCAGCACCCACGGCTCGCCGCGGCCGGGGCCGCCGAGCGCAAGCGGCACGGGCTGCCATACCCCGCCTTCCGGCCGTCCCCAGCCCAGGCCGGCAATCGCCACGCGGCCCGGTTTGAACAGGCGCATCGCCGTGAGGAGGCGACGGAACCGGACCCGGGCCTCGGTGGCGGGCAGCGGGCTGTCGGCCTCCACGTCGCGCTCCAGCGCGCACACGGCGTTCGGACCCGTGGCGCGCTCCCTCTCCCCAGGGCCGAGCGGCCAAACGGCCTCGGGCGGCGCGTCGATCCGGTCGCCGCGCGCGAGCATCAGGCCCGCGCCGAGGTCCACCCGGTCGCTCTCCAGCACCAGCCCCTGCAGGGTGGCGACCACCGCGGTGCGCATCGTCCCCTCGTACAGGGTGCGCTCCACCTCGGCGTACACGCGCTCGAAGCGCTCCTCCGGGAACTGGAAGTCGGTGGCGTCCTCGTACAGCCGGTCGAGCATTGCCCGGAGCGCGGCCACGGAGTCGTGGGCGGCGGGCAGCCCGCGCAGCCGCAGGTAGCCCTCGGAGCCGGAGCCGAGCGCCTCGGCCGCCCGCTTCGCCGGGGGCATCACCGACAGCACGTCCCACCGCGCCGCGATGAACTCGGCCGTGAGCGGGAGGTAGCGGTACAGGACGGAGCCCGTGCCGGGCTCCTCGATCACGTCGTAGGGAAGCTCCTCACCCGCGTCGAGCTCGGTCGACAGGGTCGCGGCGGACTCCAGGGCGAACTCGCGGAGAGCGTCGTGTAGCTCCCGATTTCGCATGCGCGCCCATTCGCCGCGCGCGCGCGGGGTCCTGCGCGAGCGGTGCCGGGGCGAGCCGCTCTAGGCGGCCGCGGCGGCGCGGCCGCGGCCGATGAGCCACTCGCGCCCGAAGCTGCGCATGTCCTCGATCAGCGGCAGAAGGCCGCGGCCCTTCTCGGTGAGCGCGTACTCCACGCGTGGAGGGACCTCCGGATAGGTCTTGCGCTCAACGATCCCCTCGTGCTCGAGGGCGCGCAGCCGGAGCGACAGCGTGCGCGGGCTGATGCCCGCGAGCGAGCGCTCGAGCTCGCAGAACCGGCTGCAGCCGGCGGCAAGGTCGCGAATGACGAGGACCGTCCACTTCTGGCAGACGACGTCCGCCGTGGCGCACACGGGACAGTTCTGGTTGAACTCCCGTTGCGCTGACAGATCGTGCTTCACGAAATGAAGTATAGCCCTGGACGGGTGGTGGGTCAGTTCGAATCGGCGCCTTGGCCGCTGTCGGAGTAGCCTCCGGGGCGGCGCAATGGAGTTGCGCTTGGCCCGTCCATCGGACGGCCGATAGGCGAGACTGTCGGAGCGACGTTGCGCCCCTGATTCAGTCGAACAGCTCGGCGATCTCGCGCAGGGTCCAGACGTGATCGGCCACGCCAGCCGCCGTCGCGGGGGTCGTCTTGAGGGGACAGGCCCCGGAAGCGAATCCTCGCGGCTGCGGGTGACCGAATCTAGAGCGCCGGCGAGGGATCCCGCTCGATGGACATCAGCTGCTCGACCGAGGTCGAGCGATGGCCATCGGACGCGACCATGAGCTTGAAGTCGTGCGGGCTGGTGGCCGCGCGGACCGCCTCGTCCATCGTGACCCGGCCGTGCTGGACGTGGTTGAGGAGCGCCTGGTCGAACGTCTGCATCCCGTAGTACCCACCCTCGGCGATCGCGTCGCCGAGCTTGCCGGTCTCCTCGGGCGCCATGATCATGTCGCGGACGCGGGCGGTCATCCGCAGGATCTCGCAGCAGGCAACGCGGCCCTCTCTGTCCGCCCGCTTGATGAGCCGCTGGGAGACGATCGCCTTCAGGGTGCCGGCGAGCATCGAGCGGACCTGCTGGTTCATGTGGGGCGGGAAGAAGTCGATGATCCGGTTGATGGTCTCGGGGGCGTCGACTGTGTGGAGCGTCGACAGGACCAGGTGGCCGGTCTCCGCCGCGGACAGGGCGGTGGACACCGTCTCCTCGTCGCGCATCTCGCCCACCAGGATCACATCCGGGTCCTGGCGCAGCACGCGACGCAGCGCGCGCTTGAAGGAGGTCGTGTCCGCCCCCACCTCACGCTGGTTGATGATCGAGCGCTTGTCGCGGTGGAGGAACTCGATCGGGTCCTCGATCGTGACGATGTGCTTCGAGTGGAAGCGGTTGATCTGGTCGATCATCGCCGCGAGCGTCGAGGACTTGCCCGAGCCGGTCGTGCCGGTCACGAGGATGATCCCGCGCTCCTCGTCGGCGATGTCCGAGACCACCTCGGGCAGGCCGAGCTGCTCGATCGAGCGGATCTCGTGCGGCACCGCGCGGGCGACGAGCGAGATGACCCCGCGCTGGCGGAACGCGTTCACGCGGAAGCGCGACAGGCCGGGCAGGCTGTACGAGAAGTCGACCTCCTGCTCGTCCGCGAACTCCTCGAGCTTGGCGCGCTCGGTGAGAAGATGGCGCAGCGCGCCCTCGGTGTCCTCCGGCGTCAGCTCATCGCTGTCCGGGATTGGCTCGAGGTGGCCGAGACGGCGGATGAGGGGCTGCGAGGGGACCTTCAGGTGGAGATCGGAGCCGTCGATCTCGATGACACGGCGAAGCGCCGCCTGGAGGTCGAACATACACCCCTTATCGACCCGTTCGTGGGGGTCTTTAGGAATTGGGGTGCGGGGCTACTGCGGCGGCGCGAGGTCGCGGAGCATGAACCACACGTGGGCTCCGCGCGGCAGCTCCGCCTCGTCCACCACCCGGAAACCGAAGGACCCGTAGTAGGGCACGTTCTCCGGCTTGGTGGTCTCCAGGTAGACCGGAGAGTCGCGGCGTTCCGCCTCCTCGAGCACGCGCCCCATCAGAGCGCGGCCGGCGCCCTGGCGCTGGGCGCTCGGATGGGCCGCGAGCTGCCACAGGTACACGTGCGGCTCGTGGGGGTGCCGCTTCTTGAAGACCCCGTCCACGAGCGCGCCGCGGATCGCTGGGCCGGGGCCGGCCGCGAGGAACGGCAAGCCCTCCGCGATCAGCGCCCGGGGCGGCGGGTAGGCGAGGCCGTCGGCGAACGTCACGGCCGTCCCCACCACGACGCCGTCGCGCAGCGCGCACCAAGCCGGCCCGCCGTGGGCCGCGGTCTCGCGCAGCACGACCCGGTAGTAGGCGCGCAGCAGCCGGAGCCGCGCGCGCTCGCGCGCCGGGCCGATCGCGACCCACGCCGGGTCGTCCAGGAAGGCGTCGGCGAGGACCCGCGCGACCTCCTCGCGCCGGGCGGGCGAAAGCTCGACTACCTCGATACGGTCAGGCACAGGCGGCGAAAACCGAGCAGATCAAGGACGCAGGGAGCGGACAGTGCTAAGCACGTCCGCGACCGAGGACGCCGAGCTGCGATGGTTTGCAGCCGCCTCAGGCTACGTCGCGGAGCTTCTGGGCCTCGGCGAGCGACTGGAGCTTCTTCAGCGACTGGTTCTCGATCTGCCGGATGCGCTCGCGCGTGACGTTGAAGGTTCGCCCGACCTCGTCCAGCGTGCGGGGGTGCTCGCCGCCCAGCCCGTAGCGGAGCTCCAGCACCCGGCGCTCGCGGTAGGAGAGGTTTTCGAGCGCCTCGCGGAGCGCCTCCTTGGTGAGGATCTCCGCGGCCCGGTCGTAGGGCGACTCGGCGCGCTCGTCGGCGATGAACTGGCCGAACTCGGATTCCTCCTCGTCCCCCACCGGCTTCTCGAGCGAGACCGGCGCCTGGGCGGAGCGCTTGATCGAGTCGACCTCGTCCGGCTCGATGCCGGTGACCTCGGCGATCTCGTCCGGGGTGGGCTCGCGGCCGAGCTCGGTGACCAGCTTGCGCTCGGCGCGCCCGATCTTGTTGAGCTTCTCGACCACGTGCACCGGGATGCGGATCGTGCGCGCCTTGTCTGCCAGCGCGCGGGCGATCGCCTGCCGGATCCACCACGTGGCGTAGGTCGAGAACTTGAAGCCCTTGCGGTAGTCGAACTTCTCTGCCGCACGGACCAACCCGAGCGTCCCTTCCTGGATCAGGTCGAGGAAGGGCAGCCCCTGGTTGCGGTAGTTCTTCGCGATCGAGACCACCAGCCGGAGGTTGGACTCGACCATCTTCTGCTTGGCGTCCAGGTCGCCGCGCTCGATCCGCTTCGCGAGGTCGACCTCCTCCTGCGCCGTGAGCAGCCGCACCTTCCCGATGTCCTTCAGGAAGAGCTGGAGCGAGTCCGTCGTCATGTCCGGCTTCAGATCGATCTGAGCCTTCTTGCGGCGGCGGTCCTTGCGGTCCACGGCCCGCTCCTCGGTCTGCTGGAGCGTCGGGTCGTCCTCCACCAGCTCGATCTCGGACTTCTCGAAGAACGCGTGCAGCTCCTCGATGTCGCCCTCGTCGATGTCCACCTCGGCGACGGCGGTCGCCACCTCGGAGTAGGTGAGGACGCCCGTCTGCGCGCCCTTCAGTACGAGGAGCTTGACCTCTTCCAGTTCCTGCAGCTCAGCTACTGACATGCTCTCCCGTTCTCTGCTCGGGCGCGAGGGCGGACGCACAGCCCCATTCGATCATGCGGAGCCAGTGTAAGCGCTTCGATTTTTGCGGTCAACGTGTACTTGCGCTGGAGCCGCGTGGCGGATGCTCGATGCGTGGCGTCCAGTCTCTCCGGGCCAACTGTATACCCCCTCGACCCCCCTTTCACGCGCAAAACACCGGATTTCGACACGTGTTGCACACACCCCAGTTAAGCGTGCGCACCGGCGTACCCGGACCGCGTCGAGGAGGCCCATCCGGAATACTTGCCGCCGTGGCCGACGACCCTGGAGTCATGGGCAACCTGCCGCGCTCGCGGCCAGGACGGCGAAGCGACAAGCGTTCGAGCGGGGCATCGGGCGGCGCGCGCAAGGCCGCGGGTTCGGGCTCGACCAGATCGCGCTCGTCGGCGAGCGCAGCTTCGAGGGCCGGCGATGGAGCATCGGCGAAGGCGGCCGCGGAGCCGTCCGTTCGGAAGGCCTCAGCCGGGCGCGGGTCGACCACCGCCGCGCGGGCCGAGCGGGGTCCGGCGCGGCCGGCGGCCGGCGGCCCGGACCCGGTCGGCGACGCCCTCAAGGTGGCCGGCAAGGTCGCCGGCGCCGGGCTGGGGATCGCCGTGGAGGTGCTGCGGCGGCTTCCGAAGCCCTAACCCGCCTGGCTCGGTGAGCGGGCGGGGCCTTGCCCCGTTTGGCGACAGGTTTTTGGGCCCAAGCGCGCTATACCCCGAATAAGGCTGGTAAGGGGCCCCCCATTTCGGTTAGGCTCGCACGCGTGCATGCGGACGCCCTGCTGTGCCTCATCGTTGACGACCATCCCGTAGTTCGCCAGGGCATTCGCGCCCTGCTCGAGCGCGAGATGCCCGGGGTGGAGGTGGTCGACGCCGCGACGCCCGCCGCCGCGCTCGCCGCGGGCGACAAGCACCCGGACGTCGTGGTCATCGATCCGTCCTCGGCCGGCGCGGAGGTGGAGAAGCTGGTCGGGGAGCTGCGCCGGACGCTCGACTCGGCGATCGTGGTCTTCACGGGCAACGGCGGCGCGCGGCTCCTCGCCGATGCGCTCAAGGCCGGCGTCAAGGGCTACGTCCGCAAGGACTCGCCGCCCGAGGATCTCGTCCGCGCGATCCAGGCCGCGCAGAGCGGCGAGTTCTACGTTGACCCCGCGCTCTCGTCGACGATCGTCCTCGAGGAGGGCGACCGCACGCTCACCGTCCGCCAGCGCGAGATCCTCCAGATGCTCGCCGACGGGATGCAGACCGACGCGGTCGCGAAGCGGCTCGGGTTGTCAACCGAGACCGTCCGAACCCACACCAAACGGATCCTGGCCAAGCTGCACGCCGACACGCGGACGCAGGCTGTCGCCATTGCCATCCGCAACGGCCTGATCCAGTAGCAGGCGGCTGCAAACCTTCGCCGGCGGCGTCCTCGGTCGCGGACGTGCCGTGCACTGTCCGCTCCCTGCGTCCTTGCCGGTCTCGGTTTTCGCTCGCCTGCGGCTATTCCGCCAAGTCGCCGTTGGACGAGGCGGGGGTGTCCGGGACCGACACGCTCTCGCCGGCCGCCTTCGCGCGGTACATCGCTCCGTCGGCGAGCGCCAGCAGGTCCTCCGCGTCGGTGGCGTGCTGCGGGCACGAGACCACGCCGATCGAGACCCGCAGCGGCTGCGGCGTGGGACTGTCCACGTGCTCGATCGTGGTGGCCAGCCGGTCCGCGAGCACGCGCGCGCGGGACGCGGTCTGCTGCGGGAGCAGCACGCAGAACTCGTCGCCACCCATGCGCACCGGGGTGTCGATGCTGCGAGTGGTCTCGCTGAGCGCCGTGGCGACCCCCACCAGCGTGCGGTCGCCCGCGCTGGCGCCGTAGGCGTCGTTGATGCGCTTGAGCCCCTCGATGTCCAGCAGCAGAAGCGCGAACGGATGCCCGTAGCGCTTCTGCACCCCGAGCAGGTGGTCGAGGTGCTGCTGCATGAAGCGGCTGTTGTGAAGCCCCGTGAGGCTGTCGGTGGTGCCAAGCCACTCGAGCTCCCCCGATCGCACGGTGAGAACGTCCTCGACCGCGTCGGCCTGCATCGAGCTGAAGATCTCCGCCAGCCGCTCCACCATCGCCAGCGCGCTGACCGCGTCGATGCGGTCGAGCCCGCGGTGGAGCTCTGCGATCATCGCCGACTGCAGCATCGCCAGGTCGCGGACCAGCTGCTGGGCGCGCGGCGCCTCGTGGCCCGACAGCTCGGACAGCTGCTGCGCCCACTCGAGCGGGGTGGTCCCGGAGCCCTCGCCCTGACCGGCCACGCGCGCGATCTCGGCAACGAGCTCGGGAAGCTCCCGGGCTATCCGTGCCATCGGCAGGCGCTGAAGCTCCTCGAGCGAGGACCGCTCGACGACCCGCATGACCCATGCCTTGGCGATCTCCCCGCGCGACTCCTCGAGCCGCGAGATCGGCGACTCCACTACTAGGTTCCCCTCGGCTACAAACGGTGCAGGCGAGCGAGTCGGGGCCTGTCCGATCACGGCGCCCGACTCTAATCCTGCGGTCGGATGTGCAAGATAGCTCTCAAATTCACCCAACGCGCGGAATGAAGGCCGCAAATTGCGACATTCTGGCCACCCCGAGGGGCGGCGCCGAACCCAGTTGGAGCCGTACGGCCTATACCCGGGCGAAGTGCATCCTCGACCGGGCCGAGCTCGGAAACGTGCGGTGAAAGCGAAATCTTCCGAGCCGAGCGGTCGCGGGCCCCATGCCCGCTGAGCTGATCTCCCTGGCCGAGGCGCGCGAGCAGGTGCTCGCCGCGGTCCGGCCGCTGGCCCCCGAGGAGGTGCCGCTGCCGGAGACGCTGGGACGCGTGCTGGCCGAAGACATCGCGAGCCCCCACGACCTGCCCCCGTTCGACGCATCGGCGATGGACGGCTTCGCGGTGGTTGCGGGTCCGGCGGCCGAGCTCGCGGTCGTCGGTGAGTCGCGCGCCGGCCGTCCCGCCTCCCGGTCGCTCGGCCGGGGCGAGGCCATCCGCATCTCCACGGGC
>Ga0209577_10001733_pt1 | contig 21519 bp, 14 predicted proteins | sample GraSoiAngelo_109_FD_185874 | JGI IMG/M metagenome (GOLD analysis project Ga0209577, IMG submission 185874) | Grasslands soil microbial communities from the Angelo Coastal Reserve, California, USA - 14_0903_12_20cm (SPAdes) (version 2) | ecosystem: Environmental > Terrestrial > Soil > Grasslands...
GGGAGCAGAAGCCGCCGCGCTAGTGCGCGTGGACGGGCCGGTGTCCGCCTCGATTCTCGACCCTATCCGGGCGATTCCCGCCATCACGGAAGCCAAATTACTGCGGCTGGCCTAGCTCAAGAACTAGTACTCTGGAAGCGCTGCGGGCCAAGGATGCAGCCTTCAAGACCACGATTAAACCGAGCTGATAAAGAATTTAGAAGAACTTGCCTTGACAGCAATTCTTAACTGTCCTAAAAGCTATCGCCATAATTTGAGTGGCGGGGGAAGGTTGCCCGAAATCCTTCCAATTTTTGTCAGGAGCTGTGGACGGCAATAGGCTTGGCGTTGCTGTGTACTTTGCAGCGTCCTCTGTCTGCTCTGGTCTCATTTCCAATCACGGTGCGCGGAGGGAGTTGATTATGAAGAGGTCATCGGCTCTTTATGTTAGAAAGCTCGCGGTCCTGTTGTGCATGTTGCTGTGCGCAGACGTAGCGTGGGGCCAGACCGGCACGTCGGGGATAAACGGGACGGTCACGGACCCGCAAGGGAAAGGAATACCCGGCGCCAAAGTGACGCTGACCAACGTGGCCACCAATGCCACTCGCACCATGAAAACGACCGAGACGGGCACGTATGTCTTTGACTTGATTCTTCCCGGTGATTACCGGATTGAGGTGGAAGCCAAAGGTTTCAAGAAGGCGGTCCTCGACAATGTGGTGGCACTCATTGGAAAGGAAACCGCGGCCGATGTGCGCCTGGAAATTGGAGAAGTCGCGCAAGTGGTTGAAGTAAGCATGAGCGCCCAAGCTGTGGTTATCAATACTCAGGACGCTTCCCTCGGGAGCGTTCTCGAAACCAACCAGATTTCTGAGCTTCCGCTGGAAGCCCGCAACGTCGTGGACTTACTTAGCCTGCAGGCGGGAGCCACACGGGAGGGTTACGTAACCGGAGCGCGGGCCGATCAATCGAACGTCACTCTGGATGGCGTGGATATCAACAACGCACAGACCGCGAATACCGAAATACCACGAAACACGAATAATCTGGTGATCGGGCAGCTGGACACCGACCGAGGCAACATCACTACGGGGCCGGTCCTGCGTCTGAATGCCGAGGCAATCGAGGAATTCCGCGTCACGACGGCAAATGGAAACGCGAATGAAGGCCGTTCCTCAGGCGCACAGATCAACTTAGTCACCAAGTCGGGGTCAAACAACTGGCACGGGGCGGCCTTTGAATTCTATCGAGGCACTCTCTTCGAGGCCAACGACTGGTTTAGCAACGCCGCCGAAGTGCCCCGCACACCGTTGGTTCGAAATACGTTTGGCGGGCGAGTCGACGGGCCCATCGTCAAAGACAAGTTGTTCTTGATGTATAGCTATGAGGGCAGGCGCGACGCCACGGCTTCCGGTGAGACGAGAGTCGTTCCGCTGGCAAATCTCGGGCAAGGCATCATCAAATACGCCTATTGCTTCAATGCGGCATGTAATACGACTGCCACAGCCTCTTTGACCGCTACTCAGGTCCAACAGGTGTACGCGGACACCGGGATTAATCAGGCGGCGTTGCAGGCTTTAACCGCAGCTGCGACCCAATATCCCGTTAATGATACAACAGTGGGCGATGGGCTAAATACTGGAGGTTTCCGCTTCAACGCTGCTACGCCAGTAAAACTCAACTCGCATGTGGCCAGGCTGGACTACACGCTTGCGAACCGGCAAAACCTTTTTATTCGTTTGAACTACATTAACGATCATCAGATTCTTCCGCAATGGCTCCCGGGGACAGTCGCTCCCCAGGTTTGGAGCCACCCTCACGGCATGGCTGTCGGACATAATTGGACGATTGGAAACAATTGGGCGAACAATTTCCGTTACGGTCTGACGCGCCAGGCCTTTACGCAAGGGGGCGACAGCAGCGGAAATGACATCAGCTTTCGTTTTGTCTTTCAACCCAACGGCCAAACACACACCCTCACCCGGGTCACTCCGGTGCACAACTTCACGGACGATTTATCCTGGATTCACGGAAGTCATAGCTTCCAATTCGGTGCCAACATCCGGAAGATTAACAACTCTCGCGTTAGCTTCGCGAACGCCTTTGATTTCGCGATTACCAACCCCTCGTTTTACCTTGGAGCAGGGGACCACGTTTCTAACCAGTTCCAGAGTTACCTGACGGCGAACCATTTGCCCGGTGACACGACTGCTGGGCAATCGTTGAGCTCCATTGCGGAGGTGCAAAACGCCGGGACAGCCGCCATCGGCCGTTTCTCCGAATACACCGCCAATTTCACCTTTGGGAAAGACGGTAGTTTGCTGAATTCGGGCCTGCCCAGCGTTCGAAACTTTGCCACGCAAGCCTATGAAGAGTACGTGCAGGACGCTTGGAAGATTCGTCCGAACTTCACCTTAACGCTAGGACTTCGCTACAGCCTCGAGCGCCCAGTCTACGAAACGCAGGGATTCGAAGTTCAGCCTACGATACCGCTTGGAACATATTTCCAGCAACGCCTTGGCGCGGCGGCTCAAGGGAATAACTTCGTTGCTCCCATCGTAATTAATCGTTCCGGCCCGGACAATGGCGGCAAGCCTATGTACAACTGGGACAAGACGAATTTCCAGCCGCGTATCGCCGCGGCCTGGTCGCCGCGCTATTCGGGAGGCTTGCTGCACTCTCTTTTCGGGGACGCTGGCAAGTCGGTGATCCGCGGTGGGTTCGCTCTGACCAACGACTACTACGGCCAGGCGCTCGCAGTCGATTGGGACCTGAACAATACCCTCGGTTTCACTTCGAACTATACAACTCCAGCGAATACTTACGACACCGTAGCTGGCAGCCCCAAGCCCTTAGCGCCTTTATTTACTGGCTTCATCCAACCTGTTCGGACACTTCCCAATGTTGTTGTGCCTGGCAACCTCCAATTCCCGCTGTCGCAACCGATTGACGAGGGCGAGAGAATCGAGACTTCCGTGGATTCGAATCTGCATTCGCCCAAGGAGTATGTCTGGAATCTCACCTACGAGCGGGAAATGCGAGCAGGTACCACCCTGTCTCTTTCCTACGTTGGCCGGTCTGCCCGGGGGCTTCTGGCGCGCCGGGATGTTGCGGCCTTCAACAACCTAGTCGACCCAAAATCCCGCATGGACTGGTACACGGCAGCAACCATTCTGGAAAAGCAGCGCCAGCAGGACGTCGATACCAGCCAAATTGCCTCCATTCCGTTCTTTGACAACCTTTTCCCCGCTAACTTAGCAAGCCTTATGAATAATGATCCCAACATCCAGGCTGGCTTTCCTACAAACTGGACACCTACGCAGGTCTTTTATGGGTTGCAAAGTCGGGGCGGAAACGGCCACCCCACAAACCCGTTTGCTTTTTTTGCTGGCAACGATTGGACGGATGCGCAAGCCCAAATTGATATAGCTCTCTTCGATGCTGGATTACCTACGCGGTTCATGCAGCCGCAATACGGCGCGCTATCCGCCTGGAGCACGATTGCCAATTCTAATTACAACGCTTTGGCACTGACCGTCCGGCAGCGGCTCAGAAGCCTGACATTGGACGTCAACTACACCTATGGGCATTCGCAGGACGACGCCTCCGGGTTGCAAGGATCAACCGGCTACGCCAGCGCCGCATTTATCGAGAACCCCATTCGCCAGGGGGCAAGCTACGGCAACTCCAGCTTCGACGTCCGGCACGTCATCAATGCTTTGGCCGTTTGGCAAATGCCATTTGGCAGGGGCAAAGCCCTGATGAACACCGAGAACAAAGTGTTGGATGCGATCGTAGGAGGTTGGCAACTTTCAGGCATATATCGCTGGAATACGGGCCTGCCTGTGCTCTCGCCTTACGACGACGCGCGCTGGGCGACGAACTGGAACGTGCAGACCAGGGTAACTCCCCTAGCTCCGATCCAACCATGCCCGGACCGGTCTGGTACACCAAAGCTCTTTGGGGCGTGTAACGAAAAAGCAATTTACCAGGGCTTCCGCAACGCCTATCCCGGCGAGACCGGACCGCGAAATTATCTTCGTTTGTCCGGGTACATGAATGCTGACCTTGGCCTTGCAAAGACGTGGCACATGCCGTGGAGCGAGAAACATCAGTTCCAGCTTCGGTGGGACGTATTCAACGTCGCCAACTATCAGCCGTTTGGCGCAGTTGACACGAGTCGCACCGGCCTCGGTGTGGCGCGCGATCCTGCTTTGCGCAACCTGAATCCGCCGCGGAATTGGTCCAACTTCACTCAGATTCAGGGCCAACCTCGTGTGATGCAGGTTGGCGCGCGGTACTCGTTCTAGTCAAGAATCACGGCTCAAGCCAACCTTTAGCTTATTCGCGCGTGCGATTATTGACCACAAGCATTGATGCGAAGCAGCTCCGCTACCGTCGGCGGGAGAGCTGTGGTACTCTGAGAGTTCCACTCGGAACGAGTCCTTTGCCCGGAGTGGACCGGTCGGGGCGTAGCGCAGCCTGGCTAGCGCGCCTGGTTCGGGACCAGGAGGTCGATGGTTCAAATCCATTCGCCCCGACCATTTTATCCCTTATGGTCAAAAAAGTCGTGCGTAGGGCTGAAGTCAAAGGTCACCGTCATGGTTTCAGGGTTTCAGGCGTGCTCTTGATTGATGCCGCTGACAATCCGCGACCAGTACACAAACTGTGCCACCAGACTCAACATCCCAAACAGGACCACCACCTCGAGTCTCCCCGAGCATAGCCAGAACCCCTTCCAGGCTTGTCCTTCGACTCGTCGCAACAGGTTGTCCAAAAACAGGAAGAAAAACAACAGCGCCGCTATGTTGTACCCTGCCCTCGAATGCTTCTGCACGGTGGTAAGCTCCTCCTCATCTTCTTCCTGCTTCAGCCAACAGAAGCATAGGAAGCCAGCCAGGAGATACACCGCATTGTGGCCCAGAAACGCCAGGAATGGCAGCATCACCCTCCACCACGACCAGTATCCCGCCACGGTAAGTTTCAAAACTGCCAGCACCACAGAAAGGAAGCCAAACAGCCAGAACCCCATGGCCTGAATCGGATGTTCTTGTTTGCGGCTCATGCCGCCTCACGCTCATAGTATTTCAGCAGGCCGCCCAGCCGCTCCCGACATCGCACCTTTTCCTGTTCTCCACGGGCTGCTTGAGTTGGCAAAGGGAATAGCAATACGTTGTTTTTGCCTTGGTGATTTCTCTCCTCATGATAGTGGGCTTCGTAGTGGCGCAGTGCGCGCCGCAATGAGCCTTCGCCCAACAAGATCAGCTTCGCCAGGCATTCCTCCCTAACCGACCTTACCCAGCGTTCCGCATAGGCGTTCAGATTCGGACTTCTGGGCGGCAAGGCAAGGGTCTTCACACTCCCTGCTCCGATCACCTGACGAAACGACGAGCAGTATTTGCTGTCGTGATCATGCAGCAGGTACTTGCGATGGATCAGAAAACCAGAATCTTCCATCGTCACATTACGCGCCATCTGTTCCATCCACTCTTGATCCGGATGATGTGTGATTCCGGCCAAGCATATCCTCCGGCTCTCCAAATGAATGAAAAACAGCACGTAGTACGTAATCAAACCTTTTAGCGTAAGCACTTCCACCGTGAAGAAGTCGGTCGCCGCCAACACCGCCATGTGCGCACGGATAAAGTCTTTCCAACTCGTCGTCTGCTTCCGCTTGGGAGCCGGTGGAATATCCTGGCGGCGGAGAATATTGCCCACCGTCTGATCCGAGAGCCGGTGACCTAGGTTGGCCATGGCACCCACGATCCGGTCATAGCCCCACCCGGGATTTTCCTTCGCCATCCGCACCACCAACCGCTCGGTTTCCTCGTCAACTCGGGGACGACCCGAGGATTTGCGAAACTTCGATCCGTCGAACTTGTTGGCGATGAGCTTTCGGTACCAGGCCAGCAGCGTATCCGGTTTCGCGACAGCCGCCAATTCTTCCAAGGCCTTCCGTTTGAGCCGGTGGGCGATCTCAGCCAACGTAGCTTTTTCGGCATCGGATAACAACAACCTGCCTTTGATTTGGGCTCTCAGGATGCGGTTCTCTGCGGCCAGATATTCGTTCCTCAGTAGTAGTTCCTGGTCTACGGTTCCGGTGATGTAAGCAAGCATGCGAGCCCAAATCATTCCAGAGCCTCCCTAGACTTGATCGTCGAACCCGGATTGTACATGCTCTTGAGGTTTCAGAAACCAGCTGTGCGAGGAAATTACGAGACCGGAAAACAAGCCTTCAATGCGTTTGAGATTTTTGACCATACGGGCATCGGCAGGCGTAGCGCCGAACAAATTCCTCGCGAAGATTGCTTCGGACTGGAAAAAACCGGATGGGCTCTTTGTCATACAACCGGAGGAAGTAGATTCATTCTTGTTGCCGCTGCCCGTGGGTCGTCTACCCGGAGTAGGCAAAGTCACGGCAGAAAAACTGAAGCACCTTGAGGTACAAACGATCGCCGACCTGCGGCGAATGGATTTGGCGACACTCGAAGGCCGCTTCGGCCGCTATGGCGTGCGTCTCTACGAGTTGGTCCGGGGAATCGACAACAGCGAAGTAGTCCCTGACAGGCCCACGCAGTCCATATCCGCCGAGGACACCTTTGAACAGGATGTCTTGCTGGGCGAGATGGAGCCGATGATCCGAACACTTGCGGAGCACACATGGGCTGCCTCGCGCAAGGAATCACGAATCGCCCGAACCGTCGTACTGAAACTGAAAACCAGCGACTTCAAGATCCTCACTCGCAGTCAGACGCTAGGCTCTCCACCTTCTTCTTGCGAGGAACTGACGAATATCGCCCTGTCGCTGCGGGGACGCGTCGGCCTCAGCTCGCAGCAGCGGTTCCGCCTCGTTGGGGTTGGTCTGAGCAACTTTCGCGATCCCGAGGATGCATCTGCGCAGCCGGCTCTTTTCACCTAGCGGTAGAGGGCAGTTTCCGGTTTGCCGATTATTAGCGGCCCGTGATAGGACAGAATCCAGACCGGACACCTCGGGGTCCTGAGTGCTATTGCCTGTTTATAACAATTACCGCCGAGGTGGTCAGCTTCACATTAGTTGCGGAAGACGAGGTGGCTATAGAAACGTTGGCCGTTTTATCAAGAAGGAGAATTCCTACAAGGTTGCACCTGCGAGGTGGCACGAATTGGGCTTACTACGGAGGCGACGCCGGGGGCATGCGCTACTCGCGGCAAACGGGAGCTCCCTATGGAATGTACCGACGCTTTCTGCAGGCTGCATCGGATCTTCCATGCACCTCGCCGCCGTGGGGGATATTAAGCGCCGTGGATATGGACCGAGGAACAATCAAGTGGCAGGTTCCACTTGGTTCAATGCAATACTTCGGGGGAGGCCATGAGCCTGTACCCCCGGGTTCGATTGGGTTCGGCGGCCCGATCATCACCGCCAGCGGTTTGGTGTTCACCGCTGGTACTTTCGACCCGTATATTCGCGCCCTCAATGTCCAAACCGGAAAAGAACTGTGGAAGGCGCAACTTCCGGCAAGCGGTAACGCTACACCGATGACATACAGTGTGAATGAAGAAGGTCAGTCGTCGCTGTTCACGAAAATACCGTTGCCCTCTCGTCCTACCTCGGCGAAAACACCCGCGGAACTCGCGTCCGTCGAACTGAATGAGAAGCCGCTTTGAAAACCAGACAAAGTTGCGACAGCATTTGCGAAGCGGAAACGACCCTCGAAATTTGTGGGATCCGTGGGAACCGACGAGCCGGGACGGAAGTGCTGCTCTTCTCCGAAAGGCGACCAGGTGACGTCAATGTTGACCAAGCTGAAAGTTTGGCCGGGGCCGCCCAAAAAAGTGTTATCCACCACTCCGACGTTTTCCAAATGAAGCCTAACCGCCCCCTCCTCAATGGTCAGGGCGCTATCCGGTACTTGCGTGGTCCAGAAGAGACCCGAGGGAAGGATGGTGCCGTTGAAATCGTGAACTTGGGAGCCCGAACTGGGCTCGAACAAGTCAATTCATATCTCGACAAAGGTGCCGCGGTGGTGTCTCCCATCCGCGGACACGTATTCGCCTTGAGAGACCCTGATATCGCTTCCAAGGGTGAAACTGTTGCCCTTACCGTCTGTGGCCGTGCCTGCAAGCATGGCTACACCTGTGAAGCCTTGGAAGTTCGTGATGGTGCTCGGCTCGATGTCAAACCCGTCATCGCCGATGGACGTTGGACCGGGGAAGAATAGGTGAACGGCGCCGCCCAAGGGTGGAACCACGTCGCCGCCGGGGATAGGAACCGGCGCGATACTCGCTGGCGGATCTGCGTTCGGAGAACTCGCGGGGACGAACGCGTGGACGTGGCGTACGTGGAAATTTACGACTGGTTGAGGCGCGCTAACGCGAGGCTTGGCATGAACTGGCGGTGCAAATAACACCGGCATGGGAATGGCCAAGCACAGCGCCAAGACCGCGCAAACTCCAGCCCTTAGAAGAAAAGCCCGTGTACCGCTCATTTTTTCTCCTTTCTAGATTTAGATTAGGTTTTTGGGAAAAAGGAATTAGGGAAAGCGATCCGACTTTGCACTCTTCGCCAGAGCGTGTCAAGAATAAAATCCGGTAATGGAGGTACATCTGTCGCGGCAGTTGACGTCGATCCGTCGGGCCGATCCGGAACGACAGTAACGGCAAGGTGTTTGTCAAGTTTTGCCGAGCAAAGCGTGAGATCTCATCGATCACTTCATCCAGAATCTTCCCGGTGAAATGTGCATCAGCCATGGCGCTCGAGCCGCGAATCAAGGGTACTCATATAGTATCTATCTCTTGAACGGTCCACATTCGGATATCGGAGGACGGTAGACGGAAAAAGAAACCAGAGGCCGAAGAAATGAAGCGTTGCAAGCTGCAGGATGGATGGGATGAAATTCTCTTGGCGCCGTGGGCGTAGCACGAGCATATTGAACGTGTGCGCGCTAGCCGAGATGCCACCTCCGAGATAGGCCGCTTCTGGAAATTGAGTCGGCTTCCCGGGAAAGAAAATCTTTCCCAGTTACGGTTGGCCAAGTGGTGTTGGTGCACGTGATCGAGGACCCGAAGGTGGGGGACTTGGTGAACAGTCCTCAAGTGGTGGATTTCAAGGAGCGAAAGCTGCAGCAATTGGTTACTGAGCAAGCCAGATTGTGGTGCGACCCCACCTACATCGTCGAGAAGGGAGCAGCGGGGGAGAAAATCTTGGACGTAGCGAAACGGCGGAATACGGATCTGATCGTGCTGGGGGCTCGGCCGGCAAGAGGGCTTGTAACGCATCTGAACATTGGCACAGTCCACAAGGTTGTGTCACAAGCGGATTGCCCAGTTCTTACAATTCGCGGCTGAAGTGCATCACCCGCTGTCACACTGCCATCAGAGGCGGTGAGACAGAACGGGGTTGAGGCTCCGACGACGAGACTGTTTTCAAAGTTCGCTGGTCGCAACCCCGACGGGCGACGCCTTTTGATTTCGCGCGGGGAGGGAGCCGGAATGCAGATTCTGAAAGCCGGCCTGCTCTATTTCGCAGCCGTTTTCGGAGCGGGTCTCGTGGTGGGACCCATTCGCATTCTGTGGATCGCCCCGAGACTCGGCGTGAGAATGGCCGAACTCTTGGAAGCTCCTATCATGCTCGCGATCACAATTGTGGCAGCACGGTGGATCGTTCGGAGATTTGCTGTGCCTCCCACACCGTCGAGTCGGCTCGGTATGGGTGGCATCGCTCTTAGCCTGCTGCTAATCGCGGAATTTACGATCGTGCTCCGGGTTCGAGGCCTCACGATCAGTCAGTACCTTGCAACCCGAGATCCTGTAGCGGGAACAGTCTATTATGTGATGCTCGGATTGTTTGCCGTCATGCCGCTGCTAGCGGCACGAAGATGACGTCGCTCCCAGGAATGTGGCTACACGCCATTTTGATTAGTTGGCGCTTGCCCTGCCACTAGTAAGCCTTGCGCAGCGAGCCATCGGCGGCGATGACCAGGGGCCCGTGCAGCGAGTCGCCCACCCACAAATCTCCAGCGTGTTCGGGCAAGAAGGATCGCCGCTCCGTGACTCCATGGCGCTGCGGTCGGGCGGAAAGGCGATGAGCCAGCAGCAAGCGATGCACCGTGGAGCGATGCAGCGTGCCTCGGAGGACGATCTGAGCGCGCTCGAGCATGCGGATGATGCGCCGGATGGAGCGGCGGGGGCGCTCGCGCTTGACGCGCAGAATCTGCTCGGCGATCTCGGCAGAGATGGCTCGGCTACAGCCGCGATCCGAACGATCCTGAGGGAACAGAGCCTGAAAACCGCCGTGGCGATAGGCGTAATACCACGACTCGATGGTGCGTGCGGAAAGCTGCACATAGGTGCCGTCCGGCTGTTGCTGAAGCCGCGCGGCCGCTTCCTCGATGTAGCGACGACGATCGCCGTGCTCCAGCCGCGCACTGATGAGCGGACCGAGAACGCCGAGTCGCCAAAGAGCGATTTTTTCTTTCTCTGTGATCCGGTCTCAGCGCGTTGCGCACGACATTCCAGGTCCGCCACAGATGGCGGGCAATAAAGAGGGGCAGAATCTGCCAGATCGCCTCACAGGACACACAGATGAGACGCACAATCAGGGCAACGGGCTTGCGCAGTTCCGCGCGTAGCACGCGCTCGCGGTAATCGTGCACGTGCAGCGGCCCCTTCCCGCATCGAGGGCAGAAAGGTAGCCGATAGCCGTCAGGGTCACAGATGCGCCGCTCGTGCGTGGCATGGTCGGTGACCTCTTCGGCGATCAGCGTGCCGCCCTTTTGATTGGACGAACGCAGCCGAAAAAGGCAAGCTTCAGACTCGGGAGGAGGGAGTCGATTTTGACTCATGAGACACGCTCCCCGTGTCCTTGGCGGACCTGTGAAGTGTCTCACCTCCTCCTACAATTTCGTCAACTCACACCCGCCTTTGAATCGGCTTTTTCAGAGTGGAAGATTTCGCCAGGAACCGTCCCGTCTCGCGCTACGCCCGGCGTGGCCGGTTCGCTTCCCGCATTACCCACTCTCACCAGTGAGGGACACACACGCCCGGAATCCACGTGAACAAATCGAGTCGGCACAGTCTGTGTCCGTGCCGCTATGGAACAAAAGTTACAAATGGAAATTTCCGTCTATGCGCGTTCCAGCATGGGCGGGCGCAAAGTCGTCGCTGTCAGTAAATGGACGACGCGTCGAGAACGAGGTCATTCCTGGAAGGTTTCTAGCTCTGGCGCGGACATGGATGGACGGTGACAGAGTTGAATTCGAAGTCGAAATGCCATTGCGGCTGGAAGCCGTAGACGATGCCAATCCCAACACCGTAGCCCTGATGCGAGGCCAGTTGCGCTGTTTGCGATTGGCAACGCTTTTCCAGAGGTGACCCGCGACCAATTACTGGCGGCAAAAATATCTCCTCAATCTTTGGACGATTGGATCGTGCACTCGAAAGCGGGAACGATGACACTCCGGCCATTTGAAGCCATTAAGGACGAAAGTTATCGGCTCTATCAGAAAGTAAGCAGCTAGATCGGCACAGCGAAGGGGGCTTCGCAAAGCCCGAAGGGTCTAGTTTTGGTCCCACTGGAACCGAAAAAGAGACAACCCCTCACGCGGCATTGAAAACCTCCGATGAACCGCCCCATCCGTCACCCTCACCCATTCTGGCGGTCCCGCTGACTCCAACCGTCCCGCCATTTCAAGCCGCTTGTACTGCTCGATCGTCGGTTCCTGAGGCTCGCCCATCTGCTTCCATAACGTAAAGGAATTGCTGTGTGTTGCGTCCACGCGATATTGCTGTACGGAGACTCGCCCCGCAGTTGCTGGGAGTCCTTTCACAGTCAGTTCCACAACGGCATCGTCGGTCGGCACGTCATCATCGTGATAGTTCACAACCAGGACTTCCACCTCGTTTTCTTTCCGCGCCGCCATGGCATCCAAGTCCGGCTGTCCACGTACACCCTTTGCCTCGATCTCCTTTGCGGGGATGGCAGCACTGCCCGTAACCGGAAGCCGCGTTTGCCCCACTAAGCCGAGCATCCGAAATGCGTTCAATACAGGCTTATCGATTCCATTGGTCGCAAGCTCTCGGAGTCCTTCGAAATACGGCTGTCCATCAAACTGAAACGCCCAAGTGACAGCTCCTCGAAGGTTTACTCCGTCTTCTTTCGCCAAGCTCAGGGCGCTATTTAAAACGACAACGGTATACGCTCCGTAGAGTGATCCATTCCGGTATCCGTTCTGGGGGCGTGCCTTGGCGGAGCAGGCTGCACATCCCTCCGGATCGTTTTCTCCCAGAATGATAGGCGTATTGCGCCATTCTGGAAAACTCGCCACAACTTTGAAACCGGCGTCGATGGCCTTCAACTGCTGCGCTAATCCCATCCTTATGTGCCCATCTACCCATTCGGGCGAGCCCTTCGGATGAAAGCTAATAAAGTCGAGGGGCGCTCCGGTCTTGCCGGTTGCATAGTTCATTCCATACGCACAATGATCGAGAAACGCGCGGAGGAAATTTGCCGCGCGATCATTTCCGGGGCCCGTGCTATCCGGCCCGCCGACACTTGCGCCGGGCACGGCGCGGCGTACCGCGTCGGCCGAAAGGTCATAGAGCTTGAAGTATTCCTCCGGCGTTCCATGCCAATAGAAAATGTCCGGCTCGTTCCAAACTTCCCATAGCCAGGTTTTTACTGCCGCGTCGCCGTACCGTTCGCGCAGGTGCTTCGCAAACTGGAACACAAGTTCCGCCCACTTCGCATAGTCTTTCGGGGGATAACTCCATCCGGTGGCGAAGTCCTTGGGAAAGTTATGCCGGTACGGCGGAGGTCCGGTCGTTAGAGCCTCGGGCATGAAGCCAATCTCTACTAGTGGACGCGTGCCAGCGGCCTGGTACGCATCGAAGATTCGATCCACTATTATCCAGTCGTACGAGGGCCGCCCCTGGGCATCTTCGGTGTAAACATTTGTCGAACCCCATTTCAGCGAACCCGTGCCGTCACCGCTGGTCAGGAGATTGTGCGTGCGAAGATACGCGGGAACAGGGCTCGACTCTGCTAGTTCCTTTAGCAATTTTTTCCCGTTCGCGCTGTAGGTAAAATTCGGTTCGTCGTAACCGAAATAGCTCCATATCCGAGGCAACGGCCCGGAAGTTTTGGATACATCCACTTCGATACCTACGGGTCGCCGTATCTCCTGGCCGGAGTTCGAGCCTGCCAAAATGAGCGTCGAGACCAGTGCTATCATCAAAAGTGTACGCCGCTCAATCTTCATCTGATGGCTCCGTCGCCTTCTGTCTCGGCATCATACTCCTGAACCCTTCTGCGACATTCTGCGACAGCTGTAATCGTTTTCTCAAATGAGCCATGCTATCGATGTAACGGTCTATGTCCGTTCTGAAACGCTTGCTTATTGTCCTTTTGTTTGTCGGTTGCCTCTGCCCAGACGCGCGAAAACCCAGTCGAGCCCATTCGTTCCGCCCTCCGAGCCAAGGATTAAGGCCGTCGAGCTGAGCCGGTCCGCCCTTCGAGAATCTCCCAGCAACGCACAATTGTGGACGTTACGGGGAATCGCATTAGCCAGCAAAGGCGACGCCAAGCAGGCGCTCAAAGCCTTCAAGCAGGCCCTGAAAATCGTATTTGTTTACCGCGTCTAACCGTATGCGTCGGACAAAGGTGTGACATTTAAGCGGTGACACCGTTGCTGCTGCACGTTGCAGCACAGAGGATAGAGATAAATGTCCTTGGGAGCCAGGCCGTGGGCGCGGTGTTCTCTATCCATCCTTCCACGTCCTTGCGTTTGTCCTACCCGAATCCAATTCGCCGCCCGGTAGCAGGTGCCACGGAAGCGGCTGGCGTCCACCAAAGTCTCCAAAGGAGTTGTCGCAAGTGGGCGCCGAATCTGGCAACTTATCCTCCGGCGTTAACCCGGGACTTTTTCCTAGTTAGAAAATGATTTTAAGCCCCAATTGAACGTTAAACGGCTCCCCAAGGCCCAGGCCAGGGTTATCGCCACCGTGTAATGTACTTCCGATGAACCCGAAACCCGTGGGACCGTCGCCAAGGTTGTTGTCGGGCTGTGCCAGGTTCAAGTTATTGAAGACGTTAAACATCTCGATGCGCAGCTGTGTTTTGATGCGCTCTGTGATGGGCGTGTTCTTGATCACGGAAAAGTCGATGGTCTTGAAACGTGGGCCGTAGAACTGGTTCCGAAGTGTCGTGCCGAACGTTCCGGCCGAGTTTGGGGTAAATGCACTAAAGTTGATCCACTGGTATTTAGCCAGGGCTTGGTACGGATTTCCCGTGAGATTGGCGCGGTCCCGCCCGTTGCCTGTATGGCTTCCACTGCTGGCTCCTCCCAAGCCAGAAAAGACAGTGAAGGGGAAGCCGCTGTTATAAGACCAGAAAGAAGACAACTCCCAACCTTTCGTCAGGCGGGGCATGGACTGGCCGAACTGCGGCACATCGTAGAGCACGTAGCCACTTACACCGTGGCGCGTGTCAAAATCAGCGTTACCGTAGTCCCCTCTCAAATTATTATTGTCGGTGGGGCGAGTATTTCTGGCAGAGGACATGTCGTCCCGGGCGTGGCCCAAGGTGTAGCCAAACTGTCCGCTCAGACCGTGCCAGGACGTCGCCCGAATCAGAAGTTGCATGGAATTAAACTGCGAGTTGCTCGCGCTGGAGATCCGGGTGATGCCCGAGAAAGTCGGGAACTGCGAATAGAACGGGCGGGCGGCTTGCAAACTGGGGTATGGCGTTGCACTCGGCGGAGGCTGATTAATGTTCTGCGTAACGATGAGCTTCCGGCCCTGGCTTCCCACGTAACCCGCTTGGACCATGACTTTGGGAGTGAGCTGGCGCTGAACGTTCAAACTGAAATTCTGAACGTAAGGCGAACGCAAATTCTGACTGATGCCATAAACGCCAAATGGCGGCTGCGGCCCGGAGCCACCGAAGATCGGCTGGTTCAGAACGACCGTAGCAGTGCTCTGGTTCGTAACCGTGAAGACGGGATTCGAGCCTCCTGGATTGCGCGACACTCCTCTCCCGCCTGGCGCGGCCCGATTGTCAATGAAGAGGTTTCCGTTGACCACGTCATAGAAGATACCCCAAGCTCCGCGGATGACTGTTTTGCCGCCACGAGTAGGCGTAAAGGCAAAGCCAAGGCGTGGCGCAAAATTGTTCAAGTCGCGCGGATAGAGCGTGCTCAGAGTTTGGGGAGGAAAAGCCAGCCCACCAGGAGCACTGAGGAGAAACGTGGAAATGGTGTGAGTTGGATCGTAGATTGGGCCGTTGTAATCCCAGCGGAGACCATAATTCACGTTCAGGCGCGACCACAGTTGCCAATTATCCTGGGCAAACCAGGAAAAGGAATTTACGTAGTAATTGCGGCGCGGATCGCCGGTCGCAATCGTGGCGTTCGTGACATCGATGAAGCCAGCGAGAAAGTCCGCAAGGCCATCCAGCGCCGTCGGGCTGCCGCCTGTAAACCAGGGTCCGACTTGTCCATCGAAGAAGAAGCCCCCGCGGGCTTCCCGGAGGTAATGCACGTAAAGTTTCGCCCTGCGGAATTCGCCCCCAAATTTGAGGGCGTGACCACCCCATGTGTAACCAAGGTCATCTGTAAAGTGATAGGTGGTATCCGTGCGCCCCAGGTTGGGAGTCTCCCCCACGCCGCCGTTGGGGAAGCCGTTAATTTCAATGTTCGGTGAGCCAGAATTGAACGAACTCGCGCCGGTATTGAAGCCCTGTGTTACTACGTTTTGGTTGTGGCGCGCATCGTCGAAATTCTGAAGAAAGTAGTTCACGCCGAAAAGAAACTGATTGACCAGACGGGAACCAAAGGCGCTGTTCCATACGAGCGCCCAATTCTCTTGCCGGCTGGGCACGGCCTGAAAGTAATCAGGATAGACCGAGCCGGCGAATGCCGTGGCGTCGCCCGTTCCCACAAACGACCGGAGAAAGATCCGCTCTTTGCTATTGAATGCATAGTCTATGCGGGCGATGCCGTTGTAGCTCTTATAGTCGTTATTTGCGCAGCCGCAGAAATTCAGTTGCGTGGCGGGTGCGCTCTTGATGTTGCTCGGCCAGAGGTAACTCAACAGATTCACCATGGTCTGATTCACAGGCACGCCATGCGCAGCCATGAGACTCTCGGCCTGCGCAACCCAAGCGTCTGAGGGGACCGTTCCTAGAACTGCGTTTGCCGCAATGAAGCGCTGGGCTTCGAGATTGAAAAAGAAAAAAGCTTTGTCCTTCAAAACCGGCCCACCAAGGGAAAACCCGTAGCTGTGATTCCGCAGCTTGCTGGGAGATCCGGCGGGAATAAACGGTGATTCTTTCGCGAGGGCGTCATTACGGTGAAAGTAATAGATGCTCCCGTGAAAGTCGTTCGTTCCCGACTTCAACACGACGTTGACCATCGAACCTGGATTCCGTCCGAAGTCGGCGCCGCCCACACTTTGCTGGTTGAATTCCTCAATGGAATCGACAGGCAATAGCACGCCCGGGACTCCAGAAATGCTTCCCTGGTTCACAGCTTCGGAATTGTGCCAAAAGTCGTTGTTGTCCACACCGTCCATTTGCCAGTTGTTTTGGTTCACGCGGTTCCCGTTCATGGAGGATTGCGCGTTAAAGCCGGGCGTGAGTTGAAGCAAATTCCGGAAGTCCCGGCCATCCAGGGGGATTTCCTGCACGGCGCGGCTTGAGACGACGGCATTGAGCGCGGTTTGGGAGGTCTCTATGGTCGCGGCGGCCGCTTCGACTTCCACGGTCTGCGCCTGCTGTGCTACGTCCAAAGTGATCGCCAGACTCGAGATTCTTCCGACTTGTACTTCGAGATCGGTGATCTTCTGCTTTTGGAAACCTGCGTGGCTGATGGTGACCGTATAAATGCCTACTGGCAAATCGGGAAACGAGAACACTCCCGCGCTTGTTGTGGGCATGCTGAGCTTCAGACCTGTTCCCTTCTGCTCGATTTCGACGGCTGCGTCTGGAACCATTGCGCCGGACTTGTCCGCCACTGTTCCCGCGATGCCGCCTCGAAACGTTTGGCTCAGAGCCCCCGGAACAACGAGCAGGCTACACAAAATGACCCATCCCCAAAATCTACGGTTGATTTTCATGGCGCCCCCCTGACACTTCCGCGAAATAATTAGGGTGACCGCGACCTGGAGGTGTACCTGGCCTAGCCGACAAGTCGAAGGCGCTAGTCACGCACGCCAACTGTGGGCGTGGACGCAGTATCGCTCGCAAGTCAGCCTCGCCTAGCGCTAGGGGTTCTCCACAGGGCCACTCTTCCAATGAGGGGCATCTTGCTCCCTAGAGCACTCCATTGTCCAGTTTCAATTTCGCACGGGATGAACTCGAATTTCGAATACCAAACCGCAAAAGTCAAACATTCCGCGGCGCATTCTGATTCCTTTAGTGATCACGAGGTTCGTTGGCGGTTTCGCCGGAGCCGTCTTACTGATCCACACGCCTGGGAAGAACTTTTCTGTAACCCCACTGCCTCTCTCGTGCAGGCAAGCAACCACGTCTGAGATCTTGAATGAAAGAACCTTCAGCACGCCGGGTGTATATTACTGGCCGATTTCATCGCCTGCCGGCGTAAGGAGGACTTATGAAGGCTTCCAATCAAAGGACGCGCATCCGGGGCTTGGTTCTTTCCATTGCGGTTCTATCGGTGATTTTTAGCTCCTCCCATTTCACTTTGGCGCAAACGACGACGACCGGTCAGCTCATCGGGCAGGTCACCGATCCCACCGGAGCCCTCGTGCCGCAGGCGAAAGTCGAATTGCGTGACACTGCGACCGGCGCGGTACGTACGACCACAACTGACTCCGCTGGGCAATACGCGCTTGCGCAAATCGCGCCGGGCACTTATTCGCTTACTGTTTCGGCGCACGGTTTCGCGCAGACGGTTGTGCCGTCTGTGACGGTTCAGCTGGGAAAAACAGCCAACATCAATGTAGAGCTGAAGGTGGGGAACGCGACGGAGGTCGTTGAAGTCCGGTCTACGCCCGGAGCCGAGCTGCAAACCATGGACGCGACGGTCGGCAACACGATCGGAGGGAATGAAATCGTTGCGCTGCCAACGTTGGAGCGCAATACCACTAGCTTATTGTTACTGCAACCGCTGTCCACGCCGCAACAGTTCAGCTCTCAATCTAGCCGTTTTGGCGGACAAGTAGCCGGAGCGCGCAGCGACCAGAATTCATTCCTGCTGGATGGCGGCGAGATCACGAATCCAGTTTCAGGGAACTCCGACTATTACAAGGCATTCAATGGCGGGCCTGAAGGCGCCATTCCCACGCCAGTAGAAAGCATCCAGGAATTCAACGTCGAGACCAATAATCCGAGCGGCAGCCAGAGCCTTAGCCTGGGAGGTGGCGCGCAAGTCATTATGGTGACCCGTCGCGGTGGCGACCACTACCACGGCTCGCTCTATTACAGCTACAACGGTTCAGTGCTGAACGCCAATCGGTGGGACGCAAACCGAGTGGGCCGTCCGAAGCCAAGTGTGGTGAATAACCGCTTTGGCGGCAGCCTCGGCGGACACGTGCTCCCCAATCAATGGAAGAGCTACTTTTTCGTCAATTACGAAGGTCGCCGCCGCAATGAGGCGGTTTTCCTGACACGCATCGTGCCTACTGCCTGCCTAAAGCAGGGCATCCTCCGTTTCAAGGATGCCGCGGGAAACACGGTGGGTTACTCCATGGTGCCTGGTGCCCCCAACGCTGCGTGTAACTCCGCGGGCACCGGTTCTTTCGATCCTCGCGGATTGGGGATGGCACCACCGATAAGCAAGCTGTGGGCGCTGGAGCCCGCAGGCAATGATATTTCCCAGGGCGACGGCCTCAATACCATAGGCTTCTCGGGATTCGGGAAGATGCCGCACAACGATAACTTTGGGTTGATCCGGGTGGACCACGACTTCGGTTCACGGTTTCACTGGACCGCCAGCTATCGCCACTACACGGAAGCGGCCGGAATTCTTCGGCAGGCTGATATTGGAGGACTTGTCAGCGGCGACGTGCTTGGAACGCCAAAGATCCTCTCTGACATACCGCGGCAGCCGCGCTTCCTGGTGACGGGACTGACCGCCAGCCCGACTCCCGCCTTCACCAACGATGTGCACGTCAGCTGGCTGCGCGATTGGTGGCAGTGGAATTCGCTGCCGCCGTTTCCGCAGGTTTCGGGAACGCCCGCCGCTCTGGTGCCCGGAGGCGATACCGTCAATGCTCTGGTTCCAGTGAACATTGACACCCAGGGGGCACGTACCCGTCGCTGGAACTCACATGGCCTGTCGGTGCGCGACGACGTCACGTGGGTGCGCGGGGGCCACATTATCCGTCTGGGTGGCTCGTTGAATCACACTTGGGCTGATTTTGTGCGCGATGACGGCCAGCAGAACTCGCAGAAGACGTTGCAGTACTTCATCGGTAACACCAGCCTGGGCGGGATCAGTTTTCCCAGTTCGGCCAGACCGCCTGCGTGCTCGGCCTCCGTCACCACGAATTGTTTGCCGAGCAGCCAGAATTCCACTTGGAACGGCTTGTATGCGGAGGTGCTGGGCATGGTGGATGGCGTCACCATTCTGCGCGCACGCGACGCCAATCTTGGGCTGCTGCCACAAGGCACCGATTTGACCAACACCGTTACATACAGGCAGGCCACACTTTATGCTCAGGATACCTGGCGAGTGCGGCCTACGCTCACGCTCACGGGTGGATTGGCTTGGGCCGCGAGCGTGCCCTCGCTGCCTGCCGATAATGGCAAACTGATCATGACGGTTTCGGCGGCCGATGGCAGCGCCCTGTTGCCGCGCGCATATTTGAATCAGCGCAGCCAAGCCGCTCTTGCCGGACAGATCTTTAATCCGGTAGTCGGATTCACTCCTTTCCGCAACATGGGCCGCGATTATCCATGGTCGCTTGTTACCGACAATTTTGAGCCGCGTGCGGCGGTGGCTTGGCAGCCCAAACTTACCTCCGGCATTTTGGGCAGGATTTTCGGCGACCGCAAGACCGTGCTGCGGGGCGGCTACTGGCGCTTTTTTGATCGCCTAAATGGTGTGCAAGCGGTCATTGATACGCTACAGAGCGTGGGCATTGGACAACCGCTGTTGTGTCAGGGCCCCGGGCTGAATGCCGCCACCGCCAGCGATTGTCGCGGCAGCAGTGGCACAACCCCAAGCACAGCATTTCGCATTGGAATTGACGGCAGCACCATCCCGCTTCCGACCATTGCCGCCACCCTTACGCCGCCGATCATACCAGGCAACACTCTGGTGTCGAACGCAACCATTGCTGTCGTCCCGAACTCGTTTGTGCAGGACCCGCAGTGGACGCCGGGTTCACACAACCAGTGGGACTTCACGATTCAACGCGAGTTGCCGGGAAAGGGCCGCATTGAAATCGGCTACGTCGGGCACACTGCGCGCAACATCTATCAGGGCATCGATCTTAACCAGGTTCCACTCTTTATGACGGCGGGCGGGCAATCGTTTGCGCGGGCGTTCGACGCTCTGGCCGCGGACCCCAACTTGACTAAGAGCCAGACTTCGTCTCCGGTAGCGGCACAGGCTTTCTTTGAGGCCTCCTTGGCAGTAAACAGCAAATTCTGCTCGGGCTTTCCCAGTTGCAGCGCCGGCGTGGCCGCTAATTTTGCCTCACAAATCGCCAACCAACGCGTGCGCGACGTCTTTCAGGGCATCCAGTCGGCATTCAGGTTGGGACCTGCTACCGCCGCAGCCACGCAGATCAGCGGTGGTTTGTTCTTTTGGTCTAGTCTCGCTCTCTCCAATTACCACGCGGGCTTCGCCTCTTATCGCATCCGCGCATACAAGGGTCTTACGCTGGATGCCAACGCAACCTACGCTCACAGTCTTGATAATACCGGCGTCAATCAGGACACCGACCAGGCATTCACAAACAGCTACAATCCGGACTACGACTACGGGACATCGCTGTTCGATCGCAAGTTCGTCCTCACCGTGCTCGGCACATGGGAGCTGCCGCTGCACGCCCACACAGGATGGCTTAACCGCGTGATCGGGGGGTGGGACGTTTCTCCTATCGTTAGCGTGGCCAGTGGGCTTCCACTTCGAGTGTTGGACGGCTCCGGGCAGGAATTCGGCCAAACGAGTCTGGGCGCCGCTTCCGAAGCGGTTCGTATCGGTTCAGGACGCACCGAGAGCGGCATTCATCATGTCGCTCCGGCCAGTGGCTGCGGCTCCAGCGCTAGTGGAACCGGCAGTGGCCTGAATATATTCGCGGATCCACAAGCAGTGTGCAGCCTGTTTCGCCCAATTCAGGTGAGCGTAGATAGAACGTCGCGCGGGGGCACGCTGCGCGGATTCAAGCCTTGGGACGTGGCCCTGGGCGTAAGAAAGAAGACTGCAGTGACCGAACACACCTCGGTCACCTTTGGCGCGGAATTCTTTAACCTCTTTAACCATGTGAACTTTCTGGATCCTGCGGTCAGTTTGCAGAGTCCGCAGACTTTTGGCGTCATCACCACGCAAGGGAACGATCCGCGTGTGATTCAGCTCGGCGTGCGCTTAGATTTTT
>Ga0209577_10001734_pt1 | contig 21518 bp, 18 predicted proteins | sample GraSoiAngelo_109_FD_185874 | JGI IMG/M metagenome (GOLD analysis project Ga0209577, IMG submission 185874) | Grasslands soil microbial communities from the Angelo Coastal Reserve, California, USA - 14_0903_12_20cm (SPAdes) (version 2) | ecosystem: Environmental > Terrestrial > Soil > Grasslands...
ATTCCTCTCACAGTCCGAACCATCCCGACGCCCCATTCCTCTACGTGTCGCCGTTGATCAGCCAAACAGCACGGCGGCAGCTTGTAGCACGGTGTTTCCGAGCTTGTCAAGCAGTTTGGGTGTCAAAGCGGTCATGAAAATTATCTCTCCGGGCCTATGCTGCTTTCTGTCGTGGTTAGTGCCACGGAGTAGCCCAAACATTCGAGTCGATGAACCAGATTGCGAGTTAAGTCAGGCCGGTTGAACTTGTCCAAGCAGAGATCGCCGCACGAGACGTTCTAGGAAGCCATGTGATAGATGGATAACAAGACCTTATGGGCGACCGCCAGGACGGCTGCGCCAGCCAAAGTTCCCTAAATGTTTCCCTTCTTCATCTGCTGCACGGCATAATCACACGCGCGCGCTGTTAGTGCCATATATGTGAGCGATGGATTCACGCAGGACGACGAAACCATGGCCGCACCATCGGTGACGAACAGGTTTTTGACGTCATGCGCCTGATTATAGGAGTTAAGGACCGAAGTCTTCGGCTCGCGTCCCATACGGGCTGTTCCCATCTCATGAATCGAAAACCCTGGCGGATCATCGTCGGTGAAAGGCTCGATGGCTCTCGCTCCGGCTGCCGCCAACATCTCCGCCGCTGCAATCGACATATCTTTCCGGATTGCGCGTTCGTTCGCACCCCAAGCGCAATGTATCTTCAATACCGGAATTCCCCACGCATCAACCTTCTCGCTGTCGAGCTCCGCGTAGTTATTATGATTCGGCAGGCATTCGCCGTACCCCTGAAAGCTGAACCGCCAGGGGCCGGGTCGGCTCAGCGACTGCTTAAGCTCCGGGCCAAATCCTCCCTGCAGGATTCCTCGCTCCCAGCCTTCACGGTGTCCGCCTCCTTCGAAACCATATCCCCGCAGAAACTCGACTTGCTTTGTCCTCAGGTTTCGAAATCGCGGAACGTAAATCCCATTTGGCCGTCTGCCGATCACAGTGCGGTGTTCATTGCCAGGAATGATTGCTGTTGCTCCTCCACCCTTCACATGGTCCATCAGGTTGTGGCCCAGCTCCCCGCTCGAATTCGCCAGCCCGTTTGAAAATTCCGCAGTGGCAGAGTTGAACAAGATGCGCACCGATTCCAACGCGGAAGCGCACAGGAAAATCACTCTGCTGCGAAATTGCATTGTTGCGCCGGTCTCTGCGTCGATCACGCGTACTCCAGTCGCCTTGCGCGTTCGCGGATCAAAACTCACGCTGTGCACAATGCTGTGTGGCCGCAAGGTCATTCGTCCAGTCATTTCCGCCGCCGGGAGCGTGGCGTTGACACTGCTGAAGTATGACCGGGTGATACACCCTCTTTCACAAGGGCCACAGTAATGGCAAGGTGCGCGGCCACGATGGCGTTCGGTCAAAACAGCCGCGCGCCCGATCGTCAACACGCGTTCTCCGCCGAAGGTTTTGGCAATTGCGTCTCGGACGACTGCCTCGGCGCAATTCAGCTCCATCGGCGGCAAAAATTTGCTGTCAGGTAACTGTGGCAGGCCCAGCGCCTCGCCGCTGATTCCGATGAAATCTTCCACGTAGTCGTACCAGGGCGCAATGTCTGCGTAACGAATCGGCCAATCAATGGCAATGCCTTCGCGAACGTTTGCTTCAAAATCCAAGTCGCTCCATCGGTAAACTTGGCGACCCCACGTTATCGAACGCCCACCTACCTGGCGGCCGCGAATCCACCGGAACGGCTTGCCGGGTTCCGTCGTGTAGGGATGCTCTTTGTCGTTTACGAAGAACTTCGCCGACCACTCATCACACGCATAACAAGTGCTCTGAATGGGCTGATCTTCCTGTAATCGGCGGCGATCGCGCATTCCCCGGAATTTCATCTCCCAAGACGGAACGTGCTCGACATAGTCTTTCCCCGGCTGAATTGGACGCCCAGCTTCGAGCACAAGGGTTTTCAATCCTTTCTCGGTCAACTCCTTCGCCGCCCACCCGCCGGTCATTCCGGAGCCGACTACAATCGCGTCGTAGCTCGTCTCAGCCTTCACTGGTTCTATCGTCCCTTTTTCGTCTCTTGGTCATCCGCGCAACTGTCGTAGTGATTGGGCACCAATTCAAACCCTAGTTCTCTGATGGCCCCTTCTTCAGACGTGTAATAGCCCGTCAACGTGAGCCTTCGTATCATGTAGTAAAAGTTCCTTTCCGGCTTTGGCAGTGAACCTCGGTATGGCCGGGCATGATCTCGCACTGCTTCCGCCTCCTCATTCATCTGCTCTCCCAGTTCCGCTAGAACCGCTGCCTGCTGACGCAGCGAGCAATCGGCGAATTTTTTCTCAAACAACGATTGCGTGCGAGAGTCCACCTCTGCCAGACCGTTTAAGAAACAGTGCCGCTCCTCATCGCTATACCATTCGGTCAGAATCAGGTCGATGAATTGGTTCACGCCAACATCAGTAGCGCCCGGCGTCTCCGTCCTGGGAATGATCAGCTCTGCAATCGCAGTGACGGTTGCGTTTTGGTGGGAATCCAGGGTCCGCAGCCCGGTCTGGGTTCCGAGCACAACACGTGCCTCCTGCAGCGCTGCAAATAGATTGCGTGGCGCCAGTTGGAGTGCCAGGCCCGTCGCCAGCAAACGCAGCGCTTCACGTCTCTCCATAAGAACAAGCTCCGATCGTCGTCAACGTTCCCCAGCGTCTCTAGTTACTCAATCTGCTCACCGTTGTGACATGATATCTCTGACTGAAGATGAAATGTCGTGACAATTGGTGAGAGTAGGAGATCATGCGACAGATGATCTTCTGCACCCAGGCAATGCGACGGCACCTGGATGCTACAAAGACAGAGGAGTTCAATGCAAATCACATGGATCGACGGCTCATCTAAACTATATTGCCCCTCCCATTGGGCCCTCTCTCGATGAGACGACATGCCGAACCGCGAAAGAGACTTGGGCAGGAATTGCGGCAGATCCCGAACTAAGTGGCGCATGAACCAGGAAGAGTGCGCTCACCTGGAAAGCACCTTACGAGTGTTTCACAAAGCACGCCAGCTGTAAGTGCCAGTATTTTTGTTAGCGGTCGCGTAAACTGGGGCCAATAGCTACACTCTCAGGAAGGCTGGGAAATTTTCGGCTCTTTTACAAGGGCCTCAATGAGCGTCTTCTACGGCGGGTGGATTGTCCTCGCTGCGTTCCTGAATCTTTTCTTCTCGGTCGGGATCATCTACGGCTTCCCCGTCTTTTATCCCGCTATGGTCGATGCGCTCGGGTTTACCCGGGCGCAATTGACTCAGGGCTTTCTGGTGGGATTCCTGCTGGCGGCTCTGTTATTCGGAATCCTGGCAGGCGTTCTGATCGACCGATTGGGATCTCGTCAGGTGATTCGGATTGGAATTTGGTGCGTGGGGTTGCCGCTGATTCCCATGGGAAGCATGACACGCCTGTGGCAATACTATCTGCTCTGTATCATGGAAGTCGTCGTTACGTACTGACCGGACTGACCGGACCTATTCCCAACCAGGTATTAAAGGCCAGGGATATTCCCTGAGTACAGCTTCCCGTATATCGAGTTCTCCACTGACTTCGAGCCTCGCAGGCCGGGTGATCGTTGGCTAGCTTGCCGATCACTACAACAGGAAGAATGTTATGGCCTTGTTTTACCTGGTGCTCGGACTGGCAATTCCCCTACTGTTCGTGGCCCGAGCCTGCCGCCATCTGGGGATTTGCCATGCTTTTCGGCTTTGCGATGGGCGCCGACTACATGCTGATTCCGCTGGTGACGGCGGACTGCTTCGGCTGGCTTGTCGGCCTTGGGAAAGATCCTGTCTTTGATCATGATGGGATATTCACTCGGCCAATGGTTTGCACCTTGGATGGCGAAGAATCTTCGATGCCCGCCACAGCTATATAGGATCTTGCCTGGATCGTCATGGCCGCACGCTGCGACTGTGGGCGCTGCATTGATCTATGGGGTAACGCCGGAGGCGGGTATAAGATACTCTCGGGAATTCCGGAGGGATCATGAGCAAGGAAATCTCTCGCAGACAGTTTCTTGAGAATATCGGAGTTGGAACGGCGGCCAGTACGAGTCTTTTGCTATTGAAGGATGTTGCCAGCGCGCGGCTGGAAACCAATCTTCTTCCCTCGCGGACTCTTGGCAGAACCGGGGCAAAGGTCTCGATTCTTGCTTTCGGCTGCGGCAGTCGCTTCCTTGTGTACAAGGACGAAGAGAGCGCCCTGGCGATCCTCAATCACGCGATTGATCTGGGCGTGACTTATCTGGACACGGCATATGCTTACGGAGATGGCGAGAGCGAAACTCGCGTCGGCAAGGTGATGGCGTCGCGCCGTAAGGAAGTCTGGCTGGCAACAAAGATTCCTGATCGCACCCGGGACGAATTCCTGCGCCGCTTGGAGGCAAGCCTGAAACGCCTCCGGACAGACCATGTGGATCTGGTCCACATCCACAGCCTGGGTCAAGACAGCGATCTGGCGAAAATCGAGGCACCGAACGGGGCTCTGAAGGGTTTGATGGAAGCGCGTGAGCAGAAAATGGCGCGCTTCGTCGGGATGACCAGCCATACGAACGGAGAGGTGATGGCCAGGGCCATCGAGCGACACGACCTTGACTGCGTGCAGATGGCTCTCAACGCTTCCCGTAACGGCCGATTTGAAGAGCTGGCTCTCCCCGCTGCCAATCGCAAGAACCTTGGGGTGATCGCCATGAAGGTGACCGGTCAGGAGTTTCTGGTGGGCGACGGTCCTGGAAAGGCAGACATGGGCTCTCTGCTCCGGTATTCCCTGAGCTTGCCCGTAACAACTGCGGTCGTGGGAATGCCGCGCCCCGAAATGTTTGCACAGAACATTGAGACTGCGCGGAACTTCCGACCGATCAAGGATCAGGAGAAAGAGTACCTGAGGCAGCACCTCAAGCCCGCTCGCGACGGACTGGAGAAGCGACTGGTCGGGCATCTGGATGGACCGACAGCGAATCCAGGAATGTTCCTGGCGTAGTGCCACGAAGTCCGGTTCGACTCAGCCAGGATGCGCTCGACTGGAAGAAACTCGAGCTAAGAATTCAGCGGGGCGTGGTACTGGGAGTGCCCGGACGGGTGAAAACGATCAAGTCCAAAGCACCCATGCCGCCGGACCGAAATCTCGCGACGGTGTTCCTGCAGCACGCGCGCCGGAGCAATGTGCTCCCGGAGCCCGGCCAGTGGGTGTTCGTCAATCTGTCCACGGGCAAGCCGTAGCGGCCGTCGCACATCCAATCGAAGTACATTCGGCCTACGGGAAAGACGGCCACAGGCGTCGACGGCGTTGGCTGGCACAACTTCCGTCATACCTTTTCCACCATGTTGCGGGAGCTGGGCACAGACCTAAAGGTCCAGCAGGAGTTGCTGCGCTACGCCGATATCTCGACGACGCTGGACGTGTATACCCAGGGCTCGGCAGTACAGAAGAGGGAAGCGGTCGGCAAGGTAGTCAGCATAGGGCTGCCCGCATAAATCCGCAGGAGCAGCCGATCTTCCCCTTATTGCCCAGCATTGCCCAGTAAAACCGGCCAATTCCTTTGTGGCTCAATGAGATGCTGGGGTGGGAGATGGGAATCGAATCCCTAAAGAAACGGATAATCAATGACATGCAGGGCCACGGATGACATTAAAGGCCATGGAAGTTAATGCGAAGCCAACAAACAGAGCGCAAATGGAGCGCGGACGATTGCGGACCGACCAGGCTGAAATTCCGCTCCCCGGATGACTCCTCCACTGCCGACCACCACCGAGACTATGGGCACAACCGTTTGCGCAAAGCCACCCGCGACGACCGTCAGCGAGTAGGAGCCTGGGACCAGCTGTGCAAACGTGTATTGGCCCGCCGCATGGGTCGTCGTGGTGCGCACGGCGTTTGTAGCCATGTCGCGTAAGGTGACATTCGCCTGAGGCACCACGGCGCCGGAAGGATCGGTCACCTGTCCGAATACCTGCCCTGTGGTCAATGTCTGCGCCATGGGCGTGTTCGCCGGAGCTAAAACAATGACCAAAAGGATTATTCCGTCGAAAACAGAGTCAAGGGTACGAGGGTGTTTTGTGAAGACGTTCATCGCGCGCTCCACGGCAAGCAACAGTACGAAAGGCCCAGGGCTGTTTTCTCGCGAAGCGATCATGGTTGATCTGTCAGCCTTAAATTAGCAGAGATAAGTCTTACCTGAGCCCACGACGTGTCTTCCCTTCTTGTCCAACGCAGGCATTTCCCGGGTTGTTGCGAGCAGAGAAGCCATCATGTCACAGGAGCCTGTTATGCGGCGCGTTCCTAGCGATGGTGCAGGCCACCGAGTAGCGGATGCGAAAGAATGTGAACTCGGCACAGCAAACTAGAAGGGTTATCGCCAAAAAGACACGCATAGCAGACCCTCCTTAGTTGGATCATAGTAGTTCAGCACTGAGGAAGAACGGACCGATATTCTCGCGGATCGCGGAATGCGAGAACAATCGCACCATCGACAATTTCTTTGTCAGGCAGGTAAACCGTTGACTCGTTGCTCCCCCACTTGCCGCTGAGTATCACTTTCTGCACCGTGACTCCGGTATAGTGGTCGATCGTGGAAGCTGATGCGGTGTTGCAGAGCTGCTGCTTACTAGATCGCTTCGGTCACCGCTGCGTGATGAACTCACCCCAACGATTTGCGAGCAACACCTCGACGGCGAACCTGGCCGATGCGCCTTTGGAAGCGAGTCTCCGAAAGCGCTGGATCTACCTGCTTCCCGCGATTTTGGTCACGTACAGCCTGGCGTATCTGGATCGCGCCAATTTCGGCTTCGGCGCCGCTGCCGGCCTGGCGCGTACGGTGCACATCACCGACAAGGACGTATCGCTGCTGGCCGGGCTGTTCTTCCTAGGCTACTTCGGATTCCAGGTTCCCGGTGCGATGTTCGCCCGCAAGTACAGCGTCCGCCGCGTTGTGGGCGCCACGCTCGTGCTTTGGGGCGTGTTTGCGGCATGTACCGGAATTTTCCGGCAATTCTGGTTGCTCGCACTCGATCGTTTTCTCCTCGGTGTAGCGGAAAGCCTGGTGTTTCCAGTGATGCTGCATCTGCTGACGCAGTGGTTCACACGCCTCGAGCGCTCGCGCGCGAACGCCGTCCTGATGCTGGGCAATCCGCTGACCCTGGTTGTGATGTCGCCGGTGACTGGATTCCTGATCGAGAAACTTGGCTGGCAGATGACGTTCGTGCTCGAAGGCGTGCCTTCAATCGTTTGGGCCGTCGCATGGATGCTGATCGTGCGGGACCATCCGTCCGAGGCAAAATGGATTGAGCCGCGCGCGGCGAAGATGCTGGAAACCCGGCTGGCGCAGGAGCAGGTCGAAATCGCTCCGGTTGAGGCTGTTTACCAGGCTCTACTCCGGAGCGACGTGATCCTGCTGGCCATCCAGTACTTCTTGTGGAGTCTCGGCGTGTATGGGTTTGTCCTGTGGCTCCCGACCATTGTGCGCAAAGGCGCGGCCGCATCTATGTCGACGACGGGACTGCTTTCGGCGATACCGTATCTCGCTGCAATTCTCGCGATGCTGTTCGTCTCGCATGTTTCCGATCGCATGCAGAAGCGCCGCTCGCTGGTCTGGCCTTTCTTGATGGCGGCGGGAGTTGCGTTGATGGGTTCGTTCCTGCTCAGCGAGACCAGCTTCGTTTTTACGTTTATTGGTCTGGTGATCTGTGGAGCAGGCATTTACGCACCCTACGGGCCGTTTTTTGCGCTCATTCCCGAGCGACTGCCGCGCAATGTGACGGCTGAAGTCCTTGCATTCGTAAATAGCGCGGGAGCACTCGGCGGCTTCTTCGGAAGCTATCTGGTTGGATTGCTGCAGGCCATCACCGGCAATGCCCGTTCCGGATATCTGCTGATGTCTGCTTCCCTGATAGTCTCTGCGGTTGTTCTCTGGTTTTTGCGCGATCCTGTGAAGAAGATCCCGGTTGCGAGCACGGCAGCAGAGCAGGCCTGACGATGACCGAAACACCACGGAAGATCGCAGTGACAGAAGTATTGGGCAGTGACGCTTCGCTCGTCCGCGAAACTAGAACGCACGCGCGTGGGCCCGAAGGTTCGCTGCCGATCACACCGCAGATGTTGTTGACGCAACCATCGGGCAATCTGTTTGGCCTGACGCAGAACGCCGGCATGGGCTGGGCGCCGGCGCGCCTGCTCGACCCGGAGTTTCTCATCCTCAGCACTCACGGCGGGCTGCGAGCGGCCGATGGAACTCCCATCGCGCTGGGATTCCACACAGGCCATTGGGAGGTCGGACTGTTGGTCGCGGCGGCCGCAGAGGAGCTCCGCAGCCATCGCGCGATTCCGTTCGCCGGCGCCTGCACGGATCCATGCGACGGCCGGACACAAGGCACCGTCGGCATGTTCGACTCGCTGCCCTATCGCAACGACGCTGCCATGGTGCTGCGCCGGTTGATGCGCTCGCTTCCGACACGCAAAGGCGTGATCGGCATTGCGACGTGCGACAAAGGCCTGCCTGCCATGATGATGGCGCTGGCCTCCAGCGGACCCTTGCCGAGTGTGCTGGTGCCCGGAGGCGTTACGTTGCTTCCGGAGAACGGCGAGGATGCCGGGAAGGTGCAAACCATCGGCGCGCGCTTTGCGCGGGACCAGATCACTCTCGAATATGCCGCCGAGGTTGGATGCCGCGCTTGCGCGACACCCGGCGGCGGTTGCCAGTTCCTCGGAACGGCGGCGACGTCGCAGGTCGTGGGGGAGGCGCTGGGCCTCTCGTTGCCGCATTCCGCGCTTGCGCCCTCGGGCGAATCGATCTGGCTAGATGCCGCAACACGTTCGGCGCGGGCGCTGTTGCGCATGGCCCAGCTGGGCCTGCGTACAGCGGAGATCCTGACTGACGCAGCCATCCGCAATGCGATGGTGGTGCACGCGGCGTTTGGCGGATCGACGAATCTTTTATTGCACGTTCCGGCGATCGCGCACGCGGCCGGGCTGAGGCGGCCAACGGCGGAGGACTGGACAGCGGTCAACCGTGCTGTGCCACGACTGGTCGACGCATTACCCAACGGTCCGAACAACTACGCGACCGTGCAGGTGTTTCTTGCCGGCGCTGTGCCGGAAGTCATGCTCCATCTGCGGCGTGCCGGATTGCTCGATTGCCTCGTGCGAACGGTTACAGGCGACACGCTCGATGAGAATCTCAATTGGTGGGAGCAGAGCGAGCGGCGGCGTGCGGTGAGGAGCAGGCTGCGAGAACTGGACTCGGTCGATGCCGACCGCGTTATCTTCTCGCCGGATGCGGCTCGTGCTCACGGCCTGACGCCGACGTTGTGTTTCCCTGTCGGAAACCTCTCGCCGGAAGGAAGCGTGGTGAAAAGCACTGCGATCGATCCTTCGCTGGTTGGCGCCGACAACATCTTCCGTCACACCGGCCCGGCGCGGGTGTTTACGACGGAGGGTGCTGCCATTGAAGCGATCAGGTGCGGAGAAATTAGGCGCAGCGATGTCATGGTCATCATTTGCGGCGGCCCGGCGGCAACGGGAATGCAGGAGACTTATCAGGTGACTGCGGCACTCAAGCACCTTCCCGATTGCAAAGAGATTACCGTGCTAACGGATGCGCGCTTCAGCGGGGTTTCCACCGGCGCATGTATCGGCCATATTTCTCCGGAAGCCCTCGCCGGCGGTCCGATTGGGCGCGTGCGCGATGGTGACGTGATTGAAATCGTCATCGATCGCAATTCGTTGCAGGGCACGCTGAACTTGGTTGGCGAAGGCGGTGAACGATTCTCGGCCGAAGAAGGAGCGCGGCGGCTTGCGGTGCGCGCACGGAGGAACGACCTGGCGCCGCATCCTGATCTGCCCAGCGACACGCGGCTCTGGGCGGCGCTGATCCACGCCAGCGGCGGCGTGTGGGGTGGCTGCGTTTATGACGAGCAAGCGATCGTGGCGCAGCTCGAACGTGGCGCGGCGCAGCCGAAATCACATTCGTGAGGCACTCGAAATTGTGAGTGTCGGATAGAGAGCTGATTCACGTGAGACTTTATCGAACAACTAAAGGCACACTGGTCGAGTCCGGGGGCCAGTTTCACTTGCTGAGTGAGTTACACTCCGCCGAAGAGTGGGACAGAGTTGTCTGTGACCCCGCGCTGCAGGAGCGTGCTCGTGCTGCCACTACGACCGCGCCGGTGAGCTTCGATCCGGCAAGCGTGCTCGCGCCGATTGGGAGCCAGGAAGTATGGGCCGCGGGAGTCACTTACTATCGGAGCCGCAAAGCCCGGATCGAGGAGAGCAAGGATGCCGGCGGCGGCAACTTCTACGACCGCATCTACCATGCCGAACGCCCCGAGTTGTTCTTCAAGGCGACGGGCCAGCGCGTTGTTGGTCCCCGCCAGCCGGTCCGGATTCGCTCCGATGCGAAATGGTCGGTGCCGGAGCCGGAGCTGACGCTGTTGGTGAATCCGGAAGCTGCAATTGTTGGCTGCACCATCGGCAACGACATGAGTTCGCGCGACATCGAAGGCGAGAACCCGCTCTACCTGCCGCAAGCCAAGGTTTACAACGGAAGCTGTGCGCTCGGGCCGTGCGTGTTGCTCTCGGGCGAGCCATCGCGCGTGACCACGATCACGTTGGAGATCAAACGCGAAGGCAGAATCGCGTTTACGGGGAGCACCACGCTCGCGGAATTGAAACGCGAGTTATCAGAGCTGGTTCAATATCTCTTTCGCGACAACAACTTTCCAAGGGGGGTATTTCTGATGACCGGGACCGGCATCGTTCCCGGGGACGAATTCACTCTCGCCAACGGCGACGCCATTCGCATCCAGATTGACGGTATCGGCGTCCTCGAAAATTACGTAGCCTAGACGTTAAAGCGGCGCTCGCGTTATCCGCATGATGCCGAGCGGATTCGCCTTCTGCAGTTCCGCCGGGAGCGCTGCATCGACATCAAGACGATTCAGGAGTTCCCCCGCCATGCCAATTTCAAAGTGACGGCGATACCTACACGCAAGCGCTGACGCCGACAAGGCGAGCGGCTCAAACCAAGCTCGTAAAGATGATTTTGCCGGAAAAACCGCGGTGGGAGCGGGGGTTTGATTACCGCCGTTCTTATCGAACCGTTTCAAACCCTCGGGAAAAACTGCCGATTCTTCCAAGTGCTTGAGAATCTTGGTTCCCCAGCGGGATTTAAACCCGTGTTACCATAACTTAGCTCGCTGATTCAAAAAGACTTAATGAGAATTCCAATGATCGTTACGGTTATCGTTATCCGGTCGCGCAGATGCGAGAACAAAACAAAAAAACGGCGTGTTAATACTCATCCCGACATCAACTCCCTGGATTTGGCAGTCGCGACGAGCCGCGCAACGTAGTTTCTATTAGCTCTTTCGCGCTATCGTTTTGTCGGAAGCGGAACGTGAACTGAGATAGCCTTGCCGTTGAACTCGATGCTAGCGTCGAACCCCGACCTTGCTATTAAGCCCGCTCCATGGGTCTCTGTTACGCGCACGACGCGAAAAGTTCGGTGCTCCAGCATTCCCGGGAAGCTGCCGCGACGATCTCCAACTGTTAGCGTTTCCGCTTTGTCGCTCCAATGCATGGGGATGACGGAGTACGCTCCGTGTTCGTAGTCGTAATTGTCGCCTTCGTCTTCATATAGGGTGAAATCGCCATCCGCGCCCGCATAAATAAGGACATCGATCGGACCTGTCTTCGCTGGAGCGGACTCCGCAACCGGTCCGACCGGAATCACCGAGCCTGCCTTGGCATACATTGGGATTCTGTCAAGGGGCGCGTCAGCGGTAATGGTTTGACCGCCGCTCACGCGCTTACCAGTCCAGAAGTCGATCCAGTCATGGCCAGCAGGAAGATATAGACGCCTCTGCGTCGCTCCTTCGGTAGTTACGGGATTGATCATCAACGCGGGGCCGAACAAAAACTGGTCCGACACTGCTCGCGCGCCCGGATCGGAGGAGAACTCGAGAGGGAGAGCACGCATCAGGGTTTCGCCATTCCTGGTAACACCCCAGGCGGCAGAATAGATGTAGGGCAGCAAACGGTATCGCAATTGGTCATACTGAGTGAGGACCTGTTCTACTTGTGGGCCGTAGTTCCAAAGCTCAGCGTTTGATTTGTATCCGTGAACACGGAAGATGGGGCAGAACGTGCCGTACTCAAACCATCGGATCAGTAATTCGTGATACGCGTCTGACGTGTACTGGTCCTCTGGCCGAAAGAATCCCCCAACATCGGTCGTCCAATACGGCAACCCGGACATGCTGAAGCTCAGGCCGGCGGAAATCTGGCGTCTGAGCGTGATCCAGTTTGCGGTAATGTCACCTGACCAGGAAGCCGCGGCATTTCTCTGCTGTCCCGCGAAAGCTGACCGCGTCAAGATCACCACGCGCTTGCGGTCTGTCGTTGCCCGTTGACCTTCGTATATAGCCTTTGTGACATAGAGCGGATATGCATTGCGTACCGACTCGCCGCTGCCCAAGAACGTCTGCTTGCCCTTAAGCACATCGAACTCCGGCTCGGAGGCATCCATCCACCAAGCATCGATTCCATCCTGGAACAGGCCGTTCTTTAGCTCCGCCCAAAAAGCCTTTTGAGCGTCGGGGTTGAAGAAGTCCGTCCATGGTGTCCCGGGAACAAGAAAGGAGCCAGCCGCCATTCTCTTGTAAACATCCGAGTCTTCGCCAAACCTGGACCAAACCGAGATCATCATGTGCAGGTCGTCGGCATGGAGTTTGTCCAGCATCTGTTTGGGTTGGGAGTAATGATCCTCATCGAACCTCATCGCGTTCCAGCCATACTTTCCCCAGTACTGCCAATCTTGCACCAGCGCGTCCACGGGGATTTTTCGCTTCCGAAATTCGGCTGCCGTATCGAGGATCTCTTGCTGGCTGTGATAACGCTCTCGACATTGCCAATAACCGTAAGCCCATTTTGGAAATAGAAGCGCTTCACCGGTGAATGCCCTGTATTCAGAGATGACGCGGTTCAAATCAGGGCCATAAAAGAAGTAGTAATCAATGGCCTGACCCACTTCGGAGCGGAATGTTGTCGTGTCCTGAGGTGCCCGCATCGCCAACTGAACTCCTCCGGGTCCGCCCCGTGCCGAGACTTCATATTCCTTATTCGGCTCCAGAGCGGCAGTGCCGCTCGCCGAGGTTGGAGTCCAAATGTTGTTTATGTCGATCACCTGCTGTCCACCGACCTGAAGCGTAAGTTGATTCCTGTTATCGCTGGTCAGCACAAAGCCATAGGACCCCTTCGCGCCGGTGGTGAACCGCCCCTTCCCTGTGCTTGGATTGATAATGATCGATTGGTCGGCAGGATTGAAGTCGGTCAGAGACGCGTTATTCCACAGAATGCCGTATCCCTTGCTCGACAGCAGAAGGGGAATCGAAATGTTTGTGTTCGCCTGGTGCAGTCGGATTGGGACTCCGCGGATGTCGAAAATGCCTTCCTGATGCTGCCCGAGACCGTACAACGCTTCATCGGAAGGCGAAAGGAAAGTCTGCTGAACATCCCAGGTCTTCGTTTCGAACACTGAGGGCACGTTGAATGCTTTTCCTCCATCTTTCGGCTCGGCTAGAACCGTCTCCCCATGTTTGGAAAGGAAACTCACTGCTCCGCTAGTGATATCTACACTCACGATGATTGCTTCGGCCTGGAGCTTGATATCGTTTTTTCCGGATATGATCTGAAGTCTTTCAGCCTTGCACGGACTTGTAACTACAGGGACCCTGGGGCTTGGAAGCTGCGATGTTTGGCTGGCCACGACGTGTACGACATGGTCTCCACAGATCTCAATCCGCATAGTTCCGGCCACGGTCTGAAACGTGACCCCGTTCGAATCTGTATGAGATTGCTTTATGGAAAAAGCAGACTTACTCGCAGCGCATGTTGAGGCGGCGATAAGAAACAGGAGAAAAAAAGCGCATTTGTTGATCATTTTTCCTTTGCTGACCTGATTATCATCTCGGCATTGATCTAGAAAAACAGCAGCATTGTTGCAATGCGTAAATGCAAACAGTTGGTCCTAGCGAGACTCGCTGTCGTCCTCACCTTGCTGCAGTGCAACGGCTGCCCTATTCAGGCCTTCGACCCGGAGTCGTTTTGACACCTCAAAGGCTTTCTTAGCCGAATCGCGGTCGCCCACCTTCAAATAGAGGCGGGCAATCTGGTAGTGAAGGGTTCCATCCTTGTCATCCGGCAAAGCCAGCTTTAGTTCTGCGATCGCTTGCTGTGTCCGGTCTGTCTGAGCGTAGACCCTGCCGAGTAGGGCGTGTACGTGGGCAACGTACTCTGGCTTCGTATTCAGACTCTTCACGAGGTACGGCTCCGCTTGGAGAAACTCTCTGCGCGCGCAAAGGATCTCGCCCATGACAGCGTTGAGTTCCGGATCGCTGGCATTGTTTTGCAAGGCAGCCTGCGCCACGTCAAAAGCCTCATTGATCTGGTCATCGGCCAACAGTGCTAGAGATAAACCGAAAAGGGCACCAGTATCATCGGGTTGAAGAGCCAAAGCCTTTCGATATTCTCGTTCGGCGTCTGGAAAACTCTTGCGCTGTCGCGCGATGTCTCCCAACAAGATGTGCAACTTCGGTGAAGTGGGATCCATTTCGCTGGCACGAGCGAGAGCTTCGGCTGCAAGCTTTTGCGCAGACTTTGTTTCCCAGTACAGCCCCTCGGTTTGTGTTCCCGGGTTCACGGCCAGCTTCGACGCGGCATCGAACGCATTTCGGTACCTACCCGTAAAGTATGCACACCAGGTCAGCAATCGGACCTCGTTAGGTTGGAGCAGGCGAAGTCGAGCAGATAGCGATTCGGCACATGCCCCATATCTCCCATGGCGGTACGACATCGCCGCATTACTGCTCCGGGAACTGCGGGCTCCGCCGTGGATGTTGACAGTGGGATTTGAGCTTTGTGAGCCATCAGCGACTCCTTCACTCGCTAGGCCGCTGCGAAAGAGTGCCACAATTTGTTCTGAAACCTGTCCAGTTGCCCGTTCTGCTTCTAGTAGATGCTGCAACTCCGACCGTTTCGATTGCGACAGTCCCCGATTGAAAAGTGCAATGTTCGCTCGAAGAAAGCCGGGGTCGGTATTCCAGATCTCTTCAATGATCTTTCCCGCTCTATCAGCCGTGCCTTGCTCAACGTGTAGTCTTGCCACACCCAGTTTCCCCATCAGCGAACCCGGGGACGACGCCAGTTCAGATTTGAGTTCGCGCTCGGCGGCGGGCAGATCATGGCGGTTGAGTAAGGCAAGAGCGTAAGCGGCATGCACTCCTGGAGGAAAAGCAGAAAAGCTGGTCGCCTTCTCGTACTCGTCGACCGCCTGAATGTGCGCGCGTTGCTCGGAAAAGTTGTCCGCCATTAATGCTCTGAGGTATCCCGAATCCTTGTGTCTCCCAAGGAGAATACGAGCGTCGGCTTCGACCTGTTCCAAATAACTCACGCCGAGGTGGTACCAGGCATCTGCGTTCCCGAGTTCAATCTGCGTAGCCTGCAAATACGAACGAACCGCAAGGCGAGTGTTTCGAGTCCCTGCATAAGCTTGGCCGAGGCCCAGCTGTGCTTGAATGTCTGTGGGCTTCAAAATAGCGGCTCGCTTGAGGCATGAAATAGCATCCGGAAACCGTTTCAGCTTGAGGTAATCGAGGCCGAGAAACAAATTAGGAACAAACAAGGTCGGCTTCATACGAAGCGCCTGCCGGAATGCTGCAACTGCCTGTTCGTCTTTCCCAGTCTGGTAGTACATCAACCCGAGGTTTGTTCTGAGCTCGGCTATTTGAGGTCGGAGAGCTACAGCCCACCTGTAATACTCGGCGGCAGATTGGAAATCTCCCCTGGCCTGGGCCTGTTGTGCCGAGGCCAGGAGAGACTCAAGTTCACCAGGCTGCTGCGGGAGTGCAAAGCCCGGTGAAAGACAGAACACCAAACAAAAAAGAGCAGCACTGATCCAGAACCTGCGCACGTATCACCAGTAAAGCTTAAGGGCTGCCTGCATTTGCCTCGGGGCCCACGCTTGAGTGATCGTCCCAAATCCCGAACCCATAAACGTATTCGGACTGTAGAAGTTGGTGCGATTGAGCGCGTTGAACATATCCAGACGAAACTGGAACCGGAACCGCTCTTCGATCGGGAAGTACTTTTGGATACTCAAGTCCCAGGTTTTGTAGCCGGGTGCGCGCAGATCCGAGAAGTAGCGCGGAGCATTTCCCAGACTCCAGGGCTGGGCAATCGCGAATGCCGACGTATTGAACCACTGAGTGCGGCTGGGATGAGCAACGTGGTAGTCACCCACCACGTCCACGTGCTGCCCAGCGCCGAAATAGTTCAGGCCATTGCCCACAGAGGTAATCGTTAGAGGAAAGCCCTGCTTCAAGGTGAGTGTCCCGGAGGTCTGCCAATTCCCCACGACGGTGTTCAGAACTCCGTTCATCCCAGCACCGAACTTCTTGTTCTTGCCAACCGGCAGTTCATAGATATAGCTAAGAACGAAGCTATGTGGAGTATCGGTTGCATCGACCGACTTTTCCGCTGCCAGGTTGTAGACGTTGCGGATATTTTCTGAGAAGTTGGCGGACGCCGACGCCCAGTTTTCGGGACCTCCCACGTTGTCGATGAATTTCGAGAATGTGTAGGACGCCAACATCGTGAGCCCCTGTGATACCCGATGTGTGTAGTTCACGTCCAAGGCGTTGTAATGCGAAGCGCCCGCCGGGTCCTGGACCTCGTTGATATCGCAGAATTCCGAGTGGGGCCTGAGTAACTGCCCTTGCTGAATCGTGGGTTGATCAAGACTGCAACCGCTCGAGGTGATGTGGCCGAAGAATGGGTTTGGCACCAGATTGGTTAATGCATTGCCCATCGAAAAATACTTGGGATCAAGCTGGTTCAAGTTAAGGCCGCTCGCATCCACGTGGACCCCATGGTTGCCCACGTAGGTGAGATCAATTACGTCGTTGGGCGTGGGCGCGTACTGAAATCCGTACATCCACTGCTCAAAATAGTAAGTCTTTCGATTGCGACTGACAGCGTTAATGCTGAAACCGACATTGGTCAGGCCGTCCAACGAGCTTCCTACAACGGGTACGAGTCCGCCTGAAAACGCGGTGCTCAAGGTATTTGCCGGAGTCAAGCCGCCGTCGTTCGACGCGACATAAGGCGTATCAGAACTAAATCCGGGCGCTGGACCGAGCCCGCGATAGCTGGGAGGATAGAAGATCCCATAGCCCGCCCGCATCACAACCTTCGGCAATAGTTGATAAGCGAATCCGATCCGCGGTGCGAAGTTCTTGTAGTTGGTATTGAACAGCCCACGCTTGCCGGAGCTGGCGAATTGGAGCTCGCCAAGGTAGTTTTGACCAACGGCGGAACTGATGGGGTTGACGACGTTGTAATCAAACCACGCCTGACGGTTATAGCGGTCCGTTATCGGCCGCTGAATTTCCCAACGAAGGCCAAGATTCAGAGTGAGTTTTTGGGTGGCTTTCCAGTCGTCCTGTAAGTACCATCCGTGGAACCAGGTACGGCTTACATTGGAAATGGAGATACCGGTGTTCCCACTGGCAGGTAGTCCAAGCATCATTGAAGCGATTGAATCGCCAGTCCCTGCTGTCGGGTTTTGAGGATCTGGCCCGGCGGTGAACAGATTGTTGAAATTAAATGGCGTGAAATGGTAGCGTCCGCCGTTTTCGTCGGCTGCGACCGCCATATAGCCGAACGACAGTTGATGCTTTCCGTGCACCTTCACAAAATCCAGAGATCCGCTCACGTCGGCTCGAGGAAATGACCCCTGTCCGGCCCCCGCCACCGGTCCCTCCGGTTCGTAGGTGGCCACCGTGATAATGGGGAATTGCGGCGAGTATGTGTCTATGAAACTCGGCAGACCGAGGGACGAGGCTTTAAAACCGTGGCTCTGCACGTCGTTCCCTTCAACCCATTTCATCCCGCCTAGATTGACGCTCATGGTGAAAGTCGGACTGAACACTTGGCTGAGGCCAAGAGCTACATTCCAGCGATTGTTTGGATTCCTCTGGCCCGGACCAGCAGGATCGGTCGCGCCATAATAGGCAGGCGATTCGTCCTTGTATGCTTTCTTGTGCGAGTACCGTCCATAGAGCCGGGTCTTCTCGCTGAAGTTGTGGTCAATACGGCCGCTATACTCGTCCGAATAGTCCGCAACCAGGCCCGCTGCGCTCCAGTTGGTCCCGGTTACCGCATTGCTGGCCGGGGTTGGATAGTAATTGACCAGCTTCTGCCCGATAGAATTGATGCCGTTGGTAGCATTGGAGACGTTGTTCCCTGGGATGGGATCGCGAATATACACCGTCTGACCAACCTTAATGGTGTTCCCCACGGCGCAAGTCGCGGTTACCTGGGTTGTGGTGTAAGGATCATAGAGTTCGCCCGCCAACACCGGACGGCACAAAGCATCTGTGCCAATCGGCGCGCCTAATAGCGCCGAGAAGTCTCCCGTGCGGAAAGCTGGAAGGGGCATGAGCCCTGACGTGTTCGCTGCGTTATGGTCGCGGTGCCCTTCATAGTTAAAGAAGAAGAAGGTCTTGTTGCGCTGCTCATACACGTGGGGAAGGTACACGGGGCCGCCGAGCGCGACTCCAAACTGGTTACGGTGTGAATTCGGGCGCTTCAGGTGATTCAAATTATTGAAGTAGTTGTTGGCATCGAGCGCACCATTACGCATGTAGTCGTACACGTCTCCGTGCAAACTGCTGCCCCCGGACTTGGTCACCACATTGATCACGTTTCCGGTACTCCAGCCGTATTGCGCGGTGAACGAATTCTGCTGGACCTTGAACTCCTGCACGTTGTCAGGGGATGGAACGTAAATGACCCCGCCCCAACCCTCACTGGCGTCCCACGAACCGTCCAAAAGAAATGCGGTAGTCCCGAAGTAACCGCCGCCAAAGTTAAAGAATGAAACGTCCTGGTCGGCCGACCCCTGCTCTCCACCCGATGAAATGGTCTGCCTTTGCGAGAGATTGTTGACTGACGAGTTCAATTCCACGAAGTTGAACACGTTGCGAAGATTGAGCGGCAACTCCGTTACCTGCCTGCTGGATATCTCAGCGCCGATATTAGCGTTGTCCGTCTGCAGTAGCGGCGCCTCTGCTGTTACCTCGATTTGCTCGGCTGAGCCAATGGTCATGGTGATGTTTCGACTGGCGGACTGGCCTACTTCCAGCGTGAGCCCTGGCTGCCTATACGTCTTAAAGCCGGCCGCTTCCACGGTCAAGGTGTAAGTTCCAGCCGCGAGGAGCGCGAATGAGAAATTTCCCTCCGTGTCGGTCTTAAAGGCGCGCGTGATTCCCTTCTCAGGGTTACTCAAGACCGCATTCGCGTTCGCGATGCGCGCTCCGGAGGAGTCTGAAACCGAACCTGATAACGAAGCCGTGGAAGCGAGCGTCTGGCCATGTGCAACCGGCAGAACCGAGCTGATTGCGAAGGCAATGACGGCCAGGAACAGAAACAGGGAGAGCCTTCGTAATGTGGGCATCGACGCGATTCCCCCTCTCGTTTTTTGAGTTACGTTATCGATAACTGTATCGAAGCCTGGACATTCTAGTACCGATGCACTATCGCTTGTCAAGACTTTTTTCGAAGCTCAACTTAGTCGAGAATGGGAGACGAACGCGGCTGCTGATCACGCGGCGATCTGTCACACCAGCGCGAAATAGAACTGTGTCGGTCGCCTGAAGGGTTCATGTCGCTCTCAGCCAGCTAGTCATCGGTATCGTTACAGCAAGCGATGTAATGAGAGAAGCAACCCTTTCTCTTGATGAAACTGAGACGGGCTCTTCCCCTCACTGCAAGGAGTCGCCGAAGGTCACGCGAAGGGCATATGCGTATTGGGCTGGGGATTTGGCGGGGAGTCGCACGTGCAACCCGTCGCGGCGTTCGTCGAACTGCAATTTTGCATCGCTGCCCAACAAGGTGACAGATCGCACATGTTGACTGCCCACCGTCCGTGCGAGCGAGTGAATCACCGCTTCGCCGTTGCCTGGCCAGGCAAGTCCGATCGCATAAAGCACGTCGCCCTTGGTCGTAAAACGAAAATCCTCGGGTTTGTAGTTGGCCGTGTCGGTGTCATGGAACGACCCGGCTGCGACTTTGGTCGGACCTTCACCGTAAACCCTCCAGGGGCGAGTACCGTAAATCGCTTCTCCATTGACATTCAGCCAACTGCCAACATCAAGCAGCACTCGCTGTACCTCTTCCGGAATGGTACCGTCTGATCGAGGACCGATGTTCAATAGCAAGTTGCCATTCTTGCTGACAATGTCAATAAGCTGATGAACCACAAACTCTGGTGACTTGAAAGTATCGTTCTGAATGTAGCCCCAAGATTTGTTGCTTACGGAAGTGTCGGTCTGCCACGGCACCGGGCGAATGTCGCCGAGTTGGCCACGTTCGAGGTCGAGCACTCCGGAGTGCTCCTGCATCGCATAGTCCTTATAGTTGATCACCCCCACGTGATCGCTGTATTTCAACGAAGTGTTGTAATAGAAGGCGGCGAAGCGCGTGAGATTCGCGCGGATCGAGGGTTGCCCAATCCACCAGTCGAAGTACACGATGTCAGGATGATATTTCTGGACAAGTTCCGCGCTGCGCGCCAGCCAATCGTCGGCCCATGCTGAGGAGACGTAAGTAAAGTCGTCATTGAGCGGAAGACCCCATGGATTCATCAGCCAGGTATGAGCCGGGCCGTAGAACGCAGCGTATTGCGGATCGTTCACGTCAGAGCGAATCTCGCGCGCCACGCCGAGGAAGAAATCGTGTTCCACTCGGTGTGACGATACTCCGAAATGCAGACCCTCCGCCCGCACTGCCGTTGCCAGTTCTCCGGTTGTGTCGCGGTGAGGTCCCATCTTGACCGCGGTCCAGTCGCTCAAACCGTTGTCGTACATCGCAAAGCCGTCGTGATGCTCCGCCACGGGTACCACGTACTTTGCCCCTGCCTTTTTGAATAATTGCGCCCAGGCTGCTGGATCGAACCGTTCGGCCTTGAACATGGGGATGAAGTCCTTGTAGCCAAATTTGTCCTGTGGTCCGTATGTCGCGACATGGTGCTTGTATTCCTCTGATCCCTCGCGATACATGTTTCGCGGATACCATTCATTCCCGAAAGCTGGAACCGAATACGCTCCCCAGTGGATGAAGATCCCGAACTTCGCGTCCTTGTACCATTCGGGCACCTCGTACTCACGAAGGGATTCCCAATCAGGCCGGAACCGGGCTTGCTGGTCAAGTGCATCGACTTCTTTCAGGAGGGCAGCGCGGGGTGCGTCGTATTTACTGCTGGCTTTCTGCCACATTTCATCGATCGTTCTCGGATTTTCCGAAGCCGTTGGAGCCGTAGCCTTCTGAGCATGCAAAGTCGAACACGCCGATAGCGCTAAGAGAATGCCTCCGAGTTTCCGAAACAACTGCGATGAGAGCGACGGTTGAGAGAACATGAATGTCCTTTCGTCAGCTGCATAGT
>Ga0209577_10001735_pt1 | contig 21504 bp, 25 predicted proteins | sample GraSoiAngelo_109_FD_185874 | JGI IMG/M metagenome (GOLD analysis project Ga0209577, IMG submission 185874) | Grasslands soil microbial communities from the Angelo Coastal Reserve, California, USA - 14_0903_12_20cm (SPAdes) (version 2) | ecosystem: Environmental > Terrestrial > Soil > Grasslands...
AATATCAGTAGCGTCTGAGATACCTACGGCGAAGGGATAAGCGTGACGGGCGTCACACTTATCCCTTCACGGGGTATAGGCCGTGATCCGTGACAGGGCAGCGCCGGGCCTAGCGCGAGGGCTCGGCGCGTGGGCGCGTGCCTCGATCGTCCCGGCTAGCGAGTGCAGGTGGTCGCCGCAAGAGTCGCCGTCCCACGCCGTACCTTCGCGGACCTTGTGGGACTTGCGCTCGCGCTTGCACTTCGGGCGGTAGGCGTGCGATCCATCCTGCGAGTAGCGGTTGCGCCACAGCCACTCCCAAGGCAGGCATCATCGTCGGGGAGCTCCGTCAGCGAGTACTCGATTCCGAAGAATCGGCGCAGACGAGGTTGTTGCGCTCAACGGGGGGCATCGTTGACCCGATCTATCGCTGCTGCGATCTCGATTACGGCGGTTTGCAGCGCGACCACGGCCCGGTCGAGCGTCGCGACGTTTGTATTGAGTCGCTGCACCTGGGCGGCGGCATCAAGGCTACGCACGGCCTCGTCAAGCGTGGCCGTTGATGGCTCACGACCGCCGACTCCCACCACGGCGCGGATGCGATCCTCGAAAGGTCCCATACGTGAGATTGTCCCACCTGTCAAGGGATGAGCGGCGCGGGCCTCCCACATGTGCGCGCAAGCGGCGCTCATCACGAGCGACGCCCAGACACAGAGTCCGTCCGGCCTCCCCGCCGCCGGACGGACTCTTGTCTTGGAGGACGCCTTGGAGGAGGACGGTCCCCTGAGGCGACGCAAGCCTATCGGTTGTTTGCCCGATACGCCATTAACCCGGCGTGATGGCGCGCGTTGTGCTTGGCCCTAGGACATTGTCCGCGCCCGCGCACCTGTGAGCTGAGTCGCACGGCCGTGATCGACGGCGTCATACGCTCTGTGATAGATGCCGCCGCAGAACCCGATTACCAGAATCGAAGCCGTGGCGCGTGACCTCGGGCGCCTCGCTGACGAGCTCGCTGGTTACGCGGGGCAAGATGCTCGTGCGGCGCTCCTTTACTGGCAGAGCGAGCTGCTCGCGGCGGCCGACGATCTGCAGAAGATGACGGCCCGCGAGCGGCTGGCAGCCACTGACCGTGCCTGATTACCGGCGCGCGTAGGCCACCGCCGCGGCGCGATCCGCGCAGCCCTTCATCTCGATTATCAGCCCGTCGCGGAGCGTCAACACGGCGTAGCGAACTCGTCATCGAGCGGCCACTGGCGCGCGCCCTGCGCGTCGGGACGGAAGCCGACGATCACGCGATTGCCCTTCCTCGGTCAGATCCTCGACCCGCCCGAGACGCCGTGCGCGAGGTTCGCGCGCATGCGCGCGAGGATCGCGTCGCGGCTGTGGCAGTTCCTCGGACCGTCCTCGACCGCGCGCCACTTCGCGTCGGGCGCGAACGCTGCCGCGAGCGCGTCGAGATCTCCGTTCGAAAACGCCTCGAACGCGTCGCGCACGAGCTGCGTCGTGCTCACTGACTCATGATCTCACGACATGCTCGCGAGGCCTGCGTGCATGCCTCGCGGCTTGTTTGACGCGCAAGAGCCAAAACGGGACAATCCATCCCGATGGCGAACCCCGACCGCCTCACGGCCCTCGACAGCACGTTTCTGCACCTCGAGGAGCATTCGACTGCGCACATGCACGTCGCGTCGGTGATGGTGTTCGAAGGCGCTGCACCGGCTCCTCAGGAACTCGTCGATCACGTCGTCGACAGGCTGCACCTCGTGCCGCGCTACAGGCAGCGGCTGCGCTACGTGCCGTTCGACCAGGGACGGCCCGTGTGGGCCGACGACCCGCACTTCAACCCGCGCTACCACATCCGTCACACCGCGCTGCCGGCTCCCGCCGACGACGCAGCGCTCAAGCGCCTCGCTGGGAGGCTCTTCTCGCAACGACTCGATCGCTCGAAGCCACTGTGGGAGATCTGGCTCGTCGAGCGAATGGACGGCGACCGCTTCGCGCTGATCGCAAAGACGCACCATGCGCTCGTCGACGGGATCTCGGGGGTCGACATCACGACGGTGCTCTTTGACACCACGCCCAACCCCGTGCCGACGTCGCGTCCGGCGGAACCGTGGGTCGCCAAACCTCTGCCCGGGTCCGCGAAGCTGCTCGGCGAGGCGCTCGCCGAACGCGCGACCGTGCCCTCCGAGATGATGCGCGGCGCGCGCCGGCTGTTCCGCGCCCCGCGCAGGGCGGCCTCGCAGGTGGTCGAGGGAATCGCGAACATCGGCGCCGCGACGCTCACCGGGATCCGCTCGCCGGCGCCCGAGAGTCCGTTCAACGTCGAGATCGGACCGCATCGCCGCTACACCTACCTCGACGCCGACCTCGCGCAGTTCAAGGCGATCAAGGACTCGCTCGGCGGGACGCTCAACGACGTCGTGCTCGCCGTCGTGAGCCTCGCGCTCGGCCGCTACCTGCGCGACCAGCTCAGCTTCCGCACCGACGACGTCGAGCTGAAGGCGATGGTGCCGGTCTCGGTGCGCGCCGAGTCCGAGCGAGGCGCGCTGGGCAACAAGGTCGCCGCGATGTGGGCGCCGCTTCCGGTCGGGATCGACGACCCCGTGGAAAGCCTGCACTACATCGCACAGGCGATGGAGGAGCTGAAGAAGTCGGGGCAGGCGGTCGGTGCGCAGGTGCTCACCAACCTCGCCGGCTTCGCTCCTCCCACGATCCTCAGCCAGGCGGCGCGGCTTCAGGCCAGACAGCGCTTCTTCAACCTCGTCGTCACCAACGTCCCCGGCCCGCAGTTCCCGCTGTACGTGCTCGGGCGCCGCATGAAGGTGCTCTACCCCGTCGTCCCGCTTGCTCGCCGCCAGGCGCTCGGAATCGCGGTCATGAGCTACGACGGAAATCTCGGCTTCGGCCTGCTCGCCGACTTCGACGCGCTGCCCGACCTCGAGTCGATGGTCGGCGACTTTGAGTGGGCGATCGACTCGCTCTCGCGCGCCGCGGGCGTCCGCCGCAAACGCCGGCGCGCGAAGAAACCCCGCACGACCAAGGCATCGTCCGCGGCGATCGCGAGCAACGGCGCCGGCGCCACGCCCTCCGCGAGCGCGCGCTCCGGCAACAGGCACGCACGCGCCGATTAGCGCCGCGGCGCGCCGTCCGTCCGGCGCTCGCGACGCCGCGGTGTCACAGTCGAGGCGGCGGAAGGCCGAGGATACGATCAGGCTGATGCGGATCGCCCTCTGCCAGATGAACGCGACCGTCGGCGACATCGCGGGAAACGGTGCGCGAATACGCGCGAGCGTGCGCGCTGCCGCGGACGCCGGCGCGGAGCTCGTTCTGTTCCCCGAGCTCGCACTCACGGGCTATCCGCCGCAGGACCTGCTCCTGCGCGAGCACTTCTTGGCGGACGCGCGAGCCGAGCTCGAGCGGGTCGCACACGAGGTGCGCGACGTCGTCGCCGTAGTCGGCTTCCCCGAGCGCGCCGCGGACGTGTACAACGCCGCGGCGATCCTCGCCGAGAGAGCGATCGCCGCGATCTACCGCAAGGTCCACCTGCCCAACTACGGGGTGTTCGACGAGCGCCGCTACTTCCACTCCGGCCCTGGCGCCGCGGTGATCGAGCTCGGCGCCTACTCCGTCGGCTTGACCGTCTGCGAGGACGTGTGGGAGCCCGGTCCGCCGGCGACCAACGAGGCGCTCGCAGGCGCGACGCTGATTGCCAACATCTCGGCCTCGCCATACCACGCGGGCAAGGGTCTGGAGCGCGAGCGCATGATCTCCCAGCGCGCGCGCGACAGCATCGCCTGCTATGCGTTCTGCGCTCTCGTCGGTGGACAGGATGAGCTCCTGTTCGACGGCCACTCGTTCGTCGTAGACCACAGCGGCGAGACGATCGCGCGCGCGCGCCAGTTCGAGGAGGACCTTTTGCTGTGCGAGGTCGATCTCGATGCCGCCGCGGCCGCGCGTCTGCGCGACCCGCGCCACCGCTCGCTCGAGGACGCGCCGCGACCCGGTACCGCGCACGCTCAGGTGCTTGCGAAGCTCGCATCGTCCGCCGCGCAGGTGGAGAGATTCGCGGCCGCCCCCTACCCCCCGCCCGAACCGATCGAGCCGCTCGAGGCCGAGGTCTACGCCGCGCTCTGCCTCGGCTTGCACGACTACGTCGACAAGAACGGCTTCGCGCACGTCGTCCTCGGACTCTCCGGTGGCATCGACTCGGCACTCGTCGCCTGCATCGCCGTCGACGCGCTCGGTGCCGAGCGCGTGAGCGCGGCGATCATGCCCTCGCCCTACTCCTCCGCCGAGACGCAGGCGGACGCACACGCGCTGGCCTCCGCCCTCGGCGTCGATGTGCACGAGCTGCCGATCGCGTCGACGATGCAGTCCTATCTCGAGACGCTGCGCGGCGAGTTCAACGGGCGCGAGCCCGACCTCACCGAGGAGAACTTGCAGGCGCGGATTCGCGGCAACTTGCTGATGGCCCTCTCGAACAAGTTCGGCTGGCTCGTCCTCACCACCGGCAATAAGTCTGAGATGTCGGTCGGCTACACGACGCTGTACGGCGACCTCGCGGGCGGCTTCGCCGTGATCAAGGACGTCCCCAAGACGCTCGTCTACCGCCTCTGCGAGTGGCGCAACTCGCCCGCCGCCTCCGCGTCGGGTCCCGTCACACCGATCCCGCGCTCGATCATCGAGCGCGCGCCCTCCGCCGAGCTGCGCCCCGAACAGCTCGACGCCGACTCGCTGCCCCCGTACGAGCTCCTGGACCGCATCCTGCGCGGCTACATCGAGCTTCACCTCGGTCGCGACCAGCTGGTCGAACAGGGGCTCCCGGTAGAGGCGGTCGAGCAGACGATCAGGCTCGTCGACCTCGCCGAGTACAAGCGCCGGCAAGCGCCGCCCGGAATCAAGGTCACCGAACGCGCCTTCGACCGCGACCGGCGCATGCCGATCACAAACCGCTTCGGCGGCTGAGAAGTGTTGTTCTCGGGCCCACGCGCCGCCTCGCGCGCCCGCGTGCGCGCGCGTACTGCACGCGCGCTCGCGCTGATCGCGCTGTGCCCGCTCGCACTCGGCGCGTGCAGCGACACCCTGCAGGACAAGCCCGTCCCGCACAACCAGCTCGAGAGCCTGATGATGAAGCCATATCCCGTGTACTGGCTCGGGGGCTCCTTCCACGGCTATCAGATCACCGAAGCCTCGCAGGATCCCGGCGGCGCAGCCACGATCCAGTACGGCGACTGCGTCGAAGGCGGCCAGAGCACTTGCGTGACGCCGGTACGCGTCGTCACCTCCCCCGACAACAGCTTCATCCCCTTCGGTCACGCGAGACACGGCACCGCCTCTCTGCGCGGGGTCCCCGCGATCGTCGCCGAAGGCGGCAAAGCGGTGCTGTTCGCGACCGGCCCCGTGATCGTCGCGATCTACGCCGTGCACCCGAGCCTCGCCGGGGCTGCGAGCGAGTCCGTCGTCCCGATCAACGCGCCGGGCTCTCCCCGCGACCCGCTGCCCGCGCGCGCTCCCGACACTGGTTTCACGCGCCGGCCGCTGCCGGCGCAGGTGCCCGCACCCCCCCTTCCGCTGAGCGACGCCGGCGCGTGACGCCCGCGCGAGGCGGCGCGCGTCAGCGCACCGCGCGCACCGCGATCGTCATCCGCGTGAGCGCGCACAGCCGCTCGGCGTCGTCGGTGAAGCTCACGTCCCACACCCACGTCGTGCGCCCGCGGTGCTTGCGCTCGGCGAGCGCATGGATCACGCCCGCGGTGATCGGGCGCAGGAAGCTCGTCGCGTTCGCAAGCCCCGTCGCCACGTTCCCGTCGTCGGCCACCGCAGCGAATGTCGCAAACGAGGCGATCGACTCCGCGATCGCCGCGTACACGCCGCCGTGCACGAGCCCCATGGGCTGCTTCAGCTCGTCGCGCACAGTCACCTGCGCGTGCACCGCCTCGTCGCTGTAGGCGAGCAATTCGAGGCCGTACAGCCGGTCGAACCCCTGCGCGAACGCCTCGCGTTCCTCGGCACTCGGCTCGACCATGGCGGCGCCACGATAGCCTAAGTCTCTGGCTCGCCGCCGGCCGCGCGCGGCGTGACTGACCACTCGCACACCAAGCCGCCGCAATGATGATGAGCCGACTCGACGACCTGCCTCCCGACCAGAAGGCGGCGCTTTCGCTGCTGCTGCGCCGCCGCGACAGCTACGCGGGCATCGCCGCAATGCTCAACATCAGCGAGCGCGCCGTGCACGACCGCGCGCACGCCGCGCTCGCAATGCTCGCTCCTCAGCAGGCACGCGCGCTCACGCCCGAGCAGCGCCAAGAGATCGGCGAGTTCCTGCTCGATCAGCAGCGCGCCGAGGGTACGCGCAGCGCGACGCTGCACCTGCTCGAGAGCTCCCCCGACGCGCGCGCGTGGGCCCAGGCTCTCGTCTCAGAGCTCGAGCCGATCGGCGACAGCGCGCTTCCGCGCATCCCCACCGGCGAGACAGCTGCGACCGCCGCCGCCCCTGCGCCAACAGCGCCGGACGCGCGCGCAGACACCGCGACCCCCGCGCACGCGGCGCCGGGGACCGGCCCCGCGCCGGTGCGGGCGCCCGCGGCGGCAACGGCCGCACCCGCGCGCGCCGCCGCGCGGCCGGCGCTTCCGGTCTCGCGCACCGCCGGCGCCGTCCTCCTCGCCCTGCTGATCGCGGGCGTCGTGCTCGCGGTCGTGTTGATTCCCTCCGGCGGCGGATCCTCAAAACACTCGGCTGCGAGTGGCAAAACCCCCCCTTCACGCGGCTCAGCGGCCGCGACCAGCGGAGCTAAACCCACGGTCGACAAGCGCATCACGCTGAGCCCGGTTGAAGCGGGCTCGCACGCGAAGGGCGTCGCGCTGGTGCTCTCCGAAGGCGGCAAAGTCGCGTTCTATCTCGCGGCCGAAGGAATGCCGCCGTCGAACGGCTTCTTCTACGCCGTCTGGCTGTACAGCTCGCCGACCCACACCGAACCGCTCGGCAAGAGCCCGCCCGTAACCTCGAACGGGCGCCTGCAGGGGGGCGCGCTGCTGCCGTCCGACGCGGGGAGCTTCTCGCACCTGATCGTCACTCGCGAGACAAACGAACACCCGAGCAAACCCGGCCCGATCGTCCTCAGCGGCACCTTCGCCCTGCACTGAGAGCAGCGCGCTACGCCGCCGAGCGGCCCGGCGCGCTGTCAGGGCAGAAGCTTGCCCGGATTCATGACGCCGGCAGGGTCGAGCTCTGCCTTGAGCGCGCGCAGCGTCGCGACGCCCTCGGCGCCGACCTCCACGCGCATCCAGCGCGCGTGGTCGCGCCCGACGGCGTGGTGGTGGGTGATCGTGCCGCCGTGCATGCAGATCGCGTCGCTCGCCGCGTCCTTCGCCTCGCGCCACTGCTCGATCTCCTCGCCCTCGCGCTGGCGCGCGAGAAACGTGAAGTACAGCGATGCGCCCGTCTCGTACACGTGCGAGACGTGGCACATCACCAGCGGTGGCGTGCCGCGCGCGCGCAGGGCCTGCTCGAGCGCGCGCGCAACCGCCGCGCGCAAGCGCGTGAGGTTCGACCAGCGCGTGGAGGTCTCGAGCGTCTCGACGAGCACGCCGTGCGTGAGCAGCTCGTCGCGCAGGTACGGCGCGGCGAAGCGTGACCGCCGCCACGCCTCGCCCACGGAGGCGCCCACGCCGAGCCCACCCGCCCGGCGCGCGAGCGCGAGCGCTCGCTTACGCCGCGCCGCGACCTCCTCGGCGGCGCCCTCGAAGCCGAGGATCGCGAGGCACCCCTCGCCGTAGCCGCGCAGTCCCAGGTACAAGCGCCCGACCCGGTCCCTCACGCCACCGGCGCCCGCGAGTGCGAGCGACATGCGCGTCTCGCCCTCGTCGGAGAGGCGCGCGACGTCGGGCATCGCGTGCTCGCCGGCGAGCACGCGCAGCGCGCGCACACCGGCCTCGAAGCCCTCGAAGAAGACACCCTCGTACGCCTGGGCGGCGGGCGCGGCCCGGACCCGCAGCGAGAGCTCTGAGATGACGCCGAGCGTCCCCTCCGAGCCGACGACGAGCGCGCGCAAGTCGGGCCCCGCGGCGGTCGCGGGGAATGGTGCAAGATCGAGCGCGCCGGCGGGCGCACGCATGCGCAGCCCGACGACCATCTTCGCGATCGCGCCGTATCCGCTCGATGCCTGCCCGGCCGAGCGCGTCGCCGCGCAGCCGCCGAGCGAGACGAACTCATACGACTGCGGATAGTGGCCCAGGGTGAGGCCGCGCGAGGCGAGGTGGGACTCGAGCGCGGGCGCGCGCATGCCCGCGCCGACGGTCACGAGCATCGACTCGCGGTCGAGCTCGAGAACGCCGCGCAGGCGGCGTGTGTCGAGCGAGACGACCGCCGCGTGCTCGCCGCGCAGCGGAGCGAGGCCGCCGACTACGCTCGTGCCACCGCCGAAGGGCACGACGGCGATGCGCGAGCGCGTGCAGAGCTCGAGCACCGCGCCCACCTGCTCGGCGCTGGCGGGCAGGACGACTGCGTCCGGCGCCCCCTCCGGCTCGCCGGCGCGCAAGCGCACCAGGTCGGGATAGCCCTTCCCCGCCGCGTGGAGCACACGCTCGGTGTGCGAATCGAGGACGTGCTCGCGCCCCGCGATCTCGCGCAGCGCGTCGAGCGCGCGGGCGTCGAGGGCGGGATCGGGCAAGCGCACGTTCGACAGCGCGACGGGCGGTCGCGGACGCTCGGCCACGCCGACGGTCTCGCGCAGGAAAGCGAGCGCGTGCGGGGGCAGGGTGCTCGAGCTCGTGTCCCTGCCCCAGCCCCACCAGCGCATCACCGGCGGCTCGCGGTCCTCGATCACCGGCACGTTCGTGCGCTCAGCCAATGATCTGCTCCAGGTTCGAGAGCGCCTCGTCGACCGTCCGCACGGCCGCGCGGCGGACCATGACGCTGCCGAGGCGGTTGGCGCCGGTGATGCGGCCGATGCCCCCAGTGAGCGTCTGGCGCAGCTCGATCGTCACCTGCGTACCGGTGCCCATCTGCGCGAGCGTGATTTCGGTCTCGGCCAGGCTGAACAGGCCCTCGAACGGCGTTCCCACGAGCAGCTGCTCCCAGCACAGCGAGCGCGCGACGGGGTCGACGCGCGCGAGCTGGAAGTCCGCGCGCACGACTTTCCCCTTCGCCGTGCGCATCACCTCCGTGAAGGACCCGTCGCGCACGTCCTCTACGCGCTCGACGCGCGGCCACCAGCGCGGCAGGTGGTGCGGGTCGCCGATCAGCTCCCAGACGTCCTCTAGCGGCGCCGCGAAGGTGCGGCTGCGCGTGGCGGTGGGCATGCCTAGCGCCTCACGCCTCGTAGCGCAGGAGCGCGTGCACCTCGCGCGGCGCGACGCGGTCGCGGCCCCCGAGGAACGCGAGCTCGATCAGAAATCCGCACCCGACCACCTCCGCGCCGAGCTGCTCGACGAGCGCGCACAGCGCGAGCGCCGTCCCGCCGGTCGCGAGCAGGTCGTCATGCACGAGCACGCGCGCGCCCGGCGGCACTGCGTCCGAATGCAGCTCCAGCTCCGCGGAGCCGTACTCGAGCTCGTACGCGGCACTGATCGTCGAATACGGCAGCTTTCCCGGCTTGCGCGCGAGCGCGAAGCCGGCGCCGAGCGCGAGCGCGAGCGCAGGGCCGAGCAAGAAGCCTCGCGCCTCGGCCGCCACGACCACTTGCGGGCGCAGTGCGCGCGCGAGCTCGGCGAGCCCGCGCACCGCGTCGGCGAGCGCGTCGCGATCGGCGATCAGGGGTGTGATGTCCTTGAAGCTGATGCCCGCGCGCGGGAAGTCCGGGATCTCGCGCACGAGCTCGCGCAGGCGCGACTCGACGTCGGGCGTCAACGTCGCCGACATGCCCGCCGAGCTTCGACTCCTCATCAGCGCACAATTTTGCGCAGGTCGCGCACGAGCAGCAGGTGCTTGAGATGCGTCGCGACAGCGGCGAGGTTCTCGAGCGCCTCGATCGCCTCCTTGCGGCGCTGGGCGTTGCGCGAGCGCAGCGCGGGGGCGAGAATCTGCTGCAACAGATTTGCCTCGCGGTCTGCGGAGGAGCGGAACACGCGCAGGTTGCGTCCGCCGACGCCGTAGCGCGCAAGCTCGGTGACGGCGGCGATGATCTCGCGCTCGGTCTCGTCGAAGTAGCGCACCCCGCCGCGCAGCTCGCCCTTGACGACGCCGTACTCTTCGAGCTCGCGCACGAGCTTGTCCTCCGCCTTCGTCTCTGCGAGGACGTCTTCCATCGAGTACAGCGCGCCCGTCGCCTCGCGCACGCTGACGCTTGGGCGCCACACCCTCCCGCTGTCACGAGCGCGGCCGGGGGCGAGCGTGGTCTCCTCGGCACGGCCCGACGCGAGCTCCTGGCGGATCACACGCAGCGGCAGGAACTCATCACGCTGCATGCGCAGGATCGTGCGCAGCCGCGCGACGTCCCCCTGCGTGTACAGGCGGTAGCCGCCGGGGGTACGCCGTGGCGCGAGCAGCTTCTGGTCCTCGAGGTAGCGGATCTTGGAGATCGAGATCTCGGGAAACTCGTTGCGCAGCGCCTTGCAGACGGCACCAATCGTGAGCGACTTGCTGCGCGAAGCGACGCCGTCGGGCAGCGAGCCGGCGGCGGCCGCGCGTCCGGCCCGCCTCTCGGCGCCGCGCGGCGCTGGATCGGTTGCCGTCTGGGGAGCGCGCGCTGCCATCAGCGCCCGTGGAAGGTCAGCTTGTACTTGCCGATCTGCACCTCGTCGCCCTCTTCCAGGCGCTGGGACTCGATCCGCGAGCGGTTGACGTACGTGCCGTTCAGCGACCCGAGGTCGTCGAGGTACCAAGCATCGCCGCGATGGATCATCAGCGCGTGGTCGCGCGAGACCGTGATGTCGTCGAGGAACACGTCCGAGTCGGGTCGCCGTCCGATGCGTGCGCGCTCACCATCCAGGGCGAAGCTCTCCCCCACCCGCCCGCCGCCCGCGCGGATCACGAGCGCGGGACCGTGCGCGATGACCTCGTCGAGATCGACGGCTTCGAGCTCGCCCGTCTCGCCGACGCGGTACGTCGCCGTCACGGGGTCGGCGCCGCTCTCGCCGCGCGCGAGCAGCGCGCCGCAGCGCTGGCAGTAGTTCGCGCCCTCGTTATTGACGAAACCGCACTCGGTGCAGTGCAGCGCCATCGCCGCGTGCTCAGCTCGCGCCGTCGGCCTCGGCGGAGTCCGGCGCCCGGTTGGCGAGGATGTCCGTGAGCCGCTGGACGTCCTCGCCCGTGATCAGCACCTCGCCACCGTCGTGCTTCTTGCGCAGGCGGTTTACGAGCTCGGCGCGCAGGATGTCGATCTTGCCGTGGAGGATCCTGCGCTTGTAGGAGATCTCGGTCTCCTCCTCGGTGAGCTGGCGGATCACCTCTTTGAGCTCGACGTCGCTTAGCATCGCGAGGTCGGGAAAACTGTCGTCCATAGTGCGCTGTTCTCCTCTGGCGGGCATTGAGGGCCGCCGCGCGCGACCCGGCTTCAGGTGCGGAGCGCGACGGCCGGAACGGCTACGAGTATAGCCCAGAAGGTCAGGCTGAGCTTGAGGCTATGGGGAGCTAGCGCTGACGGCGCGCAGGCCGCTGCGCACGTAGAGAACGGTCGCGAGCAGCGCGAGCGCGAGACCCACATAGAGCAGCACTTCGCCGAGGCCGCCGAGGCTGACCATCGCGAAGAAGAACGAGCCCATGACCGGGGCGACGGCAAGCCGGCCGGGCCAGTTGATGCGGATCTCAGCGCCGCGCGCGAGCGCCAGGCGGCCGAGTACGAGCATCGCGACCTCTCGACCTGCGAGCACCGCGAGCGCCCAGCGCGGCAGCAGCGAGAAGCGCCAGCAGACGGCCGCGCCGCTGACGACGAGCAGGCGGTCGGTGACGGGGTCCATGAGCGCTCCGAGGCGGCTGTACTGCCCGCTCATGCGCGCGGCGATTCCGTCCGCGTAGTCGCCCCAGCCGATCACCGCGAACAGCGTCGCGGCAGCCGCGTCGCGCCCGTCGCTGCTCGTGAACGCGAGCACGAGGAACACGGGGATGAGCGCGAGGCGCACGAAGCCGATGGCGTTGGGGATCGTCCACGGCCGCAGCGGCTCGCCGGAGCGCGTCTGCGGTGGCGGTGAGCCCGAGCGGTCTAGGCCAAGCAGGCGCGCCGCGCTGAGGCGGCGCTCGCCGGGGCCGCGCTCGCGCTCCGGAGGACGATGCCCTAGGGGACGCTCGGCCACGTCGCGTCGAGCCCCTCGAGCAGGACGGCGGGGTCGTCGCTCAGCAGCACAGCGGGCGCCTCGGCACGTCCGCGTCGGATCTGGACCTCGATCGAGCCCTCCTCGAGCGCGCGCCGCCCGACGGTTAGACGCAGCGGACTGCCGAGCAGCTCGGCATCGGCGAACTTCTCTCCGGGCCCCGCGTCGCGGTCGTCGAAGACGACGCTCACCCCGGCTTCGCGCAATGCGCGATAGACGCCCTCGGCTGCGTCTCGCTCGCGCGTGCCGGGCGCGCCGATCGCGACCAGGTGCACCTCGAACGGCGCGATCGCACGCGGCCATGAGATCCCGTGCTCGTCGGCGAACTGCTCGACTGCGGCCGCCACGATGCGCGCGGGGCCGATACCGTACGAGCCCATCCAGATCGGCAGCTCGTTGCCGCGCTCGTCGAGGTAGCGCGCGTCGAGCGGCTCCGAGTAGCGGGTGCCGAGCATGAAGATGTTTCCGACCTCGATTGCGGATTCGATCACGAGCGGCTCGCCGTCGCGAATGAGCACGCCGTCCTGCTCGCGCACGTCGGCGCTGGCGCGCGCGACCTCGACGTTTGCCGCGTAGCCGTCGCCGAGCGCGATCTCGTCCTCGCCGGCGGCACACGGAGCCATGTACTCGTGCGCGCCAAGCCCGCCCATCATGCCGACATCGGACTCGACGCGGTAGTAGCGCAGGCCGGTGCGCTCCATGATGCGGTCGTATGCGCCGACGTGCATCGCGTAGCGCTCCTCGAGCCCCGCCTGGTCGCGGTCGAAGGTGTAGGAGTCCTTCATGATGAACTCGCGCGTGCGCAGCACGCCCGCTCGCGGGCGCGGCTCGTCGCGCTCCTTGACCTGGAAGTGGTAGAGGATCAGCGGTAGGTCGCGATAGGAGCGCACGATCTGCGAGACGTGGAACGTGACCGCCTCCTCGTGCGTCATCGCGAGCACGAGCGGGGAACCCTTGCGGTCGGTGAGCTTGAACAGCGCGTCGATGTCGTAGCGGCCCGTCTTGCGCCACGGCTCGGCCGGCTGCAGCACGGGCATCAGCATCTCCTGGCCGCCGATGGCGTCGATCTCCTCGCGGATGATCCCGACGACGCGCTCATGCACGCGCCAGCCGGCGGGCAGCCACGTCCACATCCCCGCGCCGAGCTGGCGGATCAGCCCTGCGCGCACCATCAGCTTGTGCGAGGTCGCCTCCGCGTCGGCGGGCGGCTGCTTCTCGGTCGGCAGGAGGTAGTCGCTCAGGCGTGTCATCTCTTCCTCGCGGCGCGCGCGGCAGGCGTCGAGCGTATACGGCCGCGAGTCCGCGCGCGGCCGCACGACGGACGCGGCCGGCCGCACGGGCTCTGATAGAACAGCGGGCACGACCGCTGACCAACGAACGACGGACCCTCAAAAGGAGCTCTACAGCTATGGCGTTTTCCGTTCCGCCGCTGCCCTACCCATACGACGCGCTAGAGCCGCACATCGACAAGGCGACGATGGAATTTCACCACGACAAGCATCACCAGGCGTACGTGGACAAGGCGAACCAGGCGCTCGAGGGAACCGACTACGCGGACGCGTCAGTCGAAGAGGTGCTGAAGAACCTCTCGAGCCTCCCCTCCGACAAGCAGGCGGCGGTGAAAAACAACGCCGGCGGCCATTACAACCATTCTCTCTTCTGGGAGATCATGAGCCCGGACGGGGGCGGGGAGCCCGAGGGCGAGCTGGCAGCGGCGATCGGCTCGGCGTTCGGCTCGTTCGCGGACTTCAAGGCGCAGCTCAAGGAAGCCGGCGTCAACCGGTTCGGCTCGGGCTGGTCGTGGCTCGTGCGGGACGGGTCGGGGCTCGCGGTCGTCTCGACGGCGAACCAGGACAGCCCGATCTCCGACGGCAAGACGCCGCTGCTCGGCGTCGACGTCTGGGAGCACGCCTACTACCTGCAGTACCAGAACCGGCGCCCCGACTACATCGACGCGTGGTGGAACGTCGTCAACTGGCCCGCGGTCGCGGAGTGGTTCTCGGCCTCGGGCTGAGCCGGGCGCAACCGCCGCGCCGGTGAGTTCGGCGGCTGCGAGCACGCTGCGCGGCTGAACGCGGCTCGGCTCCACGCGCTCCAACGATGCTGCTCCCATTCGATGCCGTCGGCGAGGGGCCCGCGGTCGTGCTTCTGCACGCCGGTATCGCGGACCGCACGATGTGGCGGACCCACCTGGAGCCGATCGCCGACTCCACCCGGCGCGCGATCGCGCTCGATCTGCCCGGTTTTGGCGAGGCGGGATTCGAGTCCGGGCCACAGTCGCCGTGGGAGGACGTCCTGCAGACACTGCGCGTGCTGACGACCGATCCCGTCGCGCTCGCCGGCAACTCCTACGGCGGCGCGGTCGCGATGCGCGTCGCCGCGATCGCGCCAACCCAGGTCTCGGCGCTCGTGCTGATCTCGGCTCCCGCGCCCGGCGCCGAGCCGTCTCAGGAGCTGCGCGCGGCGTGGGAGGCCGAGGAGTCCGCGCTGCGCGAGGGCGACGTCGAGCGGGCGGTCGCGTCCGTCGTCGACGCGTGGACCCTTCCCGATGCGCCCGACGATCTCCGCGAGCGGATCGCCGCGATGCAGCGGCGGGCTTTCCTGCTCCAGCAGGCGGCGGGCGAGGCGGGAGAGGGCGAGGACCCGCTCGGCGACCGCCTCGACGCCCTCGCCGAGCTGCGTATGCCGGCGCTCTGCGCGGCGGGGGCGCGTGACAAGCAGGACTTCCTCGGGGCGGCGGAGCTTCTCGCGCAGACGCTTCCAAACGCGCGCCACGCGACGATCGCCCGCGCCGGACATCTGGCCCCGCTCGAGCAGCCGGCCGCCTTTCGCCGCCTGCTGATCGACTTCCTGGACGGCGTCAGCGGCGGCTGAAGCGGCGCCCGGCGACCGGAGAGGCGTCCTCGTCGAGCGCGATTCGCTCCGGCGGCGCCGCGTGGGCCGCGCCCGGGCGCTCGGCCTCCGGCGAGGCGGCGAGCATCGACTCGAGCACCGCCTGTGCCGTCTGCTCCTCCTCCGCCGCGGCGGCCTCGAGCGCGGCGATGCGCTCGGGCGTCATCGCGGTCGCGTCCTCGTTCTCCTCGAGCCAGCGCCGGGCCTCCGCGGCCGCGGCGTCGTCGCGCTGCACCTTCTTGCCGGCGGCGTAGTAGCGGTCGATCTCCGCGAACAGCTCGTCGACGAGGCGCTCGGTCGGCACCTTCTTGAGCGGCTCGCCCTTGGAGTAGATCATGCCCATGTCTTTGGCCCCGGTGATGCCGAAGTCGGCGTGGCGCGCCTCGCCGATGCCGTTGACCGCACAGCCGAGCACGGAAACCTCGATCGGGTCCTCGTACTCCGCAAGGCGCCGCTCGACCTCTGCGACGACCATGTCCATGTCGAACTGCAGCCGCCCGCACGTCGGGCAAGCGATCAGCACGGGGCCGCGCTCGCGCAGCTTGAGCGCCTTGAGGATCTCCCACGCGACCTTCACCTCTTCCTCGGCGTGGAACGTCGAGAGCGAGATGCGGAGCGTGTCGCCGATCCCGTCAGCGAGCAGCGTGCCGAGCCCAACCGCCGACTTCAGCGAGCCCGACCACTTCGTCCCCGCCTCCGTCACGCCGAGGTGCAGCGGATAGGGAATGCGCTCCGCCAGCAGGCGGTTCGACGCGATCGTGTTCGGTACCGAGGTCGACTTCATCGAGACCTTGAAGTTGTCGTAGTCGAGGCTCTCCATCAGCTCGACGGTCTCCACCGCTGCCGTCACGAGCGCCTCGACCGGATTCGAGTACTCGAGCTCGCGCAGGTGCTTGGGCAGCGAGCCGGAGTTGACGCCGACGCGCAGCGGCGTCCCGTGCTCGCGCGCCAGCGCGATCACCTCCGCGACCTTCTCCGCGCCGCCGATGTTGCCGGGGTTCAGACGCACGCAGTGCGCGCCGATCTCGATCGCCTTCAGCGCGAGCGTGTGGTTGAAGTGAATATCCGCGATCACGGGGATTGGCGACTGTTCGAGGATCGTCTCGAGCGCCTGCGCGTCCCGCTCACGCGGCACCGCCACGCGCACGATGTCCGCGCCCGCCTCCGCGACGGTGCGGATCTGCTCGATGGTCGCCTCGACGTTCGCCGTCTCGGTCTTCGTCATCGTCTGGACAGCGACCGGCGCGCCGCCGCCGATCGGCACCGTCCCAACCATGATCTGGCGCTCTGAGGCCATCGCGACCATTGTACGGAGCGCCTCTCGCCGCCCCGTTGCGCGCTTGTTGCCCGCCGCGGAGTTGGACCCGCGCGCACGCGCGCAGCGCTCTGCGCGAGACAATCCCTGCCGATGCCCGAGCGCGCCGCCAGCGACGTCTACGCGACCGCGCGCGGACCGCTCGCTCGCATCGCCTCGCCGCTGGCCGCGCGCGCGCGGCGCCGCCGCCACGAGCGCTTCTTTGCCCTCACCCGCCTGTCCCCCAGCGCCCGCGTGCTCGACGTCGGCTGCGGGGCGCTCGGACTGCGCGCGCTCGAGCCGGATCTCGACATCACGGGCGTCGACATCCTCGACATGCCGACCTACCCGGGGCCGTTCGTGCGCGCGGACGCGAGCGAGGGCCTCCCGTTTGCCGACGGCGAGTTCGACCTCGTGTACTGCTCGAGCGTGATCGAGCACGTGCCGCGCGCGCGCCGTGCGGCGTTCGCTGCCGAGCTGCGGCGCGTCGGCCGGGGGTGGTTCGTGCAGACGCCCGCGTTCTCTTTCCCGGTCGAGCCGCACTCGCTGCTGCCGGCCGCCCACTGGCTGCCGCGCGGGCTGCGGCGCCTCTACTGGCGACTTGGCGCGAGCGGCGGCTGGGAGGAGATCTCGCTGCTGCGGCGCTCGGAGCTCGAGGCGCTGTTCGGCGCCGCGGTGCCCGAGCGCTTAGGGCCGTTCGTCAAGAGCTGGGTGTCGGTGCGAGCGCATGCGTGAACGCGTCGATCGCAGCTTCGATTTCGCGGCGATCGACGTCGAGGTGCGTGACCGCGCGCACGCGGCGGGAGTCGAGCGCGAGCGCGTCGACGTGCTCGGCGATGCGATCGACGAGCGCCGGCGCGTCGTCGACCGCGAAGATCACGATGTTCGTCTCGACGGTCTCCGGGTCGATCTCGACACCGGGCAGCCGTGCGAGCGCGCGCGCGAGCAGCTGCGCATGCTCGTGGTCTTGCGCGAGCCGCTCGACGTTGTTCTCTAGCGCGTAGATGCAGCCCGCGGCGACGATCCCCGACTGCCGAAGCGCACCGCCGAGCATCTGCTTGTAGCGCCATGCCTCCTCGATCAGCTCACGCGAGCCCGCGAGCACCGCGCCGACGGGGGCCCCGAGGCCCTTGCTGAAGTCGATCCACGCGGTATCGAAGCCGCTCGCGTAGTCGCCCGCCGCGACGCCCGAGGCGACGACGGCGTTCATCAGGCGAGCACCGTCGAGGTGCGCTCGCAGGCCGTTCTCGCGCGCCAGCGCGAGCACCTCGCGAATCGTCGCAAGCGGCCACACGCGTCCTCCGCCCATGTTCGTCGTCTGCTCCACCGACACCAGGCGCGAGCGCGGCGCGTAGCGGTCGCCGGGCGCGTGGAGCACGTGCGCGAGCTGCGTCGCGGTGAAGATTCCGCCCTCCCCGTCGAGCGTGTGCAGCATCGCGCCCGCGAGCTGTGCGGGGCCGCCCGCCTCGGCGATCACGGGGTGCGCGGTCCGGTCGAGGATCACCTCGTCGCCGCCCGGGCGGATGTGCAGCCGCAGCGCGATCTCGTTGCACATCGTTCCGCTTGGCATGAACACCGCCGCCTCGTGACCCAACAGCTCCGCGACGCGGCGCTCGAGCTCGCGCGTCGTCGGGTCCGCGCCGCGCTGCTCGTCACCCACCTCGGCGGCGGCGATCGCGGCGCGCATGCCCGCGCTAGGACGCGTCTGCGTGTCGCTGTGCAGGTTGACGGGCGCCACGCCGGCTCAGCCGCCGAGGCGGCTGATGTCGTTGCTGAGGCCGTTGAGGACGAGGAATGCCAACAGCACGATCCCGACCGAGCTGAAGCGGTACATCGCGCCGACCGAGATCCGCGTCCCGCGCACCTTCTCGGCGATCGCCCACAGGACGTGCCCGCCGTCGAGCGGCAGGAACGGGAACAGGTTGATGACGGCGAGGATCAGCGAGACGAATGCGAGGAACACGAGCGCGTAGCCCGCGCCCGCGACGACGGTTTCATGCGCGGCTTCGGTGATGCCCACGATGCTGCGCACCTGGTGGCGAGCTTTGGAGCTGGTGAGCGCGTGCCCGAAGCCGGTGATCGTCTGTGTCGTCACATGCCACATCACATTCAGCGACGTGCCCGCGGCGGCGCCCACGCCATAGGCCTTCGGCGAGCCGAAGCCGAAGCCGAGCAGCATCCGCTTCTCGCTCGGGCTGTAGCGTGGATACACCGACTCGGTGAGGGTGCGCCCGCCACGGCGGATGGTCAGGCGAACCGGCGTCCCCGCTTTGCATCCCGCAACCAGCGCGCCGGCGCAGCGGTGCGCGTCGATGCGCGCGCGAACGCTCGCGATCGTCCCGCCGGCACCGTCCGCGGCGAGGATCTTGTCGCCGGGCTTGAGCGCGGCCGCTGCGGGGCTCCCGCTTTCGACCACCGCCACCGACGTGCTCGGGACGACGGTCCGCACCGAGGGGACGAGGTCTTCGAGCGCGAACGCGCCATTGAGGTTGCCGCTCAAGAGCACGGCGGCAAACAGCACGAACGCGATCAGCACGTTTATCACCGGACCCGCGAGGATCACGACGACGCGCTTCCACGGCGGCTGCATGGAGAACCCGCGCACGGCGACGCGCGCGTCCGTCGTCCGCAGCTCTTCGGGCGTCATGCCGGTGATGCGCACGTACCCGCCGAGCGGAAGCGCGCCGATCGCGTACTCGGTCTCGCCCCTTTTCACGCTCACGAGCTTCGGCGGGAAGAACAGCGAGAAACGCTCGACGCGCATGCCCACCGCCTTCGCGACCGCGAAATGCCCGAGCTCGTGCAGGATGATCAGCACGACGATGCCGAGGATCGTGAGGACCCAGCTCATGATTCGTTCAGTGTGGCAAGGAGCGCGCGCTCATCCGAGCGTCGCCGCCGCCGCGGTCGCCTGCCGGCGCGCGAGCGCGTCGGCATCGTAGAGCGACTGGAAGTCGCGCACGGGGCTCGAGCCGAGCTCGTGCAGCGTTCGCTCGATCACTTCCGGGATGTCCAGGAACGCGAGCTCGGCGCGTAGGAACGCGTGCACCGCGACCTCGTTCGCGGCGTTGAGGATGCACGGAGCAGTCCCCCCGGCGCGGGCAGCCTCGCGAGCGAGGTACAGGCAGGGGAACGCGTCGACGTCGACCGCTTCGAACGTCAGCCTCCCGATCGCCGCGAGATCGAGCGCGGCGATCGGAAGCTCGACGCTTTCGCCCGAGTGAAGCGCGTAGGAGATCGCGATGCGCATGTCGGGCGGACCGAGATGAGCGAGCGTCGCGCCGTCCGCGAGCTCGATCAGGCCGTGGACAAGCGACTGGGGATGTACGAGCACGTCGATGCGCTCGTATGGCAGACCGAAAAGGTGGTGCGCCTCCATCAGCTCGAGGCCCTTGTTCATCAGAGTCGCGGAGTCGATCGTGATCTTGCCGCCCATCGCCCATGTCGGGTGCGAGAGCGCCTCCTCGACGGTCACGTCCTCGAGCTCTGCACGCGCGCGACCGCGGAACGGTCCGCCGCTGGCGGTGATCGTCAGGCGCTCCACCGAGCCCGGCGCTTGCCGCGAGAGCAGCTGGTGCAGCGCCGTGTGCTCCGAGTCCACGGGCGTGATGCGCGCGCCCGTCGCTTCGGCGAGCGCGACGACCAGCTCGCCGCCGACGACGAGCGACTCCTTGTTCGCGAGCGCCAGGTCGATCCCCTCCCCGAGCGCCGCGACGGTCGGCGCGAGCCCGGCGGACCCGACGAGCGCGTTCAACACCAGGTCCGCGCCCGAGTCGACGATCAGTTTCACGAGCCCATCCGCCCCGGCGAGCACCTCGCCGTCCGTCCACGCCTCAGAAGCGCGGGCCGCCATGTGCTCGTCGGCGAGCGCGATCGTGCCGACGCCATGCGCCCGCGCCTGCTGCACGACCGCCTCCCACGAGCGCTCCGCGGACAGGCCTACGAGCTCGAACTCGCCGCTGCGCGCGCACACGTCGAGTGCCTGCGTGCCGACCGATCCAGTCGAGCCGAGGATCACGAGCCGCTTGCGCTCGGATATCTCAGACGCGTTCATCGTGCGGGTGAGCGTAGCTCGCACGCGTCATGGGCACGCGAGCAGGCACCCGACCGGGGGGAACCGGGCAAGCCGGCTCCCCCCGGGTTACCTCCCCCTGTGCAGCCTGTGCACAGCCGCTGCCCCCGTCGGCTTCCCAGAGCGCTCCGTACCGCCGTGGTCGAGCGTGCGGTGCAGCAGCTTAAAGGCGGTCTTTCCCCCTTTCTCGGCGACTAGCGTATACGACGCCCCGCGATTCGTCTCTGTAATCGCGAACGACCGGGCATCGCTCCTCCGTGCGGCGGATCCTCGGCCGCTCGCGCATGATCACCGCGTCAGCTGGGTACGCCTTCAGATGGGATGAGAGATGCCGGATTGATACGCGCGGTCGAGCGCATCACGCTCGCGTGCAGCGCCCTCTCGGCCGCCGCCGGCGACCTCGCGGTCGCTCGGCGGCACGGCGAGCTGCCGCCGGCGGGGACTGTGGAGGAGCTCAACGTCGAGGTCGCACGCGTGTGCGAGCTCGCCCACGAGCTCGGCCGCTGCGCAGAGCATCTCGACGAGCTCGCAGGTGCCCGCAGCGGGTAACAGGACGCCCTGAAGCGGGTAGCGGACGGGTGGAGAGGTAGCGGACGCATAGACGGAAATTGCGTGCTTGGCTAGGGCGCGAAGCGGGTATCTATGAGCGCGGGATGAGTGACGCGAGGATGATTCGCGCGATCGACGGCATGGCGTTCGCGCGCGGCGTGCTGTTTGCTGCAGCCGGCGACATGATCCTCGCGCGCTATAGCGACGAGGCGCCAGGCGGCGATGTCGGAGACGAGCTGGATCTGGAGCTCGAGCGCCTGTGCGATCTGGCCCATGAACTCGAGCGCTGCGCCGCCACCGTCGGCGCTGTGAGCGGCGTGGCCGCGTCGTCCGGAGTGACGAGCCCGCGTCCTCTCTTCGTGCGCGCCGGAGATCGGGCTCGAGCCGCGGGTGCGCGCCTCGCGCTTCGGAGCGAACCGAGCAGGATCGACGGACCTCAGGCTCCCTGAGCCTCTTCCTCCTCCCACTC
>Ga0209577_10001736_pt1 | contig 21502 bp, 18 predicted proteins | sample GraSoiAngelo_109_FD_185874 | JGI IMG/M metagenome (GOLD analysis project Ga0209577, IMG submission 185874) | Grasslands soil microbial communities from the Angelo Coastal Reserve, California, USA - 14_0903_12_20cm (SPAdes) (version 2) | ecosystem: Environmental > Terrestrial > Soil > Grasslands...
TCGTTATTTCAGGCACAGAGGACGACGTTCTGGACCTCGCTATCCTGCACGCCAAGACAGTGAAGCCGAACACGATTCCGTTGTGATTCCGAACAGCATCCGGTCTGAAGGGGAACGGAATTTCATATATGTATGGTGGCAAATGGGTACCTAACAAGTCGCATGCGATGGGAAGCGGCAATGAATTCCACGTTGGGCCACACATCATGATCATCGGACTGGATCAAAAGATGTTGCAGACATTGAACCAGGACGGATCGAATGGTGAGCCCTACGTCAACCATCTTCCAGGTCACCACCCCGAGCTATTTCTGGTGATCCCGATCAGTGAATGGGATGATGCAAACGGCCCCACTGTTGGGGCAGTAACGCGATAACTCTCCGAGAATTGCAGAAAGCGCAAATGGACGTGCGTTTGTTGCGACATTGCTTGCGTCGCGTTAATCCAAAGGAGAAGAGCAGTTCGACACGTCGTCTCGTTGGCATTGCCGCTTTACGACGTGACGGCCTGCGTGTACCGATCTACCGTGACTTTGTAGTTCGAATGGCGCAACAGTTTCTGCATCGTCTTGATGTCCTTGCCATCCGCTTTCATTAAAGGTCCGAAGGTGTGTCGTAGAGTATGCCACCCGACGTGCACCGTGATACCTGGAACTTCTAATGCCGGTTTCAGGTGTCCGCGGTAGACTGACTCCGGGATGGGATCTGTACCAAGGACTGTCCCAGTGAACTCCCAATCGCATGGGAGATTAGATCATGACCTTCGTGCGAATGGACAAGTGGCTTTGGGCGGCCAGATTCTTCAAGACGCGAACATTGGCCGCACGAGCTTGTGAACTCGGTAGGATTCAGTCCAATGGACAGCCCGCCAAAGCTGCGCGTGAGGTTCGGATTGGAGACATGTTGCGAGTGACAAACGACGGAGGCGACTTTCAGGTGGAGGTCCTGCTTCTCAGCGAGCTGCGTGGCCCGGCTTCTGTTGCACAAACGCTGTACCGCGAAACCGAGGCGAGCCGGGAACTGCTCCTGAAGGTGGCAGCGGAGCGTAAGGCGATGAAACAGTTCGAACAGTTACCCGCAGGCAGACCGTCCAAACGTGATCGCCGGAAAATCATCCAGTTCCGGGGGAGAACCTGAGCGCATGGCGCATGAGGGCCAATCCCGAAGTGATTTCAGTAGACTCGAATCGGGCATTACGTCCGTATTGCCGACTAATTTAGGAGTGCCGCGGCAGCCCAAGACGATGACGGTCCTTCGGCATCATGAGCCGGGCGACCGCAGCACTTGCCAGAGACAGGCCTGCGCAAATCAACATGACAATTCGGAATCCAAATACAAATGCTTCCCCAATGGATTCCTTGATGGCGGTTTTCGCACCGGGATTGAGGCCCGGGGGCACCTGTAATCCGGCGAGCTTGATCTCGTTCGCTTGAATCACCTGCAGAATGCCAGGCGGGAGCGCGAAGCCAGCCAAGCTTCGATTTAGGCGAGAACCAAACCCGTTCACCATCACAATCCCAAGGACTGCAATGGCAAGTACGCCCGCGACGCGCGCCACTGCATTGTTGATTCCAGAAGCCGTGCCGACTCGATCTTGATTTACTGAATTCATCACGACGGTAGTGAGAGGAGCTACGGTGACGGCCATCCCGAACCCCAGAACAACCACCGCCGGGAAGAACGTCTTCCAGTAGTTATCTCCAACGGAGGGCACAGCGAACAGAACGAAACCCAACGCGGCAATGAGAGGGCCAATGATCAGTGGGCCTCTTGCGCCATAGCGGGCGACAAGTCCGCCAGACCATCGGGAAAGCAAGAACATAAGAAGAATCAAGGGAAGGACGGCAGCGCCGGCGGCCGTTGTGGAGTATCCCTGGACCTGGATCAGGTTCAACGGGAACAAGAAGAAGAAAATTCCGATAGCGGCATAAAGAAAAAGCGTGAGCAGGTTCGCGCCACTGAAGCTGCGGGATCCGAACAGTGTGAGAGGGAGCATCGGCGCAGTGACGTTAGCCTCGACAAGCACGAACGCAATAAGACTGCCGAAGCCAATGATCAAACTCCCGAAAACCAGTGGATTACTCCAACCCAGGTTGACCGTTTCGATGAAGCCGTAAACCAAACCGCCTAATCCGACGGTGGCAAGAATCGCTCCTAACCAATCTACGCGATCCGCAATGACGCTGCGGCTCTCCGGAATCCACCAAACCGAAATAGCGATGACGGCCGCCGCAAGCGGGAGATTGATGAAAAATACCCAGCGCCAGGAACCATGCTCAACCAGGGAGCCGCCAAAAACCGGCCCGATGGCGGTGGTGATCGCCGTAAAGCCCGACCACGTGCCGATCGCCTGGCCAACAATCTTTTCGTCGAAAGAAGTACTGATAATCGCAAGGCTGCCGGGTACCAGGAGTGCAGCTCCCACACCTTGAATGCTTCTAGCGATGATCAATTGATGATTGTTCGAGGCAAAGCCGCAACCCGCGGAAGCAACGGCAAAAATCGCTACACCCACCACGAACATCCGACGCCGGCCAAGAAGGTCGCCAAGCGAGCCGCCAAGTAGAATTAATGCACTCAGAAAGAGTCCGTACGACTCGACTACCCATTGCACATCCACCACCGTTGCGTGAAAACTGGCCTGAAGCGCAGGCAGAGCCACATTGACAACCGTGCTATCGATGAAGGCCATGCTGGACCCGAGAATAGTTGCGGCGAGTATCCAGGGTCTCGCTTCTGCACCACACGGAACTCCGGGTCCCACTGATCGCATTGCGGCTTCATCGCAAGGCGTTCTCATGGAGGCTATGGATGACATTCACGATCCATTAGGTTCTGAAGATCGGCGGAGCCGAGCACGTGGCGCGAATTCGATGAAGGGGTGGGGTGTACTTGTGCGGCTGAAGGGGCTCCGAAGCAGGGCAGGCGTACAGCTAAGAGGACAGGAAGCAGTACACTACGTAAGTTATCAGCGCGCTCATCCAGATCCCATTTGCAAGACCAATCAAAAAATCACGAGACTCGCGGAAGTCGATCTCACGAATAAACGCCGGATACGTTGCGTGATCTTCAAATCGCATAGCTGTTGACTAGATGCGTCAAGAGTGCGCAGCTTGGATAAGGTAATCACTGTATTTTTTCCAATCTTCCTGCTGATAACCCCTCCTCTCGCAGGGACTCGCCAGAGGTGAAAGCGACAGTCCGTTAACTCTGATACTGTGAATGCAGAGGATTAAACGCGCAGACTATTGCACGGTTACGGTCACCGAACTTGTGTGGAACGTATTGCCACTCGTTCCTGTGACAGTCAGTTTGTGAGGGATGCCGCGTGCAGCGTAATTGTCAGCGCTCACGGTCAGTGTTGATGTTCCGGATCCCGTCACCGAGGTTGGATTCAAACTGGCAGTCACATGGGGTGTGGCTCCGCTGACATTGAGATTTACCGTTCCAGTGAATCCGCCCACGGCGGTCACGGTCACGGTAAAAATAACACTCGATCCACGCGCGATGGTCTGGCTGACAGGTGAAGCGCTGATCGAGAATAACGGCTGCGCGAACACTTTCACGAAGGCGGCCTGTGAAGGCACTCCAGAATTATTGATGATGAACAACAGGTAGTATCCGGGGGGAGCCAGGCTGCCGTTCTTGGGACCGTTCACCGTCAGAGTATTAGTAGATGTGTCCGCCGTAAGTGAGAGCCCGAGCATCCGCTGGTCCATGTCGAAAGCGTGAGTGACGGCGCCAGCTCTTACCAGCGATACTGAAGCGATGTTCCCGGCATCCGGTGTGCCAACTTGGAAATAACTGCTGTAGGCGATGCTACTCGGAGCGCTCGATATTGTCGGTCGCGCCGCAAGAACTACTTTTCCGCTACTGTCGGTTGTGAAAAGGTAGGCGGGCTGGTAGATCTCCACTTGCTGCTGGAATGATCCCCGCTGGGGGTTGCCCCCAGTCAACCACACTGTCGCATCAGCCAGCAGCAAGGCCACAGAATGGTACAGTCGCGGAAAGGCGTTGGCTCCAGCCGAAGAGAACGTGTTTGTCACCGGATCATAAAGATCAGCATTGTAACTCGCGCTCTTGGCATCCTCGTCGTTGAGCGAGCCCCCGACGGCCAATACTTTGCCGGTGGGAAGGATCACCGCGTTCATCTCAGTCCTGGCCTGCGACATGCTCGGGCCCCATTGCCAACTCAACGTAGAGGCCGACAAGTCGATAGTTTCCGTTGTGGCCGTGGCCGGACTACCACCGCCCATGATGAGCACGTGCGCGGAATACTTGTTTTGCGGCGTTAACGGCAAAAGTACCGAGGTTCCGTAACTGCGATAGCCGCCATAATTCGTGCTCGCTACATTCAAACTCCAATTTCCCGAGACCGGGTCGAAAATGTGTGAGCTGGCCGTAGGACCGGAATAAAAGACCTTGCCGTTGGGCAAGAGATGCATTCGGGGGTAAAGCGGTGGAGTCCAGGGTGCGGTTACTGGGGTAGTCCAGCCGGAGCCGGCTTTGTAAATCTCTACCGTCTGATTAGTTCCGCCGGTTTCGTCTAAGCCGGAGAAGGCCATGATGCGGCCGCCGCTCAGCGTGGTGAGCGTGGGATACCAGCGTCCGTGTGCCATGGACTGAGTGTCCGAGAGGGAGTTGGTGAGGGGATCAAATATTGAAGCACGCATCTGTCCGTGAAAGGGATCGTACTGCAGCGTGCCGCCGGCAATTAAAGCTCTTCCGTCGGGCAACATCGCCATCCCATTGCAGAACATGTCCCAGCTAATCGGCCAAGTGGTTGTCGAACCCGTGATTGGATCCCAGATGCCGGCTCGATAATTAGTGACGCTGGGATCATTGCCCGAGCCTGACACCACGAGGACTTTACCTGTATTCAAAAGCACCACATGAATTGGATTAATCGGCATTACCGTCGGCAGAGTTGTCCATTGTCCTTGCACATTAGCCTGGGCCCGAGCTGGAATGCACACCATCCCGAAATAAATCGCCAGAAACAGGTTTGCAAGCGCAAACAAACAGGCGCAACGTTTCATTCGAACGCCCTCGCTGGACAGCGATTTAGTCCGCCAACGCTTATGGAGGCTTAATGGGGGAAGCGCGCGGAGAACTATTTGGCGGGGGAGGAAACCACGAGTCACCGCGATTCGTAGCCGGTAAGACACTAGCGCAGTTTTGATGCCAACGGCGACCGGCCACAAGAGCTGTGTAAGCTGCCTACGGGCGGTAAGTTAATAAGCTGTGGCGCAAAATCATGCATTTTTGAAGCAAAGAGTTGCACAATTGACTGCACCGGCGTCGCCAGTCGGTTGGGGGGAAAGTCGTGCGCTGGCCAATAGAATCACAAGCGTGGTTGCAGGCGCGCGATATTGGAATATGCGGATTTGCCGTCAGGGTTGACAGCCCTTACTCGGTAGGCGACGTGGTGGCCCTTCCCATCGCGAACGTCATTGTATGAAGTAATCAACCCCAGGTTTGCAATTGCCTCCCAGTTTCCTGGTCGGCCAGGATTGTCCTCACTCCGGCGCTCGACCACCATGCCTGTTGGATTCCCACCGTGGAGCTGCCACGTAAGTCTGGCGCTACCGCCTGCAACATCAATATTGAGAGAGCTGGGCGCTTCGGGAAGCACTGGCCAGTCGAAGTAGTTCTCGTCGGCAATCGCCATGACGCTGTCTTTTATCGGCAAAGCTTCCAGCGTATCCGATGTCCCTTGCTTCCAAACAAGAGGCTTGATTTCTCCACTAACGACATCGATCAGGACGGGATGTGTGATTCCGGTGTTCTTGAGCGATAGATTTTCATAGAGCGGTAAAAAAGAATTTCCTGGGAGACTGTGCGCTGCCAGCCAGTAGGCGACAATTGCCTTGCCCTTTTTCGACCGGAAACCATATCCCATAAAGGGAAAACCGGTTTGGCGGCGCAATGTCGCAAGGTCGGGACTGGTGACTTCGATCGAAGAATCGAATTTGGTATCGGCAAAGAGTGCATTTGTATTTTGCAGAGCGTAGAACACGGACCGGGGTGTGAAATCAGTATGGTGATTGGTTAGGCCATGAATTATCCCGAAATCGTCGTACTCGTTGCCGTCTGTTCCCGCGGTGAGGAGCCACACAAAGGTCTTGACGCCCGCGGCCAGGTTATACACCAGGCCGCGAGGCAGGTATTTCGACTGCACCGATTCATCTGAACCTGCCCAGGAGGGAATCGAATTGAATTCATCGTCGAAAATAGGTATGTCGGGTTTGATTCCGGGATAATGATTGACTAATTCACGCAGGGCCTGCGGCGATTCGCTGGAGTAGGCGCCGTAATCCATAGCCTCTGGATTGACGTTCTGACCATATCCCGGATATGTGTGATAGGCGTACACATCTATTCCGGCTGCGCACTTGCATGTGTCCAATGCACGTTGTGTGAATTCACGTGAGGGATCGGCCTGTCCGCCGTAGATCACTTTAGCTTGTGGGTCCGCCTGGTGCACGGTGGGGACAAAAGAGGCAAGGAGTTTCCCGTACTTCTCGGCATTGCCCCATGGATTCCAGTATCCAATGTCCTGTTCGTTCCACAACGCCCAATAGTGGATGCGGTCACGGAAATGATTCACCATCCAGGCGGCGTAGCGGTCGAACGCGGAAATCTGTTCCGGCGTATTGGGCGGCCAGAACACGGAATACAAGCTGCGGTCGTCGTTGTGGAAAGACCCTGGCTCAGGAACACTCGTATCTGGCAGCTTACCGCCAGGCGAGGTATACATCGCGTTTCCATACATTAGTTGAACCTGGATGTTCATGCCATTGTCCACTAGCGAATCAACATAGTCCTCCAATTCCGGTGAAGCTGCGTAAACCCCACGCTTCTGTTCGATCCAGTCCCAACTGGTGCGATCCGAACTGTTTTCGTATTGACCAATGCGAATCCATTTGAATCCGGCATCAAACATGCGGGTCCACCACCAGCGATTCCATGGCAGATAGGGATCACGCGGCAGGTCGGAGTTGATGCCAAAGCCGTCCTGTATCTGGGATGAGCGCTTGGGAGGAACTCTCTCCGGCAGCTCTCGCCGTTCTTGCGCTGGGGATTGGGCAGGCACCATCAGTGACGACGCGATCAACGTGGAAAGCAACACCAAATAAGCGTAACGAACCCGGCACTGGTGGGCATGGAGTCGCATGAGCCTCTCCTTCGGACCGGTCAGACTAACATTCTTGCCAAGGCACCACGACTCAGGAAATTCCTTAAAAGTAAGTGTGAGCCAGTTTTGCGCACAGTTGAGGAATCTCAATGCATCAGGACTCGGCAAACGCTTGTGCACATAGCGCTGCCCCGCCTGCGATACCCGCCTCCGCGCCATAGTGCGCGACCACAATTGGCATCTCTCGGCAACGCGAATTGACACTACAACTCGGAAGCCGATTTCGGAGTTCGTCGAAAAAGGGAGTGAGCATCGAAGCTACCCCGCCACCAATGATCGCCACGTCGGGCTCTAGCAGGTCCACAATGTTTCCCAGCCAAAGTGCCAAGAAGTCGATCGTCTCCTGCAACACTTCCTTAGCGAGCGGATCACCTCCGGCGTGGGCTTTACCGACCATTTCGCTGGTTATATCGACCGAACCATTACCCCATTTAAGAATGGTCGACCGCCGGGTATGATCAGCGGCCAGCTTGGCCTGCGCTCTCTTGGCAATCGCAGGGCCAGATGCGAAAACTTCGATGCAGCCCGGTTTACCGCATCCGCAGATTGGACCACGATAATCAATGCTGAGATGTCCACGCGACATAAAAAACATTTCGATATCCGCGTCCAGCGCCCCACCGCGCCTCAGCCAGTGCCGCCGCGTTGGCATCGTTATCCGCTTTCACGGGCAGACGATAGACCTTCGCGATTTCGGTGGCTAAAGGAAAATTACGCCAGCATGGGAGGTTAGGAGGATTGATCACAACGCCCGTGATCGGATCCAGCGGGCCAGGCGAGCAGATGCCAATGGCGCGAATCAGTGGTTGGATTTTCGGTTCGGGCGTCGCCGTGCTGGAAAGTGAATCGATTGCGGAGATCACTGCGGAGAGGCCTGTCGCAGCTTCTCCGTTTGCCACCATTGGAACCCGCGTTCGACTGATTATTTCTCCGCCATGATTTACCAGGCCTGCGGCAATTTTCGTGCCGCCAATGTCTACACCAACCACAACCCCATCTCTTGTGGAGAATTGATTCATTATCCGCGACGAGAACAAGATGACTCAATCAGGAAGAGCGTCACTGATGCCCAATCTTTTCTGCATATTTTCCAAAGACACTCCCTTTGTTTCCGGGTACACGAGCAGCACAACGAAGAATTGCAACACCATCATGAAAGAGAAAAAAACGAATGGGTAGCCGCCGGAAGAGGCTGCCATGAGAGGGAACGTTCCAGAGATAAGAGCATTCATGATCCAGTGAGTGAAAGTGCCCAAGCTCTGTCCCTTGGCTCGCACGGTAGTCGGGAAAACTTCGCTAAGGTACACCCAGATGACGGCGCCTTGGGAAAAGGCGAAAAACGCGATGTAACCGATGAGGAGCCACAGGAGACGGCCTTGATGTTGGCCACTAAAGAAAATTGCGGCCACTCCAGCGAGACATGCCGCAGTCCCGATAGAACCGACCAAAAGCAGAGTCTTACGCCCGATCTTATCAATCACCGACATGGCTAAAACGGTAAAAATCAAGTTTGTGCCGCCGATTGCCACGGCCTGTAGATTGCCGGAGATCTTGCTGAAGCCGGCGTGGATAAAGATATCGTTCAAATAATAGAGGATCGCATTGATGCCGGAGAGTTGGTTGAACATTGCGATACTAACGGCCAGAAAAATCGGGAACAGGTACCGCCGCGAAAACAACTTCTCTGCTGCTTGTTTTCTTTCGACATCAATGGATGACACGATTTCCTGGAGTTCTTGTTCAAAGTTTTTCTCTCCGATCATTTGCAACACGGTTCTGGCCTCTGCAACTCGCCCCTTCTCCACCAACCAGCGTGGACTGCGAGGGATTCGGAATAACATAACGAAAAACAATGCAGCGGGAATGGCTGTGACACCTAATTCCAATCGCCACTCTGACTTTCCAAAGCCCTGAACACTAATCAAGTAGTTGGAAAAGTATGCCAGCAGGATGCCGAACACTATGTTGAACTGGAAGAGCCCAACGAGACGTCCGCGCAATTTCGCGGGAGCGACCTCGGCAATATACATGGGGCCAAGAACGGATGAACCCCCGATTCCGAGTCCGCCAATAAAGCGGAAGACCACCAGGGAAGGCCAGTTCCACGCTGCGGCGCAGCCAAGCCCAGAAACCAGATAGAGAATGGCCAGGACCCGCAGACTGTCGCGTCGCCCAAACCGCTCACCTGGAATTCCCGCCAGCATCGAACCGAGAACCGTTCCCCAAAGTGCGCTGGAAACGGTCACGCCCAACATCGTCGGTGAGAGCAAATAGGTGTTTGTGAGAGTCCCTGTAGTGCCAGAAATTACAGCCGTGTCAAAGCCGAACAGCAGACCACCCAGGGCGGCCACGATTGCGCTCTTTGCCAGAGTCGGATTAAGGCTCATGCTGAGTCTCGCTCGATCCTCATGATTTTCCGCCCAATTGTACAGGGGTACATCGCGTGATCCGGAGATACCACTCCCGCGGCAAGCTTGGTGGCTATCCGCGAAGCGAAAGTATCATACGAAGGGGAGCGTTTCGCAATTTGTATCAACCTTGTCGTCAAGATGTAAAAAGATTGTCAAGACCCCGCTGCCTTCTTCAATATTGACGAAGTGGTAGTAAGCTTGAGCTGCATTGGTCCGTTACTTGCTTCCCCAGGATCATCACCATGGAAAGAATCCTTGTGGTAGAAGATGACCGTCCGGTTCAAAAGGCCCTGAAACGCTTGTTCGAATCGGACGGCTTCGCGGTTGAAATAAAGGCAGATGGCAAGTCGGCATTGGAGGCATTCCGTGCCGCCTCACCATCGGCAATTGTTCTCGACCTGCGGTTGCCGGCTATGTCGGGACGGGATGTGTGCCGTGAGATCAAACAGCAGGTTCCCGGGTTGCCGATTATTATTCTGAGTGCTGCCAGCGATGTCACAGATAAGGTGCTGCTTCTAGAACTCGGTGCAGACGACTACGTGACGAAACCGTTCAGTCCCAGAGAACTTTTGGCACGAGTACGAGCGGCGATCCGGCGCTCGGGTAGAACCGAACCCGGTGAAGTGGTTACATTCGATGGAATATCCATAAATTTCACAAGGATGGAAGTAGTGCGCGAAGGGGACCCCATTGAATTTACGGCTCGAGAGTTTAACACCCTGAAATTTCTGGTGCAGAATGCAGAGCGGGTTATCTCTCGCGATGAACTCTTAAGAGAGGTCTGGGGATATCAGAATTACCCTTCGACGCGAACCGTCGATAACCACATTCTTAAACTCCGGCAGAAGTTGGAGAAAGAGCCAACCAACCCAGTACATTTCCGGACAGTCCATGGAGTAGGATACAAATTTGTGCGCTGACTTGCAGGCCTGGGCTGCGCTGCACGGCTACGGCTCTGCAGGGAGGTGGTGAGGGGTGGCTCGCCTACGATTACGTACCAAGTTCCTACTCTCCATGCTGCTGATTTCCTTCGGGCTCACTTGCACCACCCTGCTCCTGGTACGCCACAGCGTTCAGAAACAAGTTCGCAGTGAAATCTTTGCGGGCTTGCGCAATTCGGTGAACGCCTTCCAGATTTTCCAGAATCAGCGCGAAAACACACTCGCCCGCTCCGCGGAATTGCTGGCCGATCTGCCAAATCTGCGCGCCCTGATGACGACCCGGCACGAAGCCACAATCCAGGATGCCTCTGCCAGCCTGTGGCGGCTCGAAGGCAGCGATTTGTTCGCGCTCGCGGACCCGGAGGGAAGACTGGTTGCTCTGCATACCACGACTCCCGGCCTAACTCGTGATCTCGCACAACAATTCATTCGAGATACTTCGGCTCAGGAAGGTTCTGGCCAGTGGTGGTTCGGTGGGCAACACCTCTATGAAGTTTTCCTCAAGCCTATTTACTTTGGCCCGGCATCTGCCAATCGGTTACTCGGGTTCCTCGCGGTGGGATATGAGATTGACGATCGTCTTGCAGCCGAAGTGAGCCGTATTTCAGCCAGTCAGGTGGCCTTCTACTACGGAGACACTATCGTCCGAACTACGTTACCCGCATCAAAGGAATCGGAACTGGCCCGCCAACCAGCAACACTTGCGGTTGCCAACGGTCCAGGGCCGGCGAAAGTGCAGCTTGGCACTGAGCAGTTTCTGGCGACATCTCTGGATCTGACTCCAGGAAAAACCCCGGCCATTCGTCTCAATGTTCTCAAGTCCTATGATCAAGCGACTGCATTTTTGGATAGCTTGAACCGGCTCCTTTTGTTGCTAGGAATGGTTGCCATCGTGGGGGGAAGTGCGCTGGTGTTTCTGATTTCCCACACCTTCACTCGCCCATTGCAGGATCTGGTGCGAGGAGTTCGAGCCTTGGGAAAAGGAGACTTCAGTTATCGGCTGACGGCCCATGGAGGAGACGAAGTCGCGGAAGTCACCGGGGCCTTTGATCGGATGCGAAACAATCTGCTTAAGACCCAAAGGGAACTCCTGGAGGCGGAGCGTCTAGCAACGATAGGTCGTATGGCGAGCTCCATTTCCCATGATCTGCGTCACTCGTTGGCTGCGATTGTTGCGAATGCGGAATTTCTTTGCGAGAGCGAATTATCCAGGGACCAACGAGAAGAGCTATATCAGGAAGTTCGGGTTGCGGTGAATCAAATGACCGACCTCATTGATTCTCTCCTGGAATTCTCCAGAACCCGGGAGTCGCTGCGGCCGTCGTACGGAAACGTCGAGGATACTATTGATCATGCGGTGCAGGCTATCCGGTCTCATCCGGAGTTCCACCAGGTACACATTGAAGTCTTGCACCACGCCCATATGATGGGATGGTTCGACGGCAGGAAATTGGAACGCGTTATTTACAACCTGCTGCTAAACGCCTGCGAAGCGGTTGCCAGGAATTCGGGAAAGATTGAAGTGAAGACGGCCGCAATCCCGGGTGGGGTAGAAATACGCGTTGCTGACAGCGGCCGCGGGATACCAGAACCCATTCGAGACCGCCTGTTTCAACCATTTGTGAGCTATGGCAAGGAGAACGGTACCGGCCTGGGATTGACGGTGGTACAGAAAATTGTCCAAGATCACGGAGGCGACGTTACGGTGGAAAAAACTTCGGGAGAAGGAACCATTTTTAAGTTAGTTCTCCCGCTAACGTCTGCGGCAGATCATTCGGATGGAGCGGCGAAAACGGTTGGAGCCCCACCTTTAAGTCGCGCGAACCCGGCAGAAGCCGAGTAAGATTCTCCACTTAGGTTCTGGACGTAAAGTCTTTTCGTGCCATCGCATTGAGATTCCGCACCGCAGTGTCGATCATTTCAAGCTTCGCTCAAAGGAGGCAACTGTGCAACAGCGGACTGGATTGCTTCAACGGGAGGTCTCCCATTTCTCCATCTGGAGAATGCTCATATTTTTGAGCTGCTTTTTGAATTGCGTTGCCTGGGCGCAGACGGCTGAAAAGACTCCAGCAGATCCATCCAGTGACCCAGTTTCATCATCCGTCCGGGATCTTCAGGAGCAAGTCCGTCAGTTGCGCGAAGCAGTAACTGAAATTCGATCGGAAGCCGCCCAGTATCGAATGGAAACAGCCGCACTTCGGGAAGAATTGCGAGCAACGCAGAAGCGTCTCGATGCTACCGGCAACCTGGCGTCAAATTCTCCTGCTGCCACACATAGCAAGGAAGCATCTGCTGTGAACGAGGGAACTGGTCCCGAGACGACTAGCCCGACGGTACTGGAAGACCGCATTTCCAAAGTCGAAGAAGAAACACAACTATTGAATGGCAAGGTCGACGAGCAGCACCAAACTAAGATAGAGAGCGCATCGAAGTATCGGGTACGACTCTCTGGGATCGTCCTGTTTAATCTATTCAGTAATCGTGGGGATGTCGACAACCAGGATTTTCCGACGCTTGCCCTGGGAGGGTCGCAAAGAAGTTTCGGCGCAACTCTTCGACAGTCGGAACTGGGATTGGAAATCTTTGGACCGCAACTGGCGGGTGCACGCACCAGAGGTGATGTCCAGTTGGATTTCTCCGGCGGTTTTCCGCAAAACGTTAATGGAGTCACAGCGGGCCTGGTGCGTTTGCGCACCGCGACGCTTCACCTGGACTGGCTTCACACTTCCATTGTCGCCGGGCAGGATAACATCTTCTTTTCTCCTCTTTCTCCTACATCGTTTGCATCGCTCTCGGTGCCGGCTTTTGCATACATGGGAGATCTTTGGGGTTGGATTCCTCAACTGCGCGTGGAACATCGCTTCGACTTTGGAGATGATTCTAATGTGATCTTGCAGGCCGGCATCCTGGATAATCTGGTCGGTGAGCCACCCTTTTTACAGGCGCAACGCATTCCACAGGCTGGAGAAAGAACAGGCCAGCCAGCATATGCCTTTCGTACAGCGATTCACCGGCGCGTCTTTGGTCAGTCCATGACGCTGGGAGCGGGAGGATATTTCAGTCCGCAGGATTGGAGTTTTGGACGGCATGTTAACGGTTGGGCTGGCACCGCCGACTGGGATGTTCTGCTCAGCCACGGGTTCAGTTTCTCGGGAGAATTTTACCGTGGGCTAGCCGCGGGAGGTCTGGGCGGAGGCATCGGTCGTAGCGTGATTTTCAGCGGTCCTCCTTATACCTCTGGAACTCTTGTTCGCGGGCTGGATTCCATCGGAGGTTGGTCACAGATAAAATTCCGGCCGGCTCTGAAGTTGGAGTTCAACGCTGCTTTCGGTATGGACAACGTCGCAGACGATGATCTGTTGGCCTTCTCTGCGAGCCAGGCTTACTTCGATCCCAAGCTGTCCAAGAACCGTGGCACCTTGTTAAATTTCATCTATCGCCCGCGCTCGAACCTGTTGTTCTCGGCAGAGTATCGCCACCTGTCGACATTTGACATCTACACCGCAACAAAGACTGCCGACCATGTAAACCTGATGATGGGTGTCCTGTTTTAGGAGAGCATGAGAAAAGCTTTCTTTTATTGCCGCAAGACGGCGCTGACCCTGGGCGGATGCATAATGCTCTCCTCGATGGGTGTCGCATTTGCAAATGAAGTCACCTTGACGGGGCACGTCGAAGTACAGCATCACAAAAAAAACGCGAAAGCGGCAGACCCAGCAAATGTTGTTATCTGGCTCACGCCGTTAGATTCGACGGTGAGTCCGATTCCGATTGCTGATCGGTTCCCGCCCCATCCCCGTCTTGTGCAAAAGAACAAGAGCTTCGATCCTCACGTGCTGGTGGTGCCGGTCGGTTCCCTGGTGGAATTCCCCAACCGCGATCCATTCTTCCATAATGTTTTCTCGCTCTTTGAGGGCAAGCGCTTCGATCTTGGACTTTATGAGGCGGGCTCGACGCGGAATGTGCACTTTGATAAGCCGGGGATCTCGTACATATTTTGCAATATTCATCCCGAAATGAGCGCTGTGGTTATTGCCCTCAACACTCCTTACTACGCGATATCCACTGAGCGTGGAGAATTAGCCATTCCGGCCGTTCCTCCGGGACGCTATATCCTACGCGTTTGGTCTGAAGCGTCCTTGCCCCAGGATCTGAGCCTTCTGGCGAGAGAGATCACGGTGTCGGAAAACACTTCGTCATTGGGAACTGTCCGGCTCACGGAAAGCCAGGTATCGCATGCGCACAAGAACAAGTACGGACAGGATTACGAGCCATCCACGCCAGCGGGACCGGTCTATCAAAGGCCCTGATGACTCAGAACAGCGATCCTAGAATCATTTAGTTGGTCAGACAGGCTTGGCGGCAAAAACAAAAAATAACAATTTCATGACAAACGTCTGACAACTATTATTCCTCGTTTGCATAGGCTCGGTTCAACACTGCACGGGTTTACCGCCCGTGGTACCGAACGCTTGGCCCCGGGGCCTGGTGATTTGTTTCATGTGTAGCGAGGCTGGTTGCGATAAGCTCTGAAGCAGCTTCTCCCTAAATGCAAAAGGGCTGCCATCGGCGGCCCTTCCACTTATCTCCCCAAAAGACTCACGCGTATTCTCAGCCCAGCAATCCCGAATATGAGTTGGAACTCTGGTGAACGCCACTGATCGATCCAGATGCCGGACTAATCGTTTCTTAGTTCTTTTGCTGCAACTCCCCTGGCGAAAGAACGGGTAAAATGGCAGGCGAGCCGGACTAAAGCGGGCGCCCGTATATAGATTCCATCGCGGTGGGCCGCTCAAAAGGCGCACAAAACTTTCTTGCAGTTTATCGTCACGCAAAATTGACCTCGAAGAGTGCGTAGGTACTTCTCAAACTGTGAAAAGTGATCAATTAAGAACCCTGCCTACAGAAACCTCATTTCCAAATACTCTGCTTGACTAAGTTCGCACTCACGAGACGCAAGTTCCTAAAGGGCGGTGCCGGGCTGGCCGCGGCCGGCGGTCTTGGCATTGCAGTTGACGCAGCTTTCATGGAGCCAAACCATCCTCGGCTGGAACGGATTGAGGTCAGGCTTCCAAGACTCCCGGCGGGACTCGACGGTTTTATGGTGGCGCAGTTGAGCGATTTTCATTACGACCCACGCTTCACAGTTCGACCGATTCAGACTGCCGTGAGCGCCACGAATCAGCTGCAACCCGATTTGGTCGTATTGACGGGAGACTTCGTTACGGTGCCTTTCTTGGAAAGACGAGGCGCAGCCATGCGGGCGGCGGATGCGGCCGACCCCTGCGCGCGTCTATTGAGTGGATTAACTGGTCGCCACGGGGCGGTGGCGGTCCTGGGCAACCACGATGTGTCTGCAGATGCCGACCATGTCACCACCTCGCTCCAGTCTTCAGGAATCCAAGTATTACGCAACCAATGCCAGCCCATAGAACGCGAAGGCGCGAGATTCTGGTTGGCTGGTGTTGACGATGTGCTCGGTGGCGGGGCGAACGTCAGTGAGACTTTGCGCGGCATTCCAAGTGGCGAAGCCGTTGTGCTTCTTTGTCATGAGCCAGATTTCGCAGATATAGTGGCGCGACATCCCGTCGACCTCCAGCTTTCAGGCCACTCCCATGGTGGCCAAGTACGATTCCCGCTCATTGGTCCCCTTTACCTCCCCGAGTTGGCGCGAAAGTATCCTATTGGACTTCGGCGGATTGGTTCGATGATGCTCTACACTAACCGTGGGATCGGCACCATTCGACTTCCCGTGCGGTGGAATTGTCCCCCCGAAGTTACATTCTTTACCTTGCGCTCAGCAGCTGCCAGATAGTTCTTACCACCTACGTTCTGCCACTATCCCTGCTGCTCCAAACGAAGATACGACGGTGGCGGGAGGTGCAACAGCTTTCACATGCTACCAAAGATACTTCCTTACAATTCTCGCAAACCACTGATTCTACTGTAGATAGCTAACGGCAGCGCTTGGTCTACCGATTGCGATTACACATTGCGACAGTAATGTTGGCCGGTCCGTTAGGCGATCATTCGCCGAAGGTTTGAACATGATTTCCTTAAGACACTTGTCCGGGGTTTTGGTTTTGATGCCTTCCCTATGCATGGCCGCGATTAACTGCAGCGCAGTTGGTGAAGATTCTGCGCGAATTTCTCTTAAATCACGCGAAAATCTGTTGTGGAAACCAGCGATGCACGAAGCGGAGTTTGCCGACATCCTGCGTACGAACGCAAATTCGCGATGTGAGGTTACCGAGCCGCCGGAAGCTTTGACCACGCCCAACCCTCTGCTGAGTGGCACGGATCATGACACCAAGGTAAGCGTCAGCCTTATTGTGGGTACTGATGGCCGGGTTCACAGTCCATTGATCCTCGAGAGCGCTGGAGAAAACCAAGATCGCGCAGTGTTGGACGCCGTTCGGCATTGGCGGTACCGTCCTGCAATGTGCAACGGAGTACCCACAGAAGCGGAAGGAAAGGTCGAGTTTTCAAGGCGCTGATCGTAGTTTTGGAATAGAACGATCGGAGACCTGACTCGAGGCCGGCACGACTAATTCGTAGTCGGTGATCTCAGAAACGATCGCATCTCGAAAGATCGCGTAGTTCCGGCTCTTCGGAAATCTTACGCTTGCTGCACTCCCAGCTTGCCTAGTTCTTGCCGAAGTTGTTCCCCACTTTGCATCTGAATCGTCCGCATACCTAGTTTTTGAGCAGACTCAAGATTTAGATCGCGATCGTCAATGAAGCAGCATTGTTCGGGCAGCTTCTGTGTAATATCCAACGCTAAACGGTAAATATCCTTTTCCGGCTTCCGGTAACCGACAAAGCAAGAGCTCACAAAAATCTCAAATATTTCGCGCAGCCCGAATTTCTCAATGCGGTACAGGTTTAGTTCTCGGGACTCGTTATTGATCGTCCCCATGAGGTACTTGCCGGACCCAGCCAGCGCCCGGGCTAAATCCAGGACGTCAGGCAGGGGCTGTGATAGACCAAGCATGAATTCCTTAAACTCGGCGCGAGTGAAAGGTCGGACGCGGTAGAAGATTGTTCGATCTAGATATTCGTCCAGGGTTATCTTGCCTCGCTCGAAGGAAGACACCGGCATTTCGTGGCGGTCATGGAATTCCTCTGAGTCAAGATGGAATCGCTCCAACGCCTTCTCCCGCTGATCGCGATCCCACCCATTACTTAGAAGCACACCACCGACATCCCAGAAAATCGCGCTGATCTCAGCCAAACAAGTCCTCCGCAACCCTCAAGTAATGGCTCCTGGCCGTTGAATTAAACTCTGAGAAATCCCAGTTTCGGAAACGAACATTACCGGGGTCTAGTGCCGGTACACGCTAGTGGTTGGATGATAATTCCGCCAGTCGAACCAATAGTCCTTTAATATCGCGATTCTCTCCAGGCATATTCCGACTGCTGCGCCTCGAATTGAACAGCCTTGGAAATTCCAGTCGCTGCCCGTGTAGGAATCCATGAGAGTCCACTCGCGACTCTCGCTCTTGCGAAAGAAATCGGTCTCGGATCCGTTCACTTGCCTGACAAATCCCCGTACAGATTTCCCGTCGGGGCCGACTGCCAGCAGAATTGGAATTCCGGCAACGCGGTCTTCAATGGGGGACTCCGGGGACAGTGCTTTCATTGGATAAGCACGTAAAGTATTGCGAATCTCCAAGCCCACCACGACGTCACGATCCGCCAGGCCGCTTTCTTTAAAACTGATCACAACCGGAAGCTTGCTGACTTTCGGTTCCCAATTGCTTTCATAGTTCTTCAGATCGGAACTAACCGGCACAAGTACTTGTCCCGCGGGTGATTCGGTCTTCCATAGTGCGAAAGTCAGTTCATCGTTTGCGATCCATTCCAGAGTAGATCCCCTTAATGGGCCAAAGATCGCCTTCCCCGTAACCTGCTGCCACCAGGTACCGGTTTCATTGTCGCGCATCAGGAAATTCTGGTTGTTGATGCCGGCAAGATAAAAATGAAGAATGCGCCCCGCGACCGTCCGCTTCCACACCAGACCGGTGTGGCACAGCGTTCAGTAGGTCACAGCTATGGGCACCCCGCCAACAGTATCGTTGACCACATGATGGTAGGCTAACTCCCGAATGGGATAGGCGCGGGAATCGGTGCCCAAACGAACCGCCATCACCATTTCGGAAGCATCCAGCGTTGCGCTCACAGCCGGCTCAAATCCGGGGATAGCTACTGGGTGGAACATCCATTCGAAATAATTAATCCGCGCCATGGTTGCAGAAAAAGCGATAAGCAAAAGCCCGGCCACGAAGAAGACTCTTTGCCACCGCGAAACACGCTTCCAGAGCACCACAGCAAGGATCACCGTTAATGCTACTGCGACCATCGTCCACCTAGGCGCGATTTGCTTTACCCCTAATGCGATGGCAAGCGCCCTTGAAGACTGGTATCGAAATGGACGGATGATAAAAGCAGGAATGAGAAATAGGCACGCGCCGAAGAGCACACAAACGGTGAATATGGACATCGGCACAGTGCTGCCCCACTTTTTGTCTGCTTGAGATGTCATAGTCGAAGCTATCTTGTGATTATATGACCCGACGACACCAAAGGAATTCCTGGGAGGGCGAAAATCAAAAAGCCCCGTTCGCTCCAAGAGCGACCGGGGCTTCTGATTAGCTTATATCTTTAGTAAGGAGTGAAGTCTTGCCGGTAGTTCACGTTGTCCACGTCGCGGAACATGGGCGTGCCCGGCGGCAAGTTCGCAGGATCCAGGAACAACACGTCAAAGGAGTAATCGCGCGTCGGTGGCGAGTAAACGGTTGTGCAACACTTAAAGATACCGGTGGCGTACTGCGAATAGTACAAGCTGACCAGCGATCCCTGATAGTGCAGAGGCTGACCCCAGCTTTCTATGTAACGCAGGAAGTTGTGTACTCCGCCATCGGTTCCAAAGTCCTGCGATGACGCCCATGTGCCCGGTCGTGGGAATGGGATGTTCTTGCCTCCGGCGATCGCCAGGCGGTACCAGGTCTGATTCGCCGCCCGGTTGCCCGGGATAGTCGTATTAATAGTGCTGTTCAGATCGCTCCAGCCATTGGAGAGCAGCGTGACTGCGTCAGCAATTACAGCTGCGGCGGAGTGTGGATCGGCCCACGCGTTATCGGCAGCGGATGCGTTGTAGTCGCCTTGGATATAGACCGGGGTCTCCGAGCCGACGGTGAAGCCTCCCTTGCCATCCGGCCGAGTGGGAAGATTACCGCGCGTGCCGTCCACCAGCTTGAGAACGTGACGAGCGCCTGTGACAGCGTTTTTACGGCCCGTCCTCACGCAGGTTCCAATGCGAGGGGTGAAGGGATTTGGAGAGACAAGGCTGTGCGTAGCGGCAGTAGTTGCGGCGCCGAAGGCCTCACCCACGTTCCACGCTCCCCAGATATCCAGCTTTGCATTCTGGTCAACGTCCTCCGGGGATTGGACAGTGCCCGGGTTATTTGGCTCGAGCGCCCCATCGGGGGTGCCGACCGAAGAAGCGGCATTGACCACGTCCTCGAACCCGTATTCACCAACCTTCGTGTTAGGTAGGACGTTCTTATCCGGCATCATGCCGCGTCGGTCGGAGAAGTACAGAATGTAACCGTTCATTACCGCCCAATCCACTTGATTACCCGTTCCAGGGATTGTTCCAGCAAGCCAATCCCTGAGGTTGCGCACGTCGAGTTCAACTGCATTCATGAGGCCGTTCGGTGTGCAGGTGCCATTCCCTAGGTCGGTGTCACGAGCCTCGCCTTCGCGCGGATCGTAGAAGTTGATCGGAAACCAGTTGTACTGAGTGTTGATTCCAAAACCCCGTTTCCATTGCGGTCGGCTGGTTCCTGGAACATGAGGATTGCCTTGGGATGAATAGAGTTAGGCCGTCCGGCGGAAGAATCAGGGGGCTGGAGTGGCCGGGCGAATCCGAGTGTCAACCATTCCCGCGTGACCGGATGCCAGGTGCCATCGGCGTACCTGACTTCTACCCGCAGATAGCCATCAACCTGGGGCCATTCTGTTGTCCCCCCAGGCGTCGCAGCGCCGTGAAAATTGGGGGGAAGAACGAAATCAGCATCAGTAGCGGTTCTGGCCTCGCCGAAATAAGCTGTGCCCGCAACGCCAGACACCGTGACGCCGTTTTGTGCCCATCCCGATCCGCTAGGAAGCAGAGTAGCAGGGACCTTGCTGGCTAACTCAACATCATCTGCATCCACGGGCTTGCCGTCGTAGTGATTCTCCAGCGGGTTGTCACTTAGCATGACGCGAATCTGCGCCTGGTTGTATAACCGAGAAGTCGCTAGCGTAGAGCCGGGAAGCTCACCGGGTGCGGGTCGCCGGATGATTTGAACCGGCGTGGCTCCGCCGCCCACAAAAGGTAAAGTGAGGGGCGTGGCGCCAGTGGAGTGGTTGATGATCCAGCCGTTGTAGGTACCCGTTGAGATTCCGCTCCACGCCGGGTTATTGGCACTATTTGGATCAGTGACCTTACTCCCCTGAGCGTACCCTAAGGGAATACAGTTCGCCGCTGGCCCTCCAGCGTTGCAGCCTGCCGGCGCATTGGGAATATATACGGATCCGGTGTAGTTCGTGGCCGTGTCCCAGCCATTCGATAGCCGGGCGCGAATGACCTCTCCGACGGCTGAAAGCTTGTCCTTAAAGGTCAAGCTTGAGCCCGAGGCCAGGAATAGATTGCCATTGGTGTGAACTCGACCGGCAAAAGCGAAATTCGGGCCAGGGAAGTAGCTCAAGTCGCTGTCGGAAAATACGCCGAACTGGAAGACCGGGATCTGCGCTACCTCGACGGTGCGTAGCATATGCACCTGGTCACCCAAGGGCCGTTGCGCCGTTACGGAAAGCGTCATTGGCGTGATTTCCGCAATCAGGCCCGCATTTGGCCCCGACTTTATGGTATCGACCGCGCTTACCGGCGTGCCATCAGGGTTAGT
>Ga0209577_10001738_pt1 | contig 21489 bp, 23 predicted proteins | sample GraSoiAngelo_109_FD_185874 | JGI IMG/M metagenome (GOLD analysis project Ga0209577, IMG submission 185874) | Grasslands soil microbial communities from the Angelo Coastal Reserve, California, USA - 14_0903_12_20cm (SPAdes) (version 2) | ecosystem: Environmental > Terrestrial > Soil > Grasslands...
GTTCCCGGCTCGGGCTCCTCGACCGGACCTGTTTTTCCGATCACGGCGCGCCGAAGCATCTTCACCGTCAAGCCGGGGGCAAGCTCGACCCATGCGAACTCGTCGCTGAGCTGGACGATCGAGCCGAACATGCCGGCCGTTGTCTGAACCTCGTCCCCGACCGAGAGCTCCTGAAGCAAGGCCATCTGTTTCCGTTGACGTTGGCGTTGAGGCCGGATCATGAAGGCGTAGAAGAGGCCGAAGATGACGATGAGCGGCAGCAAGCTGACCAGCGCGTTCGTCGGTTTCGACGCCGTCGTAGGCGTCGCCGATGGAGAGACCTGCGCCAGGATGGTTAAGAGCATCGTGACTCCCAGGAAAAAAGGCCCGACCGATCGGGCCAAGATGCGGCCAAATCATAGGAGCGGCCCATGAGCCGTGCAACGAGCAGGGCTACAGGAGCGTCGGGTGCCCCGGCTCCTTGGAAAGGCCGAGGTGGGCGTACGCATGATCCGTCGCGACCCGGCCGCGCGGGGTCCGCTGGAGGAAACCGATCTGCAGCAGGTACGGCTCCGAGACGTCCTCGATCGTGTCCGGCTCCTCGCTGAGAGCGGCGGCCAGGCTCGTGATCCCGACCGGTCCCCCGCCGAACTTCTCGATCAGCGTGCGCAGGACCTTCGCGTCCAGCGTGTCCAGCCCGAGCTCGTCGACGTCGAACAGCTCGAGGGCGGCGCGCGCGACGTCTCGGTCGACCACGTGGACGCCGAGGTCGGACGCGGTCACCTCGATGACCCGCCGCAGCAACCGGTTGGCTATACGAGGTGTCCCGCGAGACCGGCGCGCGATTTCCTCGGCGCCGTCGCCCTCCAGCGCGACGTTCAGGACGCGCGCGCTGCGACGGACGATCGTCTCAAGCTCGTCGGAGGCGTAGTAGTCCAAGCGCGCGCTGTACCCGAAGCGGTCTCGCAGCGGCCCCGTTAATAAACCCGTGCGCGTCGTGGCCCCGACCAAGGTGAACGCGGGAAGGTCGATGCGGATGCTGCGCGCGCTCGGACCTTTGCCGATCACCACGTCGAGCTTGAAGTCCTCCATCGCCTGGTACAGCACCTCCTCGACCGGCCGCGGGAGCCGGTGGATCTCGTCGATGAAGAGCACCTCACCGGGCTCGAGGTTCGTCACGATCGCGGCGAGGTCGCCGGCGCGCTCGAGCGAAGGGCCGCTCGTCGGACGAAGATTGACGCCGACCTCGTTGGCGATGATGTGCGCGAGCGACGTCTTACCGAGACCCGGCGGCCCGCTGAAGAGAAGATGGTCGGGCGGCGCCCCACGGTTGCGCGCGGCTTCGATGATCAAGCCGACCTGACGCTTCACCTGTTCCTGGCCGACGAACTCCGCGAGCATGCTCGGCCGGAGCGACGCCTCGAACTCGACCTCATCTGGTGCGACGGCCGCACCCATAACTTCTGCGCTCATCGCACGAGCTCTTTCAGGGCACGCTTCAGCATGTCCTCGACGCTCGAATCGTCGGCTTCAGGGAGGGATTCCAAGGCCGAGCGTGCCTCCGCGGGCGTGTACCCGAGGTTCAGCAGCGCACCCTTCACCTCGACGAGCACCGCGCGACGCGCCCCGTTCCCGCCGGGAACGACCTCCAGCTCCGGAAGGGCAAGCTTCTCGCGCAGCTCGAGGATCATGCGCGCGGCCGTCTTCTTCCCGACCCCCGGGATCAACGTGAGCGCGTCGAGGTCTTCCGTCACGAGCGCCTTTCGGAACGCCTCGGGCGAGTAGACCGACAGCACCGCAAGCGCGCCTTTCGGACCGATGCCGTTGACGCCAAGCAGCACGGCGAAGAGGTCACGCTGCTCGACCGTGGAGAAGCCGTACAACGTCATCGCGTCCTCGCGAACGTGAAGGTGCGTTTGGAGGCGAACCATCTTCCCGATCGAAGCCAGCGACGCAGTCGCGGGTACAGGCATGAGCAGACGGTACCCGACACCATGGACATCGACGACGGCGCCGTCGGGGAGGACCTCGAGGATCGTCCCGGAGATGCTGGCGATCACGTCGCCCGCTCCGCCTCCTCGTCGGCCACTTTCACCGCGGCCCGGAACTTCGCTGCATTCCCGTGACAGATCGCGAGCGCGAGCGCGTCGGCGGCGTCCGCAGAATCCAGGTTCTGCTCCAGGCGAAGGATCGTGCGAACCATGTACGTGACCTGCTCTTTAGTCGCGTTCCCCACGCCGACGACCGCCTGCTTCACTTCCGTCGGCGTGTACTCGTAGACGGGGATGCCGACCTCTGCGCAGGCAAGCAACGCAACGCCGCTCGCCTGCCCGACCCGGATCGCGGTTCGCGCGTTCGAGTTGAAGAACAGCCGCTCGATCGCGACGGCCTCCGGGTCGTGCTTCTCCATGATCCGTTCCAGCGTCAGACAGAGGTTCATCAGCTGAACCGAGGGGGGTTGGTCTTGTGGTGCGCGCGCCGTCCCCACGTCGAGCGCGCGCATGATGCCGCCGTTCGTCTCGATAACTCCATAACCGGTCCGCGTGAGACCGGGGTCGATGCCCATGACTCGCATGCTCGACCTCCCGAACATATGTACGAGATGGAGTGTATGGGGAGGGTGGGACCTGTTCAAGGAACTTGGGAGGGTCCAAGATTGACCGCGAGACGCGGGAGCGACGCTACTGGTATCTCGCTGCTGGGCTATCTCTGATTGTGGGGGTAGTCCTCGGCTGGAGGTACCCCGGCGTCTGCTCCCTTTACACGGGCCTCCATCGCGGCGCCGGCTGCAACGGAGTAGATGACGTAATCGTCGGCCTTGTGAGTATCGGTTTGGCGGTGATCCTTGCTGTGATTGGAACCTTACGAGATCCGGACTAACCGACCTCGGCGAGCACCGCCTCTGGGATGTCGAAGTTCGCGTAGACGTTCTGCACGTCGTCGTGGTCTTCGAGCGCCTCCATCAGCTTCAGCACTGCGCGCGCATCCGACCCGTCGACCGGCACCGTGTTCTGCGGGACCATCGTGATCTCCGCGGACAAGATCGGGATGCCCGCCTTCTCCAGTGCTGCCTTCACGTCCCCGAAAGCCGAAGGGTCCGTCACGATCTCGAGCTCGCTCTCCTCAGCGCGAACGTCGTCGGCGCCCCCATCCAGCGCCGCCGTCATCACGTCGTCCTCCAACGCGGCCGACTTGTCGACGATGATCACGCCCTTGCGATCGAACAGCCACTGCACCGCACCGGGCTCCGCGAGGTTGCCGTTGTGCTTCCTGAAGATCGCGCGCAGGTCTTGTGAGGTGCGATTCCGGTTGTTCGTCAGCGCGTCGCAGAGCATCGCGACGCCGCCCGCACCGTAGCCCTCGTAGAAGATGCGTTCCCAGTTCTCCCCTGCGAGGTCGCCCGACGCGCGCTTGATCGCCCGGTCGATGTTGTCCTTCGGCATCGACGCGTCCTTCGCTCGCTGGATCGCATCTGCGAGCGTCGGATTGTTCTCGGGGTTCGGGTCCCCTTGTCGTGCGGACACCTCGATCGCGCGCAGCAGCTTCGCGAACAGCTTCCCGCGCTTGGCGTCTGCCGCGCCCTTCTTTTCTTTGATGCCCTTCCAGTGACTGTGGCCGCCCATCGCGCACAAGGGTAGCAGCGGCGATTGGGTCACGTCCGTTCGGGTACGCGTTACAGAAGGAGGTGAGTGCCATGCCGATCAAAGGCACGAAGAAGGAGAAGCGTCAGTACGAGAAGATCAAGAAGAGCGCAAAGAAGTCCGGTCGCTACGGCGGCAGGGCGGAGGAGGTCGCCGCTCGGACGGTTATGAAGAAGCGGCGTCAGAAGGGGAAGGCCACGACCAAGGCGTCGAGCGGCCGTCCCCGCAAGGCCGCCAAGCGATCGACGCGGAAGACAACACGCAAGACGGCGCGCGCGAAGAAAGCGGCTGCCGGGCGCAAGGGAGGCCGCAAGACGGCCCGCCGCCGCGCGAAGAAGAGCTAAGCGCGCACCGAGCGCCGATAGTGGAGGTGCACCACACCACTGCCGAAGCGGCGCTCGTCGATCAATTCGAGATCAAGCCGGACGTCATCGGGCAGGGACGCAGTGCCGCCTCCTATCACGACCGGCGCAAGGAAGAGCCGATACTCGTCGACGAGGCCCGCTCGGATCGCCTCGGCGGCGAGGTGTGGTCCTCCGATCGACAGGTCGCGCGCAGACTCCTCCTTCATCGCTTCGATCGAGACAGGGTCAAAGACGCGTTCGATGCGCGTGCGCTCGCTCGCCGGTTTCTCAAGAGTTTTCGAGAAGACAACTTTGTCGGCCGCGCGCCATATCTCGGCGTAGTCGCGGATGACCGAAGGCTGCTTGTCGAGATCCATCGATTCCCACGCCACCATGGTCTCGTACAACTTTCGGCCGTAGAGATACGTCCCTATCGGCCGCTCGAGATCGTTGACGAATGCGTGCACTTCTTCGTCGGGTGCCGCCCAGTCGAAGTTCCCGCTGTCATCGTTGACGTAGCCGTCGAGCGACGCGATCGCCGTGTAGATCAGCTTAGCCACGAGGGCTAGACCAGATCGATGAACAACCGGTGGAGACGATCGTCGCCGGTCAGCTCGGGGTGGAACGCCGCGAGCAGGATCCGGCCCTGGCGCACGATCACCGGCTCATCGTTGTGCCTTGCAAGCACGTCGACCTCATCCCCGACGCGTTCGACACGAGGCGCGCGGATGAAGACCGCGCGCATCTCCCCGATCCCTCGGACGTCGATGTCGGCTTCGAACGACTGCACCTGACGGCCGTACGCGTTGCGCCGCACGTCGACGTCGACGACTCCGAGGATGGGTGGCTCGCCGTCGGTGATCGTGCGGGCGCACGCGATCATGCCGGCGCAGGTGCCGAAGATCGGAAGCCCGTCCTGCGCGCGCTGCCGTAGCGGTTCGAGCAGCCCGTAGTCCGTCGCCAGCTTCCGGATCGTCGTCGATTCCCCACCCGGGATGATGAGCGCATCGGCCGAGGCAAGCTCGGACGGCGTTCGCACTTCGAACGGGTCCGCGCCGGCGCCTCGGACGGCGCGCGCGTGTGCTTCGAAGTCGCCCTGGAGGGCGAGAACGCCGACTTTCACCAGCCGCGTTCGGCGAGCCGCTCCGACTCGGGCATCGAGCGGACGTCGAGGCCACGCATCGGCTCGCCGAGCCCACGGGTGACTTTGGCCAGCACGTCGGGGTCGTTGTAATACGTCGTCGCCTCGACGATCGCCTTCGCGCGCGCAGCGGGATCGTCGCTCTTGAAGATGCCGCTGCCGACGAAGACGCCTTCGGCGCCGAGTTGCATGACCAACGCTGCATCGGCCGGTGTCGCGATGCCGCCGGCACAGAACAGCACGACCGGGAGCCGGCCGGCGTCGTGCACCTCGCGCAACAGCTCGTACGGTGCACGCAGCTCTTTCGCGGCGGTCATCAGCTCCTCGGGCGGCATGGCGTGCAGGCGCCTGATGTCCCCGGTGATCGCCCGAAGGTGACGGACGGCTTCGACGATGTTGCCGGTGCCGGCCTCCCCCTTCGAGCGGATCATCGCCGCGCCCTCGCCGATGCGGCGCAGCGCCTCGCCGAGGTCCGTCGCGCCGCACACGAACGGCACCACGAAGTCCCACTTGTTCACGTGGAACGCCTCGTCGGCCGGCGTCAGCACTTCGCTCTCGTCGATGTAGTCGACGCCTAGCGCTTGCAGGATCTGTGCTTCCACGAAGTGGCCGATACGCACCTTCGCCATCACGGGGACCGTGACCGACGCCATGATCTGTTCGATCTTGTTCAGGTCCGCCATGCGCGCGACGCCGCCTTCGCGGCGGATGTCGGCCGGCACGCGTTCGAGCGCCATGACCGAGCACGCGCCGGCGTCTTCCGCGATCTTGGCTTGGTCGGCGTTCGTCACGTCCATGATGACGCCGCCCTTCAACATCTCAGCCAGGCCTCGTTTGACGCGCGCGGTGCCGCGCTCTTCGCTCACCCTCTCCTCCTCTTCGCCATCCAACGGCAGCGTAGCCCCCGGGAATTTGAGGGGCAACCGGAAAACGAAGGGCCTCGCGCGCGAGGCCCTTCCGTTCGTAACAGGACAATCACATCGACGGCATGACTCCCATCTGTGTGAGCATCGACGCCGCGTCGATAAGCCCCCAGTGTTCGGCGGCCCGGTCCCCCTCGAAACGAACGATGTCGATCCCCTCGACGGTGATCCGCTTGTTCGTCGCCGGGATGCCGGCAAAGTTCCCGGTGTGGGTAGCAGTGTAGCTCCCGTGCGCGACAACCGTGTCGCCTTCTTGGATGAGCTGGTTTATCTCGGTTGACCAATCCGAGAACGCATCCATGTAGGACTTCAGGAACGTCTTGACGCCTTCGCGTCCGGGCTTCATCTCGACCCCTGGCGGTGGCGGCTGGTGCTCGATGAAGTTCTCGGTCAGGAGCTCATCGATCGCGTCTACATTGCCGTTCTCGAAGACCTCCTTGTTGAACCGCCGCATCTGGTCCTTTAGATCGGTCATGTCCATCCCCTCCCCTTCGCGCCCGTGCGGGCGCGCCTCGATACGACCATACGCCGCAGCCAAGGAAAGCGGAAGGCCCGATCTGGGGCAGAGAGCTAGAAGACTTGGACTGTTCCCAAGTCTCCGTCGACGAAGTACTGATGGTTCGCGGGAACCTGGTTGTGATCGACGATGCTCCACAGCTTGGCGAAACCGGTAGCGATGACGATCTGCGTGTTGCTGCCCTCCCACCCGTGGCCGGCGAGCGGCGCCGGATATGTCTGCCCCGCACCGGAGAACACCGGACCCAGCGCGGTTCCAGATAGGGTCGTTCCGCCTTCGGGTCCCGCCGTCGCCGTGTTCTGCCAGTCGTTGCGACGCAACGCGATGTAGTAGTCGGTCGGGATGCTCATCAGGCGTGCGGCCGCGGTGAACTCTTCGGACTGGTTGTGACCGACGAGCCCATCGTCGACACCTTGTACGTCGACGATGCCCTTGATCCCGCTTGCGGCGACCTTCTGGATCTGGAACAGCACGGTCAGATCCTGATAGCACGTCGGCTTTGCCGCGAGCGAGCCATCGCATTCCTGCTCCATGTCGGCGACTGCGTTCTTCGCGAATGCGCTCCCGGTCGCCCCGACTGCTTGGGCTTCCAGATACGTCTCGACCATGCTCGTCGCGCCTTCGACATTCACCCAGTAGTCGAAGAGCGGCGTGTTCGTTCCAGGGCGCTTCGCGCCGGCGGCGACCGCGAGGCCGCTCGCGTTCCCGCCCATACTGATCCCGAACGCTTCGACGTTGCGGATGCTTGGAAACTTCTGCAGGAAATACTTCGCTGCGAAGATCGAATCCTCAGCGCCTTCGCGCACGAACCACCCGCGATGATCGGCAGCCGTCCCGGTCCCTCGGTAGTCCATCGCGACGGCAACGGCGTTGTGGTTCTGCGCCGCGTCGAGGAGGTGGCACACCCAGGAGTTGGATGTATTCCCATACCCGTGGAACATCACGACGAGCGTCGTCGGCTTGTGCGTTTTCGGAACCGCATAGTGGCCCTGCAGACCGTGAAAGGCTGGGATGTCTTGCGTCTGCGGGGCGAGGTTCGCGTACGCGTCGTGGTCGTTGTATGGGACCTGGCACTGGACCGACGAGGCGCGCGCGCCGAACGACGCCGCAGGCACAAGGACGGCGATGAGCGGAAGCAAGATCAGGCGTTTCTTCACAGGGACCTCTCCGATCCGAAGAACGAGGGATGCTCTCAGAGGGTTCGCGGAAGGCTGCTCGAACTCCTTCCGATGACCGGTTCGTCCCTTACAGCTCCCGGAGCAGCTTGATCCGCTCATCCAGCGGCGGATGCGTATCGAACAGGCGATTTAGGCCGCCGGCGGACAACGGGGACTCGATCCACAAGGGTTCGGTCGCGCGCGCGGCCGCATGCACCTCGGTCCGCCGGGCCTTGAGCTTCTCGAGCGCGCTGATGAGCCCCGGGGGAAATCGCGTCAGCTGCACGCCGGTCAGGTCTGCATAGAACTCACGACTGGGGCCGACGGTGGCCTGCAGGAGCGGGCCCATGAATGGCAAGACGGTCGCCGGCAGCCCCACGAGCGTCACCGTGAGAGCCATCGCCAGCGTGTCCCTGCTTTCCACGTGGGCAAGCTCGTGCGCGATCACTGCTTCGAGCTCGACGCGGTTCATCGTGTCGAGCATCCCCCGCGTGACGGCGATCGATGCGTGTGCAGGGTCGCGGCCGGTGGCGAACGCGTTGGGAGCTTCGTCGTCGACGATGTACACCCGCGGCTTCGGGATGCCGGCCATCATCGCCAGCCCTTCGACGATGTTATGCAAGCGCGGTTCTTCCTGTGGCGTGACTTCGCGCGCGCCGTTGAGGCGAAGGACGATCTTGTCGCCGCTGCGGTAGCCGATCAGGGAGAGCGCCAACGCGATGGCTGCGGCGACGATCAGCCCGATCAGGGCAGCGCCGAACGCGATGCCGAGCCCGTACCCGATCGCGAGCACGACCACAACGAAGCCGGCCAGCACGAGCCAGGAACGGCGCACGTTGTTCCCTCGTTCTTGATGACGCATGGTGTGGGTAAACGGCTCTGCGCGTGCGCCGCTATAGGCGCGCAACGTTCGACTCAGAACTGGACGTTGACGGGGCCCGTCGCGGCCTCCTCGACCTGGAAGAACTCGCGCGGCGTGAAGTTGAACATGCCGGCGACGATCCGAGACGGGAACTGCTGAACCTTGTTGTTATAGCCAAGCACGCTGTCGTTGTAGAACTGGCGCGCGAACGCGATCCGTCCCTCGGTCGCCGTCAGTTCTTCCTGCAGGGCGAGGAAGTTCTGGTTGGCTTTGAGGTCCGGGTAGTTCTCGACGACGGCGAATAATTGGCGCAACGCCTGCGTGATCTGATTCTCGGCTTGCGCCTGGTCCGGGACGGATTTCGCCGAGATCGCGCTGTTGCGCGCCTCTGCCACCTTCTCGAAGATCTCTTTCTCGTGTGCAGCGTAGCCCTTGACCGTATTGACGAGGTTCGGGATCAAGTCGTACCGCCGTTTGAGCTGCACGCCGATCTGCGACCACGCGTTGTCGATCCGGTTGCGGAGCGCAACGAGGCGGTTATACGTCCCGCCGAAGATGAGAAGGAGCAGGACGACGATCCCGATGATGACCCAAAGCGCTGTCACGAGCCCATCGTATCAGGGCCGGGTGCTAACGACCGGACTGTGATCGCGCTGAGATCGCTTCGTGGTACGCCTCTTCGATCTGGCTCGCGACGACGGGCCAGTCGAAGGTTCGCGCGCGCTCCCGAGCCGCCGCGCCCAGTGCTGCCGCCTTCGCAGGATCACGCAGCAGGCCGGCGATGCCGCCCGCCAGCGCGGACGGGTCGCCCGGCGGAACCAGGAACGCGTCGAGACCACCGCGCGCGACCGCCGCGTACCCGGGGATCGACGAAGCGACCACCGCCCTGCCGGCTGCCATGGCCTCGGCCAGAGTGATCCCGAAGCTCTCGCCGCCGATCGCGGGCAGTGCGACGACGGTGCTTGCCGACAGCAAGGCGAGCCGGTCGGCTTCATCGAAGTGACCGGTGAAGATGACCTGCTTGCGCAGTGCGGACGACACCGACGACTCGAGCTTCTCGCGGAGCGGACCGTCGCCGGCGATCACGACCTGCGCATCGGGAACGGCGGCGAACAGCGCCGGGAGCGCCTCGACCAAGATCTGCGGGCCCTTTCGTGTCTCAAGCCGCCCGAAGTACAGGACCTCTCGTCCCGTCGACGGCGGCGGGCCGATGTCGGCGTAGTTCGCGACGTCGACTCCGTTGGGGATGATCCGCACTCCGGGCCCGAAGACACCTTCGACCGTGTCGCGCGCAGCTTGCGAGACGGCGATCCGCACGGCGATCTTCTTCCACAGCGGCCGCAGCGGGAGGCCGGCGATGCGATACACGCGGCTGCGAACCGACGCGTGAAATGTCGCAACGAGCGGAACGCGCGCGGAGATCGAGGCGAGCAGCGACGTGCTCGGCGTGAAGGGTTCGTGCACGTGGACTACGTCTGCGCGCGCTCGGCGCAGTGCCACACGGACGCGGCCGGGAACGCGCGGACCGAACGCCAGGCGCGCAACGGCGCCGTTGAACGGGATGCCGACCGTTCCCCCGAGCGAGACCACGCCTGCATCGACCGGCCCATCCGCCGGCGCGAGGATCCGCACTTCGTGACCGCGCCCGCGCAGCTGGGCAGCCAAGGATGCGATGTGCGTGTTCACGCCGCCCGGTGTCGTCCACGAGTACGGGGAGACGAGCGCAACCTTCATCAGTCGATCCAGTAACGGTTGAAGACGTGCCACTGCGCAGGTGCGAAACGGATCAGCTCTTCGAACTGCTCCGCGAGGCGCTGGGTGTACACCTGGACCGCGTCGGACGCCGCCTCGTCCGGCCGCTCGACCGGAGGAAGGACCCGCGCGAGCCAGGTTCCGTCTTCTCCTTGGAAGATCGCGGCCGGGATCAGGTCGCAGCCGGTGCGGAGCGCGAGCACGGCCGGCCCCGGAGGCATCTTCGTCTTCCGGCCGAACATCGTGACCTCGACGCCGCTCCCCGACAGGTCGCGGTCCGCGACGAGCGCGACCACCTCCCCTTTCTTCAGCTGTTCGATGCACTGCCCGGTCGGGTCGGAGCCGCGCTCGAGCGGAACGATCGTCATGCCCAGCGCGCGCCTGTGGTCGACGAAGCGGTCGAACAGCATCCGCGGACGGAGCACCTCCACGACCACGGTCAACGGCCACTGCTTCGCCACCCACCAGCCGCCGGCGTCCCAGTTGCCGACGTGCGGGGTCGCGAGCACGCCTCCCTTGCCCGACGCGAACGCCTTCTCGATGTTCTCGCGCCCTTCACACGCGAACCGCGCATCGAGCTGCTCTTCCGTCAGGTCGGCCATGCGGAAGGTCTCGGCCCAGTACAGTCCGTACCACCGGAACGCCTGCTCGACCTCATCACGCAACGCATCTCCCGGAACCACCGGCCGTAGCAACGTCTCGACGGCCGCTCGTCGTTTCGCGTTCCGGCGCATCGACCGCACACTCAGCCGCTCGAACGCGCGATAGACCCACGCCTCGGGTAACCAGCGCGCGATCCGCCATGCGAGCAGCCATCCGATACCTTCGAGCTGAAGGCGAAGCCGCGCGATCATGCGCGGTGCGCTTGCCGGTACACGGCCGCGCAGCGGCCGGCGAAGGTGATGAGGCACAACCCCGTCAACACCCACATCGCAGCAACCTCGAGGTGCAGGATCAGGCCGGCGCTGATCAGGATCGCGCGCTCCGCTCGTTCGCCGGGGCCGCTCGCAACCTTGTAGCCCAGCGCTTCGGCCTTCGCGCGCGCGTAGGGGACGAGCGACGTCACGATCATCGCAACGAGGCCGGCGACGAGGATCTTCGGCTGACGGTACCGCCATCCGAGCGACGCGATCGCCGCTAACAGCGCGCCGTCTCCGATGCGATCGCAGACCGAGTCGAGGAACCCGCCCCACGGCGTGACCCGATTCGTCACGCGCGCCAAAGCACCGTCGAAGATATCCAGGAACCAGGCGGGGATCATCACGATGCCGGCCATCGTGCGGTGGCCGATCACGACCAGCCACACGCAGACGAAGGTCCACGCCAACCCGATCAGCGTCACCGCGTTCGGCGTCAAGCCGATGCGGGCCATGCCGCGACCGACACCGGCGGTGAACGGTTGGATGAGCGGCCGGACCTTGTCGTTCAGCATCTGTCAAGCATACCGGCGCCATATGCGGCCTCAGACGCTCCGAGGGCGTTGGCTATAATCCTGCTCCGCTTGCCCGAGTCGAGGCCCTCGGAGGTATCGAGTGAAGACGTTCCCGACCGATCACATCTGCAACGTCGTCCTCGTGGGCCACGGAGGAACGGGCAAGACCTCGCTGACAGAAGCGCTCTTGCTCGCCGCCGGCACGATCAACCGCGCCGGCCGCGTCGAGGAGGGGAACACCGTCAGCGACTTCGACCCGGACGAGATCGCTAAGCAGATATCCGTCTCTCTGGCCCTCGCCCCTTTCGAGTGGAAAGACCACAAGATCAACGTGATCGACGCCCCGGGCTACGCGGATTTCTTCGGCGACGTCGAGGCGGCGATGCGTGCCGCCGACGCAGCGATCATCGTCGTCAGCGCGGTGGACGGCGTCCAGGTCCAGGCACGCGTCGCGTGGGACGTCGCGGAGCACCTCTCCCTTCCGCGCGCGATCTTCATCAACAAACTCGACCGTGAGCGCGCCGACTTCCAAGGAGCTCTCGATCAGCTCATCGATCTCTTCGGTGCGAAGATCGCCCCGATCCACTTGCCCGTCGGGCAAGAGCACGATTTCAAAGGCGTTGTCGACCTGCTGAACGAACGCGAGATCACATACGCAGGAGAGCGCACCGAAGCACCGCTCGCCGAGGGGCACGCCGCGGAGATCGACAAGCTTCACGAGCGGCTGGTCGACTCCGTCGTCGAAGCCGATGACGCACTGATGGAACGCTACCTCGAGGGCGCGACGATCGACCCCAAAGAGATCACGGCAGGTTTGCACAAGGCCATCGCTGCGGGGACGACGGTGCCGGTGCTCTGCGGCGCATCGACCGCCGGCATCGGTGTCGATCTCCTCGCAGACTTCATCGCAGAGGAGATGCCCTCGCCGGAAGACCGGCCGTCGCTGACGGGCAGCAAGGGAGGAGCCGAGGTCGAGTTGAAGGCCGATCCGGCGGGGCCGCTCGTCGCGCAGGTCTTTAAGACGGTGTCCGACCCGTACGTCGGCCGCTTGACCTACTTCCGCGTGTTCAGCGGAACCCTCCGGCCCGACACGCCGGTGTTCAACGTCACCAAGAACGCAGAGGAGCGCGTCGGGAACGTGTTCGTGATGCGCGGGAAGACGCAAGAGAACGTGTCGGAGATCGTTGCCGGCGACATCGGCGCCGTCGCCAAGCTCGCCGAGACCGTCACCGGGGACACGCTCGGGTCGAAGGCTTCGCCGATCGCGCTGCCGCCGCTGGACTTCCCGGCCCCCGTCTACTCCCTTGCCATCGCCCCGAAGTCCAAGGGTGACGAGGACAAGCTCTCCACCGCCCTGCAGAAGATCGAAGCCGAAGACCCGTCGTTCCACTGGCAGCGCAACCCGGATACGCACCAGACCGTGATCAGCGGCATGGGTGAGACCCACCTCGAAGTCATCGTGCAGCGGTTGCACCGGCATCACGTCGAGGTCGAGACGTTCACGCCGAAGGTCGCGTACCGCGAGACCATCCGTTCGACGGCGAAGGCAGACGGCCAGCTGAAGAAGCAGACCGGTGGCCGCGGCCAGTTCGCGCGCTGCTCCGTCGAGCTGTCCCCCCGGAAGCGCGGCGAAGGCTACGAGTTCCAAGACGCGATCGTCGGCGGTGCCATCCCGAACAACTTCATCCCCTCCGTCGACAAGGGGATCCGCAAGGCGATGGAGGCAGGACCGCTCGCCGGGTATCCGTTCGTTGACTTCAAAGCGAAGCTCTACGACGGCAAGTACCACACCGTCGACTCGTCGGACATCGCGTTCCAGCTCGCGGCCGCACAAGCCTTCAAAGACGCCGCGGCGGCCGCAGGCCTCGTGCTGCTCGAGCCGGTCATGAACCTCACCGTCCTGATCCCCGACGAATCCGTCGGCGACGTGATGGGCGACCTGTCGTCGAGGCGCGCGCGCATCGAAGGGACGGAGGGGTTCGGCAAAGGCTGGACCCAGCTCAAGGCGAAAGTGCCGCAGGGCGAAGTGATGCGGTACGCGATCGACCTCCGCTCGAAGACCGGTGGGCGCGGAACATTCTCGCTCGAGTTCAGCCACTACGAGGAATCACCGTCGCACGTGCAAGAAAAGGTCGTCGCGGAAGCCGCGAAAGAGAAGGCGGAAGCCGAGAAGAAGTAGCGGCTACTCGCTGAGGTGCGGGCGCAGCTTCGCGTACGTCTCTTCGAGCGCCTCGGGAAGCACCTTCGTCTCCCCTACCGTCGTCATGTAGTTCGTGTCTCCACCCCACCGGGGTACGACGTGGGAGTGCAGGTGGTCGGGGACGCCGGCTCCCGCGGCGGTTCCTTGATTGAGCCCGATGTTGAAGCCCTGTGGACCGTATTCCTTGTGCAACGCTTGGATGCACCGGCCGGTGAGGACCGACATCTCGGCGTGCTCCTCGACGGCGATGTCCTCGTAGTTCGGTATGTGCCGGTAGGGGGCCACCAGGAGGTGACCGGAGTTGTACGGGAACTTGTTCAAGATCACGAAGGAGAGCGCGCCGCGCGCAAGGATCAGCGACTCGGGATCGTTGGACGGGTCGAGCGCGGGAAGCTCACACAGGAAGCAGCCCTTCACGCGGTGGTCCCCCTTGATGTACGCCATACGCCAGGGGGTCCAGAGCCGTTCCATCACGAGTAGCGGGGCGCCGGCTCGCGTCCGGCGATCTCGGCCGTGATCTCCTTCACGAACTCTTCGAACGGTACCCCGAAACGTGCCTTGCCCATGCCGCGCGCGCGCACCGCAACCGTTGCGTTCTCGATCTCCTTGTCCCCGACGACGAGTATGTACGGCGCCTTCTGTAGCTCGGCGTTACGCACCTTCAGCTGCATCGTCTCGCGCGAGTCGTCGATGTCGACGCGGACGCCGTGCGCGCGCAGCTGCTCGGCGAGGCCGGCGGCGTGCTCGGCATGCCGGTCCGCGATCGGAACGATCACGGTTTGCACCGGCGAGAGCCAGGTCGGGAACGCGCCGGCGTAGTGCTCGACGAGCACGCCGACGAACCGCTCCATCGAACCGTAGAGCGCGCGGTGGATCATCACCGGGCGCTTATGCACGTTGTCTTCGTCCGTGTACTCAAGGCCGAAGCGTTCAGGAAGATTGAAGTCCACCTGGATCGTGGCGACCTGCCAGTAGCGACCGATCGCGTCGCGCACGTCGATGTCGATCTTGGGTCCGTAGAACGTGCCGTCGCCTTCGTCCACAGTGAAATCGATACCGGCGCGCCGCAACGCTTCCGGGATCGCCTCTTGCGCGAGGTCCCATAGCTCGTCGGAGCCGACGGACTTGTCCGGGCGGGTCGAGAACCGCACGCGATCGGGGCCCATGCCCACGGTCGCGTACAGCGCGCGGAAGAACTCGATCACACCGAGCAGCTCGTCCACGACTTGTTCGGGCCGGCAGAAGATGTGCGAGTCGTCTTGCGTGAGGCCGCGCGCGCGCAGCAAGCCGTGGAGCGTGCCCGATCGCTCGTAGCGATACACGGTCCCGAGCTCCGACAGACGGATGGGCAGATCTCGGTACGAGCGGGTCCGCGAGCGATAGATGAGGATGTGGAACGGGCAGTTCATCGGCTTCGCGATGTACTCGCCCCCGTCGTCGGCTTCCATCGCGGGGAACATGTTCTCGCGGTAGTAGCCGAGGTGCCCGCTCACCTCCCACAGCGTGGAGCGGCCGAGATGCGGGCTGAACACCGGCTGATACCCGAACTGCAGGTGCATCTCTCGCGATAGGTCCTCGAGCGTCTTGCGGACGAGCGCGCCCTTTGGGTGCCACAGCGCCAGGCCGGGGCCGACCTCGTCGGCCCACGAGTAGAGGTCCAGCTCGCGGCCGAGCTTCCGGTGATCGCGGCGCTCCGCTTCCTCGAGCATTTGAAGATGCTGCTCGAGCGCTTCCTGCGACTCCCACGCGGTGCCGTAGATGCGCTGGAGCATCGGGTTGTGCTCGTCGCCGCGCCAGTACGCCCCGGCGACGCGCATCAGCTTGAACGCCGGGATGAGCCCGGTGTGCTCGAGGTGCGGGCCCAGGCAGAGGTCCTCCCAGCCGTCGTTGCGGAAGACGCTGACGCTTTCGCCGCCGCCTTCGGACTCTTCGACGCCTTTGATGATCTCGACCTTGAACGGCTGATCGGCGAAACGTTTCAGCCCTTCATCGCGCGTCAGCGCTTCGTGCTCGAACTTCTGTTGCTCGGCGATGATCTCGCGCATCTTCGCGTCGATCGCGTCGAGATCTTCGGGCGTGAACGGCCGGCCGATGTCGAAGTCGTAGTAGAAGCCGTCCTCGATCGCCGGCCCGATCGCGTATTTCGCGCCCGGGAACAACGAACTCACTGCTTGGGCCATGACGTGCGAAGTCGAATGTCGCAGCACGTGACGTCCTTCAGGAGACGACGCGTCGACCGAGCGGCCGTCGGTCAGCGTGATCTTCGCCACTACCCGAACTCCTTCCGGATCTTCTGGGCCCACGCGCGCTCGAGTGCGTCGAATCCGAAGCCGAAAGCCGCACTGCACGCGTGGTCCAGATGATACCGGGCGGTTCCGAAGGAGACCGGAGATTCGTTACCCAGCGCCTTGTACAGGTTCGCTCCTGCGTTCTTGCCGAAGCGCGACATCAAGAAGGAGACGAAGCTAGACGCTTCTTCGTACGAGTTGTGGATGTCGTCGGCCGAACCGAGGGAGAACTCGAAGTCTTTCGGGAGGTGACCGGTGAAGGTTCCGTTCGTGACGCGCGCGCTGATGTCGACCAGCGCAGGCAAGATCCTCTGTCCGTAGTCCTGCGCGTCGCCTTCGTCCATCCACGACGGAGTGAACCCTCCCGCGTATCCGCGCGTCGCGACGTGGAGCAGCTCGTGGCTGAGCGTGTCCGCTTGGAACGCGAGCGGTGTGCTGAAGAACGTTCCCGGCTGCACGTACACACGGTTGCCCGTCAAGCGGTAGTCGCCGTTCGGCCTGGTCGCGCTCGACGCGGTGAACGCGACGAACGGGCCGAGGTCGAACGTCGTCTGGAGGATCCGTGAGAGCTCGCTCGTCGACTTTGGGATGATGACGACGATGCGGCCGGGCCAGCTCAACGGCCACCGTCCCTTGTCGTACGCGATCGCGGTCTGCGTTGCGGAGAGGATCCGAAGAGCGGTCGCGCGGTCCTCCTGATACAGGACGAGCACCCCGTCGCGCGCTGCTTGCCCGACCGGCGCGAAGTCCCACGCGTTGCGGTAGGACAAGAGACCGAGCGAGTCGAGATCGCTATCCGAGACGATGCTCCACGTGGTGCCCCGGCGGACGATCGTAAGGTAGAGATCCTCGGAGGATGGGGTCGCGTCGTACGGCTTGAGCGTGATCCGCTCGAGGGCCGAGGCGACGTGAACCTCGTCGGCCGCCGGGCGGGTCGCAAGCGCGTCGGCAAGGTCATTGTATCCGTTGGGGTCGAGCGACAGTGCATAGGACCCCAGCGGCAGCGCGCCCATCCGTGAGAACCAGGTGTCCTTCGCGGCCCGGAACGCCCGGGGGGCCAGCGACATCGTCGCGTCGAAGGCCGCACGGTCGCCGGCCATGACCCCCCGCGCGCGCTTCTCGAGGAGCTGCTGCACCGCCGTGTGCCAGTCGGCCGGGGCCTGCGCGCGCGCGACGGGGGCGGCCGTCGCGCCGGCGAGGGCGATGAGCACGGCGATACCTGCAAGCGTCCGGAGCGGGCGACGATCGGTCGAGGAAGTGGTCAGCGCTTCTTCTTGTCGTCGGGGTTGGACCGGACGTCGTCGACGAGGTCGCCCATCGAGCCGTAGATCTCTGCTTCGGTCTGAAGCACGCGCCGACGTTCGTCCACCGACTCCTGGCTCGCTTCCAGCGCGCGCGCGACGACTTCCTCGAGTTCCTCCGGGAGGAAGGGCTTCGTCAGGTGGTCGATGGCTCCGCCCTTGACCTCGCGCATGACGCCGGTCGGGTCGTGCTTCGCCGTCACAACGATGACGGGGGTCGACGCCCTGCTCGGCATCGCGCGGATCTGCTCGAGCACCTCGTAGCCGTTCATCGTCGGCATCATGATGTCCAGCACGAGCAGCTCGTACGGGCGTCGCTTCAGCTTATTGAGGGCTTCCTGACCCTCGGCTGCGACGGTCACGTCGTGCCCGGCGCCCTCCAAGATCTCTTGGATCAGGTCGCGTATGTCTGGATCGTCGTCCACCACAAGGATCGTTGCCATCAGACCTCCGGCCCGCAGTGTAGCGGCGAGCCCGGGTCCCTTCTAGGCATCCGGTTCGCGCGCGACGATGCTGCTGGCCCCGCCGTCCCACCAGCTTGCCGTGATGCGGAGCTCCGGCGAACGAGGTCCCATCTCTTCGTAGACCCGGCGGTACCCCGTGTGCGCGAACTTCCAGGCGCCGCCCCGCTTCACGTACCGATCCTCGTAGAAAGCGGTCCCGCGGATCTCGAGCGACTGCTCGGTGAGGATGACGAGATCCTGAAGCGCCCATCTCCCGTCGGCGCTGTCGGGACCGGTCAGCTCGATCTCCGGCTGCCCGACGAGATGACTCGTCAGCATCGTTGTGGGTCCGAGCGCAGTGCGGAGGAAACCGATGATCGCGTCGCGCCCGTCGTACGAAAGCTGGCCACCGCTGTACGACGCCGTCGCGTCCTTCACGAAGAGCTCGCTCAGGCCGTCGAAATCCTTGGTGTCGAGCAGCCTCGCGTACCGATATTTGAGGCACTTGATCGCTTCGATCTCGACGAGGTCTTCAGGCGTCACGCCGCGCTTCCTTTCTCACACCTCGGGCTCACCGTGTAGAAGTATCAGCCACACATCAATCCGCGCGAGTCGAGGGGGAAGCATGTCCGTCCTGGATCGGTTCCGGCTAACCGGAAAGGTTGCGATCGTTACGGGGGCCGGAAAAGGCATCGGCGCGGAAATCGCGCTCGCGTACGCGGATGCCGGTGCCGATGTCGCGCTGCTCGCTCGCACGGTCGCCGACCTCGAGGGGATCGCGAAGGCCGTCGAAGAGCGCGGGCGGCGCGCGCTCGTCGTACAGACGGACGTGATGGACCTTGAGGCCTTGCCGCCGGCCGTCGAACGCACGGTGGCGGAACTCGGCGGCGTGGACATCCTCGTCAACAACGCGGGGGGCGCCGTGCCGGCACCGTTCATGGACTCGCGCGCGGAGCACATGGAGTGGGCGTTCCACTTCAACGTCTCGGCACCGGTGGAGCTGACCAGGCTGTGCGTGCCGCGGATGCTCGAGCGCGGCGGCGGTGCCGTCCTCAACATCGGCTCGATGGCCGGCGCCCACGCGTCGCGCGGGTACATCGCCTACGGAACAGCGAAAGCCGCAATCGCGCACGCGACCAAGCTGATGGCATCGGACCTCGCGCCGAAGATCCGCGTGAACGCGATCTTGCCCGGTGCAGTCGAGACGTGGGCGCTCAACTGGTTCCTGGGTTACAAGGAAGAGCAAGGCGAACCGGTGCGAGACACGATGATCGAGCGGACCTTGCTCCAGCGGAACGGCGAGCCGGCCGACGTCGCCGGCGCGGCTCTGTTCTTGGTGTCCGAGGCGGCGTCGTGGGTGACGGGGAAGCTGCTCGAAGTCGACGGCGGCTGGTGCTTCGAGCTGTTGCCCCGGACGATCCCGGATCTCTGAGTTGACCCAACTGTCATCAAGTGCAAAAAATCGCCCCAGCTCAGAGGCGAATCATTCTCCCTGACCAAACGCCACGGCAAGTCGCGACGCAAGGCTACAAGGGCAGCCGAGGCGAATCTGGTGCGAGTGTCCCGTTCCTCAAGGGATAACCGGCGGCTTCGTCTGCCCATGCCCGATCGATCATCACATGGTAGTTAGGACCACGCTCGCGGTCGGTGCACGGAGGCGGTCCGCGCACTCAGTTCCGAGCGGGGAGTAGCGAGTGACGAACGTCCGTGGGTCATCTCCGGCTGGCCCCAAAGGCCAGCAAACGGCCATCGATGCCGAGGGCGAACAATCGATCCAGGCCCCAAACCGGTGGCGGGTCGTCCTGCAATGAGTTCGGGGCTCTCGGTCCCCTTGTCCATGCACCCGTTCCCGGATTCCACACTGCGACGTCACCCGGGCGAACGACTCCCGCTGGACCCTCGCTCTCACCACCCGGATTGAGTGAGACCTCGGCAGCTCCGGTCCAAACGACCTGTGGGCCAAGGTCATCCAAGGGGCCGTGCGGGATCTGCATCAGATTTAGCGTCTGCGGGTCGACGAGGTATCCATGCTCATTCATCGGCGCAGGGTGGCTGCACGCACCGCACCAGATCTGTCCTGGCGGCAGCAGAATCTTCGCGCCGGTGAACAGCGGGCCGCTCACCGTCTCGTGCTGGGGCCATCCGTCGGTAACGTTCCTCCATCTGCCCGAGGAATCGAGACGGTAGACATCGACGCCGGCGTAGCCCGTGAACTCTCCGGGCCCGGTCTGTTGCGTCCGTCCCCACAGCGACCAAAGTACAACCCCTTGATCGGTCGCAACCAGCTCGACGTCTAAGGGCGGGTGGCTTTGGCTGATCGCGGGATCGAGTCGAACCCAGCGGTCTGCGGTTGGATCGTAGCTTGCAGCCTCAAGCATTTCCGGATTGCCCGGACGAAGCCCGGCGAGAACGACGGACCCCCCGGTCCAGACGGCGGTGGTTTGCATGAGCCCCTTATCGAGCGGAGCTCGGCTGCTCACCGCCCACCGATCGGTTTTTGGGTCGTACAACCCGGCGACGCAGCATTCGCTGACAACCTTGTACGGCGGCGTCCGGCCTCCGAACATGAAGACAACGCTGCCCGTCCATACCGACGCGGCATCGACCGTTCCGACTTGGACTGGCGCCGTCGCGATATGCCGCCAGCGCGACACTGCGGGGTCGTACGCGGCGCCGTCGCCTCGAGGAACTCCCCCGGAGGTCCCGCCGATCTCGAGCAACTCTCGCCCGTCCCAGATGAGCATCGGCGCTGTCCGTGCTCCGATGGGGGAACGGGGAATTACCGACCAGCGGGCCCTCGTCAGCGCGACGGCGGTCGATTCTTGGTCGGCCCTCCCGGAAGGCTGAATGATGGGTGGCTCCGATGATCGGAGCTGTGCCAAACCGAGGCCCGCCAAGACAAAAACAATCACGGTAAGAGCGGATGTCAGACCAAGGCGCTGCTTCTGCTTACTGCGAGCTTTTTTGCTGAGTCGTTGCCACGCGTCGGACGATGGAGACACTTCATCCGCAAGGCTGTTGAAGATGTCTTTGATCCTGGTCTCGAGGCTCACGGAACCTGCTCCTCCTTCAGCGACGCGCGGAGGCGTTTGATCGCTCTCTCTAGCTGCTTCCTCACTGCGGCATTCGAGATCTCGAGCACATCGGCGATCTCTTGCTCCTTTTTGTCTTCGTAGAATCGCAAAGCCAGGCACGCCCGCTGTCGGACCGGAAGGGCGAGAAGCGCCCGACGTAAGTCGTAACTCGCTGCCGCCTCACTCGGGTCACCGCCGGCCTCCATACGTTGGCGCATCTCGAACCGTTGTGCGGTTGCGGTCCGCCTGAAGAGCGACCTGGCGAGGTTCACAATCGTCTTGCGCGCGTAAGCTGGGAAGGCCGGGTCCTCGACGCGCCCACGGGATCGATTGACGCGCAGGAACGCGTCTTGAACCAAGTCCTCTGCGGTCTCCCGGTCAGCCGTTAGGAAGTAAGCGAACCGCAGGAGAGGTTCGTACTCAGCCGCGAACCAG
>Ga0209577_10001739_pt1 | contig 21481 bp, 35 predicted proteins | sample GraSoiAngelo_109_FD_185874 | JGI IMG/M metagenome (GOLD analysis project Ga0209577, IMG submission 185874) | Grasslands soil microbial communities from the Angelo Coastal Reserve, California, USA - 14_0903_12_20cm (SPAdes) (version 2) | ecosystem: Environmental > Terrestrial > Soil > Grasslands...
GGTCGACCCCGAGGTACGAGATGTCGCCGTGGCGGACGAGCTCGACCGCCGGCTCCACCGCGTCGCCCCAGTAGGCCCCGCCCCCGCCGAGCCTGAGCCTCCCCGCCATCCGCCTCGCCCCCGCCCGTGGATCGAACGTCCGTTACAGAGTACGCGTCCGAGAACAGGGGAGTCAATCTCCCGTGGCCCGCCGCTCAGCCGCCGGCGACCGGGTACCTCTGCCGCAGCGCGATCACCCGGGCGGCGGAGGCCCGCACCGCGTCGAGCGACACCCTCCCGTCGGTCACCGCGGCCCGCATCGCCTCCACCGCCTGGGCCTCGTAGGTGGGATCCCCGTTCGACAGCAGCATGAGGTCGTTCCCCGCCTCCAGCGCCGCGACCGCGGCCGCGGGGACGGTCATCCGCGCCTGGATCCCGCCCATGCTCAGCGAGTCGGTGATGATCACCCCGCCGAAGTGGAGCCGGTCACGGAGCAGGGAGACGACCGGCCGGGAGAACACCGCCGGGGTGCCGGTCGGCTCGAGACCGGGGACCACCACCTCGGTGGTCATCACCGCGTCGGTGCCGGCGCCGATGCCCGCGCCGATGGCGACGGCGTGGGTGTCCTGCCATTGGGTGAGGCTCATGGGGTCGGTGGTCAGGGCGACGTGGGGGTCGCCCGCCTGGCCGCCGAGGCCGGGAAAGTGCTTGACCGTCGAGCCGACGCCGCCGTCGTGCAGGCCCTCGACCGCGGCGGCGACCAGCGGCGCCACCACCGCGGCGGTGGAGCCGAAGGCGCGGTCGCCGATGACCCCGTCGGCGGGATTGGTGCGGATGTCGCTGACCGGGGCGAGGTCGAGCCCGACGCCGAGGGAGCGCAGCCCCCGGGCGGTCGCGGCCATCGCCGAGCGCACCGCGCCGGGCCCGCCGGCGCCGAGCACGAGCTCGCTCGGCATCGCCGGGACTCCGTCGGAGACCGCCGAGGCCCGGCCCCCCTCCTGGTTGAGGCAGACGAGGAGCGGCGCCGGCAGCCCGGCCTCCCTCCCGAGGGCGCCGAGCTCGGCGGTCAGGTGGCGGAGGCCGCCGGCGCCGGCGAAGTTGCCGGGGAGGAGCACCACCGTCCCCACCTTGAGATCGACGATCAGGTGGCGGAGCGCGGGGGTGACCTCACGCCCCGAGAAGGCCACCCCGACGGTCTGGCCGAGCGCCATGGTCAGGTCGAGCGCATCCGGGCTCGCCGCCGCTCCAGGGGCCGCGGCCGAGCTCGTCGAGGTGGCTCGCGAGGTCGCCAGGGCGGCGGGGGAGGAGCCGCAGGCGGAGGCGAGCAGGGCCAGGCAGAGGATCCCGCCCCCCCGGGGGCGGCGCCCGCGGGCGACGGGTCGACCGGCCACGGCGGGCCAGTCTAGGGAGTCGCCCCCCTCCGCCGGATTCGCTGCTAGAATCCCCCGTCGCGCCTCGCGCACCCTCGTTCGCGCGCCCGTCGGCCGGGCGCCGATCACCATGTCCCGGGAGACACGTGCCCACCATCCAGCAACTGGTCCGCAAGGGCCGGTCGCGCATCGTCAAGAAGACCAAGGCGCCGGCCCTCAAGGGGTCGCCTCAGCGCCGTGGCGTCTGCGTGCGCGTCTACACCACGACCCCCAAGAAGCCGAACTCGGCCCTCCGCAAGGTGGCTCGCATCCGGCTGACGAGCAAGGTCGAGGTGACCGCCTACATCCCCGGGATCGGGCACAATCTCCAGGAGCACTCGGTGGTGCTGGTGCGCGGCGGCCGCGTGAAGGACCTGCCCGGCGTCCGGTACCACGTCATCCGTGGAACCCTGGACACCGCCGGCACCCGCAACCGCAAGCAGGGCCGTAGCAAATACGGCGCCAAGCGGGAGAAGCCGTCCGGAAAGTGACCGACGGCACCCCCCGCGCCACCCCCGTCCCCGCCTGACGCGTCCGTACGGACGCCGCCAGCCTCGGGATCGGGATCAGATATGACCCACTCACACATCTGAGGATCGAGCGACCCCATGCCCCGCCGACAGCGCATCACCAAGCGCACCATCGTCCCCGACCCGATCTACGGGAACGTGGGCCTGGCGAAGTTCATCAACTGCCTGATGCTGTGCGGCAAGAAGAGCGTCATCGTCTACGACGCCTTCGAGAAGATCCGCCGCTCCTCGCGCAAGGAGCCGCTCGACGTCTTCGACACCGCGCTGCGCAACGTCACCCCGATCCTCGAGGTGAAGCCGAAGCGCGTCGGCGGCGCCACCTACCAGGTCCCGGTGGAGATCCGCCACGACCGCCGCGCCGCGCTGGCGCGCCGCTGGCTGATCCGCTACGCCCGGGCCCGCAACGGCAAGAGCATGGCCGACAAGCTCGCCGCCGAGCTCATGGACGCCGCCAACGGCGTGGGAGCCTCCATCAAGCGGAAGGAGGACACCCACAAGATGGCCGAGTCCAACAAGGCCTTCTCCCACTTCAGGTACTGAGACCCGAGATGCCCCCCGCCACGGCGACGCGCGCCTTCCCGCTCGAGAAGACCCGGAACATCGGGATCATGGCGCACATCGACGCCGGCAAGACCACGACCACCGAGCGGGTGCTCTTCTACACCGGGCGCATCCACCGCATGGGCGAGGTCCACGAGGGCGCCGCGACCATGGACTGGATGGTCCAGGAGCAGGAGCGCGGCATCACCATCACCTCGGCGGCGACGGCGGCGGAGTGGCGCAGCCACCGTATCAACATCATCGATACGCCCGGGCATGTGGACTTCACCGTCGAGGTGGAGCGGAGCCTCCGGGTGCTCGACGGCGCGGTCGCGGTCTTCGACGCCGTCGCCGGGGTCGAGCCCCAGTCGGAGACGGTCTGGCGGCAGGCCGACCGCTACAACGTCCCCAGGATCTGCTTCATCAACAAGATGGACCGCACCGGCGCCGACTTCTTCGCCGCCGTCGAGTCCATCAAGGTGCGGCTCGGGGCGAACCCCATCCCGGTGCAGCTCCCGATCGGCGCCGAGAACGAGTTCCGCGGCATCGTCGACCTCATCAACCGGGTCGCGATCCTCTACGCCGACGACCTCGGGACCACCATCGAGCGCAAGGAGATCCCAGCGGCGATGGAGGCCGACGTCGACCGCTATCGGCACAACATGCTCGAGGCGGTCGCCGAGTGCGACGACGAGCTGCTGACCAAGTACCTCGACGGTGAGGAGCTCACCTACGATGAGATCGTGCGCGGACTGCGCGCCGGCACGGTCACCACCCGGCTGGTGCCGGTACTCTGCGGCTCGGCGCTGAAGAACAAGGGCGTGCAGCCGATGCTCGACGCGGTCGTCGACTTCCTGCCCTCGCCGCTCGACAAGCCGCCGATCGAGGGACTGAATCCCAAGGACGGCACCCTGGCGGCGCGCGCGGTCAGCGACGACGAGCCCTTCACCGCGCTCGCCTTCAAGATCATGACCGACCCCTTCGTCGGCAAGCTCACCTTCTTCCGGGTCTACAGCGGGGTGCTGAAGAGCGGCTCCTACGTCTACAACCCGGTGCGCGAGGAGCGTGAGCGGGTGAGCCGCATCCTGCAGATGCACGCCAACCACCGCGAGGAGATCGAGGAGGTTCGCACCGGCGACATCGCCGCCGCCATCGGTCTGCGCAAGACGATGACCGGCGACACCCTCTCGGCGGAGCAGCACCCGGTGGTGCTCGAGTCCATCAACTTCCCCGACCCGGTGATCTCGGTCGCCATCGAGCCGAAGACCAAGGCCGACCAGGACAAGATGGGGATCGCCCTCCAGAAGCTCTCCGAGGAGGACCCGACCTTCCGGGTGCGGACCGACGACGAGACCGGCCAGACGGTCATCTCCGGCATGGGCGAGCTCCACCTCGAGATCATCGTCGACCGCCTGCTCCGCGAGTTCAAGGTCGACGCCAACGTCGGCAAGCCGCAGGTCGCCTACCGCGAGACCATCACCGCCAAGGCGCACGGCACCGGCCGCTTCGTCCGCCAGACCGGCGGCCGCGGCCAGTACGGCCACGTCGAGCTCGAGCTCGAGCCCAACGAGATGGGCAAGGGCTTCGAGTTCGTGAACAAGGTCGTCGGCGGCACCGTCCCCAAGGAGTACATCAACCCGACCGGACGCGGCATCGAGGAGGCGCTCTCGTCGGGCATCGTCGCCGGCTTCCCCGTCGTCGACATCAAGGTGACGCTCGTCGACGGCTCGTACCACGACGTGGACTCCAGCGAGCAGGCGTTCCAGATCGCCGGCTCGATGGGCGTCAAGGAGGGCATGCGCAAGGCCAAGCCGACGCTGCTCGAGCCGGTCATGAAGGTCGACGTCAACATGCCCGAGGAGTTCATGGGCGACGTCATGGGTGACCTCAGCGGCCGCCGCGGTCACATCCTCGGCATGGAGGGTCGCGCCAACAACCAGATCGTCCACGCCAACGTCCCGCTGGCGACGATGTTCGGATACGCCACGGTGCTGCGGAGCATGACGCAGGGCCGGGCCACGTATTCCATGGAGTTCGACCACTATCAGCAGCTGCCCCAGGGCCTGGTCGACGAGATCGTCGCCAAGGCCAAGGGCTGACCGCACCGCAGGGCCACAGTAGAGGCAGGAGATGGCGAAGAAGAAGTACGACAGCACGAAGCCGCACGTGAACGTGGGCACCATCGGTCACATCGACCACGGTAAGACCACGCTCACCGCGGCGATCACCAAGGTGCTCGCGGAGCGCAGCGGCACGGCCGTGTTTCGGTCCTTCGACTCCATCGACAACGCCCCCGAGGAGAAGGCCCGCGGCATCACCATCGCCACCGCGCATGTCGAGTACGAGACCGCCCTGCGGCACTATGCGCACGTCGACTGCCCCGGCCACGCCGACTACATCAAGAACATGATCACCGGCGCGGCCCAGATGGACGGCGCCATCCTGGTGGTGGCCGCCACCGACGGCCCCATGCCCCAGACCCGCGAGCACATCCTGCTCGCGAGCCAGGTCGGCGTGAAGTACATCGTGGTGGCGCTGAACAAGGTCGACGCGGTCGACGACGAGGAGCTCCTCGAGCTCGTCGAGCTCGAGGTCCGCGAGCTGCTCAGCAAGTACGACTTCCCCGGCGACGACATCCCCGTGGTCCGGGTGTCCGCGCTGAAGGCGCTCGAGGGCGACAAGGACGCGGGCGACGGCGTCGTCAAGCTGATGGACGCGGTCGACTCCTACATCCCGCTCCCCGAGCGGCCGGTCGACAAGCCCTTCATGATGCCGATCGAGGACGTGTTCTCCATCGAGGGTCGCGGCACCGTGGTCACCGGCCGCATCGAGCGCGGCCTGATCAAGGTCAACGAGCAGGTCGAGATCGTCGGCATCAAGGACACCACCAAGACCGTCGTCACCGGCGTCGAGATGTTCAAGAAGCTGCTCGACGCCGGAGAGGCCGGGATGAACGTCGGCTGCCTCATCCGCGGCGTCAAGCGCGACGAGGTCGAGCGTGGCCAGGTGCTCGCCAAGCCGGGCACGATCACCCCGCACACCGACTTCAAGGCACAGATCTACGTCCTCTCCAAGGAGGAGGGCGGCCGGCACACCCCCTTCTTCAAGGGCTATCGTCCGCAGTTCTACATCCGCACCACCGACGTCACCGGCACCATCGACCTGCCCGAGGGCACCGAGATGGTGATGCCCGGCGACAACATCGAGATGACCATCCAGCTCATCACCCCGATCGCCGTCGAGGAGGGGATGCGCTTCGCCATCCGCGAGGGTGGCCGCACCGTGGGTGCGGGATCGGTCACCACCGTGTCCAAGTAACCACGAGGCAGGAACCGGCTCCGTCATGGCGCAGAAGATTCGCATCAGGCTCAAGGCCTACGATCACAAGGTCCTGGACCAGGCCGCGTCGAAGATCGTCGACACGGCCGTGCGTACGGGCACGCGCGTGGCGGGGCCGGTGCCCCTGCCCACCAGCATCGCCAAGTACTGCGTGATCCGCTCGCCCTTCATCGACAAGGACTCCCGCGAGCAGTTCGAGATCCGTACGCACAAGCGCATCGTCGACATCCTCGATCCCAACCCCAAGGTGGTGGACGCGCTGATGCGCCTCAACCTCCCCAGCGGGGTGAACATCGAGATCAAGCTGTCGCAGGAAGCGACCGCGGGGGCGCGGCGGTGAGCAGGGGCATCCTCGCCCGCAAGGTGGGTATGACCCAGCTCTTCACCGAGCGAGGAACCGTGGTCCCGGTCACGGTGCTCGAGGCCGGCCCCTGCCGCGTGGTGCAGCGCAAGACCACCGCGGTGGACGGCTACGAGGCGCTGCAGATCGGCTTCGGCGAGCGCTCTCCGAAGCGCACTCCCAAACCCCTGATCGGCCACCTCAAGCGCGCGGGTCTGCGCCCGATGCGCACCCTGGTCGAGCTGCGCGACGCCGGAGAGGCGGGGATCGGCTCGGAGATCACCGCTGAGATCTTCAGCGCCGGCGACCGCGTCGACGTGACCGGGGTGAGCAAGGGCAAGGGCTTCGCCGGTCAGCACAAGCGTCACAACTTCGGCCGCGGCCCGGTCACCCACGGCTCCCACAACATCCGCCAGCCCGGCTCGATCGGCTCGGTCGATGCGGCGCGCACCCTGCGGGGGGTGAAGATGGCCGGCCACCTGGGCGCGAGCCGGAGCACGGTCAAGGGTCTCGAGGTGGTGCGCGTCGACGCCGCACGCAACCTGCTGATGCTCAAGGGCGCGGTCCCGGGCAGCCGCAACGGCGTGGTGCTGATCCGCGATGCCGACCGCGAGGCGACATTCTGATGGCCAGCGCTCCCGTCGTCGACCAGAGTGGGGTGCGCACGGGCAGCCTCGAGCTCAGCGCGGAGATCTTCGACTGCACGGTGAACGGGCCGGTGATGCACCAGGCGCTGCTCCGGCAGCTGGCCAACGGCCGCCAGGGCACCCACGACACCCTCAACCGGCGCGAGGTGCGCGGCGGCGGGCGCAAGCCCTACCGCCAGAAGGGCACCGGCCGCGCCCGCCAGGGCTCGATCCGGTCGCCGCAGTTCAAGGGCGGGGGCGTCGTCTTCGGTCCCACCCCGCGCAGCCACCGCCAGGACATGCCCCGCAAGCAGCGGCGCCTCGCGCTGCGCAGCGCGCTGACCGTCAAGGCCCAGGCCGGGGAGCTGCTCATCCTCGACGGCTTCACCCTCGAGGAGCCGAAGAGCCGGGTGGTGGCGGAGATGCTCCACGCCATCGGCAGCGAGGGGGGCTCGGAGTCGCCGGCGATGACCAAGGTGCTGCTCGTGCTCGGCTCCCACAACGAGGTGCTGGAGCGCAGCGCCCGCAACCTCCGCGAGGTTAGGGTGCTGCTCGCCGCCAACCTCAACATCCGCGACCTGCTCACCGGCGACACGGTGCTCATGACCAAGGACGCCGTCGAGCACCTCACCGAGGTGCTGTCGTCGTGAGCCGCACCCCCGACCGGCTGCTGACCCGCCCGGTGGTGAGCGAGAAGTCCTACGCGGGCATGGCGGAGGGGCGCTACGTCTTCCGCTGCCGTCCGGACGCCAACAAGATCGAGATCAAGCGGGCGGTCGAGGAGGCGTTCGCCTCCCAGAAGATCACCGTCGTCTCGGTCAACACCCTGAATGTCCGCGGCAAGGTGCGGCAGCGCTCCCGCGGCCGCAAGCGCATCGTGGGCCACAGCCCCGACTGGAAGAAGGCGATCGTGACGCTGGCCCCGGGCCAGCGGATCGAGGGCCTCTTCGAGGGCGTCTGATGCCGATCCGCAAGTACAAGCCGACCAGCCCCGGACGCCGCTTCATGACGGGGAGCACCTTCGAGGAGGTCACCCGCGACCATCCGGAGAAGTCGCTGGTCGAGCACCTGAAGAAGTTCAGCGGCCGCAACCAGACCGGCAAGATCACCGTCCGCCACCGCGGCGGCGGCCACAAGAAGCTCTACCGGATCATCGACTTCAAGCGGAACAAGCTCGACGTCCCCGGCAAGGTCGCCGAGATCGAGTACGACCCCAACCGCAGCGCCCGGATCGCGCTCATCCACTACGCCGACGGCGAGAAGCGCTACATCCTCTGGCCGGTCGGGCTGAAGGTCGGCGACACCGTGATGGCCGGCGAGAAGGCCGAGATCCGCCCCGGCAACTCGCTGCCGCTGAGCAGCATCCCGCTGGGCACGACCATCCACAACATCGAGCTCACCCTCGGCAGGGGCGGCAAGATGGTGCGCAGCGCCGGCACCGCCGCCCAGCTGCTCGCCAAGGACGGCCCGATGGCCACCCTGCGCATGCCCAGTGGGGAGATGCGCCGGGTGGACATCCGCTGCTCGGCGACCATCGGCCAGGTGGCCAACGTCGAGCACGCCAACATCAATATCGGCAAGGCCGGGAAGATGCGCTGGCGCGGCTTCCGCCCGTCGGTCCGGGGCATGACGATGAACCCCTTCGACCATCCCCACGGGGGCGGTGAGGGCCGCAGCGGCGCCGGCGGCCATCCCCAGACCCCCTGGGGCAAGCCCGCGCTGGGGCATCGCACCCGGCACAACAAGTCGACGGACCGCATGATCGTGCGGCGCCGGAGCAAGTAGGAAACGGCGAGCATGAGAGCAGCAGAGAGGTACCGGTCATGAGCCGGTCGACGCGCAAGGGTCCGTTCTGCGACGAGCACCTGCTCCGCAAGGTGCAGGTGCTGAACAGCACCCGGGAGAAGAAGGTCATCAAGACCTGGTCGCGCCGCAGCGACGTCTTCCCGGAGATGGTGGGGCACACCATCGCGGTGCACGACGGGCGCAAGCACGTGCCCGTCTTCATCACCGAGACCATGGTCGGCCACAAGCTCGGCGAGTTCGCCGTGACCCGCAGGTTCCGCGGTCACGGCCATCACACCGAGCGCAGCGCGGCGCTGAAGTAGCCATGGAGGTCGTCGCCACCGCCAAGTGGGTGCGCACCACCGCACGCAAGGGCCGGCTCGTCGCCGCCACCGTCGAGGGACTGCCCGTCGGCGATGCTCTGACCATCCTCGCCTTCACCCCGCGGGCCGCGGCCATCGAGGTCGCCAAGGTCATCAAGTCCGCTGCCGCGAACGCCGAGCACAACTACAACCTCGACGTCTCGACGCTGCGGGTCAGCCGCATCGAGATCGACGGCGCGACGGTGATCAAGCGGTTCCGGCCGCGCGCCCAGGGGCGCGCGTTCAGCATCCTCAAGCGCACCTGCCACCTGCGCGCCGTGGTCAGCGACGACACCGCGCTGGCCCAGCAGCGGCAGCGGCGGCGCCGCGCCCCCGCGGCCGAGGCGGCCCCCGCGCCCAAGCCCACCCCGGCCCCGGAGCGCCGCCCGGCGCGTGCGCCCCGGGCGAGGAAGACGGCGACCGTAGAGGAAAAGACCACCGCCGCGGCGGCGGCCGAGGCGGAGACAGAAGAGTAAATGGGTCAGAAGGTCAACCCCGTCGGCTTCCGGCTCGGCGTCTACCGGAACTGGGACGCCCGCTGGTACGCGGACAAGGACTACACCAAGCTCCTCCACGAGGACCTGGCGATGCGCCGGCTGATCACCGGCCGGCTGCGCAATGCCGGGCTGGCGCGGATCGAGACCGAGCGCAGCGCCAATCAGCTGACGATCATCATCCAGACCGCCAAGCCGGGCATCGTGATCGGCAAGCAGGGCGCCTCGGTGGACGCGCTCCGCGACGAGCTGGAGCGGATCAGCGGCAAGAAGGTCCGCGTCACCATCCATGAGATCAAGTCCCCGGAGGTCGACGCCAAGCTCGTCGCCGAGAGCGTGGCCTCGCAGCTCGAGAAGCGCATCGCCTTCCGGCGGGCGATCAAGCAGTCGATCATGCGCACCATGCGCGCCGGCGCCAAGGGCGTGAAGATCCAGGTGTCGGGGCGGCTCGGCGGCTCGGAGATGTCCCGCCGCGAGTGGGACCGCGACGGCCGCGTGCCCCTGCACACCCTGCGCGCGAACATCGATTACGGCCAGGCGGAGGCGCGCACCACCTTCGGACGCATCGGCGTCACCGTCTGGATCTACAAGGGCGATTTCGTCACCGCCACCGGCGAGCCGATCCTCCCCGGCGGCGACGGCCGGGGTCGCGAGGAAGGTGGCGACGGCGCGCCCGAGCGGGGTCGGCGCACGCCCGCAGCGCGCGCCGAGGGCGCCGCGGCGCGTCCCGAGCCGGCCCGCCCGGCCGAGCCCCGCGCCCCCGCCGCCGAGCCGGTGGCCGCTGTCCCGGCACCCGCACCCGCGCCGGCCCCGGCCGCGCCCGCAGCGGTCGAGCCCGAGCCCGAGCCCGAGCCCGAGCCCGAGGCGGTCGCCGTGGTCGAGGTCGAGGACGACGTCGGGACCGAGGACGTCGCCGACGAGATCGTCGACGACCTTCCGGACGAGCTCGCCGACATCGACATCTCCGGCGTCGACATCCCCGACCCCGACGCGGTCCCGAGCGGTCCGGAGGTCGGTCCCAAGCGGGCCCCGGCACGCCGCAAGCCGGCCGCGCCGCGCAAGCCCGGACCCGCCAAGGCCCGCGAGGCCGTGGAGCCCGAGGTGGAGGAGGAGTGACGCCATGCTGATGCCGAAGCGCACCAAGCATCGCAAGATCCACCGCGGCCACCGGCGCGGCGCCGCCCAGCGGGGCAGCCACATCGCCTTCGGGACCTACGGTCTCCAGGCGCTCGAGGCCTCGTGGATCACCAACCGCCAGATCGAGTCCGCGCGACGCGCGATGACCCGTCACGTCCGCCGCGGCGGCCAGATCTGGATCCGCATCTTCCCCGACCACTCCTACACCAAGAAGCCCGCCGAGACCCGCATGGGCAGCGGCAAGGGCTCGCCCGAGGGCTGGGTGGCGGTGGTGAAGCCGGGGCGGGTGCTCTTCGAGATGTCCGGGGTCACCGAGGAGGTGGCCAAGGAGGCGATGCGGCTGGCGGCGCACAAGCTCCCCATCCGCACCCACTTCCTGATCAAGGCGGAGCCCGGCGCGGTGGAGACGGCGTCGTGACCAAGCAGGCGCAGCGGCTCGAGGAGCTGCGGGCGATGGCCCCCGAGGAGCTGGAGGCGCATATGCGCCAGCAGCGCCGGCGGCTCTTCGAGGTGCGCTTCCAGCAGGCCACCGGCCAGGTGGAGGACCACCAGCAGATCGGAGCGCTGCGTCGCGAGATCGCCCAGGCGATGACCGTGCAGATCGAGACCCGGCGCGCCGCCGAGCGCGGCGACGACGAGGGGGAGGAGGACGCGTGAGCAGCGTGGCAGGAACCCCGGGCGCTGCGGCGCACCCCCGCGGCCGGCGCAAGGTCCGCGAGGGGGTGGTGGCGAGCAGCGCCATGAACAAGACCGTGGTCGTCGTCATCGAGGAGCTCAAGCCGCACCCGCTCTACAAGAAGGTGGTGCGGCACCGGGTGCGCTTCAAGGCGCACGACGAGCAGAACAGCTGCGCGGTGGGTGACCGGGTGCGCGTCGCCGAGACCCGGCCGCTCTCCAAGGACAAGCGCTGGCGGGTCGACGAGATCCTCGAGAAGGCGAAGTAGGGGCGCGTCGACGTGATCCAGCAGGAGACCATCCTCAAGGTTGCCGACAACAGCGGGGCGCGTGAGCTGCTCTGCATCCGCGTGCTCGGCGGCAGCTACCGCAAGTACGCCTCGGTGGGCGACATCATCATCGGCACCGTCAAGGTGGCCCAGCCCAACGCCCAGGTCAAGAAGGGCGACGTGGTGCGCGCCGTGGTGGTGCGGGTGAGCAAGGAGTACCACCGCACCGACGGCAGCAACATCCGCTTCGACGAGAACGCCGCGGTGCTGATCACCCCGCAGGGCAGCCCGCGCGGCACCCGCATCTTCGGCCCCGTCGCGCGCGAGCTCCGCGAGCGCAACTTCATGAAGATCGTCAGCCTCGCACCGGAGGTGCTCTGATGGCCGCGCGTCGCACCCCCGAGCAGCGCCGGCGGACCAACCTGCGCCGCCAGGGATGGGCCCACGGCGAGGACCGGCCGCTCGACATCCGCACCGGTGACACCGTGGTGGTGCTCGCCGGCAAGGACAAGGACAAGCGTGGCGTCGTCGAGCGCACCATCCCCGAGGACCAGCGGATCGTGGTGGGCGGGGTGAACATCCTCAAGCGCCACACCCGCGCCGGCGTCCGGGGCAACATGCAGGGCGGCGTGATCGACTTCAGCGCACCGATCGCGTACAGCAACGTGATGCTCGTCTGCAACCGCTGCGACAAGCCGACCCGGATCAGCAGGGCCCTCCAGTTGGACGGCACCTACGCGATCGTCTGCAAGAAGTGCGGCGAGATCTACGAGAGGACGTCGGTCTGATGGCGCTCGCAAGTCCCGTCGAGAAGCAGCGCCTCGCGCAGCGCTACCAGGACGAGGTCGTCCCCGCCCTGGTCAAGGAGTTCCGCTACGCCAATGCCATGGAGGTCCCCCGCCTGGAGAAGGCGGTGGTCAACATCGGCATGGGTGAGGCGATCCAGAACGGCCGGGCCATCGACGCGGCGAGCGCCGACATCCGGCAGATCACCGGTCAGCAGCCCATCGTCATCCGGGCGAGGAAGTCGGTCGCCGCCTTCAAGCTGCGCGAGGGGATGCCCATCGGCATCAAGGTGACCCTGCGCAGCCGGCGGATGTACGACTTCCTCGACAAGCTGATCAACGTCGCCCTCCCCAGGATCCGCGACTTCCGCGGCGTCGACCCCAGGGCCTTCGACGGCCATGGGAACTACACCCTGGGACTGCGCGAGCAGCTGGTCTTCCCGGAGATCGACTACGACAAGATCGACAAGCTCCGCGGCCTCGAGGTCTGCGTCGTGACCACGGCGAAGACCGACGACGAGGGCCGGGCGCTGCTGACCCACCTGGGGATGCCCTTCCGCAAGCCGGGGCAGCAGATGTGAACAGCTCCCTTTTCAACACCACGCGCGTCGGCCGGTCCGGCCGATACGGCGTGGCGAGGTGACACGTGGCTAAGAAGTCTTTGATCGCCAAGAGCCTGCGACCGGCCAAGTACCGGGTCCAGGAGTACCACCGCTGCGGGCTGTGCGGCCGGCCGCGCGCCTTCATGCGCAAGTTCGGGATGTGCCGGATCTGCTTCAGGGGGCATGCCAGCCTGGGGCTGATCCCGGGTGTCAAGAAGTCCTCCTGGTGAGCCGATGACGAGCGACACCATCGCGGACATGCTCACCCGCATCCGCAACGCCAACACCGCCCACCACAAGAGCGTCAGCATGCCCGCCTCCAAGATGAAGGTGGAGATCGCCCGGGTGCTCGTGGAGGAGGGCTACATCGAGTCCTTCAGCGCCGGCGAGCCCGGTCCGGGGCAGCTGCTCACCGTCGAGCTCAAGCCGCGGACCAACCGGGGCCGGGCGCTCAGCGGGCTGCGCCGGATCAGCCGGCCGGGGCTGCGCGTCTACGCGCGCAAGTCCGAGATCCCCCGGGTGCTCGGGGGCCTCGGCATCTCACTGATCTCCACCTCCCAGGGCCTGATGACCGGAAGCGCCGCCCAGCGCGCCGGCCTCGGCGGCGAGGTGGTGGCCTACGTGTGGTGAGCTGAGATGTCGCGCATCGGCCGCCTCCCCGTCGCCGTCCCCGCCGGGGTCGACGTCACCCTCACCGGCAGTCACCTGACGGTCAAGGGCGGGCGTGGCACCCTCGAGCGGCTGCTGGCGCCGTCGATGATGATCCGCATCGAGGACTCGACGATCATCGTCGAGCGTCCCAGCGACACCACCACCCACCGCGCCCTCCACGGGCTGACCCGGACCCTGATCGCGAACATGGTGGAGGGGGTCAGCAAGGGCTTCATCCGCCAGCTCGACCTCGTCGGGGTCGGCTACCGCGCCGCCAAGCAGGGCGACGACCTGGTGCTCACCCTCGGGTACTCGCACCCGATCCGCTACACGCCCCCGCCCGGGGTGACCATCGAGGTCCCCGCGCCCACCCAGATCGCGGTGAGCGGGAGCGACAAGGAGGTGGTCGGGCAGGTGGCGGCGAAGATCCGCTCCTTCCGCAAGCCGGAGCCGTACAAGGGCAAGGGCGTTCTCTACCGGGGCGAGAAGCTGCGCCGAAAGGCGGGCAAGTCCGGCAAGGCGGGCAAGGGGAAGTAGATGTACACGAAGCACGATCGCCGCGTCGCCCGTGACCGGCGCCACGGACGGGTCCGCAAGGTGGTGTCGGGCACCCCGGCGCGGCCCCGGCTCGCCGTCTTCCGCAGCCTGCACCACATCGCGGCGCAGGTGATCGACGACACCGCCGGCCGCACCCTCGCCGCCGCGTCGACCTACGAGCCCGACCTGCGCGGGGGGCTCAAGGGCACCGCCAACTCGGCAGCCGCCGCCGCGGTCGGCAAGGCGGTGGCGGAGCGGGCGGTCGCCGCCGGCGCCGCCACCGTGGTCTTCGACCGCGCCGGCTATCTCTACCACGGGCGGGTCAAGGCGCTCGCCGACGCGGCCCGCTCGGCCGGCCTGGAGTTCTGACGATGGGAATGCGCATGGATCGCCGCGACGACCGCGGTGGCTCCGACCTCCAGGAGAAGGTGGTCTCCCTCAACCGTGTCGCCAAGGTGGTGAAGGGCGGCCGTCGCTTCTCCTTCAGCGCCCTGGTGGTGGTGGGCGATGGCCAGGGGCGCGTGGGAGCGGGTCTCGGCAAGGCGGGCGAGGTCCCCGACGCCATCCGCAAGGGTGTCGAGGACGCCAAGAAGAACATGATCACCGTGCCGATGGTGGGCACCACCATCCCCCACGAGGTCCGCTACAAGCAGGGCGCCGCCAAGGTGCTGCTGAAGCCCGCGGTCCCCGGCACCGGGGTGATCAGCGGCGGCGCCATGCGCGCCGTCGTCGAGGCGGCGGGGATCCACGACATCCTCACCAAGTCGCTGGGGACCAACAACCCCATCAACGTGGTCCGCGCCACCGTCGGCGCGCTCGCCAGCCTGCGCACCCTGCGCGACGTCGCCGCGCTGCGCGGCAAGACGCCCGAGCAGGTGGTCGGACGGCGGCGGGCGGCGGTGATGCTCGGCGAGCCGCTGAGCGAGGTGCACGCGTCCGCATGAGCGTCCTTCGCGTCACCTACCGCAAGAGCTCCATCGGCTACGCGCGCGACCAGAAGGCGACCGTCGTCGCGCTCGGGCTCAAGCGCCTCCACCAGACCGTCGAGCACGAGGACACCGCCCCGATCCGGGGGATGATCCACAAGGTGCGCCACCTCGTCAGCGTCGACGGGGTGCCCGCGGACTCGCCCCAGGGGGTGAGCATGCTCAACGCGCGGCCGCAGCCCACCGGGGAGGCGGGGTCGTGAAGCTCCATGAGCTCAAGCCGGCCCCGAACAGCCGCAGGGCCCGGACCCGGGTCGGCCGCGGCATCTCCGCCGGCCAGGGCAAGACCTCCGGGCGTGGTCAGAAGGGCCAGGGCTCGCGCAGCAGCGTGAGCCTGCCCAAGGGCTTCGAGGGCGGCCAGATGCGGCTCTCCCAGCGGCTGCCCAAGCTGCGCGGCTTCCACAACAGATGGAAGAAGGAGTACGCGGTCGTCAACCTCGGCAAGCTCAACCGCTTCGAGAGCGGCGCCGTGGTCGACGCCGAGACGCTGAAGGCGGCCGGGCTCATCGGGCCGGCGCGCGACGGCGTCAAGCTGCTCGCCGCCGGAACCCTGAGCCGGAAGCTGACGGTGCGGGTCACCCGCGCCTCCGCGGCCGCCCGCGCCGCGGTCGAGGCCGCCGGCGGCACCCTCGAGCTGCTCGGCGCTCCGGCCCCCGAGGCCGAGGCGGTCGTGGTCGATGCACCCGTGCCCGAGGCCGCTCCCGAGCCCGAGCCCGAGCCCGAGGTGGCGCGCGCCCCCAGGGCTCCCCGCTCGCGCAAGCCCAAGCCCGAGCCCGAGCCCGAGGCCGAGGTCGCCGACGCGCTCCCCTCCGCGGAGGCCGCCGACGACGCCGACGCCGAGAACGACGAGGAGTAGGGTCGGACCATGAACATGATCCAGGCCCTCGGTCAGGCGATCCGCATCCCGGAGCTGCGGCGCAAGCTGCTCTTCACGCTGATGCTGCTCCTCATCTTCAGGGTCCTGGCGAGCATCTCGGTCCCGGGCGCCAATCCCCAGGCGCTCCAGCAGCTCTTCGCGAACAACTCGCTGCTGGGACTTCTCAACCTCTTCAGCGGCGGCGGCCTGAGCACCTTCTCGGTCGCCGCCATGGGCATGAACCCGTACATCAACGCCACCATCATCATGCAGCTGATGACCGTGGTCTCCCTGCGTCTCAAGGAGCTCTCCAAGGAGGGTGAGCAGGGACGCAAGCGGATCACCCGCTACACCCGCTGGCTCACCGTCGCCCTCGCGGCGCTGCAGGCGTACGGCTACACCGTGCTCTTCACCAGCCAGGGTGTGCTCAGCAGCCCGAGCGCGGGCACGGTGCTCAGCATCATCATCACCCTGACCGCGGGCAGCATCATCCTGATGTGGCTCGGCGAGCTGATCACCGAGTACGGCGTCGGCAACGGCGTCTCGCTGGTGATCTTCTCGGGGATCATCGGCCGCCTTCCCGGCGCCCTCTACACCTACGGCACCACCGGCGGCACCGGCCACATCCTCCAGCTGATCGTGATGGCGGTGGTGGCGATCAGCGTCACCGCCTTCATCATCGAGGTCCAGCAGGCGCAGCGGAAGATCCCGATCCAGTCGGCGCAGCGGGTGGTCAACCCCCGCGCCGGCCAGGCGACGCAGGGACGGCGCAGCTTCCTGCCGCTGCGGGTGAACGCCGGCGGCGTCATCCCGATCATCTTCGCCATCTCGATCATGGCCTTCCCCACCATCTTCTCCAACTTCTTCCGCAACAGCGGCGGGGTGGCCGGGAGGGTGGCGTCGTGGGTCACCACCAACTGGCAGCCGAACGGGCCGTCGTTCCTCTCCAACATCGCCTACAACGGCATCGAGTTCATGCTCGTGCTCGGCTTCACCTACTTCTACACGGCGGTCGTCTTCGATCCCAACGACGTCGCCGACGACTTCAAGAAACGCTCCGTCTACATCCCCGGCATCCGTCCCGGGAAGTGGACGGCCGATTACCTCGGCAAGGTGATGGGAAGGATCACGCTGGCGGGCGCGCTCTTCCTGGCGGTGATCACGGTGGTGCTCCCCCTCGGGACGAGTCTGGCCACCGGGGTGTCGACCACCAGCCTCTACCTCGGTGGCACCGCCATCCTCATCGTCGTCGGCGTCGCCCTCGACACCATGCAGCAGATCGAGACCCAGCTCCTGATGCGCCAGTACAAGGGATTCATCAAATGAGGGCCGAGCCGACCTTCCGCCTGAAGAGGCCGGAGGAGATCGAGAAGATGCACACCTCCGGGCGCATCCTCGCCGCCTGCCTCAGCCACCTCGCCGAGTCGATCCGTCCGGGGATCACCACCCTGGAGCTCGACAGGGAGGCCGACACCTTCATCCGCGACCACGGCTGCATCCCGGGCTTCCTCGGCTACTACGACTACCCCAACTCGCTCTGCGTCTCGGTGAACGAGGAGGTGGTCCACGGCATGCCCGGCAGCCGGGTGATCGAGGAGGGCGACCTCGTCTCCCTCGACTGCGGCCTCATCCTCGACGGCTGGTGGGCGGACAGCGGGCTGAGCGTCTCCTGCGGCCCCGCCTCCGAGGAGAGCCGGCGCCTCCTCGAGGTGACCCGCGAGGCGCTCCGCCGGGGGATCGAGCAGGCGCGCCCGGGCAACCACATCGGCGACATCGGCCACGCGGTCCAGACCTACGTCGAGGCCGAGGGCTTCTCGGTCGTCCGCCAGTACGTCGGCCACGGGATCGGCCGGAACATGCACGAGCCGCCCCAGGTGCCCAACTACGGCCGGCCCGGCACCGGCAACCAGCTCAAGCCGGGGTACGTGCTCGCCATCGAGCCGATGGTGAACGCCGGCGGCTCCGAGGTGCGGGTCCTCGACGACGGCTGGACCGTGGTCACCTGCGACCGCCGCCGGTCCTGCTACTTCGAGCACACCGTGGCGGTGACCCCGGAGGGGCCCGTCGTCCTCACCCTCCGGGACGAGGAGGCCGCGTGATCGGTGCGATCGTCGGCCCCACCCCTCCCGACTGTGTATACTCGCCCGTCAGGCCCCAGCCGGATTCGGCGCGCCCGGTGAGTGGGCGGGAAGGCCCCCTGGTGGGGCGCGTGATCGAGCCCCTTCCCAATGCGCTGTACAGGGTCGAGCTGGAGGACGGGCACCGGGTGCTCGCCCATACCGCCGGGAAGGCCCGCCTCCAGGCGGTGCGCATCCTTCCCGGGGACCGGGTGAGCGTCGAGCTCAGCGCCGGCGACCCGGGCCGGGGGCGCATCCTCCAGCGGCTCGGGTGAGGACAGGAACATGAAAAGGGTGGACGCAGCGACATGAAGGTACGGGCCTCGGTGAAGAAGATCTGCGAGCGGTGCAAGGTCATCAAGCGCCGTGGTGCGGTTCGCGTCATCTGCGAGAACCCCAAGCACAAGCAGCGTCAGGGGTAGGCGAGCGATGGCACGAATCGCCGGTGTCGACATCCCGCGCGACAAGCGCGTCGGGGTGGCGTTGACCTACATCTTCGGGATCGGTCCCACCACCTCGAAGCGCATCCTGTCGCTCGCCCAGATCTCCCCGGACCTGCGCACTCGGGAGCTCACCGACGCGCAGGTGGGCAAGCTGCGCGACATCATCGCCAAGCAGCTCCAGGGCAGGGTCGAGGGCGATCTTCGACGTCAGATCGCGCTGAACATCAAGCGCCTGATGGAGATCGGGACCTACCGGGGGCTGCGCCACCGTCGCGGGCTCCCGGTGCGCGGGCAGCGCACCCGCACCAACGCGCGCACCCGGCGTGGACCGCGCCGCACCGTCGGCGTCCGCAGGAAGAAGAAGTAGTGATCGACCGCCGCCCTCGAGCGGGCGATGGGTTGACTGGGAGAATCGATGGGTAAGAAGAAGAAGGTCGTCAGGACGAGGCGCCGCGAGCGCAAGAACATCGCGGTCGGCCACGCCCACGTCCTGTCCACCTTCAACAACACCATCGTCAGCCTCACCGACACCCAGGGCAACGTGATCGCCTGGGGCTCGGCGGGGGGCCAGGGCTTCAAGGGCTCCCGCAAGAGCACCCCGTTCGCCGCCCAGGTGACCGCGGAGGCCGCGGCGCGGCGGGCGATGGAGCACGGTCTGCGCAGCATCGAGATCTTCGTCAAGGGTCCCGGCGCCGGCCGCGAGGCGGCGATCCGCAGCCTCCAGGCGGCCGGCCTCGACGTGACCGCCATCACCGACGTCACCCCGATCCCGCACAACGGCTGCCGCCCCCCGAAGCGGCGGCGCGTCTGAGTCCAGGAGCCACCGACACCATGGCCAATCCGCATCACCCGGTCTGCCGCCTCTGCCGGAGAGAGGGCGTCAAGCTCTTCCTCAAGGGCGAGAAGTGCGTGACCAAGTGCACCCTGGACCGGCGCAACATGACGCCGCCCGGGCATCACGGCATGGCGCGCCGCCGCAAGGTCAGCGACTACGGCATCCAGCTGCGCGCCAAGCAGCGGGCGCGGCGGCTCTACGGCGTGCTGGAGACCCAGTTCCGCCACTACTTCGAGAAGGCGGAGCGCAGCCAGGGCGTGACCGGCACGGTGCTGCTCCAGAACCTGGAGCGGCGCCTCGACAACGTCGTCTACCGGCTCGGCTTCGCCGCCTCCCGTCCCGAGGCGCGCCAGCTGGTCAGCCACCGCCACTTCAGCGTCAACGGCCGCACCGTGAACATCCCCTCGTACCAGGTCCGTCCCGGTGACGTGGTCGCGGTGCGGGAGAAGTCCCGGAAGGCCCAGCCGATCGACAACGCCCAGGCGCTGATCCAGGGCCGCCCCGTCCCGGACTGGCTCATCCTCGACGCCGACGCGCTCAAGGGGACCGTCCAGCGGCTGCCCGAGCGCACCGAGATGGACGCCATCATCGACGAGCAGCTGATCGTCGAGTTCTACAGCCGATAGCCCCAAACCACGAGGCCCATACCCACCGCATGGTCGACACCACCCACACCCCCTCCGTCCGCGAGCTGCAGAGCACCACGGACTACGGCCGCTTCCAGATCGAGCCGCTCGAGCCTGGATTCGGCACCACCCTCGGCAACTCGCTGCGGCGAGTGCTGCTCTCCTCGCTCTCGGGCGCCGCGGTCACCTCGGTGTCGATCGAGGGCGTGTCCCACGAGTTCTCGACGCTCCCCCACATCAAGGAGGACGTCACCGAGATCCTCCTCAACGTCAAGGGGCTCAACGTCATCAGCCACGTCGACGAGCCGGTGCGGATGACCCTCGACGCGCGCGGACCGCGGCAGGTGCGCGCCGGCGACATCGAGACCACCAGCGACGTCGAGATCTGCAATCCCGACCTCCACATCTGCACCCTCGACGGCCCCCAGGCGCAGTTGCGCATGGACCTCACCGTCGAGCGGGGCAAGGGCTACGTGCCCGCCGAGCGCAACAAGAAGGAGGGGCAGCCGATCGGGGTGATCCCCATCGACGCCATCTTCACCCCGGTGCGCAAGGCCAACTTCTCGGTGGAGAAGACCCGCGTCGGCCAGGACACCGAGTGGGACCGCCTGCTCGTCGAGGTCTGGACCGACGGGACCATGCCCCCGGTCGAGGCGGTGAGCCAGGCGGCCTCGCTCTTCACCCGCCACCTCGAGCTGTTCGTCAGCTTCGGCGACAACCTCGCGGTGCAGCCGGTCGCCCAGCAGCGCGGCAACGACCTGCCCAGCCGCCTCGCCGACGTCCCCGTCGAGGAGCTGGAGCTCAGCGTGCGCGCGCTGAACTGTCTCAAGGCGAACGACGTGACCCGCATCGGCCAGCTGGTGGCGATGCGCCAGGAGGAGCTGCTCTCGCTGCGCAACTTCGGCCAGAAGTCGCTCGACGAGATCCGCGAGAAGCTGGTGGAGCGGGGCTTCGTCACCCCCGAGGAGCTGGAGACCCTCTTCCAGCCCGCCCGCTAGCCGGTCGCCGAGAAGGGGAACCCGAGATGCGCCATCAGAAGGCAGGACGGAAGTTCGGCCGCACCGCCGACCACCGCCAGGCGATGACCCGCAACCAGGTCACCGCGCTGCTTCGCCACGGCCGCATCCGGACCACCGAGGCGAAGGCGAAGGAGCTGCGCCGCTGGGTGGAGCGGGTGATCACCACCGCCAAGCCCGGCGACGTCCACGCCCACCGTCAGGTCGCCCTCTGGGTCAACGACCGCGACGTGAGCCAGAAGCTCTTCTCCACCTACATGGACCGCTACCGCGAGCGCCCCGGCGGCTACACCCGTCTCTACCACCTCGGCCCACGGGTGGGCGACGGCGCTCCGATGGCGATCATCGAGCTGGTGGAGTAGAACCCGATGCTCGACCACGCCACCGAGGCGGTCGCCGAGTCGACATACGACTACGCCCTCACCTTGGAGTACGACGGCGGCGGGTTCAGCGGCTGGCAGCGCCAGCCCGACCGCCGCACCGTCGAGGGCGTGGTGCTCGATGCCATCACCGCGGCCACCGGTGAGGTGGTGCGGCTGACC
>Ga0209577_10001740_pt1 | contig 21480 bp, 19 predicted proteins | sample GraSoiAngelo_109_FD_185874 | JGI IMG/M metagenome (GOLD analysis project Ga0209577, IMG submission 185874) | Grasslands soil microbial communities from the Angelo Coastal Reserve, California, USA - 14_0903_12_20cm (SPAdes) (version 2) | ecosystem: Environmental > Terrestrial > Soil > Grasslands...
GCAAGCCCCCCGAGCGCAAACCGGATTCAGTATGTTTTCCCGAAACCGGCGCAACGCTCGCGCATCTCAGCGCAACAAAAGCGCCAAGCCGAGACGCAATCCAGAGCCCGCATCCAAAGGCTGAAGCAACGTGGCCGAATACAATCCCCAAGACGTCGAGGCCAAGTGGCGGGAGAAATGGGATTCGCTAGGCGTGTTCAACGCCGACGCCGATCCCAGCCGCCCGAAATATTATTTGCTGGAGATGCTGCCGTATCCCTCCGGCACGCTGCACATGGGTCACATGCGCAATTACACCATCGGCGACGCCGTGGCGCGCTATCGCCGCATGCGCGGCTTCAATGTGCTGCATCCCATCGGCTGGGACGCTTTCGGCCTGCCCGCCGAAAACGCGGCCATCAAGCGCGGTACTCCTCCGCGCGATTGGACGAACGCCAATATCGCGCAGATGAAATCGGTCTGCCGCCGCTTCGGATTCAGTTACGACTGGCGGCGCGAAATTTCCACCTGCGAGCCCGAATACTATCGCTGGAATCAGTGGTTTTTTCTGCGCATGTTGGAGCGCGGTCTGGCCTATCGCAAGCGTAGCCTGGTGAACTGGTGCCCCAAATGCCAGACGGTGCTTGCCAATGAGCAAGTCGTGGACGGCTGCTGCTGGCAGCACGACGATACGCCTGTCGAAGCCAAGGAGATCGAGCAGTGGTTTCTGCGCATCACGCAGTACGCCGACGCCTTGCTCGACGATATGGTCGAGCTCGAAGGAGGCTGGCCCGAGCGCGTCCTGGTGATGCAGCGCAACTGGATCGGCAAATCCCGCGGCACTCGCGTGCGCTTTCCTGCCGAGGGGGCGCGAGACTCCAAAGTCCAAATCGAAGTCTTCACCACGCGCGTGGACACCATCTTCGGCGCGGCCGCTGTGATCCTTTCGCCCGCCCATGCGCTGCTGCAGACTCTCTTCGCCGGGCAGCCCAATCACGCCAAGCTCGAAGAGGAAGCCGCGCGCCTGCGCGCGCGCATCATTCGCGGCGCCGATCTGGCCACCGCCGAAAAAGAAGGCTTCTTCACCGGGCGCTTTGCCACCAATCCTTTTTCCGGCCAAAAAGTACCTATCTGGGTGGGGAACTTCGTGCTCGCCGAATACGGCACCGGCGCCGTTATGGCCGTACCGGCGCACGACCAGCGCGATTTTGAATTCGCGCAGAAATATAAGATTGCGTTTCCGGTCGTCATTCAGCCCGTGGAGAGCTCGCCGCTCCGCGTCCCACTGAAAGCTGACGAAATGAAGGAAGCCTTCACCGATTACGGCCGTCTCGTCAATTCAGGCGCCTATAGCGGCCTCACCAGCGAAGCGGCCATCGAGAAGATGACCGCCGACGCGCAGACCCAAGGCATCGGCGAAGCAGAGACGACCTATCGCCTGAAGGATTGGGGCATTTCGCGCCAGCGTTACTGGGGCACGCCCATTCCGGTCATCTATTGCGTGCAATGCGGGATCGTTCCCGTACCGGATAAAGAACTGCCAGTGCGTCTGCCGGAAAACGTGCTGCTCACCGGGCAAGGCCAGTCGCCGCTCGCCAATGTGCCAGCGTTCGTGAACGTGAAGTGCCCCAAATGCGGCGCCCCGGGCCGTCGGGAGACCGACACGATGGATACATTCATCGATTCGTCTTGGTATTTCTTCCGCTACACCGATCCGCACAACGACCGCGCGCCGTTCGATTCCGCCCTTGTGCGTTACTGGTTTCCTATCGACCAATATATCGGCGGCATCGAACACGCCATCCTGCACCTGATTTATTCGCGATTTTTCTGCAAAGTCATGCGCGACCTGGGTCTGGTGGAAATCCGCGAGCCGGTGCGCCGCCTTTTTTCCCAGGGCATGGTGCTGAAGGACAGCGCCAAAATGTCCAAATCCAAAGGTAACGTGGTGGGCGCCATCGACATGGCCGAAAAATATGGCTGCGACACTGCGCGCATGTATACGCTTTTCGCCGCGCCGCCGGAAAAAGATTTGGAGTGGAGCGAGCAGGGAATCGAGGGCTGCGCGCGCTTTCTGCATCGCGTCTTTCGCCTGATCGATCGCTACGCACAGCTGCTGCGCGACATTTCGCCGCGCGATTCGCGGCCGACAAAAATCAGCGCTGCATCAGAAAAGGAAAAGATCCTGCTGCGCAAGGCGCATCACCGCCGATTTCGAGGCGCGCTGGCACTTCAATACCAGCGTGGCTCTCATTATGGAATTGGTCAATACGCTCCAAGACCGTGAGCCGCTCGATAAGCACGCGCGGCCCGAAGTACTCAAGCAGGTCTTAGAATTGCTCACCGTCATGCTCACGCCCATCGCACCCCATCTGGCCGAAGAGCTTTGGGAAATGCTCGGACATAAAGAGAGCCTGCACGCGGAGGAATGGCCGCAATATTCCGCGGAATTGGCTCAGGAGGAGCAGGTCGAAGTGGTGATCCAGATCAACGGGCGCGTCCGCGGCAGAATCTGCGTGGATGTGGGCCTCCCAGAAGAGGAATTGGCCGAGCGCGCTTTCGCCGATCCCAAGATCGAACAATTGCTGCGCGGCGCGCGCGTGGTGAAGCGCGTGGTGATCCCCGACAAACTGGTCAACGTGGTGGTGGCGCAGTGAGCACGCCGGCCAGTTCAGCGGCGAGTTCGGAAGGAAATTCGGGAGTGCATGCCGCCAAGGCCGCCGAAAAACGCCAGCCCATGAGCAAGAGTGAACTGGGCGGCATCATCGTCCTCGATTTCGGTGGGCAGTATACGCAGTTGATCGCGCGGCGCATTCGCGAACAACAAGTCTTCTCCGCCATTCTTCCTTGCACCGCGAGCATCTTGGAAATTCGCGCTTACCAGCCCGTAGGCATCGTTCTCTCCGGCAGCCCGTGTTCGGTCTACGACCCCGCCGCGCCGATTTGCGATCCCGGCGTGCTGTCGCTGGGCGTGCCCGTTCTCGGCATCTGCTATGGCCTGCAGTGGATTTCACACACGCTGGGCGGCAAGGTGGAACGCGCCGAACGACGCGAATACGGCCCCGCAGAAGTGGATTTGCGCGATGGGTCGGCGCTTTTTGCCGGCTTGCCGCGGCGTCTGAAAATCTGGATGAGCCATGGCGATCATGTGCGTGCCCTGCCGCCCGGTTTTCAGGTCACCGGCGTGACCAGCAGCGGTCTTTCCGCCGCGGAAGATCCCGCGCGACGCATTTTTGCCGTGCAGTTTCATCCCGAGGTGCGGCACACCGAGCGTGGCAGCGAGATTCTGCGCAATTTCGTTTTTTCCGTATGCGGCGCGCGTCCCAATTGGAGCGGCGCTTCGTTTATCTCCGAAACCGTGGAAGCCATTCGCAAGCAGGTAGGCCGCGGGCGCGCCATCTGCGCGCTCAGCGGCGGCGTGGATTCCGCGGTGGCCGCGGCCCTAGTGCATCAAGCGATCGGCAATCGCCTGGTAAACATTTTTGTAGATACAGGGTTGCTGCGCAAGGACGAATTTCAAAACACCCTCGATTTGCTGGAAAATCGCGTGGGCCTGCGCGTCGTGGGAATCAACGCAGCCAATCGCTTCCTGGCGCGCCTGCAAGGCGTCACCGATCCCGAAGTCAAGCGCAAGCGCGTGGGGGCCGAGTTCATCGAGGTATTCGCCGAACAGGCCCGGCAGCTCGGCGAAATCCGTTTTCTCGTGCAGGGCACGCTCTATCCCGACGTGATCGAATCGGTTCCGGTGCGCGGCCCTTCCGCCACGATAAAAACACACCACAACGTCGGCGGCCTCCCCGCCGATCTGCCGTTCGAGTTGATCGAGCCTCTGCGCGAGCTTTTCAAAGACGAAGTGCGCCGCATCGGCCGCGAATTGGGATTGCCCGAGGAAATTCTCACCAAACAGCCTTTTCCAGGTCCGGGTCTCGCCGTGCGCCTCCTGGGCGAGGTTGTTCCCGAACGCCTGCAAACCCTGCGTGAGGCGGACGCCATCGTAGTGGAGGAAATTCGCCTCGCCGGACTCTATGAGAAAACCTGGCAGGCTTTCGCCGTTCTTTTGCCGGTGCGCAGTGTGGGCGTGATGGGCGACGAGCGCAGTTACGGCGATACCGTGGCCGTTCGCGTGGTAACTTCCGAAGATGCCATGACCGCGGATTGGGCTCGGTTGCCCTGTGACGCGCTGGAGCGCATCTCCGCGCGCATCGTAAATGAGGTAGCCGGTGTCAACCGTGTTGTGTACGATATCAGCTCGAAGCCGCCCAGCACGATCGAGTGGGAATGACTATCCGACCAGGATAGTCATCCCGAGCGACGAACCGGAGCGAGGGATCTCTCCGGCACATGAATAGCTAGCGGGCCCGCGCATCCGATCTTGTGCGCACCTCGTAGGTTTGTCCCGAGGGCTAGCGGCGACGTTTGATTCAAATGGAGGAGAATGCGGCGGGGGGGGAGGTGCCGCAGTCGCTGTTACCGGTTTGCCATCTTCTGAGCCATATACAGCAGCAAGCGCCGGTCGCCTTCGTCGATGCGGCCCAGCAGCCGGCGAAACATGGTCAGAAAACGGGCTTCTTTTCCCGTACTACCCCAGGCGATTTCTTCTGCAGTGCGGCGTTTTGGCAGATTGGGTAGCTCAGGCGCTTCTTCGCCGTCGTAGAACAACTGGTAAAGAGGCACCTCCAGAGCTCGGGCCATTTTCTCGAGCGTCTCTATGGCCGGAACGGTGTGGCCATTTTCCACGCGCGAAATATAGCAACGGAGCAGTCCAGTACGCTTCTCGATATCGCCCTGAGAGAGCCTCTTTTCTTCGCGCAGAGCGCGCAAACGATCGCCGATAATCATTTGCGTATTGTTTCATAGGGATATGGTGGGTGCAAGCGGAATGTCTTCGGCTCCTCGGCTCCCCTGTGTAAAAGACGGGCCGAACAGGAGCGTCGTACCGAGCGACGAACACGCGGGGCTCCCCGGCACGCTTGCCTACCCTGGGGCGGGCGAGCGACGGATCGCTCCGAATAGTAACACCATTTGGCAAAACTTGCCGAGTGGAGCCGGAACCCGTAGGTGCCGGATCCCCGTGAGTTTTCGCCGCCGTAAAGAATGTGTAAAGGATGTGCTACAGGCCGTGGAAGAGGCATACTTCTATTACACTGGGATACCTCTTTGTCTCCAGAAGAAGGCGCTTGCGTGGTAAAAAGGTCCACGCGCAAAGGAACCGAGAGAACGAAGTCGGTGTAACCGAATTTTCATGCCAAACGTCCCAAAGATGACTGTGGGAACCCCACCGGCTCGCCGCGCATCCGGCAATGCCGACGTGGAGCGCGAATTGGTGAGGCGTGCCCAGGCGGGCGACCAGTTCGCCTATGAGGAGTTGGTACGCATCCACCAGCCGCGGCTGCTTGCCGTGATCGGCGGTATCATGCGCCGGGGTGAAGATGTTGAGGACGTGGCGCAGCAAGCGCTTTTGAAGGCGTATCTCTCCCTGAAGCGCTTTGACCTGCGCTCGGCATTCGGAACGTGGCTCTATAAGATCGCCGTAAACGAATGCTGGGACTATTTCCGGAAGAAGAAGGTTCGCCCGCTGGTCTATGAGTCAAGCTTAAGTGATGAGCAGATTCGTCACATGGAGGGGCTTCCGGAAGACCGCGAAGGCACCTTCAGTCATAGTGGCGTCGACGCCGCGCGCCGAGCCGAGCAGCGTGACTTGCTCGATCGGCTCCTTGTCGAACTCGACGAGCAGGACCGCGCCATGCTGGTGATGAAGGAAGTTGCTGGATTCACCGTAGAAGAGATCGGCGATGTTTTGGAGCTGAACATAAACACAGTGAAGGTGCGGCTATTTCGCGCTCGCGGGCGGCTCGTGGAAGTCTATCGCCGAAGGCTCAAAACTCATCCCGCGAAACCATGGGCGAGACGCAAGTTGGGAGATTAGAATTAGAATAGAAAGGGGCGCTGGCTATGTTCTCACGGACAGATGCGCGGTTCGGGTGCCCGGAATATCAGGCAAGCCTCGAGGACGTCTTGCGCGAAGGCGAAGCCTGTATCGAGCCGAACTCTGCGCTCGACCGCCATCTCCAAAGTTGCGAAGATTGCCGTCAGGCATTGCATGACTCCCTCATCGCGAGTAGGCTGATGCGCCACGCGCGCTACCCCGAGAACGAGTTTTCGGCGGCTTTCGTTACTTGCGTGATGGCGTCCATTCGCGAAGCCACTCAGACAGCGCCGAATGCGTTTTGGCGGCCGCTTGAACTGCTGGCGTCGCGCATGGCCTTGGTTGCCGCCGTGGCTCTGCTGGCCTTGTCGGTATACTTGGGGGAGTTCGCGCCTGCACGCGGCACGGTAGCAGTTAATGGTCCGGTGGAACTAGGCGCGGGCTTACCGGAACCGCCCGCGCAGCCCGCCAATGCCGATGAGGTTCTGATGTCCCTGGCTGATACGGAGGATGCAATCTAATGACGTTCAGTTCCAATAATCGCAAGGCCCTGGCGCTGATCGTCCTGGTACTCTTGCTGGGAGTCGCCCTCGGCGCCGTGGGCCATTCGGTCTTCGACCGGCGTGTCCTCGGTGCTCGCACGCAGGCGCAAACGCTACCGCAACCGCGGCCGAACCCGCCGCGAGCAGTCGCCCGCCTGACCACGGAACTCAATCTCACGCCCGATCAGCAGAAGCACATAGGTGAAATCCTGGCGGACATGCAGCACCGTTTCGATGCTGTCCACGACCAAATAAATCCGCAGCTTTATCAGATTCGCGAACAGGGACACGACCAGATCCGCCAGGTTCTCACTCCCGAGCAGCGGCCCAAGTTCGAGGAGTTTCTGAATCGCGTCGCCGAAGAACGCCGCCGCCGCGCTGCCAACCCCAAATCCAACCGCTAATCGTCGCCGGCATCACGGGACCCGTTTTGATTAGACTGCTCCTGGTCATCGACGTGCCATGGTGGGTTCCCCGTGTCCGCTCGATCACGAACGAACACGGAGCAGCGACCGAAAATCAACGGATCTGGTGCACGCCGACACGGCCGTTCGTCTCTCCCGGCCAGAGCTCTCGCAGGGATTATTTATGACCCGCTGACCAAGCGTGTTTTCAGCGCCGATCGTGGCAGCCAGCGGCTCACTGCAATCGACGCCAAGATCGGAAGGATCGCCGGCGACGTCGACTATTTTGGGCGGCAGGACGGAACAGTGGTTACAAGTTGTGCGTAAGGAAATCTAGCAACTGCGAAGCGATAAAGTCGTTGGGCGTGGCCCCGCTGCAAACGAAACGCGCTGGCGGCGCTGCCTCCTGGCACGAGGGTACTCCCAGCTTACCGGTAAGCGCGCTGGACGTGAACCAGAAGTGGTCCATATTCGGAACCGGTACCGCGGTGACCGTGGCGCCAGCGTCCCGAAGAGCCTGAACAAAAGCCATGGACTGGCCTTCGGGGGGAACGACGTGATCGACCATTCCCCAGGCCAGAAACCACGCCGTCCGCGTGGCCGCATTGGGCATTGCCGTTTCTCCCAAGCTCTTTGCCGCCTCACGGATGTAGCTGATGGGAGAGGCCTCGAAGTAGAGGCCCGGTAACTGGTCCGGCAGTCCGCCGAAGAACTGTTCGAGCGAACCGCGATTTGCCGAGCCGCTGGTGTATCTCTGCCAGGCGATCATGTCATGCACGCCGTAAATGGGCACGGCGACTTTGACCTTTGTGCTCGCAGAGGAATAGGTATCCTTCGGATATTTGTTTGCGAACGCTGGCGCATCCTGGGTGACACCCAGCAGGGAGGCCAGTGAACCTCCCGCGGAATCACCTCCGACTCCAATCCGGTCGGGCGCCACGCCTAGCATCGCCGCATTCCCTCTCAGGTATTGCAATGCCGCCTTACAATCCAGTAGAGCTTGTGGCCAAGCCGTTTGGTTGGGCATTGACAACCGATAGTCGATGGCGAACACCACGTATCCCCGCTCTGCCAAATACGGACCCCAAGTCGTTCCGTAGCCTGCTTTCGACCCCGCGCGAAAGCCTCCGCCGTGAATAAAAAGCATCGCCGCATGTGGTCCCGCGCTGCTGGGGAGATACAAGTCTCCGTACAAAGAGACACCGTCATGAACCGCGTAGACGACGTTGCTCTGCGTCTGAATACTGCTCGGTGACTGCCCCGACGCGGTCGTGACAGCAGCGATCAGGAAAACACCTGCGGCCAAAGCGCGTTTCACGTTCTAGCTAGCTCCAGAAGCATGCATGTGCAGCCTTCGGTTCCGTATCCCCCTGGATCCTGCGCCTGAGGGCAACGAGCAACTCGGTTTGCCTCCTCGCCGTACTCCATGCGCACATGGCCTTCGTCCGAATGCGCCACGGCGATTCCAGCTTTTAGAACGGAATGTCTTCGTCGGAAATTTCTGTGGAGGGCATCTCCTCCGCGCCCGCCGCCGCGGCCTGCGGCTCAGCTTCCCCGGCGCCGGCACCCGCGCCCGCCGCCGCGGCTGCGGCCTGCGGCTCGGCTTCACCGGCGCCGGCACCCGCGCCCATCGCCATGGCGCCTTCGCCGCGCCCTCCGAGCATACGAAAGTTGTTGGCAACAATCTCGACCGTCGTACGCTTTTGGCCTTCGCGGTCGTCCCACTGTCGCGTCTGAATGCGACCTTCGACGAAAATCAGCGAGCCCTTGCGCAGATATTGCTGTGCGATCTCCGCCTGCTTGCCCCACACGACGATGCGATGCCATTCGGTGCGCTTTTGCCGTTCGCCGTTGCGGTCCCGGTAAGTCTCATCGGTGGCCAGCGTGAAGTTGCAGACCGCCTGGCCGCCAGACGTATAGCGTGTTTCGGGGTCGCGCCCCAGCCTGCCCACCAGAATGGCCCTGTTCACCGACATGCCTCACCTCCGATCGCGGCCAGAAAACAGGCCCTGAACCAACGGACGATAGCACGCCGCCTTCGTGTGTGCAAACCGGACCTCCAGATGCCGGATGGCCGTGCTCGCAGACTATCTCCCAAGCCTTGATTCGGCTCTCCTCCACTGCTGGACTTCGTACAGTCAAGTGGGTTGCACAAAACCGATATTGTCTCTCCTACCAGCGCTGCCTTGATTTCCTCGAGCCGGCCGGGAGGATCCAGGATTTGAACGAGCCTGCTTGCCGGGTGCCGTTAACCGAAAAAATATACCGTGCAGTTATAACTCCTGAGAGCCTTCATCCGTTGGGCCCACGTTAAAGCAAGAATCAATACCCAGCTGCGCGGCTAAAGGCTCGCAAGCATCGCTGGGCGGAGAAAGTAATGGCTTCGGTAGGCCGCGCCTAACTATTTTGATAGGCGACCAAATACAGGCAAATGAAGACACTCAGGATCGCAATGGCGATGACTAGGTTTCGCATGCAGATCCGACTTCAGCCGAGGTTTGCGGTCAGGAAAATTCGCGGGCGCGTATTGCCCAAGTGCCCGATAAGTCGGCTGGCTACGACGCCAGGCCCAGTTCCTGCAGCTTGGCCTTGGCGCGGCGTTCCTCATCGGTGCCCGGGTAGGTTTTTACCACCATGCGCAATTCGCTTACGCCGGAAGCTTTCTCTCCCAGACTGATCAGGGCTAAGGCGCGCTTCAGGTGTGCCGGTGCAAGTTTGAAGCTCTTGGGGTAATTGTCGATCACTTTGCTGTAGGCGTCGATGGCGTGATCGTATTGCTGCTGCGCAAAGAAAATTTCGCCCAGATAGAACTGCGCATTCGAGGCCAGATCCGTCGTGGCGTAAAATTTCATGTAATCCGTGAACTCCTGCGTCGCCAGGTCGTATTTCTTGCCGTTCAGGTCGCGCAAGCCGTTCGAGTAGAGCAGGTCCGCCGAAGGCGGCACGCCCGCCGCGCTCACGGGTGCTCCCGGTATGGGAGGCAGTCCGCTCGGAGCGGTAGCCGCCACAGGTGCGCCGGGCGTCGCAGCACCGGGCACCGCGGCCGTAGGCGGAGGTGCGCTGCTGGCGAGCTTCGCATCAATGCCCTGAATCGCGTTCTGGGTGTCGGTGAGCTGCTGATTGAGCTTGCCCATGCGCGCCAGCGTTTCCTGCAAATTATCGGAGATGCCCTGGATCTGCGTGGACATGGTATCCAAGCGCGCGCCCGAATTGGCCTGCATATCCTGCACCGTCTTTTGCAGCGCCATCATCGTGCCGGTCAGCTTATTGACCGTGTCCATGGATTGCTCCATGAGCGTTTTGTCCACGGCGGCGTTCTGCGCCAGGGTCGTCTGAATGTCTTTCTGGCCCTGGATGAGCTGATTCACGCTTTGCTGCAGCTCCACGATTTCCCGCGCCACCGCTCCCACCGGCGCCGGTCCCAGCAATGTGCCTCCCAACGCGCCGGCCATCATCGCGGCCGCCAGGTAAACGATCCACCGTTTACGCATGCCATTCCTCCTTGCGAAGATCCGATCAGGATCGTCGTCCTGAGCGAATCCGCCTCCGGCGGATGAGCGAAGGACCTTTCCGATCTCGCTCTTGCTCAGAAGTAACCCATTAAACTGCCCTTAGTATGCCGAAATCCGCCAGGCTGAGCTACCGCCTTGCTTCACCGGTGAACTCACAACGCAAACGTTAGGCTCTTGCCCCGGGCGCCAATCATGAGGTAGGCGCCTCGGTGCCAGATTTGGATTGGATGCAAACGCCGCCTCCAAGAGCGCGGCCTATTTGGCCATCAGGAAATGGCCCCGGCGGTTCTGCTGCCAGCAATCTTCCACGTGCTCGTTGCAGAACGGCCGTTCCTTCCCGTAGCTCACCGTCTGCATGCGGTCGGAAGCCACTCCTAGCGATACCAAAAAGTCCTTGGTCGCTTGCGCCCGACGGTCGCCCAGCGCCAGGTTGTATTCGGTCGACCCGCGCTCGTCACAATGGCCCTCGATCATCACTTTGACTTGCGGGTACGACTTGAGAAATCCCGCCGTCTCGGCCAAAGCGGAACGCGCGTCGGGACGAATATCCGCCTTATCGAAATCGAAATAAGCATCCTTCACTTCTTTGGCGAAGAGTTCTTCCAACGATGGTGCCGGTGCGACGGCCACCGGCGGCGGTGGAGGCACGGTCACAGTCACTCGTGCGGTGGCCGAAGCGGAACCGCCCGGGCCAGTGGCCGAGATTGTGTACGTCACCGAATCGGTCGGCGTGACGCTGGTGTTGCCTTCGGGTGACACGTTGCCTACACCCGGCGCAAGTGTCAAGGACGTAGCATTCGTGGATGACCATCGCAGAGTAGTCGCTTGCCCACGCTGCACGTTTGCCGGCGTGGCCTGCAGGGTCACCGTGGGTTGGGGTGGAGGCGGTGGTGGCGGAGCGGGCGCCACGGCGGGAGTAACCGGCGCGGGGTGTTTGCAACCGACGCCCACGATCGCAAGCGCGATCACGCCGTAGAGCACCACTCTTGCAACGGAACGAATCCGCATGTTTCGAAATCCTCCTTGAACTGCTGCTTCTTTGTTGCGGGGCTTCGGATTAGTTAGATACATTTACACCCCCCAGGGACATGAGAGGTTACCAAAGATCACGGGATTTGGAACCAATTGCCATAAAAAGAAACGTCTGCTTCGCGGGGCACTACTTCGGCGCCCAATTGGGAGATTCGTTCTGCCCCTGCGTTGTCAGTTGCTTCACGGCAGTGCCATCGGCCAGCATGGTCCAGATCTGCCTTGTCCCCGTGCGCGTTGATTCAAATACGATGTGCCGCCCATCGGGAGCCCAACTGGGGCGCTCGTTGCGGCCAGCGTCGCGCGTCAATTCCACCAGCGCATGCGAGGCGATATCCATGATGTAAAGGTCGTAATTGCCGTTCGGCCGCCGCCAGCTGAACGCCAGCAATTGCCCGTTTGGCGACCAAGACGGATCGATCACGTAGCCCATGTCCGGCAGCTCCACTTTCTGCACCTCGCTGCCATCCGCGTCCATGGTGTAGAGCTGCGGAGTCCCGCCACGATCGCTGACGAAGGCCACTTGCTGCCCGGTTTTCGGATTCCACGAAGCTGAAGTATCCGCGCCGGTCGAATGTGTCAGGCGCCGCGGGTGACTGCCGTCGGCCTCGGCGATGAAGAGCTCCGGATTCCCCAGCATGCTGGACATGAACATGACCTTAGTACCGTCGGGCGACCATGCCGGCGAGCTGTTCGTGCCCCGGTAACGCGGCCAGTTCAGCAGCCGCGAACTCACCGTCGAGTAGACGCAAATCTGCGCGCTCAGGATGGATCCGGCAGTGGGGTAGCACGTGAAGGCGATGCGGTCGGCGTCGGGCGACCAGCGCGGCGTCAGCGCTATGGAGTGCAGGGAAGTAAGCTCGTGCTGGTTCTCGCCGTCGTAATCCATGGTCCAGATCTCTTTGTTTCCGCTACGCGTGCTCACAAAGGCGATCTGCGTGGCGGCCACTCCTGGAAGACCTCCGGAGAGCCGCGCGATGATCTCATCGGCGAACTGGTGTGCGTAGCGCCGCGTCTGTTCCTCGTTCGAGTCGCCGCGATAGACGCGCCCCACCACAGGCGGCGCCGTCGGATTGTGCACATCGTTGAACCAGGCCTGGATCTCCCCGCTCGTGTCAGTGACGCTCAAGTTGCCGAAGGCCAGGAACTGCGCCGAAGCCGGCGGATCGCTCCAGGCCTGATAATTCAGCTCCATCGGCACGCTCGGCACTTGCGTGGGATAGAAGCTCTTGCTCGCCAGATCGACGATTCCGCTGTAATCGAGATCGTTCCTCACCACGTCGCTGAAAAGCGACGCCATCGAAGCAGAAGAGGTGTTGCGGGAAACGAAATCGGCCACCGCAACCTTCGGCTTGCTTACGCCCAGCCCCGTGCCGGTGCGGAACCAATCCTGCGCCTGCGTCGCCGTCTCCGTCAGACAGAGCAGCGCAAAAACCGTTAGCAGCATTAGCAGCCGAACAGGTAAGGCGCTGTCATTCCGAGCGGTCCGCCCGAGGCGGACTTGGGGTGACAGCGGAACGACTCCCTTGCGTACAATAGCTCTCATTCTTGTCCCGTCTTTATATCCGTGTTTGACCTCTGGGCCAAACAAAAAATTGGCCGCTCGTGTCTTACTCTGCCGCGCCGCTTCCGTTTTGCTGTCATCTGAGGAGCGTAGCGACGAAGAATCTCACATTTTTCTACCTACCCTGCGAAGAGAGATTCGGGTGTAGCACACTAAACCCGCTCAGTTATGGCACCTCGGAAGAAAAGTCTCGCCTAACATGCGCCGAACCCCAGCCGCTAGGGCTCACCGCCGAAAATCAAACCAAAATTCTACCGAAACCTTATTCCCTGAGTATTCATTCGGCAAAGGGTTCACCGGATTCGATCCCTGAATCGCCCGCATCGCCGACGCATCCACCGAAGCATTACCGCTGGACTGCAAAATCTGCACGTTGGTGACGGACCCGTTCCGCAAAATGTCAAACGTGACCACGGCGCGTGGTGCCCAGCGAAGCGACGGATCGACTGTGCTCTGCAGCCAATTGCTGCCCACGCGATTGCGCACCGCGTCCACGTACCAGGGAAACCGCCCTCCAAAGTCCCCGCCGCCCTGTCCGCCGAACTGCATGCCCGCATTCGTCGCCCCGTTCGCTCCCATCCCGAATTGCGAATAGGGAACCGCGGGCGCGCCGCCCTGTCCGTAAGGCACGGCATTCTGCGGTGGAGGCGTAGTGTCTTCGAGCGTCTTCGACGGGGGGCTGATGTAATGGGGCGGCTTCTCTTTGGTGAACTCCGGGATTTTCTTGCTATCCAGCGGCGGCTCTTTGGGTGGCTTTGGCTTGGGCTCGGATTTGAAGAGCCCTTTCGTTTCGTCCACCACGCGGTTGGTGGTCACCGTCTCCGGCTGCGGAAGAGGCACTCCGGTGAGCCCGCCCACCAATTTAACCGAAACCGCGCCGCCTCCGCCCGGCCCGCCCCACAGCTCCCCGCGGTGCGACATAATCGTGGAGACCGCCAGCGAGCCGAACAAAAGGGAATGGAGTATCAGCGACCAGAGCAATGGCCCCTGCAGTCCTGGTTGCTGCATCGCCACGCTTCCATCGCTCATGGCTTCGGCCCCTTGGGACGCGCGCTCAGCGGTTCGGTGACCACGCTCACGTTTTCGATCCCCGATTGCCGCAGCGCATCCACCACCGTTGCGAACGTCCCGAAGGGAACGGTCTCATCGCAGCGCAGGAAGACGGCGTCATTCTGCGGATTGCGCATCTGGCCGTGCACTTTCTTACCGAGATCGTGAATATTCACGGGCTCATTGCCCAGATAGATCAATTGTCCCCGGTCGATCGTCACCACCAGCCGCTCTTCGCTGATCTCTTTCACCGTTCGCGTCTTCGGCAGATTGACCTCGATTCCCGATTGCAGGATCGGCGCGGTGATCATGAAGATGATCAGCAGCACCAGCATCACGTCCACGAAGGGAACGATGTTGATGTCGGAAAGGGAAGTCCCGGTCTGGCGTGCCAGCTGCGGCATTCGATTTATCCGGCGTTAGTTCTCATTCTCAGCACTGCGGGTTTCCCGCCGACAAGTGAGGGTGGGCACGGTTGTGTACCGCCGCGCTTCAGCCCGGCAAGTCTTCCATCGCGCCGTTAGGCGAACGTTGTCATTCCGAGGAGCGGTTCGCGTGTTTGGGGACGACGAGGAATCGCCCCATCCTTCGCGTTTTGCGCCCAGAGGGATCAGCATCTCCCGGCCCCGGGGCATTCCGACCCATTCTCGCATTGCCCTCACAAATAATTCTTCTCGATCAGCGCCGCCACTTCCATGGTGAAATTATCCATCCGCGCGCCCATCTCCCGGATATCGTGCACGAAGTGGTTGTACGCAATCACCGCCGGGATGGCCGTAAACAGCCCCGCGGCCGTGGTGATCAGCGCCTCGGCGATACCCGGTGCCACCACGCGCAAGCTCGCCGCCCCGGCCGCTCCCAGCCCGGAGAAGGCGTCCATCACGCCCCACACCGTTCCGAATAATCCGATGAATGGCGTTACCGAGCCAGTCGTCGCCAGCCACGGCATGAAGCGCTCCATTTTGCGCACTTCCTCGGCCGCCGCGACCTGCATATCCGCGGTCACCGCATGCACGCTCTTCACACGAGGATGAGGATTGCTGGCCAGGAGTTGGCTCGCCAGTTCCCGGTACCCCGCGGCGTAGACGGTCTCGAGGGGCGAGCCCGTCGAGCCCACCGCTCGCGGTTCCGGCAAGCCGCGCGTGGCGCGGAAAGCCTGCAGAAATCTGTTTGTGCGCCGTCGCAGCCGCCCAAACAGGCTGAGCTTTTGAAAGATCAGCGCCCAGGAAAACAGTGAAAAGAAAAATAGAATGGCCAAAACGGCTCGCGCCACCCAGCCCGTTTGCTGGATCAGATTGCTGAGCTCGCCCGCGTACAAACAAACTGCCAGCAGCGAAAGAATTGTTTTCTCCCTCAGAAAAAACGGTCGCCCACCAACGGGATGCGCACGATGACTGAAAGTCCCACAAAAAAATTACCGTAGCACACGCATCATCGAGGGTCAACGCAGGACTGCTTTTGTTGCGGATTCTAGCTACTCTTCAGACACATCGGTATACGATAAAATGATCGATCGTCTGACCTTCCGCCGAAAGCGACGATGCGGTCAGCACGGTCATCCCGAGTGAATCCGCCTGGAGCGGATGAGCGAGGATCTCTCCGAATTCTCGCCATCATGATCTGCCGCCGGCTCGCATTCTTCTCACAAGGATGAGATGTTTCGCTGAGCTGCCACAGGTGACTGCAGTAGGGGTCTCTCCTTCCCGGTCAGCTCCAAGGCTGGAGTCTCCGAGTGGAACGATGATCCTAGAAAAACTATTTCGGTTCACTCGGCAATGCGCAGAGTGTATAAGAGTGTCCATTCGAGTGTTCAAACGAAAATCCCTGTGGGCATGGAACTTCAGATGAACCGTGCCATATCGCCGGGGCTGCTTGTGCTCCTTTTCGTCGCGTTCATGTACGGGCTCCTTGCCGCTAGGCCGCAGACGCTGACCCCCCAACAGCAGTTCGCGCGCGATATTTATCGGGAGCTCGTGGAGATCAATACCGTCACGCCCACCGGCGACACGGCGAAAGCGGCCGAAGCGATGGCTGCCCGGCTCCGCGCCGCAGGCTACGCCGGCACTGACGTCCAGGTCTTCCACCCGGCGCCGCGCAAAGGGAATCTCGTGGCACGCCTGCACGGCACAGGCGCGCGGAAGCCGATCCTGTTGATGGCCCATCTCGATGTCGTCGAAGCAAGACGCGAGGACTGGTCTTTTGATCCCTTCCAGCTCCTGGAGAAGGACGGCTATTTTTACGGGCGAGGCACCGAAGACGACAAATTCATGGCCGCCGCGTGTGTCGCGAACCTGATTCGCTTGAAACAGGAAGGGTTTCAGCCGAATCGAGACGTCATTCTTTTGCTGGAAACCGACGAAGAGACCGGCGACGACAACGCGGTGGGAGTCCAGTGGATGCTGAAGAACCATCGCAACCTAATCGACGCCGAGTTTGCTTTGAATGAAGGCGGATCGGTCGGCACGAGAAACGGAAGGGCTCTTCGCAACAGTCTGCAAACCGGCGAGAAGGCATTTATCGATTTTACGTTGGAGGTGAAGAACTCGGGCGGGCACAGTTCGCAGCCAAGGAAGGACAACGCCATTTATCATTTGGCGGGAGGGCTCGTGCGTCTCGCGAAATTCGATTTTCCCCTGCATTTGAACGAGACGACGCACGCCTGGCTAAAGCTGGCTGCGCCCCTGGAGGATCCCAGGATCGGCGCAGACATGGTTTCCGTGGCCTCAGCGCAGCCCGGTTGTCCGCGCTGCCGCCATACAATGCGCAGCTCCGCACCACTTGCGTCGCTACCTTGCTTCAGGCCGGGCATGCCGATAATGCCTTGCCGCAAACGGCCCGGGCCACGGTAAATTGCCGTGTTCTGCCCGGCGAGATGTTCGAGGATGTTCAGCGCACGCTGGTGCGCGTCGTCAGCGACAATCAGATCACTGTGACTCCTGCAATGGTCGACGTCTACAGCAAACCGTCGCCCCTTACTCCGGGAATCCTCCAGGCCGTCGGCCAGGTCACCGCGGAGTTCTGGCCGGGCATCCCGGTCATCCCCACCATGAGCGCGGGCGCCACTGACGGCCGCTTCCTGCGCAACGCGGGTATTCCAACCTATGGCACAGGCGGGCTGGCTATGGATATCGACGACGTCCGCGCGCACGGCAAGGACGAGCGCGTCCCTGTCACGTCGTTCTATATGGGACTGGAGTATCTCTATCGTCTGACGAAAATTCTCTCGTCCGCCAAATAACAAATCGCGCTGAAAACGTGGCGTGCTGCTTCGTCTGCTTCTTTGTTTTCTCTTCCGCGCGCCGCGCCATCTCCTCCGTCAGGGCATCAAAGACGAGCGCGCCTCACAACGGTTAGGAGGCCATCGTCGCGTCGTCATCGCCGCAAGGAACGCCTGCTTGCGTGAATAGAAACCAAAGAATGACGGCCATGATGGACAACTCGACCACAGGCCCGAACCACATCGGCGAGCGCGGAGCAGATTGCTGGCCTAGGGACGCCTGCATCACGGCAATCCCTTCCTCAAACCGCGCGCGCGTGCCGGGAAGTAAGTAAGGTTAACAACGTGTTGATTATCCTAAACAGGAAGAAACAAATCGCCGGAATCCGGCTCCACGGCGCGAGCCTCAGCAATCCAATCCCGAGGACCACATCGAGCGTTCCGAGCGCCAGAAAAAAAAGAGGTCGCCTCCCATCCCCTAAAATCAAAGCCCATGAGAAATGCCGGCGCGTGCATAAAGATGTTGATCGGCATTAAACATGCCCCGAAGAGCATGTAAAGGCCGATAGCGCTGATGCTCAAAGGCCCTTCTCTGCGGTTTTGGTTGTTCACGATCGGAATCGCTGCCCGCTGGCACTCCACTGCCTTTCAGTTGTGTGCCGCGGTCCCCAACGCGCGCTGTCTTTGCTCGCGTTGGAGTGGTGTCGCCGGACGGCGAGTTGCAGCCTCCTCGATCATCTGTAGCACTTCCTTACGCTCCGCTGTAGTGGACTGCGCCGGACGAATATCGTGGAGCATGGTCGGCAGTACGGCATGGGCCGACATCCCGAAGTATTCGCCCACCCAAATCGTTGGCTGATACTCGAAAATCTCCACCCGCGTGCCCGAATCGTTCACGGCTTCCAGATGAATGAAGAAGCTGCTGCGGAATTTTGCCGGCCGGCCCTGGTAGAAATATTCGGATTCCCAGAAGTAGTCGCCGCTCGGCTCGTACAGGTAGAGATCGCTCATTCGCAACTCGGCGGGAATACGCACGTAGCGATCGGCCAAGTCGTCCACCCCGCGATCGAAAAGGATCTCTTCGTCCGGAGGGAACAGAGGGTGCTGCGGATCGCTCTTGCGAAACAAAAAAAGGTGGCTCCATTTGCTCCCATCTGGAAATCTGTTTCGGTACGGGCTGATCCGATTCGGCGCGATAAAGTCCGCCCAGTCGTTGAATGTCGCGCCGACCGTCGCAACGGCCATATCCATATCGCTGGGTAACGTTGCGGTAACACTGTCTGGCGCGGGGCCTCGCTTTTCAATCCTCTTGAATCTGGGGTATTCCGCAACGACGATGAGCGAGCCGAGCAATAATGCGAATACGACCGAAACGATGGTGCGAATGCGTGTCATTGCATAAATGTGCCAAACAAGTGGACGGCAAAACGAACACAGTTTATGCCCCACTCGAAGGCGCCTGGTGTAACGCAACGCTGGCCTAAGATAAGAGACTTGTGCCCATGGGCGGCCTGCTCTGATTCTTGCCTTTACTTATTCGCTTTCGCTTTCTTCCGCCGGGCCATCTCCTCGCCCAAGTAGAGCAGAAGCGAGCGTTCCGACTCGTTTAGCTGAGCCAGGTAACGCCGGAATTTCCCCAGCATTTTCTTTTCTTTCCCGTCCGCGCCCCAGAGCCCCCCGCTTTCGTTCACGGGAACCAGCGGTGGCCGCCCTATCCCTTCGTAAAAGAACCGATAGATCGGAACTTTCAAGCCGCGCGCGAATTTCTCCAGCGTCTCGATGGCCGGGACCGTATAACCGTGTTCCACTCGCCAGATATAGGTGCGCTGCAGCCCTGTACGTTGCTGAAGATCGCCTCTGGTTATCTTTTTCTCTTCGCGCAGGGCACGAATGCGCTCGCCCACAACCATGCCCGCGATTATTCCAGACGCCTCCCTGTCACACAAGTAGTTAACCGCCTGAGATTGGCAGTCCTTCCCCTCTCTGCGGCGTTTCCCTCGCCTCCATTCTGCGGCGGATAAGCGCCGGAAGCCCGCGATTATCGGGCCGGAAAATCGCACCCACCGGATGCGGCTTTTCCGGCTTAAAAAGATCGCGCCGAGAATTCACAGTCGCTTTACCGAACTGCAACAAGCAGCCGTTATCTATGTCCGCCCGGAGCGAACACGCGCATCCCCGTGTGCCTTCGCACGGCAGCCCGCCAACAACGGGAGAGGTCTCAGCAATGAGGAGGATTCGTAAATGACAAGCAGGAAAGCTGTACTCGCTCTCGCCGGTGCTCTTTTTCTGGCGACGGCCTTCGTCCCGGCGGTATTCGCGCAACAGCCCGACGCTTTCGGTGACCGCGGCATCCGCCACGTGCTGCTGATTAGCATCGACGGCATGCACGCACTCGATTACATCAATTGCTCGAAGGGCATCAGTGGCGTCAATGAAGGCCAGCCCTATTGCCCGCATCTCGCCGAACTCGGCGAAACCGGCGTAAATTATCTAGACGCCTCCGCGTCGAAGCCGTCAGATTCCTTTCCGGGGTTGACCGCGATTGTCAGCGGCAGCTCGCCGCGCACCGCCGGCGCATTCTACGATGTCGCCTATGACCGTTTCCTCGCTCCGCCTATGATCACTACGGGCAACGGCGTGGCCGGCGGCTCTTGCACGCCCGGCGTGGCCAACGGCACAACCACCGAATATGAGGAAGGCATCGATCTGGATCAGTCGCAACTCAACGGCGGCCTCCCGCCCGGCGTCGATGGTGGCATCGCTTCCATCGACCCGCGCAGGTTGCCCCGCGACCCCAGCAAAAATTGCGCGCCGGTTTATCCCTGGGATTTCGTCCGTACCAACACGATTTTTGGCGTCGTACATGCCGCCGGCGGCTATACCGCCTGGTCCGATAAGCACCCCTCTTACTCGTCCGTCTCCGGCCCCGGCCCCGGCATGGCCGCCAATCTTGACGACTACTACTCGCCCGAAATCAACTCCAAAGTCGTCGCCCTACCCGGCGTCACCAGTATTCTCGGCACGCCCTGCGACCCGGTTCCTGATCCTACCCAACTCGGCTCCTGGACTGACAGCTTCGACAACATCCAGTGCTACGACACACTCAAGGTCCACGCCATCCTCAAGGAGATCGACGGCAAGACGCACAACGGAGCGCACTCCGCGCCCGTGCCCACGCTCTTCGGCATGAATTTCCAAGTCGTGAGCGTCGGCCAAAAATTGATTGAGAAAAACGTTGCCACGGGCGGATATCTCGACGCGATCGGCACGCCCAACGACTCTCTGCTCAGCGAAATTCGCTTTGCGGACACCGCCATCGGCGAAATGGTCGACCACCTCCGGGCCCGCGGGCTTCTCGACTCGACGCTCATCGTCATCACCGCCAAGCACGGCCAGTCGCCCATCGATTCCCCACGCTACAAAGGTTTAACGGCAGGTAGTCCCGTGACCACCTCGCCCGCCACCATTGCGGACAACGCTGGGTGCTTGCCCTTCTCGGAATCGCCCTCCAACCCCACCGGCATCGGCCCGACCGAAGATGACGTCTCCTTGCTCTGGCTGAATAGCGCCTGCACCACGGCCAGCGTGGTCAGCATGCTCGAGACGCAATCGCCCGCCTCGAACAATATCGCCGGCATCGGCGAGATTTTCTCAGGCCCGGCGATCACGCAGCTTTTCAACGCGTCGGGACTGCCGCCGAATGGCGATTCGCGCACCCCGGACATCATCGTCACGCCGGACATCGGTGTGACTTACTCCGGCAGCCACAAAAAACAAGCCGAGCACGGCGGCTTTTCTCACGACGATGTCAACGTGATGATGCTGCTCTCCAATCCGCGCTTCGCACCCAAGACCGTCACTACCCCGGTCGAAACCGAGCAGGTCGCCCCGACCATCCTTGAATCCCTGGGACTCGATCCCGCCAGCTTGCAAGCCGTGCAGCTCGAAGGCACGCAGGCCCTGCCCGACGTCAGCTTCGGCAGCCACTAGCGCGTCCGTCGGCCCAGCCCGAACCGACGCCCGAGACGTGTCTTTCGCCGCCCGGGTTTTACGCATGCCCGACGAACACAATGGATGAGGTGGGGTTCCTTCACGCAGATCATCATCTCCGCCAATTCGGCGCGTACCCTAACTAATGCTTACGGCGGCCGCTCAGGCCGTGCGCGCCCGCTCGGCGCCGAATCGCTTGGTCGCCAGCGTCCCGAGCACGACGAACAATGCCAGGCACAGCACTTGCGTAGCCACAAACGGCGATTC
>Ga0209577_10001741_pt1 | contig 21478 bp, 21 predicted proteins | sample GraSoiAngelo_109_FD_185874 | JGI IMG/M metagenome (GOLD analysis project Ga0209577, IMG submission 185874) | Grasslands soil microbial communities from the Angelo Coastal Reserve, California, USA - 14_0903_12_20cm (SPAdes) (version 2) | ecosystem: Environmental > Terrestrial > Soil > Grasslands...
GTCCCCCGACTTGAGCAGCGACAGGAACGGATCCCGCCCGCCACCCTCGTAGGAGTAGACCTCCCGCACCAGCGTCGGCGGTGCCGTGCTGTCCGCTTTGGCCGCATCGGCCTTGGCGCTGTCGGGCTTCGCGACGGGCTTGGGCTTTGCCTGCGCCGCCAGCGGCCCCACCGCGACCAGTGCCGCCAGCAGCACCGCGCTGCGCGCGCTCACTCGCGTCCACCTCCGCCCGGCTCGGCGGCCGGCCGCGCCGCCACCTTCTTCCCGGCCGGCGCGGGCGGCGGTGCCGCCGCCTTGACGAACGTGCGGATCGCGAACTGCGCTTCGAGCAGGGCCCCCAGCGTGTCGGAGAGGAAGTGCTGGGCCTGCTGCTGCGCCGGCTTGAGGATCACGTCCTGGGGCACGATGATGCGGTTCAGGCTCGCAATGTCGGACATGAACTCGCCCAGCTGGTCGTAATGCCCGATGATCTCGAGGCGGTACTTGTAGGTGTCGAAGGGCGCGCCCGCCTCCACGGCCAGGGGCTCGAGACGCCCGATGGTCACGCCGCGGATTTTTGCCTTGGTCGAGATGTCGTCGATCAGCGCGGGTACCTCGTTCTTCTCGGGCACGAGGCGGCGCATCACGGACAGCAGCGACGTGTACTCCTCGACCTTGCGGCGCAGGTCTTCGACGGTGCCGCTCGCGAGGTCCTGCTTGGCGCGATCGATGATGCGCTGCAGGCTGTCGACCTCCACCCGCGTCGCCTCGATCTGCTGGCCGGTGGGCTGCTCCCAATAGGTCCAGAAGCCCCACCCCACCCCCGCCATGAGGATCGTGATGAGGAACATCACCTGACTCTGTCTGTCCTGCGGTAACAGGGCCATGACGCTACCTCACCGACCGGGCCACGGGTTGGGTACGGATGTAGACCGAGTCCGCCACCCGATACCGCACCGACACGTTGAACGCCGTCACCGGCCGGTCCGCCTCGATCACGGTGGACGACGTCGCGGGGGTCACATCGGTGAGCCAGGGGGACGCCGCGAGCTGCCGCAGGAATGTCGTATACGCCTGGATGTCGACGGTGCTGCCGGTGATCCAGACGCGGACGACCGGCGTCCCCGTCGAGTCGGGAGCCCCCGGCGGGACGGGCGACGCGCCCGGCGCGGTCGCCCCACCCATCGCCGACACGCCCGTGAGCCAGGTGTAGGGCGGCAGCGCTTTGGTGATCTGATCCAACACGTGCGGCCAGATGTAGCGGTCCGCGTCGATGCCGCGGATGATGTTGATCTGGGAGACCAGCGAGTCGCGGATCTTTTCCGACTGCCGCTTCTGCGCGATCACGGCGTCGAAGCGCCGCTTCTCGACGCGGACCGCATCGAGCCGCGACTCGAGCACCCGGAGGCGGGTACTCTGGGTGATGAACAGCAGCAGTCCACCCCCGATCACGATCACAGAAGCCGCGCTCGCGGCGAGCAGCCAGGGGTTCTTGATACTGGCCAGCAGGCCCTGGAAATCGGGCAGAGCGAGCTTGAACCCCGCGCCCCCCGACGGCTTTTTCTTTTTCCCGGGAAGGAGATTGATTTCGATCATGCGGCGCGCCTCAGCGCCAGGCCCACCGACAGCATCAGCAGCGGCGCGACCTCGTCCACCGAGACCGACTCGAACACGCTGTCGCGCACCTTGAGCCGCTGCACCGGGCTCGCCAGCTCCACCGGCACCCGCAACCGGTTGGAGAGCGCCTCGTTCAAGCCGGGCACGCGCGCGCCGCCACCGATCGTGTACACGCGACCGAGGCCCCCCGCCGACCGCGACGCCGTCGCGAGGAACGCCGCCGCCCGCTCCACGCCCACCGAGATCTCCTCGCCCCGCGCGTCGACGTACTGCGCCAGGTCGGCGCTCTGCGTCATCCCCTGGATGACCCGCTCGGAGTCCTCGGCCGAGAGCCCCTTCTCCCGCTGCAGATCCTCCCGGAACCGGCGCGTGCCCACCGACAGGTCCCGCGTCAGCACCGGCACGCCGTCTTCCAGGATGTTCACGTTGGTCACTTCGTGCCCGATGTTGACCAAGCCCACGACGCCTTGCATCGCGTCGGGATGGTTCAGTTCGAACGCGTTGTGGATCGCGAACGCGTCCACGTCGATGATCGCCGGCTCGAGCCCCGCCTCGCCCAAGAGCGACGTGCGGCTCTCCACCAGCTCGCGCTTGGCGGCCACGAGCAGCACGTTCATCTGCAGGCCTTCGGCGTCGGGGTCGAGGATTTGAAAGTCGAGCTCCACGTTGGCCATGTCGAACGGCACGTGCTGCTCGGCCTCCCAGCGGATCACTTCCCGGGCGTCCCCCTCTTTCATGCGGTCCATCTGGATCTTCTTCACGATCACGTCGCGGCCGCCCACCGCCGTGACCACCGACTTCTGCTTGACGCCGGCCGTGGAAAAGAGACCCCGGATCGCTTCCGCCACGATCCCCGGGTCCATGACCTCCCCCTCGACGATGGCGTCGGCGGCGACTTCGGTGGTGGCCACCTTGACCAGCTCCGCCTCGCTGCCGGAATGGTCGATCACGGCCACCTTGATGATGCCGGAGCCGATGTCCAAGCCCACCGAGGTTTTTTTGCCGCCCAGGAACCCGAACAGGGCCATAAGTGCCTATGAGCTAAAGACAAGGATGGGGCGAGGGCAAACTACAGTAAGCCCCGCCCCTTATCCTGTCAAGCCTCGAACCTACTTGAGGCCGAACCAACAAGTACTTTGCTGGCCTACAGTTAGGCCACTTAAAACAGCTGCACCCACCCGCGCGACGTCAGCATCGTACCCGTGCCGGTCTTGTCTAACGCCTTGATAATAGCGCACTTAGAGTAGAGCATCGTGGCGCCGCCGGAGAAGTTGTTGGTCGTGTCGGCGAACGACACGGTGTCCTGCGCCATCAGGGAGCCCCAGAAGTGGGCGGGCGAACCACCGCCACCCGCCGTCTTGACCGACCCGCGGACGATGGTGATCCCGTAGAACTGGAACCCGCCTTGCACGTTCAAACTGCCGTCGATCAGCAGGATGCCCTGGCCCTCCTGCCCATTGATGGTCACACTGGCGCCGGTGATATGGATGATGGGGAAATAGTTTCCGCAGGGCCCCGCTGGATTCGTCGGGCTCCCCCAGTTCGTGAGCACCGTATAGTCGCACGCGCCGTTCGTCACCGCCGGCCCGATCCCGTTGGCGAAGTTCTGTCCTGGCAGCGTGATGGTCGCCATGGCGGCGAGCTGGTTGTACGACACGTCGCCATATTGCGAAAACGCGCTGTCCTTGAGCGTCGGGTCATGGATGACCGGGGGACTCCCCGTAATCTTCGCGTTCCCGACCTTGCTGATGCTGTCGCCGACCTGCATGCGGACGCCGGCCTTGGTCGAGTCCTTGGGCGGGCAGCCCGCCCAGCCGGTCGGGGCGCTGTCGGTGCCGCTGATGTTGACGTTCCCCGCCACGATGTTCTGGCCGCCGGACGTGACCGCTGCCTGGACGTTGACCGCCAGCGGGCGGATTTTTGCGATCAGACCCATCCGTTGACTCGCTCCGCCACCGCGGATGCGCCCCGCGAGGCTCATGGTGTCCTGGCCGGTCATGTCGATCAGGTACAGCCCATCGTTCAGCTTCATGATCGTGCCGTTGTAGCTCCCCGTCTTGCTCGCGGCCGTCTTCTGAAGGATCGTCCACGTGCTCTTGGACGGGGCGACCGGGGGATAGGGATACAAGCCCGCGTACGTGGCCTTGTTGTTGGGGTCGCTCCAGTTGCGGATGATGTCGTAGATCCCCTGCTCGGCTACGCCGAACGACGCCTGGGTGCGGCGCACGTTCTCGGCCACCCGCTGCTCCTGGGTGCCGGAGAACAGGGCGCCGGCAACCAGCGCGCCCACGACCACGAGCGCGACGATCGCGATGGCGAGCGCCATGCCGCGCTCGTTCTTCAGGACGTGCTTCATACGCGACTCCTTGAGGTTCACGTGTGACCCGCCCGTCAGTTGCACGGGATGGGAGGCATCGCGCCCGGTCCGCAGCGCGGATTGTTCCGCAGCGCCACCCAGGTGACGACGCTATCGATCTTGTAATCCTGCACGCCGGCCCCGGCACTGCGGATCGGCGACGCCGTGCGGGCGCGTAGCACGAAGCCGATCTGCGCCACCTTGGACGAATCGGCGGTCACGGCCCCGACACTGTCGTAGTAGCTGAACGTCACGCCGTTCGGGCCGATCAGCGGCCCGATCATCGGCTGGATGGTGCCGCCCGACGCCGGATTGCGCTGCCCCAGATACCAGTTGTTGTCCGGCGCGGGTGCCTGGTACAGCTCGTAGGCGATCTTGTCGAACCCGCGCAGCGGCGCGCCGCGCGTGATCGCGCCCCCCCGGTTCAGGGTGGGGTCGTTGATCCATTGCGGCTGCAGGCTCAACAGGTACGCCGGATTGTTCGCGACTTGCGAGTCGGCGCAGAACCCCGGGATGGCGTCCTGCTGCAGCTGTGCCGGTAGCCACTGGTCGTCCTTGCGCGTGGTCGGGTCGCCTTCCCAGTACACCAGGATCGAATCGCCTTTGCTGAACGTTTGCCGGGTGCCGTAGATCGGCGCCTTCCGCACCGTCAGCGTGATCTGACCGATCCCACCGCCCAGCACCGGGTCCGCGCACACGAACGCCAGCTCCCGCATGGCGCGGATGCGCAGCGACGTCGCGGTCATGGCCTTGATGTCGCCGTCCGCCGCGTCCAGCTCGCGGAACTCGGCCGGCAGGATCGCCGCCGCCGCGCGGATGTTCTGCTGCAGATCGATCGTCTGCGTCTGCGCCGTATAGAGCCGCTGATTGTTGACCAGCACCTTGTACACGGCGGTCGAGACGATGCCCAGCAACACCAGGGCGATCATCAACTCGATGAGGGTGAACCCTCGGCGTGCTAGAACAGACATGAGAGCTCCGTCTCCGTGCTGTCGGTGCGCCATTTGCCGAGCGCGGTCTGGTACTTGCTCCGCATCACGATTTGCCAGTGCTTGGCCGTCTGGTTGGGCAGATCCCACTCAACGAAGCGCCAGGAGAGGGAATCAGCCGCCGTCCCCCCCCGCATCAGGACCTCCGTGCCCCCTGCCTGCGACTTGCATCCCGTCACGCGCAGCATCTCCATCCGCCGCTGCGCGTACTGCGCCGATACGGCCGAGTGTTGTCCCCGACCGATCATCCGCGTCACCAGCGCCGCCGACGTGACCAGCCCCAGCAGCCCGACCGTCAGCACCAGGATCGCGACGATCACCTCGACCAGCGTGAATCCCTGTTCGCGTTTCATCAGTGCACCACCTTGCCGAGGGGATTGATCACGGTCGAGTCCAGGTTCGACCCCACGGTCCCCGCCAACCGGACGACCGTGTTGGTGCTCAGGTTGTCCAGGCTGAGCCCGCGCGGGTCGTAGCGCACCGAGTCGCGCGTCGCCACCATCGTCACGTTGAAGCGGGTACCCAGCTGCTGCACTCCCGAGACGGTGTCGACTTTCGTCGGGCAGCTCGTCGTCACCCACACGGTGGCGTTGGTGGCGAGGAAGTGGATCACGCCGGGACAGCCGCGCTGAATCGCGGCCGCCCGCGCCGTGGCCGCGAGCGTGCCCACCGCCGCCCGCGCCGAGCGCACGTTCGCCTTGTCGAGCGACTGCCGGATCTTCGGGAAGCCGATCGCCGCGATAAGGCCGATCAGCACCACCACGATGACCATCTCGATTGTCGTAAAGCCCGAGCGTTTCATGCACGTGCCTCCGTCCGGGGCCAAAACACTATCACGTCCCGTGCCATAGCGTAAATACGTGTATTTATTGATGTTACGAGTAGCAATGAGGTGGTTGGCACTGCAACTCATTGCACAAGCGCAGACTGCTGCACTAGTCGATGCCGTACCGATCCATCTTGTAGAACAGCGTTCTCAAGCTCACGCCCAGCCGCTGCGCGGCGGCGCGACGGTTGCCCCCCGCCGCCGCCAGGGCGGCCGTAATCGCTTGACGCTCCGCCGCCTCCACAGCCTCTCGGAGCGTCCCCGAGCTTGCGCCCGGGCCCAGTGTCGCGGTGGGGCTTGTGCTGACCCCGGGCGCAAGCCCGGGGTGGAGCGGCAGGCCGAAATCCACGGGCTCCAGGATCTCCTTGTCGGTCAGCACCGCCGCCCGCTCGATGGCGTGCTCCAGCGCCCGCACGTTCCCGGGCCACGGTTGCTCGCGCAGCCATGCGACGGCCGCCTCGCTCAACGCCAGATCGTGACCGAGACGGCGTGCCAACTGCACCGCGAAGTGTCTGGCCAGCGGCACGATATCCTCGCGTCGCTCGGCGAGCGGGGGCAGGTGGATCGTGACGACGTTCAAGCGATCGAACAGATCGTGCCGGAACCGGCCGGCCCCGGCTTCGGCGGCGAGGTCTTTGGCCGTAGCGGCGAGCAGCCGCACGTCGACCCGCCGGGTCTTCTGGTCGCCCACGCGCCGGACCTCACTTTCCTGCAGGACGCGCAACAGCTTCGCCTGCAACGCCAACGGCAGCTCGCCGATCTCGTCGAGCAGCAGCGTGCCGCCGTCCGCCTGCTCGAACAGACCGGGACGGTCCCCGGACGCGCCCGTGAAGGCGCCCCGGACGGAGCCGAACAGCTCCGATTCGAGCAGTGTCTCCGGTATGGCGGCGCAGTTCACCGCGACGAAGGGGCCTGCCGCCCGCGGACCCGCCCGGTGAATGGCTTGGGCGATGACCTCCTTGCCGGTGCCGCGCTCGCCCGTGACGAGGACCGTGGTGCGGTGCGCGGCGACGCGCGCGACGATGTCGAGCGCGTGCCGCATCGCCGGGCTTTCGGCGATCAGTGCCCGGGCGGCGGGGCTGCTGTCGAGCTGTGCTCTGAGTGTCGCGATGGTGTGACCGAGCCGCTCGCGCTCTTCCGCCTTGCGCAGCGTCAGCACGACCTCGTCCGGCCGGAATGGCTTGGCGACGTAGTCGTACGCCCCCTCTTTCATGGCGGCGAGGGCCGACTCCTCGCCACCATATGCGCTCATCATGATCACCAGCGCGGGTCCGCCGCCACTCTTGTATGCCCGCAGGAAGGTGATCCCGTCCATGTCGGCCATGCGCACGTCGCACAGGATCAGATCGAACGGTTCAGCGCGGGCACGCTCGAGCGCGCGTGCGCCGCTTGCCTCGGCGACCACGTCGTAGCCCGCGTCACCCAACAACAGGCCCAACGACTGGCGCAGGCCCGGCTCGTCGTCGACCACCAACACGCGGCTCATCTCAACCTGCTCCCCCCCTCTCCACATTGTGGAGAGGGGGCCGGGGGGTGAGGCCCGCGCGCGGGAAGAACATCTTGAATGCGGCCCCACCTTCCCGCGCCGTATCGACCCACACGACGCCGCCCATGTCTTCCACGGCACGAGCCACGATCGCGAGGCCCAGCCCCGTGCCCCGGCCGGGCGCCTTGGTGGTGTAGAACGGGTCGAACACCTTGTCGCGGTCGTCGGGCGGCACGCCCGGCCCCGAGTCCGCGACGAATACCAGCGCACCCGGCAGCCCGGACGAGAACTCCGGGCGCACCGGCCGGCGCTCGGTCGCACGGGGATAACGCGCGGGCGGCGGGTCCGTGGCGCGCTTCGGGCTCGGCTGGTGGGGCTGGTAGTCCCACGGCCGCCCTCCCAGAATGACGATGCCGCCGGGGGCGGCGTCCACGGCGTTCAAGACCAGGTTGACGATGGCCTGCTCGAGCAGGTGGGGTCGGCCGAGAATGTGGGGAATCCCGGGCTCGAGGTCGAGCGTCGCGCGGGCGGGTCGCAGCGCCCCCTGGGCCTCGAGCAACCCGTACGCGCCGCGCGCCACGGCCGCCGGGTCGAGCGGCGCCAACGCCTCCTCCTCGGGCCGCGCGTAGTCGAGCAGCCCGCGCACGATCCGGTCGATGCGCTCGAGCTCGCGCGTCACCCCGGCGATCACCTCAGCGTCCGTGCCCCGCCGCCGCAGCACCTCGACGTAGGTGCCGAGCGCGCCCAGCGGGTTCCCCACTTCGTGGGCGATTCCGGCGGCGAGGCGACCTATCCCGGCGAGCTTTTCCGAGCGTACCAGCTGGCCCTGCGCGTCGAGCAGATGGTCGGTCATGCGGTTGAGACGCTCGGCGAGCGTGGAGAAGTCGCTGGTCTCGGCGTCCGGGGCGCGTCGTGCCAGGTCGCCGTCCGCCACCGCGTCCGCCGTGGCCACGACCTGCTCCAGCGGCCACAGCACCAGCCGGTTCACCAGGTGGCGGCCGAACACCACGAACACCGCCACCTCGAGCGCGACCAAGAGCAGCAGCAGCACGAACGTGCGCTCTGGCGCCAGCACGGTGACCACCAGCATCGTCGCCACGCCCACCAGCAGCGCGGCGGCGGCGAGGAACGAGAGGTAGAACAGCAGCTCGGTGCGGAGCGCGGGCTTGGACGGCATGGGAGCAATACTCAGCTACAAGTCACAAGCCGCAAGCCGTAAGCCGTAAGAGGGTGCCGCGGTGTCTTGCGGCTTACGGCTTACGACTTGTGGCTAGTATGTCGGCCAATTATCCACCCACGCGTTGGAATAGCCGACCAGCTGCCCCATCCCGGCCATGGCTTTGGCGACGTTGCAGGAATTGTAGTTGAACGACTTGGTCCCGTTGCCGATGTCGTTCGGCGGCAACGTGGCGCCGAGCTTCACGTTCAACCCGGTCACCGTGGCGCCGTTCACCGCGTTGTTGCCGTTGGACGTGAGATTGTCGCCGACGAGCAGCACGCCGTTCCAGGTAATGTTGCCGCTGATCGTGAGGCTGCCCGTCACGATCAGCGTTCCCTGGCCGTCGCCGGGTAGCGCGAAGTTTCCGTTCACGAGGATAGTGGGCCAGTAGTTGGGGTTCGTGAACGAGGGCCACGATCCCGGCGGAATGGTGATGTCAGGGGTGATGGCCGTCCCACCGGCCAGCCCGGCCCAGTCGATCTTCACCGAGTCGGACATCTGGGCCGGGGTGGGGGCGACGGTGTCGACCGGGGGGTTCCCCTGGGGCGCGAGCTGACCGCCGTTCTGGGTATAGCCGGGATTTCCGGGGACGGCGACGCCGGGGACGCCCGGCTGCTTGCCGCACTGGTCCGCGCCGCTCCCCATGCCCGACGAGCCGTTCTTGTGGAGCCCGCTCAGGCTGGTCCATCCGGCAAGCACGTTCATCGAGCCGGCCTGCCACACGGCGTATTCCGCGACCGTGCGCTCGCCCTGCGGCGTGCCCGACAACGCTGCGACGGTGCTGACGCCGTGGGAGTGGATCGCATAGCCGAAGCGTCCCGCCAGGGAGTCGTAGCGGATGCGCTTGAGGATCACGTCGGCGTAGCCGCCCCCGAGGGAGACCCGGGTGGACTCGCTCCAGGCCGGCGGCGCCGCCGTGAAACCGAACGAGTCGCGCTTCGCGATGAACAGCTCGAGCCCCGTCTCGGCGAGCGTAAAGGCATCCAGCGCCGCTTCGTCGTTGGCGTGCACGCGCCGCTCGCTCGACAGCGCGGCGAACCCCGCCGCGAGCAGGATCGTCAGCACGACGACCACGAACAGTGCCATTGGCAGCGCGACACCGCGTTGGCCCCCGGTGGAGTGGGTCATTTGAGCTGGTTGTTGAAGAACACCGCCGTCACCACCTGCGACTGCCGGGGCGCGGTAGCGCCCTCCGCAGCCCGGTCGCTCTGGCTCGTGAGACCCAGCTCGAGACCGCGCACGTTGCTCAGCGGGCTCGGTACCGCGGCCTGGGCCGTGTCGCTCCCGACGACGAAGAAGCGGAATTTCGCGCTCGTATCGAACGGGGCCACCAGCTCGTCCGTCTGCCCGGTCACCGCGGTCGTGCGCCACAGCGCCATCCGACCGAGGAGCGCGACCGATGGCTTGAACTCGTAGGCCAATCGTTGGATCAGGAACACCGTCGTGCCGACGGCGGTGACGGTCGGCAGCGTCGCGGGGAGCGGCGGTCGCACACCTACCACCCGCCCACCCGGCAGCGTGACGACGTTCGCCGCGACGCAGAGGGAAGCGTTGTCGTTCGCGACCGAGGTACCGGCCTCGACGTACGTGATGGTGCCGAGCGAGTCGCGCCAGCCATACCCCGAGAAGCCCGCCGTGGCGTACACCGTGGAGTCCACCGGCCAAAGGGACAGCGTCGTCTGGACAGGCGTGTTCGCGCACACGACCCCGATCGCATACGGGACGCGCATGGTCACCTGCGTGGGCGTCGCCGACACCAGCCCCCCCGTCGCTTCGACCATGCGCACATCGGACAGCACCGTATTGATCGCCATGCGCGAGACGAGGCGGGCACGGCGCAGCTGCGCCTCCTGGTCGTAGAAGCGCGATTGCGACAGGAACAGGCGTGTGAGCGCCGCCCCGATCACGCCCAGGACGACCATGCCGACCAGCAGCTCGGCCAGGGTGAAGCCGCGCCGACCCGTCATCCTAGGGCTTCTTGTTGAATGGGTTGTTTCCCGGTTTGGTGCGCTGCAGGACGAGCGTATCCGGTTTGAAGACCGTGTTGAGCGGGGTGACGATGATCGTCACCCGCCGCAGCTTCGGCGACAGGCTGTCCACCGTGATCTTACGCGTGTACGGCAGGGGCGGCTTGTTGAAAGTGATCGTTCCGGCCTTCGCCTTGAGCGAATCGAACGGCAGCGCCGCGAACTGGTTCACCTGCTGGGCCAGGACCGCGTCCCGGGCACCACCGCCCGACAGTGTGTAAAACCGCTGCGCCAGGGTGAAGTTCAGCCGCCCCACGCCCATAAGCACCAGCCCCAGCAGCGTGATCGTCACCATGATCTCAATGAGTGAGAACCCCGCCTCCACGCGCTTCACGGGACTCGGACCCAGCCCGCGCGCGACATGGTGACCTGCCGCGAGTACCCGCCGGCCCACAGCGTCACGCTCAGCGCGCTCGACGTCATCCCTGACGGGAACAGGTCCACCGGAGAGACTGAGAAGGTGATGGAGTCCAGCGCGTAGGCGTCACTCTTGCCCAGCCACCGCGTCGACAGGACCTTCCCGCCCGCGCGCTCGGCTATCGTGATCGACGCCCGATCCGCCCCGCGCGCGATGCGGATCGGCTTACGCTCGCGCGCCGCCGCGCTGCTCGCGAGCGACAGGTCCTGCGCCACGACCATCGCCGCCTGGTTGACGCGCGCGTGCGTGGTCATCCGGGAGATCGTCGGAAACGTCATCGCCGTCGCCACGCCGAGGATGGCGAGCACGATGGACAGCTCGAGCAGCGTGAAGCCGGCCGCACTGCGCGGTGTTGCCATCCCTAGTCCCTTTCGGCCGCCCGGGAAAGCGAACGGCCTCGCGCCCGTACATGCAGGAGGTGAGGCCGCGGACCTCGGCCCAAGTTGTGGCCGGATCCTCGTCCCTGCAGCGGGGCTGTCTCGAGGCGGTACCTACACCGCGTGAGATCCCTTGGCTTTGCGTCCCGCCGTCACCGGCGGTTTGCCCTCTGGAACGGAGCTACTTGGGGGGGCGGCAAAAAACACGCCTTACATAGGGCGTGCGTAAGGGAGGCTTATCTGGACACAAAAACACATCGCATTATGCACTATTAAGCGCATAATGCGATATAGAACTGGGGCGGCGGGGGAAGAAACCCCGCCGCCCATTCTCGTTCCTGATAGCGACGCCGTCTTACTTACAGGCCGGCGCGCCTTCCGAAGTCGCGATACCAGCCGGATCAGCGCCCTCATTGACGAAGATCGAGCACGTCACCTTCGAGCCACCGACCAGGTTGTTGTTCGTCATCGTCGCGTCCCACCCACCGCCGGGGGTGTTGATCCCGACGAGGTTGTTGCCGGTCGTGGGGCACCAGCTGACCTGACCCGCGACGGGCGTACAGGCCACGCCACCCACCTTGCTGGTGACATTAGTGCTGTACTTGACGGAGTCGGCGAAGAAGGCCTCCTCGGCCGTCACGAGGTTACGAAGGTCAGACTTCATCGAGGCGATGTAGGCCTTCCCCTTCGTATTGGCGAACTTCGGGATCGCGATGGCGGCCAAGATGCCGATGATCACCACCACGATCAGCAGCTCAATGAGCGTAAATCCCTTGCGGTTCATGACTGACTCCTAATGTGATGTATGACCACGGGGGAACCCTTCCCCACCGGCCCCTTTAAAGGCAAGCGCCGTGCCGGGTTGCGACTGTTTAGCAAGCCATTACGCCACATTATCTTAGAAAGTTTGGCTCTGCAGGGAGCCAGCTCAGCATGCAGGTTTTCGCCGTGCCTCTGGATTATTGCAAGGCACCAAAGCCCATGCCTTATAAGCAACAAGCGGCGGGGGAAGACGCCCCGCCGCTCGTGTTGGTATTGCTACCGGAGTGCTTACTTGCAGGCCGGCGCGCCTTCCGAAGTCGCGATACCAGCGGGATCGGCCCCTTCGTTTACGAAGATGGAGCACGTCACGGCAGAACCACCGACCAGGTTGTTGTTCGTCATCGTCGCGTCCCACCCACCGCCGGGGGTGTTGATCCCGACGAGGTTGTTGCCGGTCGTGGGGCACCAGCTGACCTGACCCGCGACGGGCGTACAGGCCACGCCACCCACCTTGCTGGTGACGTTAGTGCTGTACTTGACGGAGTCGGCGAAGAAGGCCTCCTCGGCCGTCACGAGGTTACGAAGGTCGGACTTCATCGAGGCGATGTACGCCTTCCCCTTCGTATTGGCGAACTTCGGGATCGCGATGGCGGCCAAGATGCCGATGATCACCACCACGATCAGCAGCTCGATGAGCGTAAATCCCTTGCGATTCATGTGTTGCATACCCCCGGTGTTGTAACCTTGTACGGTCTCTGGAACGGCCTTGAAGATGGAAGTGTCCCTTCGGGGAGGGAGGCAAGGCTCATGCCCTGCCTGGCAGAAGCAGCGTACGTACAAGAACCGATGATGCTTACGCGACTGGTGCACCACCTTGCAACGCCTCTGAGCGGCGGCTTGGCTCGGGCGTTTTGCAATTGACCGGGCCGACCGCAAGGGTCAGGGCCGTGTCAGGCGCCCCAGCCGCGCGAGCAGCGAGTCGGCCGCCTCAGGGTAGCCGTTGGCTCGCGCCACGGCAGCCTCACTGCGGTAGTAGCCGGGGCAGCCTCCGTGACACAGACGCTCCAGGCCTGCCAGAAGCGAGTCGGCCGCGGGCGCGTTCCCCGCGGCGAACGCGGCCACAGATCCGGTGACATAGACACCCGCGTCGCGCTGATGGAGGCGGGCGGCAAGGCGCGCCGCGTCGAGCGCCAGGGCTGGCTGCCGCCGGTCGAGGAACAGGCCGATCATCCGCTTGTGCCCGACGTAGGATCGCGGAGAGTCGCGCAGGATGCTATGCGTGACGTGGGCGTCGTCGCGCCACACCGGTACGCGTAACGCGCTGCGGACCCCACCCAGCAGAACGAGCGCCGCAGCCACGGGGCGAAGCTGCTCGCGGCGCAGCCGGGCGAGCCACGCGGCGGCGGCCAGTACGAGCCCAGCCGAGGGGAGGTACAGCGTTCGCTCGGCGAGGTAGAACCCGGCGGGATAGAGCAGGTTCGCGACCGGCAGCAGCGCGATGGCGGTCCAACCGAGCCCGAACGCCTCGAGCTTCCGCCCCCGCTTCCAGGCGACGACCAGCGCTCCGACCCACGCGACTGCGCACACGAGACCGACGGCGAACCGCCAGTCGAGCGGCGTGGTGACGACCGTGCGCTCGTCGGGGGAATAGTCCACCCGCAGGGTGAGGGGGAAGATCAGGAGCCGCAGGACATCGGTGAACGCGCTCACGGCCGTGAGCCGCACGGTGAGGCCGGGCTCGCCTACGAACATCGGCGCGATGCTTTCGTACTCCGCAAACGGGTGGCGCACGACGGCGCGGGCCACGGCGTACGCTCCACCGACGATCACCCAGCTCGCCACGAACCACGCTACGCGCCGTCGCTGCGGTCGGGCGAGTCCCAGCAGCCAGCCCCACACGATGAGCGCCGGCGCGACGGCCGCGTTCTCCTTCGAGAGCAGACCGAGCGCCAGCGCGGCGGCGCTCCAGGCGACGCTTTCGTGCACCAGGGCGGCGTACACCGCAACCAGCGTGAACAGCGCCGCCATCAGCTCCGCCCGCCCGACGACGTTGGCGACCGCCTCCGCATGGACGGGATGCACGGCGAACAGCAACCCGGCGACGAGCGCGCCCGTCCAATCCGTCCAGCGTCGGGCGAGTGCCGCCACGGCGAGCGAGGCGGCGGCGTGCCAGGCGAGGTTGACGGCGTGAAACCAGGCGGTGGAGCCGAGCAGCCAGTCGAGGGCGAATCCCGCGATCACCAGGGGGCGGTACATGTGGCCACCCAGATTCGGTGGCCAGTAGGGAGCGGCGAATGCGCGCCAGATGCCCGACGGGCTCGCGACCAACGAGTTGTGCACGATGATCGGCACATCGTCCACGGCGAACCCGTTCCACAGGGCTCCGAGATAGACCACGACCGCGCAGCCGGCCACGGTGGCGTAGAGTCGTTTCGTGCTCACGATATTCTGCATCTCAGCGTTTGGGCCGCTCGGCCAGCTGCTCGTCGTACCAAGCCGCCTCCGAGGGAACGTGGGCGCGCGCGGTATCGGCGAGCGCCGCCGCGCGGGCGCGCTCACCGCGACGCAGCGCCAGCGCGAACTGCGCGCGCAGCGCGACCGGCTCGAACGGGAGGCGCCGCCGCGCGCGCTCCACGAGGGGGCGGGCGCTCGCCGTATCCGAGAGGCCCACCAGGAACATTGCCCGAGCAGCGTCGAGGTGGGGGTCGCCGTCGAACAGCGAGTCGGCCCGCGCGTATTCGTGCCGGGCCGCCGCCGTGTCGCCCATTCCCGCGAGCACCGCCGCCGCCGACCAGTGCCCCCAGTACGACTCCGGATGGTCCGCGAGCAGCGTGAGCAGAAAGGTGCGATTGTCACGCCACACCGGTAGCCGCGCCAGCGTCATGCCCGCGAACACACAGAGGACCGCCCCAGCCACCAGGCCGACGCGCTGCGGCCTCCAGCGGCTCCGCGCCCAGTCCACCGCGCAGCCCGCCGCGGCCGCAACCGGCAACACCGGGACGTAGAGGGCGCGTTCCGCGAGCACGATCCCTGAGGGAAACAACAGGTTCGACGTGGGGAGGTACGCGGCCGCGGCGGCCCACGCCGCGAACGTCAGCGTCGGCGCGGTTCGTCTGATTCGCCACCCACCCCAGAGCGTCGCGGCGATAATCACCGTGCCGCCCAGCGCGGCGAGCGAGAACGCGCCGTACGCGGGAATCACCCGCGGACCGTAGTCGGCGGAGAGATTCAGCGGCCAGACGAGCAGGCCAGTGGCCCGGGCCACGGCGGGCAGGGCGAGCTCGAGTCGCTGCGTCGTCCCGGCACCGATGAACACCGACGCCACGTCGCCCGTCGCGCGCCGGCCGATCACGTACCAGGCCCCCAGGAACACGGCGGTCACGATTCCCAGAGCTACGTAGAACTGGTGGGGGTAGGGCGGCTCCTCGGAGCGCTGGAGCCAGCGATCGAGCACTATCAAGACACCTGTGATGACACCGTGCTCCTTGCTCAGCATGGCGGCGGCCGCGCACGCCACCGCCGCCACCCAGCGACGCCGCCGCGCGCATAGCACGGCGCCGAGCATGCCCGCGGCCGCGAGCACTTCCGCCCTGCCGACGAGGCCCGCCACGGCCTCGGTGTGCACCGGGTGGAGGGCGAACACGAGGCCGCCGACCACCGCGGCCGCGGGCGACACAGCGCGGGCGAGGAGCAGAGCCACCAGCACGGACGCCACCCCGTGCCACAGCGCGTTCATGAGGTGGAGCCAGCCGGCGCGACCCCCGCTCACGGTCCAGTCGACGGCGAAGCTCAGGACGGTGAGCGGCCGATAGAACTCGTCGCCCCAGTACGGCTGGTCGAACGCGCGCACCGCCTGCGGGATGGAGTGGGCGCGGGGGTTGGCCGCGACGACGGCGCGGTCGTCCTCGACGAACCCGTAGCGGGCGGTAGGGAGATACACGGCGACCGCCGTCGCGAACACGAGCGCGACCCAGCTCCTGTTGATGGAGTTCAGCGGCTCCGCCAAGGGCCGCGTGGCGGGAACACGTTGTATCGGATGACATGGAACAGCGCCGCGACACCATCGCGCCAGGTGATCTTCTTCCCTTCGGCGTACGTGCGGCCGCTGTAGGTGATGGGCAGCTCCCAGATGCGGGCGCCCGCCTGCGCCAGCCGTGCCGTGAGCTCGACCTCGATCCCGAAGCGCTCTGCCCTGAGCGGCAGGCGCTTGAGGAGGTCGGCCCGGACGAGCTTGTAGCACGTCTCCATGTCCGTGAGGTTCAGGTTGGTGAACATGTTGGAGACGAGCGTGAGGAAGTTGTTGCCGACGGCGTGCCAGAAGAACAACACGCGATGCGGGCCTCCCTGGAAGCGCGAGCCGTAGACGGCGTCGGCTTTGCCGTCGCGGATCGGACGCAGCAGGGCAGGCAGCTCGGCCGGATCGTACTCGAGGTCGGCGTCCTGGGCCACGATTACCTCACCGGTGGCGGCGGCGATGCCGCTCTTGAGCGCGGCGCCTTTGCCACGATTGGTCGGGTGACGGATCACGTGCTGCACCAGGCCGTCCTCGCGGGCCAGCTCGTCAAGGATGGCGCCGGTGCCGTCGGTCGACGCGTCGTCCACGACGATCACCTCGAGCCGCAGCGGGACCTGCCGGAGCTGCCGCACCGTGGCTTCGATCGTCGACGCCTCGTTGTACGCCGGCACGATGACCGAGAGCAGCGGGTCGTTCAGGCGGCCACCTCGCCGATCGCGATGAGCGACTGTCCGATGCGCCACGGGAGGAACCGCTCCAGGCGGAACAGCGGTACCAGCGCGTCGTACCAGCGCAGCGCGCCCTGCGGAATCAACCGCCGGCGCAGCACGCGCCCCGTAAACCACCATCCCGGCACGCCTGCGAGGTTGAAGTACTCGACGTGCCGCACGCGAAAGCCCGCCTCGCCTAGCTTCGTGGCGAGCTCGCCGGGCACGTAGCGGCGGAAATGCCCCAGCGCCTCGTCCAGGGTGCCGTAGAGCGGTCGGAGGGAGGGCACGAGCAACACGAGCCGGCCGCCGGGCTCGAGCAGGTCGTGCATGACGCGCAGGGACGAGCGGTCGTCCGCGATATGCTCGAGCACGTTCAGACACATCACGGTATCCAGCCGTTCGGCGACGAGCCCGGCGTCCACGGTGGGAAGGCTGAGCTCGGTCACGGTCACGTGCGGCTGGTCGGCAAACCGGGCGCGCAGGCGACCGAGATAATATGGTTCGGTATCGGTGAGCACGACGCGGTCGCGATCTATCAGGAACGCCGACATGTTGCCGATTCCGGCCCCGATCTCGAGCACGCGACGTCCCACCCAAGGACGCAGCCGGTCGAACATCCAGCGGTTGTAGCGGGGGGCGGCCGCCATGCGCTCGAGTGTCGCGGCGCCGACCAGGTCCCCCGGCTCAGCCCGCGTCATCACCACCCTCGTACCGGCTCAGCTTGCGATACAGGGTGGAGGGATCGATGCCGAGCACCTCGGCGGCGCGGGTCTTGTTGCCGCCTTCGCTCTGGAGCACCCAGGTGATGTAGGCGCGCTCGATCACGTCGAGCGTGGGGTTTGTGTGCGGTCGCTCCGCGACCAGGGGCTCGGCGCGCCGCTCCGTGAGCTTGTCGGGCAGCGCGGCCAGGTCGATCGTGTCGCCCTTGCTGAGCACCACGGCCCGCTCCAGCGCGTTCTCGAGCTCGCGCACGTTGCCGGGCCAGTCGTAGGCCAGCAACACGCCCTGCGCCTCCTGTGACAGTGGCTTGGGCTTCTCCCCCCGCTCCTGCGCGATGCGGGCGAGGAACTCGTCGCACAGGATCTGGATATCGTCCCGCCGATCGCGCAGCGGGGGGAGGTGGATGGCAATGACGTTGAGCCGGTAGTACAGGTCGGTGCGGAACCGGCCCCGCTTAATGTCGTCCTCGAGATCGCGGTTGGTGGCCGCCACCACCCGGACGTCCACCGGAATCGCCTCCGTCCCGCCCACGGGGATGGCTTCGCGCTCCTGCAGCACGCGCAGCAGCTTCACCTGGGTGGCCGGCGACATCTCGCCGATCTCGTCCAGGAAGAAGGTGCCGCCTCGCGCCGCGGCGAACAGTCCCTGTTTGTCGCGCACGGCCCCGGTGAACGATCCCTTCACGTGGCCGAACAGCTCCGATTCGAGCAGGCTCTCCGGCAGCGCGCCGCAGTTGAGCGAAAAGAAGCCGCCGTCCGCGCGAGCCGATAGCTCGTGGATGTAGCGCGCGATGACCTCTTTGCCGGTGCCCGACTCCCCCTGGATCAGCACCGTGCTTTCGGTGGGGGCCACCTGCTCCGCCAGCTTGAGCACCTCCACGAACGGGCGCGACTTGCCGAGCGGCTTGACCAGCCCGGAGCGCTCGCGCCGCCGGATCTCCTGCTTGAGCTGCTTGTTCTCGGCCTTGAGGAGGCGCTGCTCGGCGGCCCGGCGACAGATCGCCACCAGGTCGTCGTTGGAAAACGGCTTCTGGATGTAGTAAAAGGCGCCCTGGTTCACCGCCTGGATGGCGCTCTGCAGCGACGCTTGCGCGGTCATGAGGATCACCGGGGTCTCGGGATCCTGCTCCCGTACGGCGGCGAGCAGGTCGGTCCCGGAGACGCCCGGCATCTTGATGTCGGTGAGCACGATGTCCGGGGCGCCCGCCTTGAGCGCCTCCAGGCCCGCCTTGCCGCCCTGCGCGGTGGTGACGTCGAACCCTTCCCCCTTCAGCAGGATCCGGAGCACATCCAGGATCCCCATTTCGTCGTCGACGACGAGAATGGACGGTTGTGCGCTCATATCACGCGGCTTCCTCTCTCCGTCGGGCTGCCGGCAGGTACACCGTGAAGGTCGTCCCCCGTCCCGCGGTGGAATCCACCAGGACCAGGCCGCGGTGCGCCTCCACGGCGCGCTGCACGATGGCGAGCCCCAGCCCCGTTCCGCCGACCCGCCCGGTGACGAACGGCTCGAACAGCCGGGCTCGCAGATTCTCGGGGATGCCGGGGCCGTTGTCGGTGACGGTGAGCATCACCGGGTGCTCGATCCCCGCCCCGCCCGGGACCTCCTGCGGTCCCGGCCGCCCCGTGCGCACCACCACCCGGGCATCCGTGCCGCCTGCCTGCACCGCGTTCAAGACCAGATTGGAGACCACGCGATGGAGCAGATCTTCGTCCCCTTCCATGGGGGTCGCCCCACCCGCCAGGTCGATCACCGCGTCCGCGGGGCAGTCGGGGTGCTCGCGCACCAGGCGGATCGCCGCTCCGGCCACGGTGTGGAGGTCGAGCGGCCGGCATTCGGTGGCGCGCACGCGCGAGAAGTCGAGGAACTCCGACAAGAGGCGCGACAGCCGATCGCTCTCGCGCACCACGAGGGAGGTGAGGAACTTCTCGTCCGCGTTGGCGCGCTTGGCGCGCCCCAGCTGCTCCACCGACGAGCGGATCGACGCGAGCGGGTTCTTGATCTCGTGCGCCAGGCTCGCCGACAGCTCGGCGACCGCTTCCAGCCGCTCGGCGCGCAGGTGCAGCTCCTCCAGCCGCTTCGAATCCGAGATGTCGGTGAAGATCGCCGTCACCCGGGGCTCGGCTCCCTCCACCTCGAGTGTCGTCGTCGTCACGCCGATCGGGAAGGTGCGATCGGGACGCCGCACCACCGCCTCGACCCGCATGGCCCGCACGCCGCGTCTGGCCGTCGCGGTGATCGCCGCCCAGAACTCTGGCGCGATCCTCGCAAACTCGGGCATGATCGGCCGCCCGCGCCACTGACGCTCCTTGAAGCCGAAGATCTGCTCCGCCGCCGGGTTACAGTAGAGCAAGTGGCCGGCTTGGTCCACCGTGACGATCCCCGTGGGAACGCTGCGCAGCACATCGGCCGCCTCGAGCCGGGCCTGCCGCAGCTCGCCCGCGAGCGCTTCGCGCTCCGCGCCCATCACCGACACCCGGCTCGCGAAGTACGCCGTCACGGCCGCCACCCCGACGAAGACCAGCAGCTGCAGCGCCACCTGCCCGGTCATGGGCGTGCGGTGGCCGAAGAACACGTCCGCGAAATAGACGATGCCCACGAGCGCCGTGATCAGCCCGGTGCTGGCCGGGGGCATCAGCACGGCGGTCACCGCGATCAGGGGGACGTACAACGGCGTGAGGTCGCTCTGCGGCCCGCCCGTGATGTGGACGACGGTCGTGATCAGCGCGACGTCGAACAGCGCCTGTCCGTACAGGAACGTGCGGCCCGGCGAGCGCCGCAGGAAATGGGTGTACCAGTACGACGCACTGGTCACTACGACCGTGGCCACCAGCACGAATGACGTCACGAGCAGGTCGAGCGGCGCCGCGACGGCGAACTTGAGGGCCGCGGCCAGATAAATCGCGACCGCCACGCACAGCCGCCCCACGTACGCGGACCGCAGCAGCGTCTGGGGAGTCGGGATGGATGATCCGCGGGAGCCGTCGCCGAACCAGCTCATTGATGCGATACCTCCGGGGCACCGTGGTCAGCCACAAACCGTAAGCCGTAAACGGAAATGCGTAACATATTGGCCGCACGTCAATTAGGGGAACTGTTACGGCTTAAGGCTCACGGCTGGGCGCTGTAAGTATTTGGATTGGTCTGGCAAAGTGCAAGAGCGACGGACCTGCGGCGAGCGCGGCGCCGCCCGTGTATCGTACGCAATGTCGCCGGGGGTACGACGCCGCGTCATCAGCGCGCTGGTGGTGGCCGTGACCTGTCCGGTCTCCGCTCCCGCCCAGGCGCCGCTCACCGCGGCGGATTCCGCCATCCTCGCGTCTCAACCGCTCAAGCGACTGCGGCTCGCCCCGTCACTGCTGCGGCGCGTGAGTCTCCTGGCGGGCGGGCTCGATCGCGAGGTGGTGTTGTGCCTCCAGGGCACGGCGGCCGGTGACAGCGCGCTGGTGGTGGATTTCGTGATGCCCGACCTGGTGAGTTCGACGGCTGATCAGGTGCAACCGCTCCCCTGCGGCCAGGGGACGCTGGCGGTGTGGCACAATCATCCGTGGACGGGACCGGACTCGAGCTTCGGTGTGAAGACGCCGGAAGACTTGTGCTCGCTCAGCGAGCCCGACGTGCGGACGGTGGTGGCGGACTCGATTCCGTTCGCGGTGGTGAGCGTGGGGCGCACGCCGCACGCGATCGTGTGCTGGTGGCGGCGGGTGCAGGTGGTGGTGAACCGCCACGTCAAGTTCCTGCCGCGCTTCCCGCGACAGTGGTTGGAGCTACCCTAAAGCCCCAACCTCCCCAACCTCCACCAACCTCCTACTGCACCGCGTTCACCATGTCGAAGATGGGGAGGTACATCGCCACGACCATGCCGCCCACGATCACGCCCAGCACCACGATCATGATCGGCTCCATGAGCGACAGCAGGGCGCTCACGGCGGCATCGACCTCGTCGTCGTAGAAGTCCGCGATCTTGGAGAGCATTT
>Ga0209577_10001743_pt1 | contig 21472 bp, 29 predicted proteins | sample GraSoiAngelo_109_FD_185874 | JGI IMG/M metagenome (GOLD analysis project Ga0209577, IMG submission 185874) | Grasslands soil microbial communities from the Angelo Coastal Reserve, California, USA - 14_0903_12_20cm (SPAdes) (version 2) | ecosystem: Environmental > Terrestrial > Soil > Grasslands...
TCTCTAGAGTTTGAATAGCATCGGTTTGTTTAATAATTATTATCAATATTATTATTCTCACTCGCTATCGTCTTTCTCTCTATGATTTGAGGGTTCTATGCATTGTCAGAAGCTGAATCGTTCCATTGTCTGTATCTTGGACCGATAACGATAGTTTGGCAGTGCATATTTTATTCTTGAAAATGAATCTAGAGGCGCAGCTCATAAACTTTGTTAAACTAAATTTAAATGAATTGAATGAGCTTATTGATTTTGATGTTAATACCTAAAGCCGATAGAATAGAAGTCTCAAGTATAACAGCAATTCTAACAGGAACAATGATGGTGTTGATGATGTTGGTCTCCGCGCCATACATATCAACGATCACAGGACCATCAGTTGCTTTTGCAGCATCTGATAACCATCATTACTACAAGCAACATGATACGAACCATCATCAAGGATTAGAAGTATATATCCACAACGATGCTAGTTATGTAAAAAATATCAAGATAAACGATGTAGATAGACATTCGCCATATCTACTGAAAGTGACATTAAGCCGCAATAACTACAATGGAAATACACCTAATTACATTTCAGTTGTAGGTATAGGTAATGAAGATAAACACGTCGCTGGAAGCATAACCATAAGCTCGCATTTCACAGACCAAAAAACTGTCACTATCCATCTGCTAAAAAAGAATGGCCATAATGCCAATATAGACAATAGCAATGACGTTACAGTATTTGTATTACCAGCGACGATTTCAATTCACCATTAGCACTTGTAGTGGCTGCTACAGTCCAATACATCGGTGAACCCACATTTTTATCTACACGGACTCTCCAAATTTTTCTTTTTAAGGCTATGATAAAGTGAAAATTCTAGCAATTCTCACAATTCTCTACTCAAGGCAACGGTGAAAATACCGAGGGCTACGATTGGAACCAGTAATTTTGTTATTTTTGTTGTGATTTGTCTCATGGCTATTCACTATGTCTCTTAGCCGTATAATCTATGAGAATTCCTCACTGCTAGAGAGTCCCATATGGGCGTAATCGATAAAAACTAGCAGAGGATCATATTCTACTGTATTAGAATTGGAAACTACCCCAAAAATGCAGAAAAAGATTATGAACTCTCCAGATGAAACACGTTTTTTTGATAAAGGTAAGGTTGAAGTATCTACTCTGAGTAATGGAGTTACAATCGGAAGAGCCTACTTTGAACCGGGATGGAGTTGGGAAAAATCGGTAAAACCTATAGTTAAAACCAAAAGCTGTGAAGCTCTACACACAATATGTGATGTCTGGAACAATGAGAGTCAGAATGGATGACGGAAGTGAAGAAGAATTTAGTCCTGGTGATGTAGGTTATGTTCCACCTGGTCATAATGCATGGATAGTTGGGACTGAGCCCTTTATAGCAATAGATTTTACAGGCATGACAAAGTATGCCAAATAATTTTTTGCAACAAAATATAGTGATTCTGGCTATGATAAAGGGCTTGGTAATTTATAAAATTACGGAAAAAATTGCATAACAATATAATACTCCTTCTGAGGCAACTAAAGATAAGGGCTTTAATCTTTTCGAAAAATTCTTAGTATTTTGATTTTGTTGGCATCAATACTCTTATTGAAGAGAACAGAGCTTGGACAACGAAATGGCATCCGAAGCTTGACTGATAATAATCAATTAAGAAAGATCTCTTAGCTGGTACGGTTATTATAGATACAGACATATAGCGATAAGAAATGAAATATTTTTCAAATACTAATGATAAAAAGAGTTTTCAAGTTCTAATTGTCATTGTATGTTGCTTAGCAGGGTCAGGATCAATTACAGTGTCTCTAGCAGAACAATCATTGTCACGTGATTTATGCTTGTCTATTTGAGACAACTAACTACAAACAACAGCCTATTGATCTCTCTACCCTGATTCATTCCCTCCCCGACAATCAGCTAGGAATATTAAGTAGACGATTGTAGAATGCTACTCTCTGAACAACCATAAAAACATTAAAAAGAATATACACATCCGAAGCACATCATGAAAATGATTATGTCTGCCCTTCGTTTAATGAAGATATAATGATTAGATTAGCAGTCTACATATTCGAATCGAATGATGACGGATTTTGTATTGGTCGACTCCAGACACAATCATATACATTCATAATGTCATTTCCATGAACCCTACTTATATTTTCAGACAATATTCCATCTTCGACATATTTCTTTGTAACTGGATTTAGCGCGTGCGCTCATCAAAGCCTTTCAAACTGTGAACATCAAGAAACTTTGGCATTTCATTTTATGCTTCCAATTTGTGGTTTTTAAATCTATTGTAAACCACTCATCGATAACTCCCTTATAGGACTCCCTTTAAGTGAGACAAACTTATACAGTCGATGTTACCTAGGTTCTTTTGAGATGTGACATGACTCACGATAACGCTCAAAAGGATAAATCAGAAATGAGTAAGGAATTGAGTGAGCTGTCAGGCTTAAGAATACAGAAGGATAAAATAGAGGAAGCATATCGACAAATTTTTCCTAAAGTCGATCAATTTCTAGTACACGATTTGTATTTGCGTATGCAAGAAGATCCAGAGTATAAGGATATTGGACCCATGTATACCGTGGAGGTGTTTACCAAAGAGGGAACAGACCCCGAAGCATCAAAGAGACATATACTGAACACGACTGGTATGGCACCCGCAATATATGACAAAGGTACTCATTACGTAACACATATGAGGTTGACCCCTGAAATTCTCAAAAAATTAAATGATTTTGAACATGTTTTAGAAATAATGGGCGATTATACTGGCACTGATGCATCCACAGGCCCTCGACATAATTTAGGAGATTTTCGAAAAAGATATCAGGATGATAGTAGAGAGAAAAACATTTCCTAAGATTACAAAAAGTATACCACACGTACCGACTATACTTTCTGAATGAACACGTAACAACGAAATTGAACATAAAAATACAGACAGATTATTACGCTGATCTTATGAGCAAATTCCTTAAATAGGATAATTGTTAGTAACATTTGCTTAATCGGGGGAAAAATCGTACGGCATACACTTTGACGAATTATTTTGATGTTGAGAGATTTGTCATTCAAAAACAGCGCGGTCTATGTCGTTATTGCAAAGAGGGATTCGTTAGGACAGACATAATAGTGAGTAGAGGACGCGCCAATAAGAAATACTATCACAAAGAATGTGCAGATAGGTTGTATATCATTTAACGAGGCTATGTGGCAATATCGGGAATTTAGCAAGGCATGGTTAATCCCCATTTGTATTCCAAGACTCCGAATTATCAAAATCTGAATCAACCCCATTTGAATCTGACTGGGCCTGATCGTACAACAATCAGGAAGAAAAGCAAAGAATCGGCGAAAAAATCAAGACGCTTAATCGCTTGGTCGGCTCAAGGGACATCGTTTCCTTGGGCCGGTTTATCACATTTTCAATGGCTCAGATGAAGCGAAAAGCTACATTCCTCACAATAGTATCCTAGCCTATCAAATTCAGAACCTAATGTCATAATATCATGGCAGCGAGGACATTCAATTTCTTGTTCAATAGATAGATCTTGTTCCTGGGCTTCGCTAACAGACTCTTCCTTAGCGATCTCAAATTCGGGCCGTAGTCTTGACATTGAATGAACAGAAATAGAACAATGGTTTAACCGTGAGCTATTGTGCCCAACCGTGAGCCTGTGTGAGAGCGGCTGATGTAGATTGTCGTTTAACAACGGGATTAGAATACGATGAGGGATGGAGAAGAAGAATGAAATATGAGCTATCAAGGAATGAAAATTGCACATTATCTGCATACGAAGAGTATTTGAGTAAACTAACTTAGACGGCCAGTGTCTATCTTTGCAAATATCATTTGAAATTTTTTCTCCATCTCTTCTTGCTTCTCGATTAAATTCTGAATCTGTTTATCCTTCTCCTCCAGCTTTCCTCTTATTATGTATTCATTATCTTTGCTTTTTTCTGTTAATTCCTCTACTTTTATTTTAAGACGGTCTTCATCATCTATGGTAATGGAGTCTAAAACTTTGAGATATTCACATACGAGCTCATCCTTTCCGGGACGATAATAAAATTTGTCTAGGCCACAATTGTGGCCGATCAACATTTTCCGTGCCACAAAGTCAAGTTTCGCACGGATCATGTCTCTACCTTAGTAACATAGCATGACAGAAGAAGCAAATGAAAGACTGAGACAATTCCTCAATGAAGGAAGAAATTGGGAAAGGAAGGCTACTAATATACCCGGTGTATTTCTCTTCAGACTACCCGCATCTAAAGGAAGACCTGCATCTTTAGCGATCGAGATAAATCCAGTTGACACCTATGGTTCTATAACAAAGAAGAGAGGAGTGGTAATTAGGTCTGCTTCAGAATTGGATGAAGTTAGCCGTCTTTTGAGTCATCCGAAAGTAGGTGATCTATCAAAAAAGATAGATGATGTAAATCCCAAAAGAGAGGCTACTACAGGCAAAGGCGGTCCTGATATATTTGAGATATGAGTAAGAAAGTGATTTTCCAACCAGAAAAATACTCGCATACGATGGCTCCGTGCATCTGGTAGTACTAGTGGTGGTAATGCAGGCAATGGGGGTTTGGCAATAGGACCAGGTAGTCATGCCAACGGTGCAAATGGACATAAGGGTGGTTTGGCAATAGGACCAGGTAGTCAGGCCAACGGAGGAGGACTTGCGTTGAACGGTGGTGACACTCATCCAGGTTGTAATGTGGCAATAGATCATCAGTGTTTCAACCAGCCTGGAAAGTAATACTAGTAACACACGCCGAAACTTTTTGAAGGGTAAATCTACAACCCTTTACTATAAGAGACAGTCGTAATACAAGACGTCTGGATTACTCCAGGTAATGCTAATGGAAACAGAAAGGTACGGAGTGTAACAATTGACGGTGGTCATACTCACCAAGGCTGTACTGATGCAATAGGCAAGATGTGTGCAAATCCGCCTTGAAGATTGTGTCTTTTTCTTTTGGTATAGAAGTAGCTGGTATACCTTGATCTTATCCTAGTATAGCAAAATTTGTTACCGCTTCTGAAGTCGTTTAAACCCCATTCGTTATTTTGGTTGCCTCTGGATTTTCTTTAAGATCATCCTTTACTTGAAGAACTTGATCGATAAGTCGTGTTTGTATTCAATGAACTTGTATTTGCTCCTATAGCTGAATCTAATCTGCAATTCTTATGGCGTGTAACTAAATTTGGAATAGAATCCATACTTGTCTGAATTCTCCGATTTGATTCCATAGTCATCGAATGAACATTTGTTTGAACGTGCAATCCCAGGATCATAATCGGCTGCAACTGTAAATCCTGGATTAACTACCTTTATCTCTTCCCATGGCACATTGATTGTCTCACCAGAGTGCTCTGTTTGGAGAATTACTCCTAATTCCTTTGCCATAAAAGGAATTCCATGTAAAAACTGTGGATATGTGAGGTCTACTTTACGCTTTTGTTCCACATATTCTTGAGTTTGAAACTTTTATTTGATTGTACATAATTTTACAGCTATAATTTGGAAAGATGAGGAATATGTTTCATGTATATTATAATACCGAGAGGCAATATTAAAGCCCAGAAAAATTGGGCTAGTTGGATATTAATAAATGAAATTCCAATTGAGATGAGGAAAATCACAGGAGAAGCAAGACTCCTTAAAAGAAAATACTTTACCAGAGCTGGATGTATATCTTTATTTACCAAATATCTATTGTGTGTAGCATACCACCATATTATACATAACATAAAGCCAGTGGCGGCCATAATACCAGCAAAGGTTATTACAACTATTTCGTGAGTGCTATACGTAGTAAGAAGACCAGTAAAATATGCTGTTAGTGAGATAAAGAGTAAGAACAACAAGTTTAACCATACCAAGGTAATGTCAGCATACCTTATATGTTCAAAAATTCTATGGTAACTAATCCAATACGTTCCGACTACCATGAAGCTGATTATGTAATGAATTATGCTAGGTATCAGTGTTTGAGATAATCTTCTCGTTAGCTCAGACTCTACAATGTTGCTAGGAAAATTTGGCAGCTGAAGTGATAAAGCCATAAAAGTGATAGAAAATGCAAAAAGAGCATCGCTAAATGAAATCACATACTCTACTTTTATCTGACTTAGGTTCATTCTTGAACACACATGCGTTTAGTATTTATGTATTAAGTGCATGGGGAATAGAGGGAGTAAAATGTAGTCAGCATCTTCCAAAGTTACGCATATTGCTGCTCTCTGCTTTTATCAAGATAACCACTCGATTACGAACGTCAAAATTGACAAGTTTACAGGTTAGAGAACACACACTAATCTGATTCCTCATAATTCTCGATTTATATTTTTAGGCTTGTTCCGTGTCATACTACTTGTATCAGCAAAGTTATTATTACAACGCAAGGAGAAAGTGCGTCAAAAATATTTGGAGAATAAAAACTCCGGTCTGCAGCCGCAATGTAATTTCTAACTAACTAAGCATGGTAAAATTTTCAACATCTAAGAACTCATGCAAGAATACTTATTGATGAAAATATGAGATATATTGCAATATTGAACTACTCGGGATATTTAGCAGAAATATCGACATATGAAAGGGTAGAAAAACTTCGCGAGATAGAAAGGTCATCTTTCTTTAAAATCATGAACACATTTCAGCCAGCTTCGTATTTTAGATTGAGACGCCATCGTGAACCGTATAATAAAGATGAGCAAGATGCTATAAAGAGACTCCGAGAATTTAATTTGGTTGAGGTGCAAGATAAAAGGAAATCATTGCTGGGTAGAGAAACAATCTATGTGCTAACTACCTCTGGATTATTCTACATCTTTTCCAATCTATTGAGTTACCCGCCACAATTGTTAACGCGATATCAAGATAACATAATACTAAATACTATTCTGTTTCCTTACTTCCAAGTAGATACGATAGAACGTTCTACTGGTCGCTTTTATTCTGTAATAACTCAATATCTACAGGAATGTTGTAGGACGACGCTCCACAGAATCGATACTATCGAAAAGTCTACTACAGCAAATCCAACTAATATGAATCTGAAAAATGGAGATCGAGAAAGGCATGCCAAAATATTGGAATCAGATTTACAACTGAATGCTAAGCTGATAGCATTTAGACTAGGAGTAATGTATAGTGAATCAAATATACTTGTGATGGTTAATTCTGATGATGTTGCCGATGATAGCGCTAGAGTTGCAATGTACGAACTTGAAAGCACAATGAAAACAATTCTCTCCAAAGACAAAAAGTTTATGCAATTACTAAAAGTGGTTCAGGTAGATTTCGAGTACGCTTTTAAAGAATTCATGGAATTAAAAGAATAATAATATCTTCCTTAACCGTCACTTTTGGACATTTAAACCATATATTGAATCTTATCGTAATCGATATATCCTACACTGGTCGACTTGCCAGACCAGATATTTAGAAGATATGAACGTTCCATCACCGTCCATCTTGGGGTTGATCTATGACGATCTCGAAGATAATGATAATAAGGAAATTCTTCCTGTGACGTCACACTCACTTACGAGAAAATAAGTAAATAGATAATCCCAATCTCTGCACTTTCTAGTATCTGATTTCTCCATCAAGGATTTGCGCAAATGAAGTAAATTCGTGAGGGTTAGATTCCTTAATGCTGAGAATATCAAGAATCTCCAGCCCGAGCATCGATAGATAATCGCTTATAAATCTCCGATGACAACGCCATGGCAAAGCTTCAGCACACATGATAGCTATAGTATTATGCTTTGCGACCGAGAGTATGTCATCGATGCCTTCTTTAAATAATTGAGTTTTCATGTAAGTAGCATAAGCTTGGAAGCTCTTGTTTCTCCAATGACTATTGCTATTGCGAGCGAGATCAGTTTTTTCTCGTCTTCCACCTAGTTTTTCAATATGAACATATTCAATGTTTTCATCAGTAAGTAACTTTATCATACTTGCTTTGTTAAAATGAGGATATCTTCTTGATCCAGGAAAACGACGTACATCTACAATCATTGTTATACAATTTTTAACGACAATGGAAACAAAGTCACTCCATGAACGTCTTGAATGGCCTATTGTGAAGATCTGTTTCATTCTATCCTATTTAATACAAATGATGGACACATATTAAGTATCATTCATTTATGAGACAAAATTTTCCGCGTTGTTAATTATGTCCTCTATACTCACAGACATGGATTCAGGATAATGACCTCTACTAGATTCTAATCCAATGATGGTATTATTATGGATGGTTTCGTTAGCTGAAAGCTCTACCCTTTGCACTCAGTGTTTACACAGGTCCAAAGGGGGTTGGAGGAACGTCTCATCTCATGAAATTTTTCCTTCCAAAAGTACCATAAGTTTACCATCGTAGGTTCCTGTTATATTTATGAGTAGTAAACCAATCTTGTCTAGTTCATTTATGAAGTGCTGATTCATGAACCTTGTTTTTAGTTTGAAACGACCGGTATCCATATCTTCGTCTAAACTTTTTATCTCAATGCCTATCAATTCTATTTTTTTATACCACACGTCTATATTTTCCTGAGATTTGTCCATTGTACTATAATCTCAACAAGATTGATTTGCTTTAAAATGTTCCTCAACTCTACTTAGACTTTCCATCGGAGTATGGGACCCCAAGTATATATTCGATGATTATAAATAATAATCGTCCTGTATGATTTCTTGCTTATCTTCTTCATACTCATCATAATGTGTAGGGCAAAGTCCTAGTTTGTCAGGAATTCCTATCTTATTACATTCATAAATCCGACATTTTTGACTTTCTTCTTCCAACTGTATCAGCCCATGATCACGATACGGTTGACCAAAGTACTAATGAACCATAGCATGATATAAGGTTTGTTAACTTGGACACTGCGATAGATTACTGAATATGGCCAAGATCGGTGAATAACAACATGAACTACAAATGGATTACTCTAAGCAACACAACCATTGGCACGTTAATGGCTTCACTTGACCGAAACATAATTCTCATAGCATTACCTACGATTGCATCAGACCTTCATACATCATTTTTTACGTTGATGTGGATAGTTCTTGTCTATTGGCTAGTAACAGCAGCTGTTCTCCTAAATTTTGGTAGGCTTTCAGATATGTTTGGCAGAGTCAAATTATACAATATGGGCTTTGCACTCTTCACATTTGGCTCAGCCTTATGCAGTATATCACAAACTGGAGAACAATTGATATTATTCAGAATTATTCAAGCATTGGGTGCAGCATTTCTTTTTTCTAACAGTGCCGCAATAATTACTGATACATTCCAAGAAAATGAAAGGGCTAAGGCACTGGGATTAAATCAAATGTCTATAGTAGTAGGATCTGTAGTGGGACTTGTCTTCGGAGGATTTCTTACCTCATATTTAGGGTGGAGATCTATTTTTTGGGTTAACATACCGATAGGCATATTCGCTACCATCTGGTCCTATGCTAAGTTGAAGGAATTGGGAACTATCAGAAAAGAGAAAATAGATTGGGTCGGAAATGCTACATTTGCAGCAGGATTATTTCTGATCCTGTTAGGAGTAACTTTTGGTGCTTTTAAAATTATCAGTCTCTTTGAAATTTCGTTATTTATAATTGGAGGCTTTTCTTTGTTAATATTCTTTGTCTTTATTGAGAAAAGAGTACCCAGACCAATGTTCGATCTATCTTTATTCAAAATTAGGATTTTCACCGGGGGAAATATTGCAATATTTCTTAATGCCCTTGCACGAGGGGCTTTTACATTGATCATGTCATTTTATCTTCAGGGTCCATCCATGAAACTTAATGCGCTCAATGCAGGTATTTACCTAATTCCAGTCTCTATCGCATTAGCTATCTTCGCACCTTTAAGTGGGTGGTTGTATGATAAATACAAACTAAGGATTCTTGCATCACTAGGTTTATTAGTATCAGGGACAGGTTTTTTTATTCTTGCAACTATAGGAGTAACGACCTCTTTCTATGGGCTTTTGACGCCGCTTCTTCTAGTGGGAGCTGGTATGGGTATTTTCGCATCACCAAACAGAGCATCGATAATGACCTCTGTGCCAACTTACAGGAGAGGTGTGTCAGCAAGTATTAGTACTACTTTTGTTATGACAGGGAATGCATTCAGTATTAGCTTAGTATTCTTGATAATGACCAATGTTATTCCTCTACATGCTGCTGAGCAATTATTTTCAGGTTCGTTTCAGACATCATCATCGGTTATCTCTACTCTCGTTGTTGATAAATTTCTGAACTCGGTACATCTGGTCTTTTTCATTTCAGCGTTAATGATGCTTGTTTCCGTCATTCCTTCAATAATAAAATGGCGTGTGAAATAGCCCCTGACTTTCCATAGTTTTTAGAGACTAGATCACCTACTACGAAAGCTACTTTGTTATTTTATTATAAATTATGGAACTTAAGACTTTTCGAGAATATACAGTTATTGTGCACGCTCCCTTATCACTTCAAAAACTTGATTTCTTGTCGCTAGATTGGATGATAGCTATATTTGTACGATAGATGACGCGGGTCCTATGCTACATGGTTTTGCCAACATTCTGCCACATCATGAATAAGCCTATGAATATTAGTCCTAGTTGTTTGCTCGTCGTTTCTTATCATGGCATGTTGTATACGTATATGTTCTTCTAACTCCTGCATATTATCAGTATCTACACTAGTACAATACCTGCACTTCATATTACAGTGGCTTTCATTGCATAAATAATAAATTTACTATCGATGGACTAGGAATTTATTAGAAACATAGCAAGGTGTTGTTGTTTTTACATCAGATTTCAAATGCCTCAAATAATATTGCTGAGGCTTATGTTTTTCTGGTGCAAATAACATTTTTTTAGAAGGAAAGGACTCATTTTCATAACACTCCTTAGGTTTGAGCTTAGCTTGCTTCTTGCTAATACGATATGCTTGTTATAAATCTGAATAGATTATGTCCTCCTTAGTTTTGTTAAATTTCTCAACAGCCAAGTCTTCAATCTTTTCCGATTTTATTGTTGTCCCGACTCCCTTTGCAGAATCTCCTTCCTCAATTGATTTAGAAATGATTCTATAAAATCTGTACGCTGTTTTGCTATCTCCTTTGCTGTCTTAGTATGCATGGAATTTTTTAATATCAACAATTTCTTTTTAATATGGTCTAATGTCCATCGAGTATCATCTAATTCTCTATCTGATTCACAAAATGGATCTTTTGGATTATAAAGAGACCTATTTTCGCTACCTCCAACACTAAAAGTTCTAGCTATTCCTATTGCACCTATTGCATCTAACCTGTCAGCATCCTGCAAAATTTTGCCCTCCAAAGTAGATGGAATTAATTTCTTTGAATAACTGTGTGTACGAATCGCATAAACAACCTTTTCGATTTTTTCTGCTGAATAATACTTGTATTCAGATAATATTTTCCTGGCAATGTCAGCACTTTCATCTGCTGAATGTTTAGTCTTTCTGCTTCCCTTTGGATAAACTACCAAATCATGTAATAGTGCAGCAGCAAGAATGATATCCAAATCAGCACCTTCTTCTTTCTTGCTTATCATTTCGGCGTTTCTATATACTCTTAGTATGTGTTGAAAATCATGAGCCGGAGACTGATTATGTAGTAATAATTCTACTGTTCTCAATATTTGTTCCAAATTAAGTGTCATATCCATTCTTGCAGAGAGGGTCAATTTTATTTTAAGTATATGACTTAATTCCCCTGATACTGAATATTTCGTAATGTGGGAATGGAAGTAATGTACTCCGTTGATAGTTATTGACACTTTACTTATTTAGGCTTTTATATAGTGTCACTAAATTTACTAGATTAGTGTATAGTAGCCATCAGGACCTAAGGCGTCCTTTAAGGAGTTGCCATAAAAATTTGCTTCCTTACAGATACTGCCTGCTGGCAAATTCGGACTGCCATTTTTGCTGACTTTGTACAAATTTAAGATTAGAAAACTGCTATTGTGTCTGCTGGGATGAGCCAATGATGAAGGCAGCTCCTGACCCAAAAGTAGAGGACTATATTTGAGACTTGCTGATATTAGTAAGGAGAAGAAGATGCAGACAAGACAATATCAAAAGAAAAAGAGAACCGTTGAAAAATTTATTAGAAAAACTGGAAAAGTGGAACATTCTGTTATTCTGAATGAAGTAGATGTAGACTATGATACATTAATGAAAATACTTAAAGACTTGCGTAGCGAAGGAATGATAAAATAATGGCAGCAGGGAGACAGAAGTTTTATAGATCCGAAAAACATTTAGATTGATGTACCAAAATGGCTAATACTACGCTCAAAAATAAGTTAGAGAATGTTGCTGGAAGGTTATGCGAAGTTCTTATCCCAATCAAGCATGAATATTATATAGGAGAAGGAAAGAGTGTGGCTATCTGTACACTATCTAGTATGGCTCTACTTCAGGCTATTGCTAAAACAGATGATATAATGAGCAGAATTTTAATTGTTGGAAGATTACTCGAAAATAAGGGACTAGATACACTGGTCCGATTTACATTAAAACAATCAGCGTTGCTTTATCTGGTTGTATGCGGAAAAGATGTAAGAGGACATCAATCGGGGCAAGCATTATTATCGCTACATAGAAACGGCGTAACCAGGGATGGGAAGATCATCGGAGCTAACGGCCCTCATCCTTTTTTGACTTGTCTACAAGAAGATATTGAATCATTCAGAAAACAGATTATGATTTGTGATTTGATAGGTTGTGAGGACCTAGAAACTGTAAAAGCCACATTATCATCCTTCGGTCATTAGCATAAGCGGGGCTAGTAGGAATATTATGGTCGTATTTCAAAACACTTGCATTATTGACTGCCAAGACAACATGTGCTCAATTTGGATGTTTTTGGGAGTTGAAATGACAAGATTATATATTCGAATATGGCTAGCCATTTTTGTATATGTCAGTTGACTTGGGGAGAAATGTTCCTCTACAAATCCAAAGACAGCTTAGAAAAGAATGTTTTTTTGGGTGTGCTCTGTGTGGTTCTCCTTTACTAAAGTATGCTCATATTGTTCCGTATAATCGGATTCAAGCATTTCTTCCTGAGAATATGATATCTCTTTGTCCCCCACACTATGACGAATATGATAGTGGGGATCTCTCAGAATCATATTTACGTGATGCGAAAAAAGATCCTCATAATAAATTACAACCGCAAGATGCATTTTTTGTAGAATCGCAAGAGTTGGTCATAAATGTAGGAAAATCCAAGTTTATTAACACTCACCGAATATTAGTAGTCGATGATTTTGACCTTATAACAATAACTAGAGACAATGGGAAGTATTTCCTTCTTGACATCAATTTTTTCGACAAAATAAACAATATGATTGCAACAGTAATAGAAAATAGTTGGGTATCGGAAAATAGTATTGGTTGGAACATAAATTACAGCCCTCAAAAATACTTGACTATCCAGAACCCTCAAAGGAACATAACATTTGAAATCGCAATAGAAAATACAGAGCTATTCATCACAGCAATGATGTATTATAACAGCTATCCAATAAGGGTTACCAGAAATGAAATATTGCTTGATGAAAATGAAATAGGAACCGAATTTAAGAACAGCGTGTTAAAAAATTATGATGTCGCTATTGTTGCATACACATAAAATTTCTATTTATGGGCTGCTTTGGGAGAGCAACAGCCATCAAAGAGTTCCTGATGTTCTGATTTAAACAAATAGAGATTGATGCATCTCTTGAGGGACTTTCGTTACTCTACAAATATACTGGATTTGCTAAATATGACCTTGAAACAGACCGAAGAAATTATACAATTATTATGCACCATGTATTAGGAGAGAAGTGGTCAAACTCTCAGACATGTTGTCTCAAGGAATAAAATCTGAGCTTGGGATAAACTCGAGGCTTGATTTTAGCAAGAGTTCAATAATAATCAAATTCCTTGTACCTTAACATTAACTATCTAATTCTCTCACTACTAACTCTTCATTAGACACTCAGGATCTGAAGAAGAAAGTATTGATCGAGAATCAACTACAACATCAACAACAAACCAGACTTTTTAAAGCACTTATTCATACATTAGAGAAAGTAGATTTATCTACCATGTTGTTATTATTACCACGACCGTTGTTCTGAGTTCCACAAAGTGTCTGTTTTTCTATCGTTATTAGGACACATGGAATCTTGCAACCACTGTGTTTTTGCTGATATCAATCTTTGCTATGATCCCAGTTGTAGTTTTCATTCCTTGTTGTAACCAGTCCTTGAGGAAGTTTGACCATTTTTCTCCCATATTATGGATTAGAGTGATTGTGTAATTAGTTCTATCATCATCAATATCAACTTCATATTCACCAAATCCATTGTACCTGCATACTAAAGAAAGATATCTAAGATATGTTTCAAGATCGGACCTCTTAAACCAAAACAACAGGAATTGTTTAGGGATTAAAGAACCTATTTCTTTGGCAACTTGCGCAAGCTTGTCGTCCTCAACTACCTGAAGAATAGATCTAAAGCTCTCTTGTTTTAAAGTGATCGTATCATACCTCTCATTGTATCTATCCATTTCAGCATACTTTGTCATTATGCTGCCAATCAGAGCATTAGCACTAATCCTTTTAGCTTTGGCGTCTTTCAGTAATAGATCATCAAGTCCTTTTGTTATACGTATGCTCCTTATGAGTGTCTTATCTTTTGTAGACGTAGGCAACTACCTTCAGACGTGTTATATCTCGCATTACAATATAAGTAGTGTCATTATTATAAATGTCCTACAATTTGAAATCTTTAAAGGAATGTGTAAAACGAGGAAACGAAGTAAAAGGAACAACCCAATAATAAATCGTATTGCATTTAGCGTATCTGATCTGGATCAAGCTATAAAATGATATATCGAAATATTGGGATTCACCGTAGTTAATAGACCAGTAGAAGTCGTAGGTGATGATAATTCCAAAAGATCTGGTATGTGAGAGATGTATAAGCCGCGGGAGCCTACCAATTCAACTTCGAAGGTAGATGCTGATTGTAGCGTAGCTTTATCCAAGCATGAGAGAACTTTAAATCGATTTTCGTAGTTGATAAAGTATCAGATAATCATTATGTATAATGAACCTCTGTGTATAAAATGCTTGCATCCATTAAGTTATCACACTGAGACAATTGTACGTTTAGCAGATACAACTGAATTAAGACGTTGTACAATTGGCACATGTTTATGTATAATTCATTTGGAAAAGCCATAAGAGAAAAAATAATGAGTGTATAAAACAAAACATCGGCGATAGGATCACAAAATGTCGTTATGTTAATAAAACATATATCAGATTGTGTTTGGTTTCATGATTTTCTCGCAAACAAATTAGGGGTTTCATTCTCCACATTCTGTTAAATACGATTGAAAAATTGTTTTTATATCCTCATTCATTATTTCCAAATTTTTCTTGATAGATTGTCTGATACATTGAAGTGATTTTACGTTTTGCCTGCCTATAAGATTGGTATTTGATGCGTTTTGATAATCAATACTAAACTTAATCTTTTCATCTAGGCCATACTTTGCATAGCATATTTCTGTTGCGTCATTTTCAATCTTCTGGAGTAACAATATTAATTCTTGATTTGAAATACCTTTGTTGTTGTCATTATCCAACAGAGTTTTCAAAATATTATTCAATCCACCGGTCCGCATACACTCATATTTATTAATCTATACCTTAAATGCATTGTATGGGATTTGCTACGAAGTCGGGATACAAACGTGGTCCCAGGAATGGATAGAAATTGTGATAAGCAAGGTCCAATACCAAGTCCTTAACTCACATATACTCAATCAAGTAGAAACGCATGATTTAGCAAGTATAATATGTCCAAATAAATAACAATAAACTCAAATGATGAAAGCAAAGTGTGGTCATTTTGTAGAAAAATCATTCGCACAGGCCCATGATGGACTATGCAGGCAATGCCATTCAAGCTTTGCGTTCCTTGTAGACCTAGAATATAGGTATGGTGAAGATGCACTAATAGAGTACTGGTATGCGATAATACTTGCTTATCTATCAGAGGATAGAGAAAGGGTAGGATGCCTCATGGAGCATTTGGTAGCATTTTATAAAAGAAAATTAATAGAAGTACCATCAAAGGAGAATTATATCAGAAAGATGCTTTACATGTTGAATTCACTTCAAGAACCATATGATATAGAATCGTTAAGATAATTTTATTTGATATATTATGTGGAGAATATCTAATATTCTGATATTGTTTTCCTTATAGTATAAGACGCTTCTCGGAGAGTGCACATATGGTCTGGTGCATTGAGACGACCTTGATGCGGACTTTCCCAGCACCAGGTTCCGGAATGTCTCGTTCTACGATTTCGAAAGGTCCATTAGGCTTGGCGACTTGTACCGAACGCATAATCTATCCACGAATTATTCCTATTTAGAAGGTTCTGTTGCAGCCTCGTTTGGTGGTTGAAATCAAATTATGTTTGGATACATTTCTGGAGTCCCTCCCCATTTCGGGCTTCATGTCTGGCAGAACATTCACAAAAGCAGCTGAACCATCTGCAGAAGTAAATCCTGTCAAAAAGACAAGCACTAAATGACAGGCATTGAATGGGAATTTGTTAGGTAGACGTAGATAACCCTCAACGAATTTTTGGTGGCGATGTCGATGTCATAGAATATTTAGTAGGTTTAATAGAATTTGGATAGCGAGCATTTAGCGTCTCAATACTATCAAAAATTATACGTTCCGTTCGAAGAGAACGTTTTGACTCCATGCATTTGGACACTTGAATTGAGGCATATCTTGTGTTAAGAGACATGGCGCTAATAAGATAATAGTATTATGAAAGGAAAACACGGTTATTTTGCTATTAACTCTCCCAACATTGTTGGATGAAGAGTACAATAGTATTGTATAGTTCCTGCCGTGTCAAAATTATGGGTAAACGTTTTTCCAGGAGCAAGAATGCCTGAATCAAATCCATTTGGAGGGGTATTCCCAGATGGATTTCCTTCAGTAACTGTGTGTCCTGTGTTATCATTATTTGTCCAAACGACGATAGTTCCTACTGAGATGCTAAGTGGTGAAGGGCTATAAGGTTCTGTGGTGCTAGGATTTGACGCACCTTTAACTATTGAAATAGAAGATATTTTAGATTGTCCTAAAGCGTTAGGTGCAAGATTAACAAGGCATACAATCAGCCCTATTGTAATTACAATGCTAACAGAGACAGTGATCGATTTGTACATATTCGGGTTTTTTCGCATGTTATAATCTAGGAATATTAGTTAGATAAATTTAACTGTCTAGAATCTCTAGAAACCGATATCATTTGCAGTATTATTATTACATGTAGTGAATCATTAGACACGATAACTCTGCAAAGGTTACCGTACCCGCTGGAACGTTTGATAGCACAGTAATCACTAGGCATTATGGTGTAAATAATAATATTTATGAATGGTCGGATTTTCCGACTTGATTTGGTTGTTGTGCTTCTATGTCTTACTTAGCTCTCGATCATCACTTCATATTCAGCCAATTGTGTAATCGGGATTGTGTTTTTCGTACTCTTGTAGTATCCCACTTAGGGCAAGAATAGAACAATCTATATACGAAACGGAGCCATCCTTTCCCGGGTCTTGTGCATTTTGTCTTTTGTTTGCGCAATTTTGTGGTTAATTCTCTGCTCGAGCTTTATTAATTCATCCATATAGAATTGATTGCCTGATCTTTATCGATATATCTATTGAAGGACGTCAGGGAGAGGGGATGACATTAGATAATAAGAAATACCATAGATGTTAATGAGATTAAGTTCAAAAAATATCCTTTCGATGGATCAATAAATCAAGGACACTTATTTTTCAAATGATCCTGTTTTGGACTATTCATGCCAAAGTAATAACAATAACTATCGTCATCGATCGTCATCGATTAGTTTTGGTAAGTGGAATGGCTCTTGGCAACTTCGGAAGTCAGTTCTCTGCTTTGATTGCTTCTGACGCGGCGCGATCTCCGGAGAGTACGGCGCCTTCGATTGCTCCATTGAACGCGGTTGAGGTTTCGGTTCCAGCCCAGTGAATCCTACCTATGGGGTCCCGGAGGGCAGAGGCATATTCTGTGATAACGCCGGGAGGCCAGTGGGCCATGTAGCATCCTCTCGTCCATTCCTCATCAGCCCAGTTGTGGTCAACAAAGTCGACGGGGGTTGAGGCTTTAGGGCCGAATATCTTTACTAGCTGTCGGATAAATGTGCTCTTACGGTCGGCGCTTGACAGTCGCGCCAGTTCCCTGGCCTTGTGTCCAAAAGCGAACGCGTTCAATGTACCTAGAACGGAAGGCTGAGAGCCGTCGTAAGTGACTTCGACTAGGGAATCGAGGTCTACGGATTGGCCGCTCATCCCATCCCCACGCCAGAAAGGTTCATTGTAAATTGCCGCGCACTTAACCGCCGTCCCGGCCGGCAACCTTTGCACCAACATTGCGCGCTCTGCCGGAAGTACCGGCTCGTAGGTTATACGCGAGGAAATCGAAGGCGGAACGGCTACGATGACTCTCTTTGCCCTAACGGTTACAGCATCGGAGCTCACAACGACATTTTTCGTTTCCTGGGCAATTCTCTTCACTGGTGAACCGAGCTGCCAAGTTTCTCCGCGATTTTTTCCGTTATCAATTGAGCCCCACCCTGAATCCTATCATTCTGCATGCCCTTCCCCGTGCTAAGTATGGCGTTAATACCACCGCAGCTCTTTGCCTGAAAGAGAGCGAACAGCATCGAGACCTCACCCGGATCAGCGGTATAGATTCCATTCATCAAAGCGGTAAGCATCTTTAGCGCAGTAGCGGATTTGACTGAATTATTGATCCAAGTGGCAACCGTCATAGAGTCCCACTCCTTCGCCCGCTTCGCAGTCCACGGCGCCTCAAGAGGCACTTCGTCGGACCATTTTGCAAACTGCCGCAGCACGAGGTTTAGTATTGATATTGGGTCAGCCTGGGGAATCTCTCGGTACTTTCGCACCTTGCCCGAGATCACGAAAACATTGTGTCCTTTCGTCCAGATAGGATATGTCTGGATGCCCAACTCCTTCACCAAGGCGTACGCTCTCTCCTGCCCCGAACCAAGCCACTGGCCACCGTAATCGATAGGGATACCAGAATGTTCCCGCGTCCAAACTCGGCCGCCGACCCGATCTCTCGCCTCTAAGAGAGCTACTGTGTGCCCAGCTTGAAAGACCCTTAACGCGGCTGTAGCTCCGGCGCACCCTGCACCGACAACGCAGTAATCTGACTCAACCTCATCCAAGTGCCATTCCAGCCCTCCAGATTGTGGTTCATCTGTATTTCTTAAGTAGTTGCTGTCGTTTCAGTAACTTCATTATCTATCGACACGCATCTAGGACAGGTGGCCACAATGCACTGAAAGCTGATAATGATCAAGGTGAATAAAGTTTTATAATTTGAATTTTCTTTAAGAAAGTACTTCATTAATTCTGTACAGATATTCAAAACGTGTATAAAAGTATTTTAAAAGATCCTTCCGTAGTATATTTCTCGATCCTCTAATTTAAACCTGGCTTGAAACACCGAAGTATGAATTTTCTAGCCGTTTACCGTTTCAGATAAATGTAAATAAAAAATTACTTACATTGAGTAGGAGGGTGGGCAGCAACCGTATGACGGCGAGTACACTTCTTTGCCCTAAAAAACTAACTGGCCATGTTTCTAAGTTAAAAAAAAAGCTGCTCCAATTGTCAATATAACTCACTTTAATGAGGTCTATTGAATAAAGAACCATTTACTTAAAATATTCTGAATTCACTCATAAGAATATATTGAGTCTTAGAAGGAGGATCGTAAGAGTAATTAAGAGTATGATTCGAAAGAAGACTAAGAGAAGAGTGGAATATAGATAGTAAAAATTGGCCTAGTCATACCAATGACTCTGTCGGATCATCATAATATGTAATCTATGTATCCGGGTTGTAATAGGATTCAATTTTAGCATTAACCAATAATAAGAAAAGAAACCTCATAGAGGACTTCCTTTCGTTAAAAACCGTGTGATTACAATTAGGATAGCAATGATTCTCGTTATATCACTATTTGATATTTTGTTTAGTAATACCATCCAACGATGGCAGTATTAGGCTTATCGGATTTTTTCTGCACCCTAATGCGGTACTGTGCTTGCTATTTAGAATCTATTTACCTTCCATTATAGCATAGGAAATCTCTAAGACCAATCATCTATTAAGCTAATCGTAATTTACAATAATTGGTTATTGTTGAGAAAAAAATCCAGTAGCTGTTAATATTACACGACCTGATCAGTTGATTCTAGAGATTTCTACAAAAAATATAAGTGCTACATCATGTATTTTACAAATGTTGCGATAATTCCAGTGAATAAGAGTCTCTCATGTCTACTATCTGGCTTTATAATATTAGTACTATTTACCTCGGCTCTACGTTCACGTATGGCACATGCTAATATGCCGCCACCCGTACAAGGACCAGCAACACCTGACAACACTAACACCCCACCGGCTGACAACACTAACACCCCACCGGCTGACAACACTAACACCCCACCGGCTGACAACACTAACGCCCCACCGGCTGACAACACTAACACCCCATCATCACCAACAACAACACCATCTGCACCTCCTTGTGATCCACAAACCGATACAAACTGCACCCCATCATCCTCTAGCACTAGCCCATCGACACCAGCAGCAAATTGTGATCCAAATGATTTTCCTATCGACCCTTCATGTATTGCTAGCTTCCTACCTCCAACCTCAGCCCCAGCAGCAAATTGTGATCCAAATGATTTTCCTATCGACCCTTCATGTATTGCTAGCTTCCTACCTCTACCACCAACAACCCAGCCAACCAACCCAACTTCGCCAGATTGTAAAGCAGACCCTACCTGCGAAAGTCGCACGCAATTGAAATCACTATCAAATTACTGTGATACACACCAGACGGAGGCATTCTGTCAAATGCTTAGCGGTTCCAGCACTGGTACAGGAGGCTCACCAGTAAATAATCCTGCTGACAACAAGAAGAACAAACAATAGAAATAAGGAAAAGCATAGTCATTGATGCTTCACCAGATGTAGTTCTCAAAGCTATCACTGATCCAAACGAATTAACAAATTGGTTTCCAGATAATGCCATATTTGACGGTACGATTGGAGGAAAGGTCAGATTCACCTTCAATAAAGAAAGATCAAAAGAGCAGAAGGAACACAGCGCATGCGTGTTTTACATCTAGGTCATCCTGAGGACCCGCTTTTTGTTCTTGGTCTTGTTCCCCTTCTTTGTCTTCAGACTTGGCTTGCGGCAATAC
>Ga0209577_10001746_pt1 | contig 21433 bp, 21 predicted proteins | sample GraSoiAngelo_109_FD_185874 | JGI IMG/M metagenome (GOLD analysis project Ga0209577, IMG submission 185874) | Grasslands soil microbial communities from the Angelo Coastal Reserve, California, USA - 14_0903_12_20cm (SPAdes) (version 2) | ecosystem: Environmental > Terrestrial > Soil > Grasslands...
GGTCCGACCGGGGTGGGCAAGACCGAGTTAGCCCGGTCGCTCGCCAACTTCCTGTTCGACGACGAGCAGGCCATGGTCCGGATCGACATGTCGGAGTACATGGAGAAGCACACCGTCGCGCGTTTGGTGGGTGCGCCGCCCGGCTACGTCGGCTATGAGGAGGGCGGTCAGCTGACCGAGGCAGTGCGGCGCCGCCCCTACAGTGTCATCCTGTTCGACGAAATCGAAAAGGCGCACCCGGACGTGTTCAACATCCTGCTGCAGATCCTCGAGGACGGCCGGCTCACGGATGGACAGGGCCGTACCGTTGACTTCCGCAACACCGTGATCATCATGACCTCGAACCTGGGCAGCCACCTCCTCCAGGATCCCAACCTGTCGGAGTCCGACAAGCAACGGCTGGTGCTGGAGACGGTACGGCAGAACTTCCGTCCAGAGTTCCTCAACCGGGTCGACGAGATCATCATCTTCAAGCCGCTCAGCCGGGAGCAGATCAAGTCGATCGTCGATATCCAGCTGGAGCGGCTGCGCCAGCGGCTGACCGAGCGGCACATCGCGCTGAAGCTTTCGCCGGCGGCCATGGAGCTGATCGCGAACGAGGGCTACGACCCGAACTACGGCGCCCGACCGTTGAAGCGGGTGATTCAGCGCCGCATCCAGGACCCGCTGGCCCTGGCGATCCTCGACGGCAAGTTTGCCGAGGGCGACACGGTGCTGATCGATGTCGAGAAGGGCGATCTCGTGATGCGCAAGGCCGGGCGTCCCGAGCCGGCTGCCGTTACAGCCTAGGGACCGTCTCTCCGAGCGCGGGCCGTACAATAGCCGAGCGCTGGCGAGCCGCCTTAGCTCAGCGGTAGAGCAATGGTTTCGTAAACCATCGGTCCGGGGTTCGAATCCCCGAGGCGGCTCCAAACTTTTCCGGTCTTCGATTCGTTAGGTTCGCCCTAGATCACCGGGCAGCGCCCCAAGCACATCCTCGTGAGGCCATTCCTCACCGAGGATTCTCGCGAGCGTTGGCTCACTGCTCTTATCGCAATAAGGCGTGTGGTTCGGGTCACGAACGACTGCGCTCACAGGGGCGGTCAGTAATCCCCAAGGGGGTATCGCGTTGGCCAGCCAGCCGTCGACCTTGAAGAGCGAGTATTCCGGTGACCACCAGACGCGGAAGGCGCGTTGGAGGTCGTCAGGACGGACCAAGAGCCACAGGCCGAAAGTGAGCGTATAGCCGCCACTGAGGTGAACCGGTAGCAAAGCTCGAAGAAAGGGGCCTACCTCGGGAACCTGCATCATGACTGCGCGATTGGGGTCCGGATCGGACTGCCAAGTTCTTGCTCTCTGATCCTCGGATGTGGCTAACACCGGGTCGGGAAACTTGAACCGGACGTGTCGATTATGAGCATCGAGAGCTCGGCCACACGTGGCACAAGTCGTGCTGGTGGTCATACGGGAGGGTTCATCGCAGCCATGCAGCCGATATCGGAAGTATGGCGAAAGTACGTTAAATACCCGCAACTCCGTACGGCGCCCTGCCTCTCCTTGCAGCCCCGTACAACGTCCGGCCGACCTTCGAATGGGCGCCTCTGTATTTCGTAAACCATCGGTCCGGGGTTCGAATCCCCGAGGCGGCTTTCCTAATTGCCGGCCTCGACGGTGCACGGTACGGCCCGCCTGACCGCATCCTGGACTGGACAATGCCGGTCAGCCCACTCGATCAGGGCCTCGACCTGCCCAGCTGCAACCCCATCCCCTCCGATCCGAACCCGCGCCCGCGAGCTCAACGGTCCGGCGGGAACCGAATCGTCGATGCCGAGAATTCCGCGGTCATCCGACTCGCTATCGACGACCACCTCGATGCGACCTGGCGCCAGACCTGCCTCCGCCGCCCGCATGGCGATCAGAGTCGCCAGGCAGCTGGCCTGGGCGGCCCGAAGCAGCCAACCTGGGGAGGGCGCCCCCTCCGCGCCGCCGACTGACTTTGGCATGTCGGTACGGATTGACAGGCCCTGCGGCCCGTGGACCGTCACGGCTAGCCCGTCTTCCAGGATCGCGCTCGCGGGGCTATCGATGTATCGGGCTTCATCGGGGTGTGCTTTGAGATAGGCCTCGGCGTTCCTCAGCGCATCTCGGATGCTGGTGTTGGACATGTTGACCTCCACTGGCTGTTAGACGACTGCCTATATCTTGACTAAGCTTCGTCAGTGCGCAGCATCTCGGCGACGACCGCCCGGCGACTGGCGATCACGCGCCAGCGTTTGGCCGGTGAGTCCGCCAAGCCGACTCCCGATGGGATCCTCGATGTCGCCAAGGATTTAGGCTTCCTGCAACTCGACCCGACCAATGTGGTCGCGCCCAGTCACCAGCTCGTGGTGTTCAGCCGGGTCGGGCCGTATCAGCCCAAGCATCTGGAGACATTGCTCTGGGACGAGCGCCGGCTGTTCGAGTCCTGGGCGCATGCCGCGTCCATCGTGGTGACCGAGCACTATCCAATCTACCGCTGGATGATGCGGCGGGTGGCCACCGGCACGGGCTTTTGGCATGGGTTCACGGCTTCGGGCGAGCGACAGGCGCAGCGCGTCCTCGCATGGATGAAAGCAAACGACGCGCTGCGACGCAGCATGCTGCGCCAGATCCGAGAGGGTGGCCCGCTGCCCTCGCGCGCCTTCGAGGATCAGTCGACCGGCGCCTGGCGGAGCAGCGGCTGGAACAACGGCCGTAACGTCGGGATGATGCTCTTCTACCTACAGATGATGGGACAGCTGATGGTGGCGGGACGACGCGGTGGTCAAAAACTCTGGGATCTCTCGGAGCGCTGGCTGCCCGACTGGACGCCAACGACCAGGCTGGGGGAGCCGGCGATCGTCCGCTGGGCGGCGGAAATTTCCTTGCGGGCGCTCGGCGTCGCGACGGCCACAGATATCCGCGACCACTTCATACGGTGGAAATACGTGAATCTACCTGCGGCATTGGCTTTCCTGGAGAAGCAGGGACAAATCGTGCCCGTCAGCGTCCGAGACGGCGACAACGCATGGCCGGGAACCTGGTACGTGCACGCGGATGACCTCGCGCTTCTCGACCGAATCGAGGCCGGCGATTGGAGTCCGCGGACGACTCTCCTGTCGCCCTTCGACAACCTGATCATCGACCGCAAGCGGACCCGCTTGCTGTTTGGCTTCGATTATGCGATGGAGATCTATGTGCCGGCCGCGAAGCGGCGCTTCGGTTACTATGCGATGCCCGTTCTCCATGAGGACCGCCTGGTGGCGCGCGTCGATCCCACCATGAATCGCGAGGCACGGCGGCTCTCCATCGGACGCGTTAGCGTCGAGTCCGGGCGCGACGATCCACAGGTCGCTGCGGCCACGCGCGAGGCGATCGTCGGTCTCGCGACGCACCTGGGGGTCGGCGCCATCGATTACGACGGCGTCGTGCCGCCGCGTTGGCGGCGCGCCCTCAGCGCCTAACACCTGAGAGGGGCAGCAATCGCCCGCTGCAAGTTGCCTTGAGTGACGCGCGTTGTATTTGGTGTGGAGCGAGGTGGGAGCTCACGCCCGTCGCGGCTGCGAAGGGGATGATGTTCGATCTGATCTGCCGCAGCTGCGGCGCCTGCGCCCAGCGCACCTGGGATCCGACGGAAGCCGTGAGCGCGACCAGCTGCCCTGACTGCGACGCGGCCATGTCCGTGATCGGCATCGACTTTCCAGCCGGTCGCCAGGAGGTCGGGTTGACGAACGTCCTCCAGCTGATACAGGGAGCGGGCATCATGCCGGTTGCCGTGGAGCGCCGGGCGCGCGGACGCCTTCAACCCGAGGCAGCCTAGCCCCGTTTTTCCCGCCGCGGCATCACGGCGGGTGAAATTGTGCGCAAGGCGACGAGGTTAGCCTTACAATCGTGCCGCAATGACGGCGTTCTGGTTCTGGGTGATCGTCGCCATTGTTTTCGCGATCGCCGAAGTCATGACGGTCGCCCTGTTTGCCGTCTTCATCACCGTTGGCGCGCTCGGCGCGGCGGTGGTCAGCCTGCTTGGGTTCAACCTGCTTGTCCAGGCGATCGTCCTCGGGGTGATCGGCGTGGTTGGCATCCTGGTGGCGCGACCGTACCTGGTGGATCGGCTCCATATCGGCCGGCCCACGCTGCGCTCCGGTGCCGACAGCATGGTCGGTCAGCACGCGGTGCTGATCGAGCCGATCGGTGGCCTCGAGCAACCCGGCCACGTCAGGATCGCCGGCGAGCTCTGGCCGGCGCTCACCGAGGATGGCAGTTCGGTGCCGGCGGCGACCCCGGTGGTCGTGACGGCCCTGCGCAGCACCGTATTGATCGTTCGCCCCCTGTCACTTCCGTCAAGTCCAACCGCATGAGAGAAGAGGTGGAATCATGTCCCCGACCCTGATCGTCGGCGCCGTCATCGTTCTCCTGGCCGTCGTCATCATCGCCCGCACCGTCAACATCATTCAGCAGGGCTACGTCGGCATCGTCAAGCGCGTCGGCGAGTTCCATTCGGTCCGGCAACCCGGTCTGACATTCCTGGTGCCGCTGGTCGACTCGATGGGGCTGGTCGACATCCGGGAAACGCCCCGGACCGGCGACAAGCAAGACGTCATCACCCGCGACAACGTCACGGTCAGCGTCAACGCGACCATCTTCAGCCAGGTGGTCGATCCGAAGCTCGCCTTGTTCAGCGTCAGCAATTACTTCGTCGACATCGACCAGCTCTCGCGCACGACGCTCCGCGCCATCTTCGGCGGCATGAGCCTGGATGACGCCCTCAGCCAGCGGGAGCGGATCAACGCCCAGCTGCAAGCCCAGATGGAGTCGGTGACCGACAAGTGGGGGATCCGAATCAACCGGATCGAGATCGTCGACATCACGCCGCCGCAGATGATCCTCAATGCCCTGGCTCTCCAGAAGACCGCCGACCAGGAGAAGCGCGCCTTCATCCTCAAATCGGAAGGTCAGCAGCAATCGCAGATCAACATCGCGGACGGTCAGAAGCAGGCGCAGATCAAGACCGCCGAAGGCGACCAGCAGGCGGCCATCTTGCGCGCCGAAGGCCTGCGGCAGGCGACCATCCTCGAGGCACAAGGCAGGGCCCAGGCGATCAATACCGTTTACAAGGCGATCAAGGATGCCGCCCCCGATCCAACGCTCGTTTCCATCCTGCAACTCGACACGCTCTCCAAGTTCGCCACCAGCGAGAACGCCAAGCTGGTCGTGCCCGTCGAAACTGCCGGCCTGTTGGGCGCCGCCCAGGCGCTGCGCAGCGTGCTCGACGGGGTGCCGACGGCCGGCAAATCATAGGCTCCGCGAAGACGACCGCAGTTTCTATCGCGGTGCTCGACCCAGCCGACCATCACCTGGTCAGGCCCCTGCTCCGCGAATTGATGCTTGCGGAGCAGGGTCATTACGAGCACCCGCAGCTGAGCCGCGACGAGGTCGAGCAGGATGTCGCGAGGGCGCCGGCCGCGCGATTCAGCGGCGAGAACATCGTCCTGGCTGCCCGGGTCGGGGAAAAAGTGGTCGGGTTGTGCTGGTGCGTGCTCTTCAATCCCGGCACCGGTCTCGAGGCGGAAGTTGCTGAGGTCTACGTCGATGCCGAGTTCCGTTCACAGGGAATCGGTGGCCAGATGCTTCGCCAGGCTGTTCAGCTGTTTCGTCAACGAAACGTCACCTTTGCGGCGGTGTGGACCCGCGAGAGCAACCCGCAGGCGGTGAGGCTCTACGAGGAGGCAGGTTTCCGTCGCACCGAGCAGTTGGTCCTAACGTGGCTCCCGCTGCCGGGTCGCTGAAAGATCCAAGCGTAGAATTGGGCTGAGTTCGATGGCGAGCGAACCTCAATTCCTGCCCCCACCATCCCCGGAACCGGCACCATTGTCGCCGATGCCGGTGGAGCGCTCGGTGAAGCCGCGCCGCCGAATGGGGACGCTGGCCATCGTTGTGATCAGCGCCGTCGTGGGTGGGCTTGTTGGAGCCGCGGCAACGATCCTGTTGGCGCCGCACTGGATCAAGGTCACGCCCACCGGGAATACTGTGGTGGCGCCTCTGGCGCCGATCAACAACAATCTCACCGAAGAATCGGCCGTGATCAGCGTCGCCGACCAGGACGGCAAGGCGGTGGTCGAGATCAAGACCACCATCTCCTCGCCAGACCTGTTCGTCCAGCAGGAGCAGCATGGGATCGGCTCGGGATTCATCGTCCGCTCGGACGGCTACATCGTGACGAACAACCACGTGGTTGAAAACGCCCGGCAGTTGCAGGTCATCCTTCGCGACCAGGCGAAGGCCTACGACGCTCGCGTGGTGGGCACGAGTCCGGACGACGACGTCGCGGTGCTGAAGGTCGATGCGCAGAGCCTGCCCACGCTGAGCTTTGGAGACTCCAGCGCGCTGAAGGTCGGGCAGCTGGCGATCGCGATTGGCAGCCCGCTCGGCCAGCAAAACAGCGTCACCAAGGGTGTCATCAGCGCGCTGCACCGTTCCATCTCGGTGCCGGATCCCGCCACCGGCAACACCGAAAACATCCTGAACGCGATCCAGACGGACGCACAGATCAACCCGGGGAACAGCGGCGGGCCGCTGCTGAACTCCGCCGGCCAGGTAGTGGGCGTCAACTTCGCCATCGAGCAGGCGCAGGCCGGACCTGGCCTCGGCTTCGCGCTGGACGGCAATGCGGCGCGCGACATCGCGAACCAGCTCATCCAGACCGGGCACGTCAACCGGCCATTCCTCGGGGTGACCTACCAGCAGCTCGATGAGACCGCCGCCGCAGCGAATGGCCTGGTGGTCGGGGCGCTCGTCACCGATGTCACGGCCGGCTCGCCCGCCGCCAATGCCGGAATCAAGGTCCACGATGTGATCACCAAGGTCAACAACCAGGCGATCGACGACCTCCATCCTCTCAAGGACGTGCTGCGCCAGTACGCGCCCGGCACGAAGGCATCGGTCGTCGTCTATCGCGGCGGCAAGAGCCAGACGCTGCAGGTTACGCTCGGAACGCACCCCTGATCGCGGCGCCGCCCAGCTCGCCGTCGTCCATCATCGACCAGGCCGTCCGACGCGCCGTCAGCAAGCTGAACGGATGGCCCACCGAGCTCGAGCTGCCGGCGGTCATCGTCGAACGAACGCAGAACCCCGCGCACGGCGATTACTCCGTCACGCTGCCGCTGAAGCTGGCCCGGACACTCAAGCGGCCGCCGATGGCGATAGCAAATGAACTGGTCGCCGCCATGGCCCTGCCGGCATCCCTGGCCCAGACCGCGGTCGCCGCGCCGGGATTCATCAATGTCACGCTCGAACCGGCGTGGTTGCAGGCACAGCTGACGCCGATCGTCGAAGCCGGCGAGCAGTGGGGGAGAAGCGACCTCGGCCGCAAGCTTGCGGTGCAGGTCGAGTTCGTCAGTTCCAATCCGACCGGGCCGATGTTGTTCAGCCATGCGCGCGGGGCAGTGGTCGGTGACGTCGTGGCGCGGGTACTTCAGGCTGCCGGCTTCGAGGTGCAGCGGGAGTATTACGTCAATGACAAAGGACGGCAGATCCGCCTCTTCGGGGAGTCAATTGCGGCGCGAATGGAGAACAGGCCAGTGCCTGAAGGTGGATATGGCGGCGATTACGTCGACGAAATCGCGCGGGAGGCAGCACGGCAGGGATTCTCGGCGGAGCCGTGGACGCTTTCGGCATTCGGAATCACGTGGGTCCAAGAACGGATTATCAGCGACCTGGATAGGCTCTCGATCCATCACGACAAGTTCTTTTACGAGAGCAGCCTCTACGCCGGATGGGATCGGGAAACCATGGAAAAACTGCGGCAGCTCGGGCGTGTCTTCGAAAAGGACGGCGCCACCTGGTTCAAGGCCGATGGTGACAAGGATGAGGTGCTGATCAAAAGCGATGGCTATCCAACCTACTTCTGGTCCGACGTTCTATACCACCGTGACAAGTTCGAGAAGCGGGGCTTCAATCGCGTCGTCGATGTGTGGGGAGCTGACCACCAGGGCCAGGTTGGCCGGGTCAAGGAGGCGCTGGCGGTGCTGGGAATCGATCCTGCTCGGCTCTCCGTGCTGCTGATCCAGCTGGTATCGGTGAAGCGCGGCGCGGAGACGGTCCGGATGTCACGTCGCGCCGGCGTGGGGATCTCGCTCAAGGAAATGCTGGACGAGGTTGGGCCGGACGCGCTGCGCTATTTCTTCCTGCTGCGGTCTGCCGATGCACACATGGAGTTCGATGTCGACCTGGCGCGCCGCCAGTCGAGCGAGAACCCCGTTTACTACGCGCAGTACGCCCACGCCCGGCTGGCTAACGTGCTCAGCTTCGGGTCCGGGGCCGCCGGTGAGCCCGCACTGGATCGGCTGGACAGCGAATGGGAGCTGGAACTGATGCGGGTGATGCTGCGCTGGCCCGATGTGGTGCGCGAGGCGGCGGAGGCTCGCGAGCCGCACCGGCTGGCCTTCTTCACCGATGAGCTGGCGGCGGCGATTCACCGCTTCTACAAGAACTGCCGGGTGGTCACCGAGGATCAATCGCTGACGGCCGCTCGGCTGTTGCTGTCGCGGGCGGCGCGGACCACGCTGCAGAACGCCCTGGGGTTGATGGGCGTTTCGGCGCCGGAGCGAATGTAGACTAGCGGCCGTGGAAATCACCTACTTCGGATTGAATGCGGTCCGGTTGCGTGGGCGCGAGGCCACGGTGATGATCGATCCCTACGAGCCGAAGCTGGGACTCTCACCCGTCCGGCTCAACGTACAGATCGTGGTCCTGACACATGAAGATCCCACCCACTTCAGCCTCCAGGGGCTGGCCGGTGACCCGCATCTGGTAACCGGCGCCGGTGAATTCGAGATCAAGGGAGTGGCGATGACCGGCACCCAGACCTTTCACGATGCGAAGAAAGGCGCCGAGCGGGGCAAGAACTTCGTGTTCACCGTCGAGATCGATGATCTGCGCTGCTGCCACCTCGGTCACCTCGGGCACGGCCTGAGCGAGGACCAGCTGGACTCGATCGGCAGCAAGATCGATGTCCTGTTCGTCCCGGTGGGCGGCGGCAGCCACATCAACTCGGCGCAGGCCACCGAGATCGTCAACCAGATCGAGCCCAAGATGGTGGTGCCGATCTCCTATAAGTTGCCCGGCTTGACGCTGCTCGCGCAAAACCTCGAGGGCGTAGAGAAGTTTGCCAAGGAGATGGGCGCCACTGACCTCACCCCGCAGCCGAAGCTCCAGCTCACCGTGAGCCCGACGGTCGACGAGACAAAGCTCGTCATCCTCGAGCCGCGCGGCGCGGCGGCTACCGCGACGGTCGATTAGCGCGTGAGCCGAAAGACGTAGTACGTCACGGAGAGCCGCTCCCTGGTCAGCTCCTCGGTGGCCAGGACCTCCTTCTTGAAGGCGGCCGCGTCGATCAGCTGGTACAGGTAATCGATGTCGCCCGATGTGCCGAAGTGGAGCAGGATCCGGCCGCCGGGCCGCAGGTAGCTCACCGCGTTCGTCATGAAGGTCGTCAGCGCGCGATAGTTCTCATCCGCGGTGCCCAGCTCGAGCAGATCGCGCGCCTTGAACCAGCGAAACGGTGGGTCGAACAGGATGACGTCGAAGCGACCATCGACCGCCGCGAACACGTCGCTCTCGAGGAACCGGATGCGGTCGGCCACCCCATTGCGAACCGCGTTGGCGGCGGCCGCCGCGACCGCCTTCGGATTGATGTCGACGGCGACGACGTCGGAGGAGCGCGAGGCGGCCAGCAGCGCACCGATGCCGCTGCCCGTGCCCATGTCCAGGACGCGATCCGACGGGCGGACTTCGTCACGGATGAGCCGATGAAATGAACCGTCACCGGCCGGAGGGAAAACATCCTCGGGCACGCGGAGCTCCAGACCCAGATGGAAGATGCGCCGGGGCAGGCTGTCGTGCATCTCGCGATAGGCGTCGTCGTGCCATTTGCGAAGCCGTCGGGCTCGCTCCGGTGGCATTCTTGGGCGGTAGCTCGCGTCTATCCGGTCGCTTCCTGCCGCTCGCGAGAGGGTGTGTCGGAGGGCGCCTGCGCCTGCTGGGCGGCGCGTGCCCGCTCCAGCCGGACCGCACTGTCGATCACGCCGAGGTGGCTGTACGCCTGCGGAAAGTTTCCGCGCGGCGTCCCCGACACCGGATCGGCACCCTCGGCAAGCAGGCCGAGCGGTGACGACAGGTTGATCAACTGTTCGAGCTGGCGCTCGGCCGCGTCGAGGCGGTTCATACCGATCAGGCCGTCGACGTACCAGAAGCTGCAGAGCAGGAAGGCCGCGCTCAAGTAGCCCTGGTCGTCGGTGCAGTCGTAGCGCCGCACGTAGGGGCCGTTGAGCAGCCGCTGGCTCAACGTCTCGATGGTTGCGGTCATTCGCGGGTCGGTCGCCGGAAGAAATCCAAGCACCGGCATCTGTAGCACGGCCGCATCAAGGCAATCATCATCGTAGGCCTGGGTAAAGGCGCCGATCCGGGGATTCCACGCCCGCGTCTCGATCTCGGCGCGCAGGTCCGCCGCCGCCCGTTCCCATTGCGGGACGTGGCTGGTATAGCCGGTGCCCCGGGCGAGCGTGATCGCCCGGTCCAGCGCGACCCAGCACCACAGCTTGCTGTGGGTGTGATGCTTGCGCTCGCCCTGGAATTCCCAGATCCCATTGTCCGGCTCGCGACTCAGCTCCCAGATGCCGTCAGCGAAGCGCTCGATGACCATCCACAATTTCGCCGAGATGAAGCCGCCCTTGCGCTGGTAAACCGCCATGCAGTCGATCACGGCGCCGAACACGTCCAGCTGGCGCTGGCCGGCGGCACGGTTCCCGATCCGCACCGGACGGGCGCCGTCGAAACCGGCCAGGTGTTCCAGGAATTCCTCCGGCAAACGCGGATCGCCATCGACGCGATAGACGATCTGCATCGCGAAGTCGTGGTCGTAGGCGCGGTCGCGGATCCAGTTGATGAAGTCGGCGGCCTCCTGCGAGAAGCCGGCGCGGAAGAGGGCGGCGATGCCATAGGACGCGTCACGTAGCCAGCAGAAGCGGTAGTCCCAGTTGCGCTCGCCGCCCGGGTCTTCGGGGATCGATGTGGTGGGCGCGGCGCAAAGCGCGCCGGTCGGGGCATAGGTCAGCAGCTTGATCACCAGGGCGGAGCGGCGCACCGACTCCTGGAAGGGCCCGGTGTAGAGGCACTGGTCCAGCCAGCGCTGCCAGAATTCGCTGGTGCGAGCCGCCAGCTCGGTCGCGTCGCTGCTGCTGGGGAACTTCCGCCCCAGGGCAAAGTACCGCTCGCCGAATCCCAGCGTGAACCACTCCTGCTTGCCGGGCTGCAGCGTGAAGCGATAGGCGAAGCGCGGCCGGCCGTCCACGTCCTGCACCGCCCCCGTCATCGGGATGGTGGAGGAGAGGATGACTTCCTGTGATCCCCCCGAGGCGATCACGATGCCCTCGCGCTCGGCGAAGCTCGTCCGGGCGCGCCCGTAGGCGGGGGCCGGATCCATGACGCATTCCACCTCGACCGGGCCGCCCCGCGCTTCAACGCCGCGGCAGATCCGCTTGAGGGAGAGGAAGCGCTCACCTTCGTTGAAGCACGGCATGAAATCGGTCAGGACCAGCGTGCCTTCGGCCCGGTGAAAGGTGGTGGTCAGCAGGTTCGTGTCGCGGAGGTAGACCTGCTCGCCGGCCGGGACGGGGTTGACGGGGGAGATGCGAAAGCTGCCGCCGCGCTGCCGGTCGAGGATGGCGGCGAAGATGGAGGGGGAGTCGAATCGCGGGTAGCAAAACCAGTCGACCGCGCCGCTGGTCGAGACCAGGGCGGCGGTTTCGCAATTCCCAATCAGCCCGTACGGATACACGGCTTGACCTTACAACGTCGTGCGCCCCAGCGATCAAACGACATCGCGCCCGGAAAACTGTGCGCGCGTCCGCCTGATTCCGGGGTAGAATAGACTCCCGGTGCCGAAGTACGTCTTCGTGACCGGCGGCGTGGTTTCCTCGATTGGAAAGGGAATCACGGCAGCGTCCATCGGGACCATCCTCAAGGCCCGCGGGCTGAGCGTCTCCCTCCAAAAGCTGGATCCCTACATCAACATCGATCCTGGCACCATGTCCCCCTACCAGCACGGCGAGGTCTTCGTCACCGACGACGGGGCGGAGACCGACCTGGATCTCGGCCATTACGAGCGCTTCATCGACGCCAACCTGAGCAAAGCCAGCAATGTGACCACCGGAAAGATCTATGCCGAGGTCATCGCCAAGGAGCGCCGCGGCGATTACCTGGGCGGGACGGTGCAGGTCATCCCCCACGTCACGAACGAGATCAAGGAGCGCATCACCAGGGTCACCTGGGAAGACAACCCCGACGTCGTGATCGTTGAGGTGGGGGGCACGGTTGGCGACATCGAATCGCTGCCCTTCCTGGAAGCGATCCGCCAGCTGAAGAACGACCTGGGCCGAAAAAACGTGTTCTACGTTCACCTGACACTGGTGCCCTTCATCGAGGCCTCGGAGGAGTTCAAGAGCAAGCCGACCCAGCACAGCGTCGCGGCGTTGCGTAGCATCGGCATTCAGCCCGATGCCATCGTGTGTCGCTCCGAGCGAGCGATCAGCGTCGCCCTGAAGGACAAGATCGCGCTCTTCTGCGACGTCGACCGGCGGGCGGTGATCTCGGTTCCGGACGCCGCCTCGATTTACGAAGTGCCGTTGATGCTCGAAGACTCCGGGCTGGGTAACGTGATCGTCGAGGCCCTGGAGGCCCCGGCCTCACCGCCGGACCTGAGCGACTGGAAGGAACTCGTCCACCGGATCCAGCATCCCGCCGGCAGCGTGCGGATCGGGGTGGTCGGCAAGTATCTGCCGGCCCCCGACGCCTACATCAGCGTCACCGAGGCGCTCCGGCACGCCGGCGTGCATCACAACCTGCGGGTCGACATTAAGTGGATCGCCTCCGAGACCCTGGAGGCCGGCGACCTGCGCGCGCTCGACGACGTCGACGGCGTGGTGGTGCCGGGCGGATTCGGTCATCGCGGCATTGAGGGGAAGATTGCCGCGGCCCGATTCGCCCGCACCTCGCTCGTTCCCTATCTGGGGCTGTGCCTTGGGATGCAGTGCGCCGTGATCGAGTTTGGGCGCGACCTGCTCGGCGCGGCCGACGCCAACAGCACCGAGTTCAACGCCTTCACCGGCCACCCGGTGATCGACCTGCTGCCGGAGCAGCGGGACGTCGCCGACAAGGGCGGCACCATGCGGCTCGGGCTCTATCCCTGCAAGCTCCAACCGGGGACGCTTGCCGCCCAGGCGTACGGCGAGCCGATCGTCTACGAACGCCACCGGCACCGCTTCGAGTTCAACAATGCGTATCGTGAGCCGATGTGGGAGGCCGGCATGGTCTTTTCCGGGACCTCCCCCAACGACCGGCTGGTGGAGATCATCGAGCTGCGCGACCACCCCTGGTTTGTCGCCTCGCAGTTCCATCCGGAATTCCGCTCCCGGCCAAACCGACCGCACCCGCTGTTCCGTGACTTCGTGCGGGCGGCTGCTGTCAGGGCCGGCGCCCTGCCCGCGACGGACGCCGAAAAGAAGCCGGCGGTTTCACCGGACCAAAGCCTCAGCGCGTGAAGTCTGACGTCTCTACGCCCTCCTCGGGCGGCATTGCCGCGCCTCGCACGGTCTCGCCGAACCTCGGCCTCGAGCTGGTGCGGGCGACGGAGGCGGCCGCCCTGTCGGCGGGACGCTGGATGGGCAACCTCGATCGCGAGGGGATCCGCGCCACCGCTGGGAGCGCGATGTGGGAGGCGATCAGCGGCGTGCACATGAACGGGAGCATCGTGATCGGTGAGGACCAGGCGTCCGCCTCGCTCGGGGTTGGACAGATGGCCGGCGATGGAACCGGCGAGGCCTGGGACGTCGCCCTCAAGCCAATCGATGGCTCGACCCTGGTGGCGAAGGGTCTCCCCAACGCGGTCTCCGTCATCGCCACCGCGGAGCGCGGCGCGCTGGTCCGTGCCCCGGTCGGCATGTACGCGGAGAAGATCGCGGTCGGCCCCGACGCCCGCGGCTCGGTCGACGTCACGGACTCAGTGGAGAACAACCTGCAGCGCGTCGCCTTCGCCAAGAAGGTCCAGGTCTCCGACCTGACCGTGGTCATGCTGGATCGTCCGCGTCACGAGGCGCTGATGGACCAGGTTCGTCAGGTCGGAGCCCGCATCACGCTGCTCAGCGACGGCGACATCGCGGCCGCCATCATGGCCACGCTGGAGGGGACGGGGATCGACGTCATGCTCGGCGTCGGCGGCCTCCCCGAGGCGGTGCTGGCGGCCTGCGCGTTGAAATGCCTGGGCGGAGACCTGCAGTGCCGCCTCTGGTTGCGCTCACGCGACGAAGAGGAGAAGGCACGCGCGGCCGGCTTCGAGGATGTACGACGGATCTATGGCGTCGACGACCTGGTTCGCGGTGACGACGTGGCGTTCGCGGCCACCGGGGTGACCGATGGCGAGTTCCTGCACGGCGTCATCTATCACCACTTCTGGGCCGAGACCGAATCCATGGTGTTCCGCAGCAAGAGCGGGACGGTTCGCCACCTCAACACCAAGCACCATTACGCACTCAAATCCGTCGAAGGGGCGCATCGAAAAGTCCGGTAAGCAGTGGCAGGAATTCGCGGTGCTGCGCGGTTTGACGCGCAGCCGCGAGTGACCTAGACTGGCGCCCGTTTTGCCGAAGGGAATGGCATGGTGGGTTCCCAGACTGGCCACCCATGGCTGGGCACTTGCCCTCGCTCTGTTCGTGCTCGGCCTGGCCCCACTCGAGTTGGTCCGCCATCCCGTCGCCGACGCGAGCGCGAACGTGGGCGTCACGGTGCCGATGAAAACGACCATCGACGCGCCGACCATCAGCGCACTGTCGATCGCCGCCCCCACCGACCAGCTCCGCCCGATCTCCAGCTACCAGGCCAAACCCGGCGATAGCGTGGTCACGGTTGCGGTGGCAGCCGGGATCGGCATCGACACCCTGCTGCAGCTCAACCAGCTGTCATCAACAGCCCTGACAGCCGGCCAGCGTCTGTTGGTGCCGCCGGTCGATGGAACGCTGGTTCCCATCGATCCGAATCAGAGCCTGATCCTGCTGGCCCAAACCTTTCGCGTCGATCCCGACGTGCTCCGCCGGGTCAACGATCTGCGGCCCGACGGTAAATTGCCCAGCAACCTGTTCATCCCCGCGATCAGCACCGCCGAGGTGGCGCCGGCCCCGCTGGCCTCGCCGGGAGATCCCTCCAGTGGGCGTGAGCGAGTCGTCCGTTTCGGTTGGCCGACGCAGGGCACCATCACCCAGTACTTCTGGCAGTACCACCCGGGGATCGATATCGCGAACGAGGTCGGGACCCTGGAAGTCGCGGCGGACGGCGGCACCGTGATCTGGTCCGGCTGGGGCGACTATGGGATCTACGTCGAGATCGACCACGGTAACGGCTTCCACACCATCTACGCTCACATGTCGAAAGCGCTGGTCAGCAAGGGTCAGACGGTGGCGAAGGGCCAGCGCATCGGCCTGATGGGCGCGACCGGTCGGGCCACCGGCCCGCACCTGCATTTCGAGATCCGGTACCTGGGTGTCCCGCAAAACCCGATCGACCTGCTTTCATAGCTTCCTCACGGACACCGGATAACGTAGAGGGCGTGAACCGCCTGCTCTACGCCAGCGCGGACGGGCGGCTGCGCATCCATCCCTCGCTGCAGTCAGCCGCGCGCAGCGGCTGGGCGGTGGGGGCGCCCGACCGGCTGATCCCGCTGCCGCCGGGAGGGACCCTGATGCATCTCCCGGGCCGCGCCCCGCTGGGCCGAACCGCCGACGGCGCCACGGTGCCGATCGATGATGGGGTGGCGGTCGCCGCGGTGCTGCCGCCGGGGTATTTGCGAACGTGGCTTCCCGCGTACCAGGAACGGCCACCGGCGCCGGTGTTGCCGCTCTTCGGTTATGCCGCGGTGGCGTCGGTCGGTGGCGAGCCGCACGTCGCCGCCCTTCGTACCGATCGCTGGAATGCCTGGAATCCACAGGCCGAACCCCGGCAGCGAATCGATCGCGCCGTCGCCGCTGCCCGCCGGGCTCTGCCCGACAGCCGGCTGCGTCTTCACCTGGAAACGTGCGCCACCGAGTACCGCTGCGTCACCGCACAGAATGTCTTCCTGCGCAGCGGCGAGGGCGCCATTCCCGTATCGCCTGCGTGTAATGCGGCCTGCCTGGGATGCATCTCCGAGCAGTGGGGCGACGTCGATTCACCACAAACGCGGCTTGGCTTCGCGCCCACCGCGTCCGAGATCGCCGAGCTCGCCGCCTGGCACCTGAGCGCCGCCACAACGAACTTCGTGAGCTTCGGGCAGGGATGCGAGGGCGAGGCGCTGACCCGTGGCGCGGCGCTGATCGAGGCCACCCGCCGGATCCGGGCCGCCGCGCCGGCGGCGACCATCCACCTCAACACCAACGGCTCGCGCCCCGACGTGCTCCGCCGCCTGGTCGGCGCCGGCCTGAACTCCATCCGGATCAGCGTGTTCAGCCTGGACGACGTCCGTTTCCGCGCCTACTACCGTCCGGTCGGCTATGGCCTGGAGCAGGTCGGGGAGTGCGCCGAGGTGATGCGGGACGCCGGCGGCCAGGTCACCATCAATCTGCTGACCTTTCCCGGGATCAGCGATGACTCTGCGGAGATTGACGCCCTGGTCACGTTCATTCACCGGCACGGCGTGCACCAGGTGCAGCTGCGCAGCCTCAACGTGGACCCGCACTGGCTGCTGGCCCGCATCCCGACGCCCACCCAGGGGATCGGCATGCGAGCCTTCGTGGCCGAGTTGCGGGCCCGCTGCCCCGGCTTGCGGCTCGGAAATTTCACCCGTTCCTGGCCAGTTCCAGCGACCGAACCTAACGTAACCCCGGGTGGCCAGAACGAGTTGAATTTGATTGAAAGCCGAATCGGTTGGGCATCCTCATAGCAAATGGCGGACCTCTACCCGCGGCCGGGCGACTCGACCTATGGCGGGGCCGACTACGGGTACGGCACCGATCGTCCTGCGCAGGCGGACATCCCGGCACAACCGGGCAACCGCCGGCGGAACAGCGGGGCGGCGGCGGGGATCCTCGCCTTCCTCGGACTCGTCCTGAGCAAGCTGTCCTACATCGGCCTGCTGCTCCTCAAGTTCAAGGCGCTCTGGTTCACGGTCATCTCCACTGGAGTGACGGCGCTGATCTACGCGCAGCTCTTCGGTTGGGCGTTCGGCGTCGGCATCGTGCTGTTGATCCTCATCCATGAGAGCGGTCACGTGGTGGTCGCTCGCGTCATGGGCATGCCGGTGACGCTGCCGGTGATGATCCCGTTCCTGGGCGCTTTCGTCAGCATGAAGCAACCGCCGCGCACGGCGGCGCACGAATCCGTGATGGCGATCGGCGGTCCGATTCTCGGCACCATCGCCGCTGGCCTCTGCTACCTCGGCTACCTGGCCATGCCCGACTCCAGCACCGGCCAGCTGCTTCGCGCGCTGGCGTACTTCGGCTTCCTGATCAACCTCTTCAACCTGGTACCGGTGACGCCGCTCGACGGTGGTCGGGTGCTTTCGCTGCTGTCCAAATGGTTCAACGTCGCCGGCCTGGCGGTGGCCGCAGGCCTGCTGCTCTATGAGATTTCGGCCGGCAACACGGTCAGCCCGGTGCTCTTCCTTGTGCTGATCTTCGGGGCGTTCAGCACTTTCCAGCGATTCCGGTCCACTGCCCTGAACCCCGCCTACTACGCGGTCGACGCCCAGACCAAGCTCGTGATCGGCTTGCTCTACGTTGGGCTGCTGCTGGCCCTCGGGCTCGGCATGCTCAGCACCTCGGCCGTGTTGAAGACCGGCTGATAGAATGGGGAGCCCGTGAAAGCCACCATTCATCCGACCTACTACCACGACGCGGTCGTTGTCTGCCTGTGCGGCAATCGCTTCACCACGGGCTCGACGCTCAAAGAACTCAAGACCGAGGTCTGCTCGGTGTGCCATCCGTTCTTCAGCGGCCAGCAGCGAATCGTCGACACCCAGGGCCGCGTCGACCGCTTCCAGCAGCGCCAGCAGCGGAAGAGATAAGCGCGCCTCCCGTTGGGTCCTGTATGGCCGGCGGGCTGGGTGGCGGACTAGGATGAGCGCGGCGGTGAGCCAGGACAAATTCTTCTACGGCGGTCAGGCCGTGCTCGAGGGCGTCCTGATGCGCGGCCGGACCACCTATGCGGTGGCGGTCCGCCGGCCCGATGGCGAGATCCAGGTTCTCCGCGAGCGGCTGCGCTCGATCGTCTATACGCACCCCTTCTGGAAGCTGCCGCTGGTGCGTGGCCTGGCCGGCCTCTGGGAGCAGCTGCACCTCGGGATGAAGGCGTTGATGTGGTCGGCGAACGTGCAGGCCGCGGGCGAACAGATCGAGTTGAGCGCGGGCGCCATGCGCATCACTATCGGGATCGCGATTGTCGGGGTGGCCATCTTCTTCCTCGGCCTCCCGCTGCTGGCGGCCGGCTTCCTGAGCCGTGGCCACGGGAACCTCTTCTTCGGTCTCGTCGATGGCTTCATCCGCATCGGGCTCCTCCTGCTCTACCTCTACGCTATCTCGTTCAAGTCGGAGATCAAGCGGCTCTTCGCCTACCACGGGGCGGAGCACAAGACGATCAACGCCTTCGAGGCCGGGCTGCCGCTCGACGTGCCGAACGTGCGGACCCAGAGCACCCTGCATCCGCGCTGCGGCACCGGATTCCTGCTCGCAGTGATGGTGGTGGCGGCCTTCATCTTCGGCTTCGTCGGCCGTCCGGCGCTGCCACTGCTGCTACTGTCGCGCATCGCCCTGGTCCCGGTGATCGCCATGCTCGCCTACGAGTTCATTCGCTTCGCCGGCCGGCATCGGAACAACCCGGCGGTCAAAGTTCTGCTCCTTCCGTTCCTGCTCACCCAGAAGCTCACGACCCGCGAGCCGGACGACCCGCAGATCGAGGTCGCCCTGGCGGCCTTTGCCGCCGCGCGCCAGGAGGAGAAAGAGGCCGCGGCCTGATGTTCGAGCAGCTCGAGGCCGTCCGCCAACGATACGACGCGATCTCCGAGCGGCTGGCCGATCCGGCGGTGCACCAGGACCTGAAGGAGCTCCAGCGGTTGGGCAAGGAGCAGGCGCAGCTGCGCGACCTGGTGCAGACCTACCAGGCCTATCGCCGCGCCGAGCGCGGGATGGCCGACGCGCGCGACCTCGCCGAGCACGAAAAGGACCCGGAGATGCAGGCCTACGCCCGCCAGGAATTCGACAAGCAACAGGCGGAGCGCGACCGGCTGGAGAACGAGCTCAAGGTTGCGCTGGTGCCGAAGGATCCAAATGACGACAAGGACGTCATCGTGGAGATCCGGCAGGGAACCGGTGGGGAAGAGGCGGCGCTGTTTGCGGCCGATCTGTTCCGGATGTACAGCCGCTACGCCGAATCGCGTCGCTGGAAAGTCGACCTGGTATCGGAGAGCGTGACCGAACGCGGCGGTTTCAAAGAGGTGATCTTCGAGGTGCGTGGCAAAGGCGCCTACTCACGCCTGAAATTCGAGAACGGGGTGCACCGGGTCCAGCGTGTCCCGGAGACCGAGGCGCAGGGTCGCATTCACACCTCGACGGCAACGGTGGTGGTGATGGCGGAGGCCGAAGAGGTTGACGTCGCCATCGACCCCGAGCGGCTCAAGGTCGACGTCTACCGCTCCGGCGGGCACGGCGGGCAGAGCGTCAACACCACCGACTCGGCGGTCCGCCTCACTTACGCGCCCGAGGATGGCGGCCCGCCGATCGTGGTCACCTGCCAGGACGAGCGCTCGCAGCTCAAGAACAAGGCCAAGGCGGAAAAGGTGCTGATGGCCCGACTGCTCGACCGCCAGGTCGCACAGCAACACGCGGCCCTGACCGAGGTGCGGCGTTCGGCGGTCGGCTCCGGCGACCGCAGCGAAAAAGTGCGCACCTACAACTATCCTGAGGGCCGGATTACCGATCACCGCATCGATTTCAAGTACTACAAGCTGCCGCAGTTCGTGGAGGCCGGCGATCTCGACCCGGTGATCGACCGCCTGATCGCCTGGGACCAGGCCAACCGACTGAGCGAGCCGGCGCCGAATGGCGCCCGCGCCTGACCACAACACGGTCAAAGCCCAGCTCGCCAAGACGCGGGCGGCGCTGGCCGGGGTTGGGGTCTCGTATGCCTGGCTCGACGCCGAGATCCTGATGGCGCACGTCCTCCACAGCTCACGCGAGCGGCTGCACAGTCACCCTGAACGGCGGCTGACGGCGGCCCAGCAGCAGCGGCTCGGCCGGCTGACCCGTCGACGCGCCGATCGGGTGCCGGTGCCCTACCTGACCGGAGAGCGGGAGTTCTACGGCAACCTGCTGGCGGTCCGCCCGGGTGTCCTGATTCCCCGGCCCGAGACCGAGCTGATGGTCGAACTCGCGATCGCGTGGCTGGGCGAGCATCCGGGGCCTCGCCGGGTGATCGACCTTGGGACCGGCAGCGGCGCGGTCGCGATTGCCGTCGCCAAGGCCGTCCCGCAGGCACGCATCGTCGCCCGCGATGTCAGTCCGCGAGCGTTGCGGGTGGCCGACGAAAACATCGCACGCTTCCGCCTGCGCCGGCGCATCACCACGGAGCGGGCCAACCTGCTGCGCGGCGCCGCGCCGGCTGACCTGATCGTGGCCAATCTTCCCTACATTTCCGCGGCCCAGCGCGAGGGGCGGCCGCGGGAACTCAGCTACGAGCCGGCGCTCGCGCTCGACGGCGGCGACGACGGCCTGGCGCTGATCCGTCAGGCCCTGCGGCAGGCGCCCGCCGTGCTCAATCCGGGCGGCTGCCTGCTGCTCGAATGCGACCCGTCGCAGGCGCGGCGCCTGATTCGACTGGCCAGAGGCGAGTGGCCGTCGGCTCAAGTCAGCGTGCACAAAGACCTCGCCGGGCGCGATCGGGTCATCCGGATTCTCTTGTGATGGCCGAACGCTGGCCGGCCGATGCCGCGCGCGTGCGCGAAGCGGCCGAGCGCCTTCGCCGCGGCGCGGTGATCGCGTTTCCTACCGACACCCTCTATGCCGTCGGCGCCCGAGCGCGCGACCCGGTCGCAGTGCAACGCCTCTACCAGGCCAAACGACGCCCCGCCGACCAGCCGATGGTCTGGCTGGTCAGCGGGCGAGACCAGGTCGACGCCAACGCGCTGGTGAGCGATGCCGCCGACGAGCTGATGCGCCGATTCTGGCCGGGCCCGCTGACGCTGGTGCTGCCGGCGCGCGCGGTAACGGACGGCACGACGATCGCGGTTCGCGCCCCCGATCATGAGGTGGCGCTCACCCTGCTGGCCACCTTAGGCGAGCCGATCGCGAGCAGCAGCGCGAACCCCGCCGGTCAGCCGCCGCCGGTCGATGCCGACCAGGTGATCGCCGCGCTGGGCGGGCGGATC